>Ga0310811_10008947_pt1 | contig 12900 bp, 9 predicted proteins | sample YCmetagenome_FD_207642 | JGI IMG/M metagenome (GOLD analysis project Ga0310811, IMG submission 207642) | Soil microbial communities from experimental microcosm in Duke University, North Carolina, United States - YC | ecosystem: Engineered > Artificial ecosystem > Soil microcosm > Unclassified ...
AAGGCCCGGCGACGGGAAGGTGTGACACGCGCGCGACCAGAGGATCACGCCGTGAGAGCTACCAACCAGGCCGGACCCAACAACCCTGCGGCGAACACCAGTAGCCGACACCGGCCCAGGACACGGGGAAACGAATCCCGCGCGCCCGGCCGGGCAAGAACGCGGCTACCGGGCCGGGCAACCGTTACCCCGGCACCGGCCAACCATGGTCAAACTCATCAGTAGCGGTGGTATTGACTGGTGTCATGACGACGCCTGACATTCCGCTGCTCGACATCTCCCGGTGGCGGGACGGAACCGCCGAGCAGCGAGGGGAACTGGCGGCCCGGATGGACCGCGCATTGCGGCACTCCGGGTTCCTGCTGATCGAAAACCACGGGGTGCCTGCGGAGTTGCGGCGGCGGATCCGGGAGGAAGCGGGGAAGTTCTTCGCGCTGCCGCCCGAGCGGAAGCGGGCCTACGCCACGCCGGTGGGCGGCCGGGGGTGGATTCCGCAGGGCGGGGAGGCCAATGCTTTCTACGGGGAGGTCGCCGACCCGTCGCGCGCGGACCTGAAGGAGAGCCTCACCAACGGCCGGGACTTCCTGACCGGGGACGTGACGGTCGACGAACAGTGGTTCGCGCCGAACGTGTGGCCCGCCGAGTGCCCGGACCTCGCGGCCCTGGCCGAGGAGTTCACCGAACAGGCCCGCGTTCTCTATTACGACCTGCTGCGGATGGGTGCCGTGGCCCTTGGCCGCGATGAGGACTTCTTCGTATCCCATGTGCTGCGCGGGCCGCAGACGTTCAACATCAACCGCTACCCGCCGCGGTCCGCCACCGGCGCCGCCAAGGAGGGTCAGTTCCGCGTCGCCCCGCACACCGACTGGGGGATCCTCACGATCCTGGACCGGCAGCCAGGCTATGGCGGCCTGCAGGTGCAGACGCTCGACGGCACCTGGGCGGACGCGCCCTATGTGCCCGACGCGTTCACGGTGAACGTCGCCGACCTGCTGTCCCGGTGGACGGGCGAGCGCTGGCGGTCCACCAGGCACCGGGTGCTCCCGCCGCCGCAGGAAGCACCGGATGAGGAGCTGATCTCCCTGATCGTCTTCCTGGAGGCGGAGATGGACACGGTCATCCGCCCGGTGGCGGGCAACCGGGAACTGGCGCCGGTGGTCGCCGGGGACTGGTACCGCGCCCGCGAAAGCGCCGCCACCGTGCCGTCCGCCTGATTCACGGCTGGAATGTCGAGTGCCGCTCGGCGGTCCAGGTCGGGCTGGTGGACAGGTGCTCGGTGATGCGGGCGTGGAAGCTCTTGCGGGACAAGGCCGTCCTGATGTCTTCGGCTACCTGGGTGAGCGGGTACGGGAGTTCGGCTTCCAGTTCGCTGATCGCGGCCTCGGTGGCGCGCCATTCCGCCGCTAGGAGGGCGGCGACGCGTTCCGCCTTGGGGGTGAGGGTCACCGTTTTGCTGCGGGCGTCGCGGCCCGCGACGGTTTCCAGCCAGCCGGCGGCGCGCATGGCCGCGACCTTCTGGCTGAGGGCCGAGTGGGTGCGGCCGACCGAGCGGGCCAGTTCGGCGATCGTCATCGGGCCGCGCGCCTGGAGCCGGACGATTTCGAGGACCCAGCTCGGCTTCAGGTCCTCGATGCCGTTGTCGGCGTAGACGCGGGCGATCTCGTCGTCCATGTCCGACAGCAGCCGGAAGACCGGGCGCCACCGGCTCACCTCGGTCGGATCGTCCGACTGCGGCGCGTCCGGCGGTGCCGCGGCCTGCTGCGGCGCGGGCGCGTCGGCTGCCGGGGTGACTGCGGGCGCGGTACCGGGTTGCGGCGCGGAGCCGTTGTCCCCTGGGCCGTCCACAGGCGCGGTACCAGGGCCGTTGTTCGCCGGGTCGTCTGCGGACGCGGTTCCGGGCTTGGGCATGGGCGATTCTTTCACAACATCAGCATAATGAAATGACAGTGCTTATATAAGCACTGTTACACTAGCGGGCGTGCGACTGCTCACGGATGTCACCCCGCTGCGCGAGTACCCGGCCTACCGGCGGCTCTGGCTGGGCATGATCCTGTCGCGGACCGGGTCGGCGATGACGACGTTCGCGATCTCGCTCCAGGTCTACGAGCTGACGCGGTCGCCTGCCGCGGTGGGCGGGATCGGGCTCGCGACGTTCATCCCGATGCTGCTGATCACGCTGCCCGGCGGGACGCTCGCCGACCGGGTGGACCGGCGGCGGCTGGTGCTCGCGGTGGCCGTCGGCCAGACTGTGCTGTCGGCGGCGCTGTTCGCCCTGACGGCCTTCGGCGGCGGGCTGTCAAGAAACACGGTCCTGTGCGCGCTGTACGCGATCGTCGCCACCGGGGCGGCCTGCAGTTCGATCAGCGCGCCGGCCCAGGCGACCTTCATCCCCAGGCTCGTGCCCAAGGACCAGGTGTCGACGGCGATGGCGCTGCAGCGGATCGTGTTCCAGGTCGTGCTGATCGTCGGGCCCGCCCTCGCCGGGATCGTCACCGGGTGGACCGGGCTGCGCGGCTGCTACCTGGTGGACGTCGCCTCCTTCGCGGCGGCGCTGTGGAGCGTGTACCGGCTGCCCGCGATGCCGCCTGCGACACCCGACGCCGGGGAGGAAGGCGGCCAGCCCCGGTCCAAGTTCGCGCTGACGCTGGAAGGGCTCGCGTTGATCAGGCGGACCCCGGCGCTGTGCGGGGCGTTCCTCGCGGACGTGAACGCGACGTTCTTCGCGCTGCCCGTGTCGCTGTTCCCGGCCATCAACGCCGAGCGGTTCGGCGGGGACCCGCGCACCCTGGGCTTGTTCACCACCGCTATCGGGGTCGGCGGCCTGGTCAGCGCCGTGTTCGCCGGGCCGCTGAAGAGCGCGCGGCGGCACGGCCAGGTCATGCTGGCGTGCGTGGCGGTGTGGGGCGGGGCCTTCGCGCTGTTCGCGGTCGCCGCGTCGCTGTGGCTCACGCTGCTCGCACTCGCCCTGGCCGGCCTCGCTGACACGTTCACCGTGGTCGTCCGGTCGACCATCGTGCAGGAGGCCACCCCGGACGAGTTCCGCGGGCGGGTGAACGCGGCGGACTTCCTGGTCGGCGCGGGCGGCAGCGAACTCGGGTCGCTTGAGGCTGGCCTGGTCGGTTCCCTGACGACGCCGGAGGTCAGCGCGCTGAGCGGCGGCCTGCTGACGGTCGCCGGCGTGCTGGCGATCGCCGCCGCGCTGCCCGGGTTCCGCAACTACCAGTCCCCCGCGCCTGAGCCTGAGCCCGCGGCCGCCACCGCGTAACGCCCGCCAGCGCCAGGGCCCGGCATGGCGTTCCAGGGGAAGCGCGCCCCCGTTCTGGATAATCGTGAAGAGAGGCCGGGGCGGACATGCGCGCCTCCGGCGACCGCACCACACGCAAATGGTTCTTCCGGATTTTGAGGCTTCCACAGTAGGATTTGCTGATATGTCGACGCATTTTCGCGTTACCTACGCAACCTTGTCGGCCGATAACGAGGAACTGCACACCGCGTACGAGGCGGGGCTGCGGCTGGCTTCCAGTTGGCTGGGCGCCACTATCCCCGCGTACGTCGGCGGGCAGCCACGCGACGCCGGTGAGCTGTTCACCGTGACGAGCCCCGGAGACCTGTCGCTCACGCTGTGCCAGGTACACGCCGCCACTTCGGGCGATGTCGAGGACGCCGTGCGGGCGGCGGCAGGCGCCGCGGGGCGATGGGCGCGGACGCCCTGGCCGGAACGGGTCGCGGTGCTCCGGGCGGCGGCCGACCTCATCAGCGAGCGGTCCAACGAGCTCGCCGCGCTGATGAGCCTGGAGGTCGGCAAGAACCGGCTCGAGGCGCTCGGCGACGTCGAGGAGGCCGCCGACCTTATCCGGTACTACTGCCAGCAGGTCGAAGACCATGACGGGTTCACCGCGCCGATGGGGTCGCTCTCTGACCGCGAGCGGAACGTCAGCGTGCTGCGGCCTTACGGCGTGTGGGCCGTGATCAGCCCGTTCAACTTCCCGATGGCCCTGGCGGCCGGGCCCGCCGGCGCGGCCCTGGTGGCCGGGAACACCGTCGTGCTCAAGCCGTCACCGCAGGGGTCGTTCACCGCCGCCAAGCTCTATGAGTGCTTCCGCGACGCCGGGCTTGACCCGAACGTGTTCCACCTGCTGCCCGGCGGCGACGAGGTCGGTGCCGCGCTCGTCGCGCACCCGGGGGTGAGCGGGCTGACGTTCACCGGGTCTTACGCGGTCGGCATGTCGATTTACCGGCAGTTCGGCGGTTCCGGCTACCCCAAGCCGGTCATCTGCGAGATGGGCGGCAAGAACCCGGCGGTCGTCTCCGGCCGCGCTGACCTGGACACGGCGGCGGCCGGGGTGGCCCGGTCCGCGTTCGGGCTTTCCGGGCAGAAGTGCTCCGCCTGCTCGCGGGTCTATGTACAGCGGGACGTGCTTGAGGACTTCACCGCGAAGCTCGCTGAGCGTGCCGGGTCGCTGGTCGTTGGCGACCCGACGTCGCGGGACGCGTACGTCGGGCCGGTGATCAACGCCGAGTCCGTGACGCGGTTCGAGCGGGCCGTCACGCACGCGCGGACGGCGGGGGAAGTCGTGGCCGGCGGGTCGGTGCTGCGCGGCGCGGGTGCGCTCCCCGACGGGTACTACGTCGCGCCGACCGTGGTCACCGGGCTGCCCGCCGGCGACTGGATCCTGACCGACGAGCTGTTCGTGCCGCTTGTCGCCATCGTGCCTTACGACACCCTGGACGAGGCGCTGCGGCTGGCGAACGACACGGAGCTCGGGCTGACCGCCGGGTTCTTCTCCGCCGACCCCGAAGAGGTCGGGGAGTTCCTCGACGGGATCGAGGCCGGGGTGGTGTACGTCAACCGGGCCGCCGGGGCAACAACCGGAGCGTGGCCCGGGGTTCAGCCGTTCGGCGGATGGAAAGGCTCAGGTAGCGGCGGCAAGTTCGGCGGCGGGCTCTACTACGTGCAGCAGTACCTGCGGGAACAGTCAAGGACGGTGGTCTCTTGAGTGAGTGGCTTGACCCTACGCGGCCGGTCCCGGATGTGCGGACCTACCTGCCCGGGCCGGTGGGAAAGGCGATCATCGAGCGGGACCTCGCCGTCACCAGCGGGTCGCTGCCGCGCGCCTACCCCCTGGTGCCGCGCCGCGCGCTCGGCTCGGTCGTCGAGGACGCCGACGGGAACCTGTTCCTAGACTGCAACGCGGGCATCGCCGTGACGTCGACCGGGCACTGCCACCCGCGCGTCGTGTCGGCGGTGACCGAGCAGGCCGGCGAACTGCTGCACTACTCGGCCAGCGACTTCTACCTGCCGATCTACTCCCGGATGTGCGCCGCGCTCGCCACGACGGCGCCTATCCCGGGCCCGGTTCGGGTGTTCCTCACCAACTCCGGGGCCGAGGCCGTCGAAGGGGCGCTCAAGCTCGCCCGGTACGCCACCGGGCGGCCGTACGTGATCAGCTTCTTCGGCGCGTTCCACGGCCGGTCCTACGGGGCGATGACGCTGACCGCGTCCAAGGCCAAGTACCACCAGGGCTTCGGGCCGCTCGTGCCCGGGGTGCTGCACGCACCGTACGCGTTCAACAAGGTGGACCCGGTCTCCGGGGCACGGTCGCACGATCCCGATGAGACGTTTTCGTACCTGGAAGATGTCCTCTTCCGCTACCAGGTAGCGCCATCGGAGGTCGCGGCGATCTTCGTCGAGCCGGTGCAGGGCGAGGGCGGCTACATCGCGCCGCCCGCCGCGTGGCTCATGCGGCTGCGCGAGCTGTGCGACCGCTACGGGATCCTCCTGGTCGCCGACGAGGTGCAGTCCGGCATGGGGCGCACCGGGCGGATGTGGGCCATCGAGCACTCCGGCGTGCACCCTGACGTGCTGATCAGCGCCAAGGGACTCGCCTCCGGGCTGCCCCTGGGTGCCTTCATGGCCCGGGCGCCCCTGATGGAGAAGTGGACCGCCGGGGCGCACGGCTCCACCTACGGCGGCTCACCTGTCCCCTGCGCCGCCGGGCTCGCCACCTTGGAGGTCATCGAGTCCGAGGGACTGCTGGCCAACGCGACCGCGCGGGGGGCGTTCCTGCTCGACGGGCTGCGCGAGCTGTGGCGCGCCCACCCGGAGGTCATCACCGACGTGCGCGGCGTCGGGCTGATGATCGGCATCGAGGTGCGGACCGCCGAACTCGCGGAGCTGGTGCAGCGGCGGGCGTTCGAGCGCGGGCTGCTGGTGCTCGAGTGCGGTGAGCGCTCCATCCGCGTCTCGCCGCCGCTGGTGATCACCCGCGACCAGGCCGCCGCGGCGCTGAAGATCCTGGCGGAGGTCTTCGGGGCGGTCACCTGAACCAGCTCCCCTGGTCCCTACCGGGCGTGGGTGTGGCGTTGGTGTCGCTATAGCGACACCAACGCCACACCCACGCGCCTTGCGGCAGAGCGCTGGCGGGTGCGCGTGCTACTTCTGGACGTAGAAGAGGCGCTTGTTCACGAACTCGTCGATGCCCAGGGGGCCCAGTTCGCGGCCGAAGCCCGAGCGCTTGGTGCCGCCGAACGGAAGGTCCGCGCCCTCGCCCGCCGGGGTGTTGACGTTGGCCATGCCGACCTCAAGCTGCTCGGCGACCAGCGTCGCGCGCTGCTCGTCGGCCGACCACACCGCGCCGCCGAGGCCGAAGTCGACCACGTTGGCGAGCTTGACCGCCTCCTCGTCGCTGGTGACCTTGTAGACCACGGCGACCGGGCCGAACAGCTCCTCCTTGTAGGCGCGCATCTCCGGGGTGACCCCGGTCAGGACGGCGGGCGCGAAGTAGGCGCCCTGGTCCCCCAGCGTGCCGCCGACGTGCAGGGTCGCGCCCTTCGACACGGCGTCCTGCACCTGGGCGAGGAGGTTCTCCGCCGCCTTGCGGGACACCATCGGGCTGTAGGCCTCGTCGGAGTCGTCGCCGGCCTGCCGCGGCGTCATCGCGGTGGCCCGCTTGACCAGGGCGGCCACGAAGTCGTCGTAGACGTTGTCCATGACGATCATCCGCTTGTTGGAGTTGCAGGCCTGGCCCACGTTCTCCATCCGGGTGTTCCACGCGGTCTCCGCCGCGTCCTCCACGTCCGGGGTGTCGAGGATGATGTAGGGGTCCGAGCCGCCGAGCTCGAGGACGACCTTCTTCAGGTTGCGCCCGGCCTGCGCCGCGACCACCGTGCCGGCCCGCTCAGAGCCGGTGAGCGACACGCCGCGCAGCCTCGGGTCTGCGATCATCGTGGCGACCTGCTCGTGGGTCGCGAAGATGTTGTTGTAGACGCCCTCGGGCACACCCGCGTCCTTCATGATCTGCGCGATCGCGAGGGCAGAGGTCGGGCAGTTCTCCGCGTGCTTGACGATCACCGTGTTGCCGACCACAAGCGCGGGCGCGGAGAAGCGGGCGACCTGGTAGTACGGGTAGTTCCACGGCATGACGCCGAGCACCGGGCCGACCGGCAGGTACTCCACGCGCGCGGAGTCGTAGCCGGGCAGCGGCTTGTCTTCGAGGAGCTTCGGGCCGTTCTCGGCGTAGTAGCCGAAGATCGCGGTGCAGAACTCGGCCTCGCCGACCGCCTGCGCCGGCCGCTTGCCCATCTCCTTGCTGATAAGGGCGGCCAGGTCGGCCGCACGCTCCGTGAAGAGTTCGGCGACCCGCTTCACGATGGCGGCGCGCTCGGCGACCGGGCGCTGCTTCCACGCTGTGAACGCGGCGGTGGCGGCGGCAAGCGTCTGCTCCACCTCGGCGTCAGTCGCGAAGGGGAACGTCTCGGCTACCTCGCCAGTCGCGGGATTGGTCACCTGATATGGCGGCGTCTGCGTCATGCCTGCTCCCGGTTTACCTCGGTGAAGACTTCAATGAGACAACGTTACTGTGAGCAAAGTACCCAGCCCAAGGGGCGTCTCCCCAGTCCGCGGCGTCTAGTCCGCGGCTTCGCAGGCGCGGTCGAATTGCCGCGCGGCCGCGATGCTGGCCGTCGCGGTGGTGGTGGCCTGGCCGAACGCGAGGCTGAGCTCACCGTAGGCCGGGTTGACCGACACGGGGCTGTCGGCGTTGAACGCGGGCCGCCACGCGTCGCTCGAGAACCACCGCTCCAGCTGGTACTTGGTGTCCGACTTGAGGTGGACAACGTAGTCGGCGCGCAGCCCCGCCCAGTCCTCGCAAAGGTGCAGCGCGTTGATGCCGCTCCAGGTCGCGGGGAACGTGCCGAGCTTGAGCGGCCCCAGCACCGGCACGGCTGACGGCGTCATGGTCGGCGGGGTAGGGCCCGGCGACTGCCCGGGGGCGAGCGACGACGCGGCGCTACTGCAGCCGCCTGCCAAGGCCGCCGCGGCCGCCACGGCCGCCACACTGGCGGCGGCTCTGGCGGCGGCGACGCCGAAGGCACGCAGCTTCCCTGCCCCCATGGAACCGCTCACTTCCTCTCCCCCGCCGCCCGCCCCGCCCCCGCCAGCGACATCACTCAGTAAGCAGATGATCACCGAGAGTATGTCAGGTTGGCTAGCGGGGACACTGGGAACAGGCGCTTGCCTGCTTCACCAGCAACGAAGGAAAGTAAAGCTTAGAAGTTCGTTAACTTGAACTCTTCGCCTTTAGGGGAGTAGGTTGGGCACGTGACCGACTCTGACCCGCCGACCACCGCCGAAGAACTGCGCGGCGCCGGGCTGCGGGTGACGGCAGTGCGCGTCGCGCTCCTGGAGACCGTTCGCGCCGGGGACCACCTGGGCGTCGAGGCGGTCGCCGCCGGGGTGCGCGACCGCGTGGGCCACGTCTCCCTGCAGGCGGTGTACGAGGCGCTGCACGCCCTGACCGCGGCGCGGCTCGTGCGCCGCATCGAGCCAGCCGGCGGCACGCCCAGGTTCGAGGGACGGGTCGGGGACAACCATCATCACCTCGTGTGCCGGTCGTGCGGCGTCGTCGCCGACGTCGACTGCGCGGTCGGCGAGGCACCTTGCCTGACCCCGTCCGATGACCGTGGCTTCACCCTCAGTGAGGCGGAAGTGATCTACTGGGGTTTGTGCGCTAACTGCTCCGCTAGCGATAGCTGAGCACCGTGTTTCGACTAGTGCGGAGGGATTCCCATGGCTGAGAACCATGACCCAATCATTGCTGATGGTGAGGGCCCTGAAGTCGCGGAGCAGACCGCTGGGGCGAGCGCGGAGGGCGGCTGCCCTGTCGTGCACGGCCGTGTCCACCCGACCCAGGGTGACGCGAACAGCCAGTGGTGGCCGAACCGGCTCAACTTGCGGATCCTGGCCAAGAACCCGGTCGCGACCGACCCCTACCACGGGGAACTCGACTACGCGGCGGCGTTCAAGACCCTTGACCTAGCGGCCGTGAAGGCTGACATCGCGGTAGTGCTGACCGACTCCAAGCCCTGGTGGCCCGCCGACTTCGGCAGCTACGCGGGCTTGTTCGTCCGGATGGCGTGGCACGCCGCCGGCACCTACCGGGTGAGCGACGGCCGCGGCGGCGCCGGCTCCGGCCAGCAGCGGTTCGCGCCGCTGAACAGCTGGCCGGACAACGTGAGCCTGGACAAGGCCCGCCGGCTGCTGTGGCCGGTCAAGAAGAAGTACGGCAAGAAGCTCTCCTGGGCCGACCTGATCGTCCTGGCCGGCAACGTCGCCATGGAGGCGGGCGGCTTCAAGACGTTCGGCTTCGGCGGCGGCCGCGTGGACGTCTATGAGCCGGACGCGGACGTGTACTGGGGTTCGGAGACCGAGTGGCTCGGCGACGAGCGCTACAGCGGTGACCGCGAGCTCGCCGACCCGTTCGGCGCGGTGCAGATGGGCCTCATCTACGTGAACCCGGAGGGCCCGAACGGCAACCCGGACCCGGTCGCGGCTGGCCGGGACATCCGCGAGACGTTCGGCCGGATGGCGATGAACGACGAGGAGACCGTCGCGCTGATCGCCGGCGGGCACACCTTCGGCAAGACCCACGGCGCGGGCCCGGCGGAGAGCGTCGGCGCCGACCCGGAGGCCGCGCCGATCGAGCAGCAGGGCCTTGGCTGGAAGTCGACCTACGGCACCGGCGTCGGGGCGGACGCGATCACCAGCGGGCTGGAGGTCACCTGGACCTACCACCCGACCCGGTGGGACAACGAGTTCTTCCACATCCTGTTCGGCTACGAGTGGGAGCTGTTCCAGTCCCCGGCAGGCGCGAACCAGTGGCGGCCGAAGGACAATGGCGGCGCGGGCCTCGTGCCCGACGCGTTCGGCGACGGCAAGCGCGAGCCGCGCATGCTCACCACCGACCTCGCGCTGCGCTACGACCCGATCTACGAGCCGATCTCCCGCCGGTTCAAGGACGACCAGGTGGCGTTCGCCGACGCCTATGCCCGCGCGTGGTACAAGCTGACGCACCGCGACATGGGCCCGGCGGTCCGCCTCCTCGGCCCCGAGGTGCCGTCCGAGGTGCTGATCTGGCAGGACCCGGTGCCAGCGGTCGACCACGAGCTGGTGAACGACGCGGACGTGGCGGCGCTGAAGGCGCAGGTCCTCGCGTCCGGCCTGACGATCTCGCAGCTCGTGTCCACCGCGTGGGCGTCGGCCTCGACGTTCCGCGGCAGCGACAAGCGCGGCGGCGCCAACGGCGCGCGGATCCGGCTTGAGCCGCAGAGCGGCTGGGAGGTCAACAACCCCGACCAGCTCGCACTCGTGCTGCGCACGCTGGAGGGGATCCAGACCTCCTTCAACGCGGGCGGCAAGAAGGTCTCCCTCGCCGACCTGATCGTCATCGCGGGCAACGCCGCCGTCGAGAAGGCCGCCGCGGACGCCGGGGTCACCGTGACCGTGCCGTTCACGCCGGGCCGCACCGACGCGACGGCCGAGCAGACCGACGTCGAGTCGTTCGCGCACCTCGAGCCGAAGGCAGACGGGTTCCGCAACTACGTCAGCAAGGGCCAGCGGCTCCCCGCTGAGTACCTGCTCGTCGACAAGGCGAACCTGCTCACCCTGTCCGCGCCGGAGATGACGGTCCTCGTCGGCGGGCTGCGCGTGCTCGGCGCGAACTACGACGGGTCCAAGCTGGGCGTCTTCACCGCGACGCCCGGGGCGCTGACCAACGACTTCTTCGTCAACCTGCTCGACTACGACACGACGTGGACCCCGACCTCCGAGGACGCCACGACGTTCGAGGGCCGGGTCGACGGCGAGGTCAAGTGGACCGGCAGCCGGGTCGACCTGATCTTCGGCTCGAACTCCGAGCTGCGGGCCGTGGCCGAGGTCTACGCGGACGACGACGCGAAGGAGAAGTTCGTCAGCGACTTCGTCGCGGCGTGGGCCAAGGTAGCCAACGCGGACCGGTTCGACCAGGTCTGACGCACCTGCTACGCACCGGGACGCCCCGGCCGGCCCGCACGGGCCGGCCGGGGCGTTTCCCGTTGCCGATGAACATAACGACTATTCAGAACGGGCGCGTGTTCCACCCGTCCCTCACATCGCCGCGCCTTCCGGGCTTAGCGCGTCATGTCCCGCCAGCCAGTCGGCATCCGGGCGGGGCACGGATTCGAGCAGCTTGATCGTGTAGGCGTCGCTGGGGCTGGTGAGTACCTGCTCGGTCGGCCCAGACTCCGCGATCCGGCCATGGTGCATGACGTACACGTAGTCGGTGATCTGCCGGACGACGGACAGGTCGTGGGTGATGAACAGGTACCCGATGCCGCGCTCGGCCCTGATCGCGGCCAGCAGGTTGAGTATCTGGGCCTGCACGGACACGTCGAGCGCCGACACCGGCTCGTCGCAGATCAGCACGCGGGGCCGGACGGCCAGCGCGCGGGCGATGGCGACCCGCTGCCGCTCGCCGCCGGACAGCGCGGCGGGCCGCCGCTTCGCGTACCCGGCCGGCAGGCCGACCGACTCCAGCAGCTCGCCGACCTGGGTCTGCACGTTCCTGGCCGAGGAGTCGTAGATCGTGACGGCCTCCGCGAGCGCCGAGCCGATCGTGTGCATCGGGTTGAGGCTGGAGTAGGGGTCCTGGAAGACGATCTGCACGGTGCCGCGCAGCCGCCGCCGGTCCTTGCCCGACAGCTTGCTCCAGTCGTTCGCCGCGATACCGTCGATCGTGGCCTGCCCGCCCGAAGCGGGCTCGAGGCCGGCCAGGATCCGGGCGAGCGTGGTCTTGCCGGAGCCCGACTCGCCCACGAGGCCGACGGACTCGCCCTCGCCGACCTCGACCGACACCCCGTCGACCGCGGTCACCGTCCGGCTGCCCTGTTTGAATACCTTCCGCAGGTCGCTCGCCTGGATGAGCGGGGCGGCCGAGCGGCCGGACGGCGGTACGGCGGCGTCCTGCCCGGCCCGCTCGCGCAGCGTCGCCATCTCGGCCCTGATCTGCGGCAGCCGGACGCAGGCGGACAGCCGCCCGGCGGCCACGTCGGGCAGTTCCACCTCGACGAGGGCAGGCGCACCCTGCTCGCAGTCCGGCGCGGCCCACCGGCAGCGCGGCGCGAACGGGCAGGTGCCGGCCACCAGATCGGCGGCGGGCACTGAGCCGGGGATCGAGACGAGGTCCCTGACCCGGTGATCGGCGGGCGGCTCGGACAGCAGCAGCCCGTGACTGTAGGGGTGCAGGGGCTCTGCCTCCAGTGCGTCGGCGGGGGCGGTCTCCAGCAGCGACCCCGCGTACAGCACGTAGATCCGGTCGCACATCGCGAACGCCACCCGCAGGTCGTGCGTGATCAGGACGAGGCCCATCCCGCGGGCCTCCTGGATTCGCTTGATGAGCGCCAGGATGTCCTGCTGGGTGGAGGCGTCGAGCGCGGTGGACGGCTCGTCGGCGATCAGTACCTGGGGGTCCCTGGCCAGCGCCGCCGCGATCGCCACCCGCTGCCGCATGCCGCCGGACAGCTGGAACGGGTACCGGCCGGCGACCGCGGGGTCGGCGATCCCCACCTCGGCCAGTCGCCGCACCG
>Ga0310811_10008948_pt1 | contig 12899 bp, 15 predicted proteins | sample YCmetagenome_FD_207642 | JGI IMG/M metagenome (GOLD analysis project Ga0310811, IMG submission 207642) | Soil microbial communities from experimental microcosm in Duke University, North Carolina, United States - YC | ecosystem: Engineered > Artificial ecosystem > Soil microcosm > Unclassified ...
CCTGGGCGAGGCGGTCGACCTGGGTTCGGAGCACCTGTCGCCCTACCAACTCACCATCGAATCCGGCACCGCCTTCGACCGGGCGGTCCGACGCGGGCGATTTGCCGCAGCCGAACCGGAGGTCGGCGCCGCCCTCTACGATACAACCCAGACGGTGCTCGAGGCCCTGGGGTACGAGGCCTATGAGGTCTCCAACCATGCCCGGGGCGCGGCCGCCCGCTCGCGGCACAATCTGGTCTACTGGCGCGGGGAGGACTACGTCGGCGTCGGCCCCGGCGCGCACGGACGCTTGACCACCGCCGCCGGCCGCCTCGCCGTCGAAGCGGCCCCCGGCGTCGCCGACTATATCGGCCGGGTGCGGAGGGAGGGATCGGGATGGAGCGCCAGAGAATCGTTAAGCCTTGTATCCATTGCCGAAGAGCGGCTCCTGATGGGTCTGCGGACGGTGGAGGGCGTGACGTGGGACGCTCTTGCGCCGCTTGGGATCTCGCCGCAATGTGAACGGGTGCGGACCTTCGTGGAGGCTGGCCTGATCGTCGCCGGCACGGATGGATTGCGGGCCACGACGGCCGGTCGCATGGTGCTGGATCGCCTCACGGCCGAACTGGCGGGCTGACTTCAGCCCCCACGCGAATCGCCTTCGCCCCAGGGTTGCAGCGCGTATAGGATGCGCTTCGCCCTGCCGCCGCACGACCGGCTGAGGTCCCAGTCAGGACCATGCTTACATCGCCTCTGTGAGCGCGATGGTTTACGCCAAGCTTGACAACGGACGACTCTGGAAGCGTGTCTTGAACAAGATGGATGACGTCGCGGAACTGGAACGGGCCCCCAACCCGGTTGACCTGCACGTGGGAGCGCGCATCCGTATGCGGCGCAAGCTCCTGGGCGTCAGCCAGGAGCGGTTGGCCGAACAGCTCGGCCTCACCTTTCAGCAGGTGCAGAAGTACGAGCGCGGCGCCAACCGGGTCTCGGCCTCCAAGCTCTACGAGATCGCCCGAGCCCTACAGACCTCGGTGGCCTATTTCTTCGACGGCCTGGCCGACACCGCGAGCGCCCCTGTCCCCGGGGCCGTCGAGGGGGCGGCGGCGTTCATGCACGAGTTGGTGATGACGCCCGAGGGCCTCGAACTGGCGACTCTCTTCCCCAAGCTCAAGCGCGGGCGGGTCCGCCGCCGGGTGCTCGACCTGGTCAAGGCCCTGGCCGAAGACGAGGACGACGCCCGCTAAGGCGCTAGCCGGTACCCGCCCGCCTCCGTCAGCAGAAGCCGCGCCGACGCCGGGTCGGGCTCGATCTTCTGCCGCAGGCGATAGATGTGCGTCTCCAGGGTGTGGGTGGTGACGCCGGCGTTGTAGCCCCAGACCTCGGCCAGAAGTTCCTCGCGCGACACCGGCTGCGGGCCGGCGCGGTAGAGGTATTTCAGGATGTTGGTCTCCTTCTCGGTCAGCCTGATCTTCTTGCTCCGTTCGTCGACCAGCAGTTTGGCCGCCGGGCGGAACTCGTAAGGCCCGACCCGGAACACCGCGTCCTCGGATTGTTCGTGGCTGCGCAGCTGGGCGCGAATCCGCGCCAGCAGGACGGCGAAGCGGAAGGGCTTGGTGACATAGTCGTTCGCGCCGGCTTCCAGCCCCTCGATGGTGTCGGCGTCGGCGCTGGCGGCGGTGAGCATGATCACCGGGTTGCGCACGCCGGCTTCGCGCAGGTGGCGGCAGACCTGGCGCCCGTCCATGTCGGGCAGGTCGACGTCGAGCAGGATCAGGTCGGGCCGCTGGTCCACGGCCGCGGCGACCGCCGCCTCGCCGGTGGCCGCCTCGATGGCCTCGAACTCGTCCTCGAGCGAGATTTGTTCGGCGAGCGCCGTGCGCAGCTCCTCGTCGTCGTCGACGATCAGGATGGTCTTGCGGTTGCTTTTCTGGATCGACACGGCCCGACCATGCACCGGGCGGGGCGCCCGCGCCAACCCCTCAAACCGGTTCCTAGTCGTCCAGCGCCGCCAGCAGGCCCCCGTCGCGGCCCCCTTCGACCGCCACCGACTTGACCACCGCCCACACCGAAAGGCCCGGAGCCAGGGCCAGGGCTTCGACCGCGTCGCGGGTGACGGCGGCGAGCACCACCGCCGCCGGCGCCCCGGCCAGGCGAAGGGTGGCCAACACCGTCCCGTCGACGCGGAGGTCGAGGCGCTCGACCCGGGCGGCCAGGACGTTGCGGGCGGACAGGCCCTGCGGCTCCCGGGTGGCGATCAGGACGTCGCGGGCCAGGATCACCGCCCGCACCGCGGCGCCGACGGGCCGGTCCAGGCTGGGGGTCAGCAGTTCCGCCTCGCCCAGGTTCAGCTGGGTGAGGCCGCGGTAGGGGTCGTGCCGGGCCACCACGCCCTCCAGGGCCGAAGCCGCATCGCCCCGGCCGGCCAGCAGCGGCAGGTCGGCCGCGGGCGCGTTTCAGCCCATAGCCCAGGTTGCCGGCCACGCTGAGGTGGGGGAACAGCCGGGCGTCCTGGAACACCCAGCCGACCGCGCGGCGCTCCATCGGCAGATTGACCCTGGCCGCCTCGTCGAAAAGCAACTGGTCGCCGAGCGCGATGCGGCCGCGGTCGGGGCGCAGGGCGCCGGCCACGGCGGCCAGCACCGTGCTCTTGCCCGCTCCGGAAGCGCCGAAGATCGCGGTCACGCCCCTGGGTGCGGCCTCGAAGGCGGCGTCGAGCCGAAAGGCGCCCAGCCCCTTCTCCACCCGGACCGAGAGCGAGGCTCCGCTCACCGGCCGATCCAGCGGCGGGTTCCGCCCGCTATGGCCTCGGCGGCGACCAGGGCGACCACGGCGATGGCCAAAGACAGCCCGGCCAGACGCATGGCCGCGGCGTCGCCGCCGGGGGACTGCAGGGCGGTGTAGATAGCCAGCGGCAAGGTCTGGGTCTGGCCGGGCACATTGGCGGCGAAGGTGATCACCGCCCCGAACTCGCCCAGGCAGGCGGCGAAGCCGACGATGGCCGCGGCCAGGACCCCCGGCGCACTGAGCGGCAGGGTGATGGTGAGGAACCGGTCCAGCGTTCCGGCCCCCAGGCTGCGCGCGGCCTCCTCCAGCCTGGGGTCGACCGCGTCCAGGGACAGGGCGACGGCGCGGACCATCAGCGGGAAGGCCATCACCCCCGCCGCCAGCGACGCTCCGGCCGAGGTGAACACCAGCCGGACGCCGAAGGCGCGCTCTAGCAGGCTCCCCGCCGGCCCGTGGACGCCGAAGGCCAGCAGCAGCAGGAAGCCGACCACCACCGGCGGCAGCACCAGGGGCGCGTGCGCCGCGGCGTTGAGGGCGCCGCGCCCCGGAAAGCGGCCGCGCACCAGGGCCAGGGCCGTGAGCACCGCCAGGGGCAGGGCGACGGCGACCGCCCGACCGCCCACGATCAGGCTGGTGCGCACCGCGGCGATCTCGTCGGGGCTCAAGGCCAGATCCATGGCCCTAGCGTCGCCGCTCCCCCGGCGCCGTGCAAGCGCCGTCAGGGATCGTGGTGATGAACGGCCATCCCGGTCGGCGCCGCCGGTGCGTCTCCGACGATCAAGACCGGGGCCGGGTGGGACAGGGCGCCGGTCGTCGATCCCCTCGGCGGGATCTCCCCCCACCGGACGGTCTGGTCGCCGCAGATTTGGTCCGCAGGGAAATAGAGCGGCCCGGCGGCGGAGGGCAGGCGAAGCCCCAGGGGGAAGGTGTCGGCGGTGCGCTCAGGCGAGGGTCCGCCCCGCCAGGTGACCGTGGCCGGAGCGCTCGCGGTGGCGGGACTGACGACCGTATTCCAGCCCGGCTTGGCTATCGTCTGGGCGACGACACCAGGCGGAAGTTCGACCCGGAGACCGGTGGTCGCGAGCGTCTTGCAGCCGTGGCTGATCCGGAAGGTGACGGTCATGGCGCCGCCGGGGAGGCCGGAGGCTTCGACGATGGCGACATGAGCGCGGGCGGCGCCGGCGAAGGCGAGGGCGACCGTGAAGGCGGCGATGGCGTGTCGAGAGGTCATGGCGCGCCCTCAGTAGCTGTACTTCAGCTCGGCCACGACCGTCCGCTGCGGGAAGGGGTGGAAGAGGAAGTACTTGTCTGAGTTGAGGTTATCGACACCGACCGCCGCGTTCCAATGCCGGTCGAGCTGGTAGCTGGCCCGCGCGTCGACGACGAAATAGCCGTCGAAGCCCTGGTAGGTGTGGCCGACGGTGTCGGTGTTGTCGATCGTGCCGAACACGCGCCCGCTGTAGCGGGCGGCCACCGACAAGGCCAGGCGGTCGCCGGGGCGCCAGGTGGCGGTGACGGTGGCGCGCCAGCGGGGAACCTGCGGCGTCCGCTTGCCGACCGCGGCCGGGAAGGCGGCGTCGCGGTCGATCTTCGAATCGACCCAGGCGGCGCTGGCCGAGACCTCGACAGTCTTCAGCATCCGGTAGCGCTCCAGCACCAGCTCGACCCCGCGTGAGCTTACCCGGTCCACGTTCTGGACGAAGTTGAACAGGGCGGTGGACCCCGGGAGCAGCGGGGCGCCCTGGGAGATCAGGGCCCCGGAGATCTGCTCGCCGAACGCCGACAGGCGCAGCGAGCCGGCTCCCAGGTCGCGCTGCACCGACAGTTCCCCGGACCGGGCTCGCTCGGGGCGCAGATTGGGGTTGGGGACGCTCAGCACGGCGCCCGTGGTGACGGTCTGGTAGAGCTCGGTGACCGTGGGGAAGCGGTAGGCCTCGCCCAGAGAAGCCTTGAACAGCCAGGGGGCCGACGGCCGCCAGGCCAGGGACGCCTTGGGCGAGACCCGCCAGGAGGACTTCTCGGGCTGGGTGACCGACAGGGCGGGGCTGAGCGAATAATTGAAGCCGTCGAAGGCGCGCCAGTGCTCCCAGCGGGCGCCCAGGGTCAGCTTCACGGTGTCGGCGACGGCCCAGGCGTCCTGGGCCCACAAGGCCTGGGTCTCGGTCCGGCCGCGGGCGTTGACCGTCAGGGCGCCGGGGCTTCCCGAGATCCAGTCGGCGGCGGCGTAGCGCGGGTTGTCGAGCTTGAACCGATCCTGGTGGGCGCCGAAGCTGACCTGGTGCGGTCCCTCCATCCCTGCCGGCCGCCAGTCGGCGACGGCGTCCAGGGTGGTCCAGCCCGTGCCCGAGCTGTCGTTGATCGTCCCCGCGCCGCCAGCGGCTGCGCCCGGCAGGGCCGTGGACGGGGTGCGCTGGATGTCCTTGCCGTAGTCGTAGCGGGTCGCCGTCGCCGAGATGTCCCAGACCCCGCCCGTGCGGGTGGCGAGGTTCAGGCTCTGCATCCAGTGGTCCTGCTCCAGCCGGTAGACGTTGTTGGAGAAGGCGCTGGCCGCCACGGCATAGGCGTAGCCGCCGAAATTGAACGTCCCCGCATAGGCGGGAGCGCCCGAACCGTCGCGCAGATAGGTCCGGGCCTCGGAATCGTCGCGGTGGCGGAACCAGCCGACGGTGTAGGCGGCCCGCAGGTCCGGGGTCAGGTCGTAGGCGAGCTTCAGCTTCACCGTGTCCTGGACCTGGTGCTCCAGCCCGCCCGATCCGATCACGGCGATGGCCGCGCCCGTCCGGTTCAGGTCGGGATACGCGCCCGTGACCGGGGCGCCCGCGGCGGATGGGGTGGCGGGTCGGGTCGCGGTGACATAGGCCAGGGGCTGGCTATGGGTGTCGAGGTGGTTGGCGCTGAGCCAGAAGGAAAGTCCGCCCAGCCGGTCGCCCAGGGTCGCGGCCAACCGGCCCGAGCCGTAACTGTCGCGGGTGGAATATTGGCTGAAGCGCTGCCAGGCGCCCTCGGCCGTGACGGTCGCCTCGAACTTCGTCGGCATCCGCGTGGTGACGTTGACCACCGCGCCGATGGAATTGCCCGGGTGCTGCGCTGCGAACGGGCCGTAGAGCACGTCGATCCGCTCGACCTCCTCCGGGGCGATCAGGCCCCACTTGGGCGAGGCCGTGGAATTGTTGTTGCCGATCAGGGCTGAAAGCAGCACCCCGTCGGCATAGACAAGGCTGCGGGCGGACGAGCCGACGCCCGAGGTGCGGGTGGTCAGCGGCGCCTGGGTGTCGCCGATGTGGCGTTTGCGCAGGAACAGGTTGGGCAGGTACTTCAGCGAATCCTCGACGTTCACCGCGTTGACGCCGACGGCGAGTTCGGCGGCGGTGACGCTGGCTGTAGACTGGGGGGGCGCTGGGCCCCGGCGTCCGGTCTGGACCAAGAGCGGGGAGACGTCGGCGACGAGGGTCTCGGCGCGGGCGGCGGTCGCCAGGGCCAGGACGCCGAGCGCGAGCGCGCCGGCGCGAGTATCTGAAAAGGTCATGAGGTCAAAGTCCTGACGCGGCCCAGTGCAGGGCCGGCGAAATGCGGGCGTCCGGACGGGTCCGGGCGCGACGGCTTGGCGTCAGGCGAAGGCGGGCGGCCCGCGGGCCTTGGGAGCGCGGCCGGGCGGGCCCCTGGGCTGGACATGGCGGGCGAGGGCCGGCGTGGCGACCCTATTCAGCCCGCCGGGGATCAGGAGTTGCGTCCCCGCCAGCAGCGGCGGGGTCGCGGCGGCGCCGAGGAGGCAGGCGCCGCAATGGTGGTCGCCGTGCTCGGCGCCGGGGGTCTGGCCGCCGTGGCCGGCCTTGGCCTTGTCCGGGGAGCAGACCGGAATGGCGGCGAAGGGATTGGCGCCGTCGGCCTGGGCGCGGGTCGCGGCGATCCCGGCGCCAGCCTGGAGCAGAAGCGCCAGGAGCAACAACGGCAACGCGAAGATCCGGCCCGCGGGTCTCATCGGCGCGCTCCTAGCATGGCTCTTCAGGGAACGCGACGCCCGGGGAAGGGTTTGCCCACAGTCCCTTTCGGAGCCCAGCACGGCCGTGCCCGAGACCCTGTCGCCCGCCCTGCCCGATGCCCTCGACGCCCGGGTGGAGGCCCTGCTGCAGGCGGTGTGCCGCCGCGACCTGCGGCTGGCCACGGCGGAGAGCTGCACCGGCGGCCTCCTGGCTTCGCTGCTCACCGACGTCACCGGCTGCGGCCATGCCTTCGAGCGCGGTTTCGTCACCTATACAGACGCGGCCAAGCACGAGCTGCTGGGGGTGCCGCGGGCCCTGCTGAAGGACCCCGGCGCAGTCTCCGAAGCGGTGGCCCGGGCTATGGCGGAAGGGGCGATCGCCCATTCCGGCGCCGACATCGCCCTGTCGGTCACCGGCTACGCCGGCCCCGGCGGACCTGACGCCGTGCCGGGCCTGGTGCATTTCGCCAGCGCCGTGCGGGGCGGGCCGACCCGGCATCAGCGCCGCAGATTCAAGGAAACGGACCGAGCGGGGGTGCGTCTGCGCTGCATCGAGGTCGCCCTCGACATGCTGGAGGAGCGGCTGGACTGAGGCGGTGGCCCGCAGGGCCGAAGGGGATGGATCAGGCCGCGCGGATGCCGCTGGAGCGGTAGTCTGAGCCGACGCCCAGCAGCTGGTCGTAGCCCAGGATCATGTCCACCCGCTTGCCATCGCTGGCCAGCGGCAGGCGGATCCATAGAATCGACAGGTGGGTGGCGCCGCGCCAGGACAGGGAATGGCAGCCGACGGCCGGGCGGCCCTCGTCGACGATCCGGTCCAGCTCCACGCGCCAGTAGTCGGCTGCTTCCTCGGAATAGACGTCCTGCAGCCGCTTGCCGGTGATCTCGCCCCCGTAGACGCCGTAAAGGCCGGTGCCGGCCAGGCGCAGCCGGTAGTCGCGGGGATTGCGGCGAACGTCGATCAGGCTGACGGTTGGCAGGTGGCGCTTGAAACGGTCCGGATCGATCTGGGCGCGGCAGGGCAGGCGGCCCTCTTCGCGCAGAGAGGTCCAGTAGCTGAACAGCTCCTCGTGACTGCGAGCGGCGGAGGGGGATGTCCCCATTTGCGCCAACATCTTCGAAGTAGCCCCCAACCCTTTGGATTCGCGATGCTTACGATGCCTTAACCAGCGAATCAGGGAAAGCGGATTTTCACTCGCGCGGGGAGTCCATTTGTCGCGCCCAGGTTGTAGGGCGGGGGCTCAAACACCGTCGTCCCGGACGGCCTGAAAGGCCGATCCGGAACCAGGGGGCCAAAGGTGCGCCGGTCACCTGGGTCCCCGACCCCGCGTATTTTCCCGCGGGCGCGCTTAACGCGGCCCGGGCGGGGCGGCCGGAAGGACGGGGGGGCGGTTCAGCGCGGCTTCCGGCCGCCCTGGCCCAGGCCCATCTGCTTGGCGAGGTCCGAGCGGGCGCGGGCGTAGTTCGGGGCCACCATGGGGTAGTCCTTGGCCAGGCCCCACTTGGTCCGATAGTCCTCGGGGCTGAGGTTGTATTTGGTGCGCAGGTGCCGCTTCAGCGACTTGAAGCGACGCCCGTCCTCCAGGCAGATCAGATAGTCGGGGGTGAGCGACTTCTTGATCGGCACCGCCGGCTCCTTGGGCGCGGCCGGTTCGGGTTCGCCGGCGCCGGCGACAGTGGCCAGCGCCCGGTGGACGCTGTGGATCAGGCCGGGCACATCGGCTGCGGCCACATTGTTCGAAGCGACGTACGAGGCGACGATTTCCGCCGTCATCTCGATGAGTTCAGGTTGGTCTTGCATGTTTCGCTGTGTCCGCAAAAGGCCCCGCAGGGACTCACCGTTCGCCCAGGGCTCCCGAAGTCCCCGAACGTCCCATATAGACCTTTGCTTTGCAGGACAACCGCCGGCAAGTTCCCGCGCTAATCACGATCCCGGTGATTGTAATGCCCGGAGCGTCTTGGCCTTTTTTTGACCGGTCTAGCCTCCGAAGTCGTCGGCCAGCGCCAGCATGGCGGCCCGCTGCGGCGGCGAGAATTCGTCGAGGGCTTCGTCGTCGCCGGAGCGGATGGCACGCACCAGGGTTGGGGTGAGGCCTGAAGACAGGGCCCAGTTCCAGTAGCGCAGCACCGTTTGGGCCCGGTCGACCGCCATCATGTCGTAGACGGTCAGGGTCCGCTCCAGCGCCGGGGTCATCGCGCCTTCCGAGTCGGTCTCGGGCCGCCTCAGCCCGCGCCACAGGGCGCGCACCGCCGACCGGGGCAGGCCGGTGGCCTTGCACAGGATCGCCAGGGGCTCGCCGCAGGGATCGGTCATGATCTTCGCCCCGGTCATCGGCTTCAGCCCCGACAGGTAGGCGATCTCGCTGGCCAGCTCGCGGGTCATGCCGGCCTGGGCTTGGCCGACCGCCTCCTCGAGCGAGCCGAACGGGCTCTTTTCGATCGCCGCCCGGTTGCGTTGGCGCCGTTCGATGAACTGCAGCGCCTTTCGCACCAGGGGGTCCTGCCAGCCTTCGGCGGCGGCGAGGGGGAAGACGTCGCCGGCGCTGTCCTGGAGGATTTCGCGCGAGACGGCGAAACGGGTCAGGATCAGCCGGCGCGCGTCCGGCTCGGCCCACCAGAACAGGATGTAGGCGTGGCTGGGCTTCAGCTCGGTGCGGCGCAACAGCAGGGGAATGTAGGCCCCGTGAAAGCGCGAGGCGGCCACCACCGTCTCGATCGCCGCCTGGCTGAATTTGGCGCCCTCGTTCAACAGCAGGGCCTCGACCACCGGGGCCTCCAGGGCCTCGATCACCGCTTCGCAGACCACCTCGCTGATGTGGCGGCGGGCGGCGATCATGCGCCGGTGGCCCTGGCTGGCGTCGCGGGCGCAGCCGATCAGGTCGGTGTCGGTGAGGGCATGGCCCTCTTCCAGGAGGGGACGGGCGACCTCCGGATCGTCGCGCAGCAACAGCCGCAGCAGAGGGCTCGGGATGTCGGTCAGGTTGGCCAGGCGCTTGGCCACCCGCAGCCGCTCGGCGGTGGAGGCTTCACGCAGCATCTCCACCAACAGGTCGCCGGTCATGGCTCGCTCGAAGCCGTTGACCCGGCTGATCGGCAGGCAGACCACGTCCGCCAGGCGCTTCAACAGCGACAGCCGCGCACGCCCGAGCGGCAGCGGCGACGGGTCCTGATGCTGGAGCGCGGGTTCGGCCATCCCCCAATTAGGCCTCCAAGCCGTTAATCGCCGGTGTGCGGCGCAACGATTGACCGGACCTCCTGCGGCGCCTAAACACGCGGCCGTTTGTTCCTGATGCCGGCGCCCTCGGCTCTTTGCGCCTATATGGGGGCCGAACCCGCCGATTCCCCGTCAACCGCCGTCCCAAGGAGGCTTCATGCCCGCCCAGCTCATGCCCGGCGCGACCGGCGTCCTGGTGCTCGCCGACGGCACGGTGCTGCAGGGGATCGGCGTCGGGGCCTCGGGCGAGGCGGTCGGCGAGGTGTGCTTCAACACCGCCATGACCGGCTACCAGGAAATCCTCACCGACCCGTCCTACATGGCCCAGATCGTCACCTTCACCTTCCCCCACGTGGGCAACGTCGGGGTGAACCTGGAGGATGTGGAGCAGTTCGGCCAGGGCGCGCGGACCACGGCGCGGGGCGCGATCTTTCGCGAGGTCCCCACCGCGCCCGCCAACTGGCGCGCTGACCACGGCGCCGCCGGCGATTTCAGCCAGTGGATGAAGCGGCGCGGCATGGTCGGCCTGGCCGGGATCGACACCCGGTTCCTGACCAAGCTGATCCGCGAGAAAGGTATGCCCCACGCGGTGATCGCCCATGCGCCGGACGGCCGGTTCGACCTCGACGCCCTGGTCGCGCAGGCCCGGGCCTGGACCGGGTTGGTGGGGTTGGACCTGGCCAAGGACGCCACCTGCCTGCAGCCTTTCAACTTCGACGAGGGCCTGTGGTCCTGGCCGGAGGGCTACGCCCAGCCGCGGCCCGGGCCGCGGTTCGAGGTGGCGGTGCTGGACTACGGTATCAAGCGCAACATCCTGCGGGCCCTGACCTCGATCGGCGCGCGGGCGACGGTGCTGCCGGCCTCGACCACCGCCGAGGAGGTGCTGGCGCGCCAGCCGGATGGAATCCTGCTCTCCAACGGCCCCGGTGACCCGGCCGCCACCGGCGAATACGCCGTGCCGGAGATCCGCAAGCTGGTCGACAGCGGCACGCCGCTGTTCGGCATCTGCCTGGGCCACCAGATGCTGGCCCTGGCGCTGGGGGCCAGGACGACCAAGATGGACCAGGGCCACCACGGGGCCAACCACCCGGTCAAGGATCTGACCACCGGCAAGGTCGAGATCGTATCGATGAACCACGGCTTCACCGTCGACCGCGACAGCCTGCCCGAACCGGTGCGGGAGACCCACGTCTCCCTGTTCGACGGCTCCAACGCCGGGATCGCGCTCAAGGATCGTCCGGTGTTTTCGGTGCAGCACCACCCCGAAGCCAGCCCCGGGCCGACCGACTCGCTCTACCTGTTCGACCGCTTCGCCGAGCTGATGCAGCCTCAAGGCTAAGGTTTTTCGGGCGGCCAGCCTCCCCCGGAACGGGAAAAAACGATGGACTTCGGCGCGCTAGACCCCCATCTAGCCTTTCGTCGATTTCTGTTCGCGCAACGCTCCTATCTCCGCCTCGCTCTGCGCGCGGACGACCAAGACGCCGCCCCTTCAGATCTCGATGCCACAGGGCTCTTCCTGCGGCTCACTTGAACGGAGGCGGAGAATGGCCGTCGGTACTGTCAAATGGTTCAACGCCACTAAGGGTTATGGCTTCATTCAACCCGAAGATGGCGGCAAGGACGTGTTCGTGCATATCACTGCCGTGGAGCGGTCCGAGCTCAATGGCCTGAACGAAGGCCAGAGGATCGCCTACGAGCTCGAGAAGGATCGCCGCACCGGCAAGGAATCCGCCGTCAATCTGAAGAGCGCCTAAAACGCCAGTCGCCGGGGGCGCTCATCGAGAGCGTCTCCGGGGACGCCGCAGAAGCGCCTAACGCCAGCCTGGAGCTGCATGTCTAAGGAAGACTTCCTCGAATTCGAAGGCGTTATCACCGAGCTGTTGCCCGAGGGCCGGTTCCGCGTGCGCCTGGACAACGACCACATGGTGCTGGCCTACACGGCCGGACGCATGAAGCGGAACAAGATCCGCTCCCTGGTCGGCGACCGGGTCACGGTGGAGATGACGCCCTACGACCTCGAGCGGGGCCGGATCACCTTCCGCCACAAGACCGAAGGTCCGCCGCGCATGGGTCCCCCGCGCACGCCCTTCCGCAAGCGCTAGCCGCCTTCCTGCGGCTGATGGGCTGCCCGTCTTGCGTGGCGGAGCCTTCCCCATGATGTTGCGCCCGTGAACACGGATCGCATCAGGGGGTTCGACGGGTTGAGGGCGTTGGCCCTCGTCTACGTCTTCGCACAGCACTACACGACCCTCGGGCGCGACCTGGCGACCGGCGGCTACGGGGTGTGGCTGTTCTTCTGCCTCAGCGGCTTCTTGATCGTCCGCATCCTGGTGGGCGAGCGCCGCCGCGTCGAAGCCGGCGTGCTGACCGTGGCCGCCGGTCTGCGCCGGTTCTTCTGGCGCCGCACCGTGCGGATTTTCCCGGCCTATTACTTGGTCCTGGTCCTGTTCACCGGGCTGGGTGCGCTGCACCTGGTGCACGACTGGACGGCCAAGGCTGCGCCCTGGCACTACGCCTACCTCTCCAACATCTATTTCGGCTTCGTCGAGAACCGCTGGGTGGGCCGTTTCGGCCATTTCTGGAGCCTGGCGATCGAGGAGCAGTTCTACCTGCTGGCCGCGCCCTTGCTGCTGTTGTCGCCAAGCCGCTGGGCCAAGGCGATCTGCGCCGGGGTGGTGCTGTCGGCGCTCACCTGCGACCTGCTGCTGCGCTCGGAGCAGGCCAGCGAAATGGTGATCTACGTCAATCCCCTGACCAATTTCGGGGCGCTCGCCTTCGGCGGCTGGGTCGGGCTGCGCTTGCCCGCGAAAGCCAAGGCGGGGCGGGCGTCCTGGCCGGCCGCCATATGCCTGGCGCTGATGCCGGTGTTCATCCTCGGCTTCGACCGGCTGCCGTTTTTCGACCCGGTGGTGGCCAGCCTGGTCGCGGCCGGCCCCCTTT
>Ga0310811_10008949_pt1 | contig 12899 bp, 9 predicted proteins | sample YCmetagenome_FD_207642 | JGI IMG/M metagenome (GOLD analysis project Ga0310811, IMG submission 207642) | Soil microbial communities from experimental microcosm in Duke University, North Carolina, United States - YC | ecosystem: Engineered > Artificial ecosystem > Soil microcosm > Unclassified ...
ATACCGGCAAATACGTGCCTGTCGACGTGCGCAACGTCGACAACGACGAGGTGGCGCAGAGCTCCGAGGACAATACCGACGACACCGACACGTCCGGCATCAGGCTCTACCAGAGCATCTACGAGACCGCGCTGCGCAATCAGATTCCCCGGCCGATCATCGACGACCTCATCCGCATCTACTCCTACGACGTCGACTTCCAGCGCAAGGCGCAGCCGGGCGACTCGTTTGAGGTGCTCTATGCGGGCGAGGACGAGCAGCCCAATTCGGACAGCCGCAACGAGGTCTTGTTCGCGTCGCTCACTGTGGGCGGCGAGCAGAAGAAGTTCTATCGCTTCCAGTCGCCGGACGACGGTCTCGTCGACTACTACGACGAGAGTGGCAAGAGCGCGAAGAAGTTCCTGGTGCGCAAGCCCGTCGCCGACGGCATCATGCGCTCGGCCTTCGGCATCCGCCGCCATCCGATCCTCGGCTACACCAAGATGCACACGGGTGTGGACTGGGCGGCGCCGACCGGCACGCCGATCTATGCCGCCGGCAACGGCGTGATCGAGAAGGAAGGCTGGGAGTCGGGCTACGGCAAGTTCATCCTGCTCCGCCACAACAACGGATACGAGACCGCTTACGGCCACATGAGCGCCTATGCCAAGGGCACCGAAGAAGGCACGCGCGTGCGTCAGGGCCAGGTGATCGGCTTCGTCGGCTCGACCGGTTTGTCGACCGGCTCGCACGTGCACTACGAAATCCGCATCAACGGCCGCTTCGTCGATCCGATGCGCATCAAGCTGCCACGCGGCCGCGAGTTGCAGGGCAAGATGCTCGCCGACTTCGACCAGGAACGCGACCGGCTCGACGGCATCATGGCCCGCAAGCCGGCGCGCGTCGCCTCGAACGCGCCGGGCGGGCGGTAGTTTTCCAAACGCGATCGTCTGATGCTTTGTCATGGCCGGGCTTGTCCCGGCCATCTCGCTTGGGAAGGCACGAGCCCTCATAAGCGAGATCACCGGGTCACGGCGCTGACGCGCCGGCCCGGTGATGACAACAACCAGATGCGTAACCGTTACGCCGCCTGGGCGAGCTTGCCGTTGAAGGTCAGCCCCAACTTGTCGCCGGAGATCGTGACGGTCTCGCCGTCCTTGATCGTGCCGGCGAGGATCATCTCGGCGAGCGGATCCTGCACCGACTTCTGGATCACGCGCTTCAAAGGACGCGCGCCATAGGCCGGATCCCAGCCCTTCTCGGCGAGCCAGTCGCGCGCGCTCGGCTTGAGCGTGATGGTGATCTTGCGATCGTCCAACAGCTTCTGCAGCCGCTTCATCTGGATATCGACGATGCGCCCCATCTCCGACTTCTTGAGCCGGTGGAACAGGATGATTTCGTCGACGCGGTTCAAGAACTCGGGCCGGAAAGCCGCGCGCACCACGGTCATCACCTGATCGCGCACGGCGTCGGTATCCTGACCGTCCGGCTGATTGACCAGATAATCGGCGCCGAGATTCGACGTCATGATGATCAGCGTGTTGCGAAAGTCGACCGTGTGGCCCTGCCCATCCGTCAGCCGTCCGTCGTCGAGCACTTGCAGCAGGATGTTGAACACATCCGGATGCGCCTTCTCGATCTCGTCGAACAAGATGACCTGATAAGGCCTGCGCCGTACGGCTTCCGTGAGCGCGCCGCCCTCGTCGTAGCCGACGTAGCCCGGAGGCGCGCCGATCAGCCGCGCCACCGCGTGCTTCTCCATGTACTCGGACATGTCGATACGCAGGAGCGCGTTCTCGTCGTCGAACAGATATTCCGCCAGGGCCTTTGTCAGCTCGGTCTTGCCGACGCCGGTCGGACCCAGGAACATGAACGAGCCGATCGGCCTGTGCGGATCCTGCAAGCCGGCGCGGGCGCGCCGCACCGCGGTCGACACCGCATGCACCGCTTCCTGCTGGCCGATGACGCGCTTGGCGATCTCGTCCTCCATGCGCAGAAGCTTTTCCTTCTCGCCCTCGAGCATCTTGTCGACCGGCACGCCGGTCCAGCGCGAGACGACGCCGGCGACGTGATCGGCGGTCACGGTCTCCTCGACCATGGCGCTACGCTGCCCTTCCGCGGCTTCGATCTCCTTAAGTTTCTTCTCGAGATCGGGAATGCGGCCATAGGCCAGCTCGCCCGCGCGCTGATACTCGCCTTTGCGCTGCGCATTGGCGAGCTCGGCCCGCAAACCGTCGAGCTCGGTCTTGAGCTTCTGGGCGTCCGAGAGCTTTTCCTTCTCGGATTTCCAGCGGCTGGTGAGATCGGCGGATTTCTTCTCCAGCTCCTTCAGCTCGCCTTCCAGGCGCTGCAGACGATCCTTCGAACCGGGATCGCTCTCCTTCTTGAGCGCCTCCTGCTCGATCTTCAGCCGCACGATCTCGCGATCGATCGAATCGAGCTCTTCCGGCTTGGAATCCACCTGCATCTTCAGCCGCGCCGCCGCCTCGTCGATCAGGTCGATGGCCTTATCGGGCAGGAAGCGGTCGGTGATGTAGCGGTTGGACAGCGTCGCCGCGGCGACGATCGCGGAATCCGCGATGCGCACGCCGTGATGCTGCTCGTATTTGTCCTTCAAGCCGCGCAGGATCGAGATCGTATCCTCGACCGTCGGCTCGGACACGAACACCGGCTGGAAGCGCCGCGCCAAGGCGGCGTCCTTCTCGACGTGCTTCTTGTATTCGTCGAGCGTGGTCGCGCCGATGCAGTGCAGTTCGCCGCGCGCCAGCGCGGGTTTCAGCAGATTGGACGCGTCCATCGCGCCGTCCGCCTTGCCGGCGCCGACCAGCGTATGCATCTCGTCGATAAACAGGATGATGCCGCCGTCGGACGACGTCACCTCCTGCAGCACGGCTTTCAGACGCTCTTCGAACTCGCCACGATATTTGGCGCCGGCGATCATGGCGCCGAGATCGAGCGCGAGCAGCTTCTTGTCCTGCAAGCTCTCCGGCACGTCGCCGTCGACGATGCGCTTGGCTAGGCCTTCGACGATGGCGGTCTTGCCGACGCCGGGCTCGCCGATCAGCACCGGATTGTTTTTGGTCCGGCGCGACAGCACTTGAATCGTTCGTCGGATTTCCTCGTCGCGGCCGATGACCGGATCGATCTTGCCGTCGCGAGCGGCCTGGGTGAGATCGCGAGCGTATTTTTTCAGCGCGTCGTAGGCGTTTTCGGCCGATGCGGAATCGGCGGTGCGGCCCTTGCGTAGCGCGTTGATGGCCGCGTTGAGGTTCTGCGGCGTCACGCCGGCCGCCTTCAAAATCTTGCCGGCCTCGCTGTCCTTCTCCAGCGCCAGCGCGAGCAGGAGCCGCTCGACCGTCACGAAGCTGTCGCCGGCCTTCTCGCCCGCCTTCTCGGCGGCGTCGAAGACCCGCGCCAAAGCGGGATCGAGATAGACCTGCCCTGCCCCGCCGCCGCTGATTTTCGGCCGCTTGGCGAGCGCGGCCTCGACGGCCTGCAAGGCCTGCCGGGAATTACCGCCGGAGCGGTCGATCAAGCCTGCCGCCAATCCTTCCGGATCGTCGAGCAGGACTTTCAAAAGATGTTCGGGGGCGAATTGCTGATGGCCCTCGCGGAGGGCCAGAGACTGCGCGGACTGCACGAAACCGCGCGCACGGTCGGTGTATTTCTCGAAGTTCATTGTCTACTCCCTCGGCCCAATCTGGCACCGGACGAATGGCGGGTCCCGTGTTCGGCGGCCCGCCTCGTGCCTTTATGTGGGTGCCTTTATTCCAGTTTGAAGAGCCCTCGCGCTTGATCTAAGTCAGCTTCCGCGGGCCGCCGGAACCCCGTCAACAGGAGCCGCCGCAGGCCCATGACCAGCCAGTCCGCTACCATCAAATCTCTGTACCGCTATCCCGTTAAGGGCCTGTCGCCACAGGCTTTGCCGCGGACCACCTTGTCCACCGGGGAGACCGTGCCGGCGGACCGGCTTTATGCGATCGAGAATGGCCCGATCGGGTTCGACCCGGCCAAGCCAGCCTATTTTCCCAAACAGCGCTTTTTGATGTTGATGAAGAACGAGCGGCTGGCGGCGCTGCGCACCGACTACGATGAGGCGAGCCATACCCTGGTCGTCCACTCAGGCGGGCAGGAAGCCGCGCGCGGCGATCTGCGCACCGAGGAAGGGCGGGCGGCGGTCGAAGGGTTTTTCGCGGCCTACTGCGCCGACGAACTGCGCGGGCCGCCCAAGGTGCTCCATGGCGACGGGCACAGCTTTTCGGACGTGGCCAAGAAGGTGGTCTCGATCATCAACCTCGCCTCGGTCGCCGAGTTGGAGACCGTCATCGGCTCAGCCGTCGATCCGCTGCGTTTCCGTGGCAACCTCTACGTCGCCGGCTGGCCGGCCTGGCACGAGTTCGACCTGCTCGGCCGCACGCTGAGCGCCGGCGGCACGCGCCTCAAGGTGGTCAAGCGCATCGTGCGCTGCGCGGCGACCAACGTCGATCCGCAGACCGGCATCCGCGACCTGACCATCCCGCAGACGCTGATGCAGAACTTCGATCACATGGACTGCGGCGTCTATGCCGAGGTCATCGCCGGCGGCGAGATCGGCCCCGGCGACACGATCAGCGAAGCCGACTGAGCCTCAGCGAACGCCGCGGCCGGTCTCGGCCGCCGCGACGCGGCCGGTATGGCGCGGCTGCGCCTGCGGTGGACGCGCCGAAGACCGCTCTATGCGGTCGAACAACTCCGAGAACGGATCGCTGCGGACGCTCCGCGCGCCAGGCGCCGATGCCGGCCGCACCACCGGTTCGGCGGTCTGCTGAACGAGGCGCTGCGGCACCAGCGGCCGCGGTACCTCTTGCGTCGGTGCGCGCTGCACCTGCGCAGCCGCTTGCGGCTGCGCCGGAGGTTGCTTCTCGGCGCGAGCCTGTTCCGCTTCGATGGCGGCGAGCAACTCGGTGATCGGCGATTCAAGCGCCAGCTCGGACGAAGGATGGCTCGCCGGACCGCGCTCCGCCACCACCGTGGCGGGCACGGCGCGGCGCTCGGTCGGCATCACGTAAGCGATCACGCGTGAGCGTGCATAGACCGCTTCGCCGACGCGCTTGTTGTGGTTGCCGGAGATGATGATCGGATTGCCGCTCTTGTCGATGCCCGAGACGACGCCGACATGGCCGCCCTTCTTGCCGCGTGACAGCACGGCGATGGCGCCAACCTCCGGCTCGGAAACGCGCCGTCCGTAATAGGCGAAGGACTTGGCGGCGTCGGAATTGGTGCCGGCATAGCCGAGCTTGGCGAGCACGAAGTTCATGAAAGTCGCGCACCACAGCCTTTGCCGGTCGGTCGGATTGGTGCCCATGTATTTGCGCGCTTCGGCGACCAGGGCCGGCCAGCCGAAGACGGGCCTCATGCGCGCGCTGAGTGAAACGTGTTCGACCGGCACGGCGGCCACGCTCGCTGCGGGCGCAGATCGCTGCGCGACTGGCCTCGTCTTTGGTTTCAGTTTCGGATTGGGCAAAGGCAATCGCACGTTCTGTTGGCGCTTCGGTTCGACGTCGCGCGGCAAGGGCCGGCTGAACGCAGGCGAATTTAGCACAACAAGGCTAACGCAAACGGCGACAGTAAACGCACGTGACGCAATACGCATGAACAACGGGTCCCCACACCCAATGATCTTTCGTCGGCGCTGATCCGCAGCGGGACAACTTGGGGACGTAGCACGACAATTTTCGGCAAATTTTTCAGATTGAATTAAGGATGAAACGGTTTACGCGCGGCGCGTAACCTTAACCGTAAGAACAACGCGGCGAATGCGGCAGGTCGCAAAAAAGAACGCGCCCCGCTCAATTGAAAAGCGAGGCGCGTTGCTTATGCCGGGCGACGCGAGATCAGGTACCCGGAACGACGTAGGCCCTGATGCGGCCGCGCGGATACACGGCCTCGGCAACCGTGCGATTGTGATTGCCCGACACGATGATCGGATTGCCGTTCGGATCGACGCCGGAAACGACACCGACGTGGCCGCCGCCGCGGCGGCCCATGACGGCGATGGCGCCGACCTGCGGTCCCGACACGCGCCTGCCGTAACGCGCATAGGCCATCGCCAGATTGCCGCCGCCCGGATGGCCGGTCTCACGCAGCACCATGTCCATGAAGGCGCCGCACCAGAGACTGCGGCGACCGGTCGGATTGGTGCCGAGATAGCGGCGCGCTTCGGCGACCAGCGAACTGGAGGAGTACCCGCCCGACGCCAACGCGTAGCTGCTGGTGGCGGCTGTGCTCTGCCGCGCGACCGCGCGATAGCGCCCGCGTGCACGGCGCACCGGAGCCGCAGCGGTCTGCGGCTGCGGGCTCAGGAAGCCGGAATAACGTGCGTCACTGTCTGCGCCGCCAAAGAATGACGGTGTAGCAACTGGCGCGGAAGCGACACGTGCGGCTGCGTGGCGATGATAATGATGATTATAGGCTTGGCGGTGCGCCCCCTTGTGGACAGGCCGCGCTTCGGCCGCGCTCGCAACAGCGGCCATCGCAACCGAGCACAGGATAATTGTCGCCCGTCGATTGGTCAGTTTCATAAGATTGATCCTCTTCTCATCAAAGCAATATCGCCTGGTCGATCGCAGTCGAACGAAGAACCTCCGCCTTCCCGCCGAAAAACCGTGGCTATTTCGTGGTCACCAGATCGTAAACGCACGTTATATCTGCGTGTAATCCGCTACGAATACACGAATTACAAGCGATTTCAGGTATGAACGGCCCGTATCACATAAACGCATGCCATCTATACGCTGAGACGACGCGGTACTATTTCATGCTGGTTGCCACGCAGTTCAGTCGGCAATTGACGCGAACCGGGAGACACTGGGACACTGGAGGGAGGGCCGCGGGATCGCGGCCGCTCAGCCAATTCGGCTGACCAAAATAAGTATTAGCCGAGAAAATCGTTCCCGAAGTTCTTGCCAACGAGAGCAAGTGTCGGGGACGTTACTTAAAATAGCGCGCGCAGATTGCGGTAATACTCAGCCGCACGATTTGGCGTGCGTTGAAAAGCGAGAACGGATCGCCGTGAGCAAGGCTGGATGGATGCCGCGCGTCAGCTCTTGCGGCTGAGCAGAAAGACGCCCTGCTCGCCGAACATATTCCAGAACCACCACGGCGCATTGAATCGCAGCGGCGTGCCCCAGGCGTTCAGCGCCACTGCCTTTTCCATCTTCACGCCGATCTCGGTGCAGAGCTGCACGAAGTCCTTGATGGTGCAGTGGTGGATGTTCGGCGTGTCGTACCAGCTATAGGGCAGGATATCGGTCTGCGGCATGTGGCCGGCGAACAGAAGCTGCATCCGCACCGTCCAGTGACCGAAATTCGGGAACGACACCACCGCATGCCGGCCGATACGCAGCATGTGCTCGAGCACCACGCGCGGATGACGCGTCGCCTGCAAGGTCTGCGACAGGATCACATAGTCGAAGGCGTCATCCGGATAGTCGGCGAGATCGGTGTCGGCGTCGCCCTGGATCACCGCAAGACCCTTGGCCACGCACTGGTTCACCCCTTCGCGCGAGAGCTCGATGCCGCGGCCGTCGACCCCGCGCGTCTCGCTCAACAGGCGCAGCAATTCACCATCGCCGCAGCCGACGTCGAGCACCTTGGCGCCGCGCTCCACCATCTCCGACACGCGCACCAAGTCGACGCGCGCGCCGCCCGGCGTGCGGGCGATGTTGGCAACGGTGAGCTTGGGATCGCTGCGCGACAGCATGGCCATTACTTCGCCTCTGAGGGCGCGAGCCCGCGCGCCTTGCAGGCGCCGTCCAGGAAGCCGCGCACGATGGCGAACATTTCCGGCTCGTCGAGCAGGAAAGCGTCGTGGCCTTTGTCGGTGACGATTTCGGCGAACGAGACGCGCGCGCTCGAAGCATTGAGCGCATGCACGATGGCGCGCGACTCCGAAGTCGGGAACAGCCAGTCGCTGGTGAAGGAGATCACGCAGAAGCGCGTCGGCGTGCCTTTGTAGGCGTTGGCCAGCACGCCGTTATGATCGGCGGCGAGATCGAAATAATCCATCGCGCGCGTGAGATAGAGATAGGCATTGGCGTCGAAGCGCTCGACGAAGGAAATGCCCTGATGGCGCAGATAGGATTCGACCTCGAAATCCGCGTCGAACGAGAAGGTCGGATTCTCGCGGTCCTGGAACTTGCGGCCGAACTTGCGGTGCAAGGCCGCGTCCGAGAGATACGTGATGTGCGCGCCCATGCGCGCGACCGCGAGGCCGCGGCGCGGGTTGGTGCCTTCGAGATGATAACGGCCGCCGCGCCATTCCGGATCGGCCATGATCGCCTGGCGGCCGACTTCGTGGAAGGCGATGTTCTGCGCCGAATGGCGCGTGGCGCAGGCGATCGGCAGCGCCGCGAAGACGCGTTCGGGAAAGCTCTCCGCCCATTGCAGCACCTGCATGCCGCCCATCGAGCCGCCGACAACGGCGAACAGCGTGTCGATGCCGAGGTGATCGAGCAGCATCGCCTGCGCGCGCACCATGTCGCGGATGGTGATGACGGGAAACTCGAGGCCCCAGGGGGTGCCGGTTAAGGGGTTCGTCGAGGACGGGCCGGTCGTCCCCATGCAACTGCCGACGACGTTCGAGCAGATCACGAAATAGCGAGACGTATCGATCGGCTTGCCGGGACCGACCAACGTTTCCCACCAGCCGGGCTTGCGCGTCACCGGATGAACGCTCGCGACGTGATGGTCGCCGGTGAGCGCGTGGCAGATCAGCACGGCATTGGAACGTGCCGCGTTGAGCGTGCCGTAAGTCTTGTAGGCGATCTGGAACGGCGACAGCTCGACGCCGGCGTCCAGCTTGAGCGGCTTGTCGGCGCCGAAGCGGGCAACGGCGGAGTCACGCGGATCGTCCGCTTCGCGCGGCTTATCCAGCAAAACTCGCGGGCTGCTCAGATTGGCTTCGACCATCTCGCTCTTCGCGCTCCCGGCGCGCCCTTGCGGGCCTCTTTAAGACCGTCCGGACCAGCGGCCTTAAGGTAGCCGGGGACAGACTGTCAATCTTTACTTGGATTTCAAGCCCCTAGCATAGGTATTCGGCATGCGCCGGAGGTGGGCGGCGCCCCGCTGGCACGAGGCTTGTACCCCGCCGCTATGTCTTTAAAACCCTCCCACAAGACAGATTGGACGGCCGGACTTCTGGCACAAAGACGGCACGACGTGCCTGTTGCCGGCCATAGGATTGAGTGTGGGCCATGGCCAAAGCACCAGAGGCGCCTTCGCTGGGCGAGTTGCGCAAGGAGATCGACCGCATCGACGAGGCTATGCACAAGCTGTTGATCGACCGCAGCGAGATCATCGGCCGGCTCATCGCCACGAAGAAGAGCCAGGAAACCGGCGGCTCGGCGTTCCGCCCGGCGCGCGAGGCGGAGATGATGAAGCGCCTGGTGCAGCGTCACAAAGGTATTCTGCCGCTCGATACCGTCGAGAGCATCTGGCGCGTCATCATCGCCACGTTCACTTACGTTCAGGCCCCCTTCTCCGTGCATGCGGACCTATCGGCGGGCGATGCGTTGATGCGCGATTCCGCACGCTTCCATTTCGGTTTCACCGTGCCGTTCGTCCCGCATATGGGCGCGTCGGGCGTCGTTGCGGCGGTGTCTGAATCCAAGGGCGATCTCGGCCTGGTTCCCGCAATCGCCGTGCCCGGCGCCGGCGCCTGGTGGAGCGCGCTCGAGTTCGATACCGCGCCGAAGATCATCGCCCGCCTGCCCTTCGTCGAGCGCGCCGACCATCCGGCCGCCCTGCCCGTGTTCGTGCTCTCTCGGGTCGCCGCCGACGCCATGGCGACCGGAGCCGCGGTCTGGAGCGTGCGCGTCTCCGGCTGGGGCGCTCATACGGCTCAGGCCTTGACGGTGCTGGCCGACTTCATCGCTGTCCCCGACCGCGCCTTCGATGGGGCCGCCCTGCTGATCACCCTCCCGGCCGACGTGAGCATGGAGTCCATCAGCAAAGCGCTGGTTAAGGCTGGCGCCACCGTCCGTTCGGCGGCCCTCGTCGGGAGCCACGCAACCCGCTATACGGTTGCCGCCGAGAAGTAACCCTTCGATCGCCGGCCGAACCGAAGTGCCCGCTCGCGCGGGATTGATAGGCTTTTGAGGAAACGAAATGACCGCCACCCGTCCGCAACCGCGCCCCGGCGTGCTCGACATTGCCCCTTACGTGCCGGGCAAGAGCACCGCGCCGGGCGTCGCCAAGGTGTTCAAGCTCTCGTCCAACGAGACGCCGCTGGGTCCGAGCGAGAAGGCCATCGCCGCCTATCGCGCCGCCGGCGAACACCTCGAGGACTATCCGGACGGCGCGGCGACCGACTTGCGCGAGGCGATCGGCGCGGCCTTCGGACTTGATCCGGCGCGCATCATCTGCGGCGCCGGCTCCGACGACCTGCTCAATTTGATCGCGCGCGCCTATCTCACCGATGGCGACGAGGCGATCCACACCACGCACGGCTTCCTGGTCTATCCGATCGCCACGCTCGGCACCGGCGCCAAGCCCATCGTCGCGCCGGAGACGCAGCACACGGCCGATGTCGATGCGATCCTCAAGGCGGTGACGCCGAAGACGAAGGTCGTGTTCCTGGCCAACCCGAACAACCCGACCGGCACCTACGTGCCCTTCGACGAGGTCAAGCGCCTGCACAAGAGCTTGCCCGCTCACGTGCTGCTCGTGCTCGACGCGGCCTATGCCGAATACGTCACGCGCAACGACTACGAGGCCGGCATCGAGCTGGTGGCGACGTCCGAAAACGTCGTGATGTGCCGCACCTTCTCCAAGATCTATGGCCTCGCGGCGCTGCGGCTCGGCTGGATGTATGGGCCGGCGCCGATCGTCGATGCGATCAACCGCATTCGCGGACCGTTCAACGTCAACGCGCCGGCGATCGCCGCCGGTGTGGCCGCAATCCGCGACACCGCGCATGTCGAACGCGCGCGCGCGCACAATACGCAGTGGCTCAACTGGCTCACCGAAGAAATCGGCAAGCTCGGACTGACCGTCACACCGAGCGTGGCGAACTTCGTGCTGATCCATTTTCCGGAGACCAAGGGACGCACAGCCAAGGAGGCGGACGCCTTCTTGACCAAGCGCGGGCTCGTGTTGCGCGCGGTCGGCGCCTACAAGCTGCCGAACTGCCTGCGCATGACCGTCGGCAGCGAAGAGGCCAATCGCCTGGTGGTGCAGGCGCTCAAGGACTTCCTGGGGCAAGCGGCGTGACTTTCGACATGCACAGACTTTTTCCCGTCACCCTGAGGTGCGAGGCGCGCAGCGCCGAGCCTCGAAGGGCGACGGCCCGTGAGTCCGTGCCCGTCATCCTTCGAGGCTCGCTTCGCTCGCACCTCAGGATGACGGTGAGAGACTGGCGATGAACGGCAAGAGCACCCTCTTCAACCGTCTTGCCCTCATCGGCGTGGGGCTGATCGGCTCGTCGATCGCGCGCGCGGCGCGGCTGCAAGGCGCGGTCGGCTCGATCGTCGCCACCGCGCGGTCGCCGGAAACGCGGCGGCGCGTCGCCGAGCTCGGCCTTGCCGATCAGGTGGTGGAGAGCAATGCCGCGGCGGTTGAGGGCGCCGACCTCGTCATCGTCTGCATTCCGGTCGGCGCCTGCGGCCCGGTCGCCGCCGAGATCGGCCCGCATCTCGCGCCGGGCGCGATCGTTTCCGACGTCGGCTCGGTGAAAGGCTCTGTGGTACGCGACATGAGCCCGCATCTTCCGAAGGGCGTGCACTTCGTGCCTGCGCACCCCGTCGCCGGCACCGAATATTCGGGGCCCGATGCCGGCTTTGCCGAGCTGTTCGTGAACCGCTGGTGCATCCTGACGCCGCCCCCGGGCACCGACCCGGCGGCGACCGAGAAGCTTCTCGCGTTCTGGCGTCTGCTCGGCGCCAATGTCGAGACGATGACGCCGGAGCACCACGACCTGGTGCTCGCCGTCACCAGCCATCTCCCGCATTTGATCGCCTACACCATCGTCGGCACCGCCGACGAGTTGCAGACGGTGACGCGCTCGGAGGTGCTGAAGTTCTCTGCCGGCGGCTTCCGCGATTTCACCCGCATCGCCGCCTCGGATCCGACCATGTGGCGCGACATCTTCGTCGCCAACAAGGACGCGGTGCTGGAGATGCTCGGCCGCTTCAACGAGGACATTTCCTCCCTCACGCGCGCCATCCGCCGCGGCGACGGCGACACGCTGTTCGAGCACTTCGCGCGCACCCGCGCCATCCGCAAAGGCATTGTGCAGATCGGCCAGGATTCGCCGGCGCCTGACTTCGGCCGTCCGCATCCGGACCTGCCGCACACGCCGCTGCCGAAGCCTTACGCATCGGACGAAGGATGAAGCACAAGCACACGGCGGCGAAGGACAAGGAGGCTTGGAGCAAGCTCTGGCCGAGCCAGCATGCGGAGAAGTCCGTCCCGCTGTTGCAGGCGCTTCACATCCTGACGCGCGACGGAGCGCTGAACGCGGATTCGCGGCGCAAGCTCACCCAGGTTCTGCACCTGACGCAGCTCCTGCGTCCCGCGTTGGAAACTTTGCTCAAAGACTCAGACGACCCGGTGCTCGCCGATGTCGGCGCCGGGAAATCCTATCTGGGCTTCATCCTCTACGATCTGGTGTTCGGGCCGGCCGGCCGCGGACGCGTCGTCGGAGTCGAGGCGCGCGAAAAGCTGGTCGAGGCCTCGCAGGCGCTTGCCGCGGCGTCGGCCTTCGAGCGGATGCAGTTCATCGCTTCGCCGATCGCGGAAGCGACAGTCCCGGGCGGCCGCGCCGACATGGTGACAGCGCTGCACGCCTGCGACACCGCAACCGACGACGCCATCCGCTTCGCGCTGCGTCACGAGGCGAAGGTCATCGCCTTGGTGCCCTGCTGTCAGGCCGAAGTGGCGCG
>Ga0310811_10008950_pt1 | contig 12899 bp, 9 predicted proteins | sample YCmetagenome_FD_207642 | JGI IMG/M metagenome (GOLD analysis project Ga0310811, IMG submission 207642) | Soil microbial communities from experimental microcosm in Duke University, North Carolina, United States - YC | ecosystem: Engineered > Artificial ecosystem > Soil microcosm > Unclassified ...
GGAATGGTGAAGGCTGCGCGTCCGATTCCACCTGCGGTCCGCGATGCGCAGCAGCGCGCGTCCAACCCGCTAACGTCGTCGTTCGTGTCGGCGAATGCGGGCTCGGGCAAGACCCACGTGCTGGTGCAGCGCGTGATCCGGCTGCTCCTCGACGGCGTGAAGCCGGAAAAGATTCTCTGCCTGACCTTCACCAAGGCCGCCGCGGCCAACATGGCCGAGCGCGTCTTCACCACGCTCGGCCATTGGGTCACGCTCAGCGATGACGCGCTCGATGATGCGATCCGCGGCGTCGGCATTCCCGCTTCTAACCCGAAATTGCGCAAGGCGGCGCGCGAGCTGTTCGCCCGCGCCCTGGAAACGCCGGGCGGACTGAAGGTGCAGACCATTCACGCGCTCTGCACGCGGCTTTTGCAACAGTTTCCGTTCGAGGCCAACGTGCCGGCGCGCTTTGCCGTGCTGGATGACCGCGACCAGAACGACATGATGGAGCGCGCCAATCTCAAGGTGTTCCTGGACGCCTCGCGCGCGCCTGAAAGCGCCATCGGCCGCGCGCTGCAGACGGCGATGGCCAATGCCGCCGACGTCACGTTCAAGGATGTGGTGCGCGAGGCGTGCCTCTCCCGCGATCATTTCATGGCCTGGGCCGATGCGAGCGGCAGCACGGATGCCGCGTCGGCGCAGATGGCAGCTGTGCTCGGTGTCGGCGAGAACGATCGCATCGAGGATATTGAGCGAGAGATTCTCGATGGCCCCTATTTGCCACGCAAGCGATGGCCGGAGATTGCGAGCGCGCTCGCTGAAGGCAGCAAGACCGATCAGAAGCAGGCCGACCAGCTGCGCGCGTCCCTGGCTTTCACCGGCGGCGCGCAAGTTGACGAATATCTCTGCGTGTTCCTCACCGACGAGCGCACGCCACGATCCTCGGTCATTACCAAGGGATTTATTCGGGACAATCCATCCGTCGCCCGCCTGTTCGAGAACGAGATCCAGCGCCTCGGCCCGCTGATCGAAAAGCGCCGCGCCGTCGTCACCCGGGACCGGACGCAGGCACTGCTCCACATCGCGACCTCGGCGGCCGCGAATTACCGGCGCGAGAAGCTGGAGCGCGGGCTGCTCGACTATGACGATCTCATCGACAAGACGCTCATGATGCTGACCAACGTCTCGGCCGGCTGGGTGCATTACAAGCTGGACCGCGGCGTCGATCATGTCTTGATCGATGAGGCGCAGGATACCAGCCCGCGGCAATGGCAGATCGTCGACCACATCATTTCGGAGTTTACCGCCGGCGCCGGCGCGCGCGACGGTGTCAACCGCACCGTCTTCGCGGTCGGCGACGAAAAGCAGTCGATCTTCTCGTTCCAGGGCGCGGCGCCGCAGGAGTTCGACATGCGCCGCCGCGATCTGAAGAAGAAGTTCGAGGACGCCGGGCTCAAATTCGATCCAGTGTCGTTCAACTATTCATTCCGCTCGGGACCAGTGATCCTGCAATCGGTCGATCACGTGTTTCGCGAGGAAGCGATCTATCGCAGCATCCACTCGCCAGATATCGGCTACCCCATCCACCATTCGCTGACCGATGCCGGGCCGAGCCAGATCGAGTTCTGGAATCTCGCCGAGCACGACGAGAAAAAGGATATCGAGGGCTGGCGCGCGCCATTCGACGGCGTCGCGGTAACGAGCCCGGAAGTGAAGCTTTCCCGCCGCATCCAGATCGAGATCAAGCGACTGATCGAATCCGGTACCATGACCGGCCACGACGGCGGCCGCAGGCGGCTCAGCTATGGCGACGTGCTGGTGCTGGTGCGCCGCCGCGGCAACATCTTTGATGCGATCATCCAGGCGCTGAAGCAGGCCAATATTCCGGTCGCCGGCGCCGACCGGCTGAAACTGACCGAGCACATCGCGATCATCGACCTGATGAACCTCGCCGATGCGCTGCTGTTGCCACAGGATGATCTCGCGCTCGCGGTTGCGCTCAAAAGCCCGTTGTTCGGCCTTTCGGATGACGATCTGTTCGAGCTGGCCTGGGATCGCAAAGGCTCACTGCGCGCGTCGCTTGCGAAACACGCGGATACGCACGGGAAATTCCGCGACCTCGAAGCGCGCCTCGTCCAATGCGAGCGACGCTTTGCGCAGGAAACACCGTTTGCGTTCTACGCCTGGCTGCTTGGCGGCGACGGCGGACGGCAGCGCATTTTGCGCCGCCTCGGACATGAAGCAAACGACGCACTCGACGAATTCCTTGAGCTTGCGCTGAATTATGAGCGCAAGGCGCCAGCCTCGTTGCAAGGTTTCATGGCCTGGCTGCGCTCGGCCGATACCGAAGTGAAGCGTGACATGGAAATATCGCGCGACGAGGTGCGCGTCATGACCGTGCATGGCGCCAAGGGGCTGGAAGCCTCGGTCGTGTTCATGGTCGACACCACCTCGTCCCCCTCGGACACGCAGCGGCTGCGGCTGATCAACGTGCCGCGTGGCAATGGCGGCGAGGTCGTGGTCTGGGCCGGCAAGAAGGCCGACGATCCGAAAGCGATCGCCGACGCGCGCAAAGCGATGCAGGATGACACCGAGGACGAATATCGCCGGCTGCTCTATGTCGCGATCACGCGCGCGGCCGACCGGCTGATCGTCGCGGGCATCAAGCCCGGCAACGTGAATAATGTGCGCCCGCTGTGCTGGTACGATCTGATCGGCAAGGGCCTGAAAAGTTCGGGCCTGGTCGAAGAGACCCTCGAGACACCGGATGGCGAGGTCAAGCGCTATTCGCGGCCGGACGATGCCGTGCCCGCGACCAGCGCAGCGGCCCCGGCGGTGAGCGCGCCTCGCGATCTGCCGGATTGGCTGCGTACCAGGGTCGAGGCCGCGCCGTCAGCCGATCATTTCCTGCGCCCGTCGGATGCTGGCGCCAGCAGCGCGTCCAAATTCAGGACGAGTGAATCGCTCGAAGCGCGCAGCAAGGCGCTCCAGCGCGGCACATTGGTACACCGTCTCCTGCAGTCGCTTCCCGATCTTATCGCCGACCGGCGCCGCGACGCCGCGCAGAAATTCCTCGCCCGCAACGCGCCCACCTGGGACGAGGCCGAGCGCACCCAGCTTGCCGAGCAGGTGCTGGTGCTGATCGCGGATAAGCGATTCGCAGCCGTCTTTACCGAAGGCAGCCGCGCCGAGGTCGCCATTGTCGGCCGGCTCGACCTGCCGGGCCGGCCGCAGGCGCTGATTTCCGGGCAGATCGACCGCCTGGTGGTGACGCCAAGCGAAGTTTTGATCGTGGATTTCAAAACCAACCACGCCCCGCCCGATTCTGCCGCCGAGGCGCCGCCCGCCTATGTCCGCCAGCTCGCGCTGTACCGGGCGGTTTTGCGCAAGCTTTATCCCCAACATGCCGTCCGGGCCGCCCTGCTCTGGACCGAAAGCACTGGTTTGATGGAGATTTCCGCACCCGCGCTGGACGCGGAACTGGCATCCCCAGCCCGCGTGGACGGCCGTGCTTGACCCGGCAACATCCCGTTCATAGGTTTCACCCATGATCCCAGGCGCGATTCTAGGGCGCCCTTCCCTCCAACCGAACGAGGTATTCCGATGGCCGTTGGCAAGGTTTCTGACGCCGATTTTGAAGCCGAAGTGCTCAAGGCCCAAGGGCCTGTCGTGGTCGACTTTTGGGCCGAATGGTGCGGCCCCTGCCGCATGATCGCTCCCGCACTCGACGAGATCGCCGGTGCGATGGGCGAGAAGGTCAAGATCGTGAAGCTCAATGTCGACGAGAGCCCGAAGACGGCGTCGAAATACGGCGTGATGTCGATCCCGACCCTGATGATTTTCAAGGGTGGCGAAATGGCCTCCCGCCAGGTCGGCGCAGCGCCGAAGGCGAAGCTGCAGCAGTGGATTTCCGCTGCGGTCTGATCCGCCTCAAAGAAAGCGATTTGCAGGACGGCCGGTGATGAACCGGCCGTTTTGTTTTGTCCCCGCGCTCTCGTGCCCCGGATGCCGCTCAGCACCACAAGCGCCCTAACGCGCGTCCTGGACGCGCCATGGTGGTGCGCTGCTGATCCGGGGCCCATCCGCATCGTGAGATTGGGTCCCGGCTCTGCGGCGCAGCGTGAAGAACGCTGCACCGCGTCCGGGACACGAGAGCGTCAGCTCGGCGGTGTGCCGTTCATCGCGAGCACGGGACCGGCGAGATAGAGCGAGCCGGTGATCAGGATGCGCGGCGGCACTTCATAGGCGAGTTTTGCGATCGAGCGCAGCGCCGCCTCGACGCTGCCGGCGATTTCGACGCGCATGCCGAGAGAGCGCGCGGCATCCGCCAGACGATCCGGCGGCATCGCCTTGTCCTGATCGGGAATTTCGACCGCCATGATGTGGCGGGTGAGACCGGCGAAATTGGCGAGGAACGCCTTCGCATCCTTAGCTGCCATCATGCCCGCGATCACCACCAGCGGACGCGACACCCGCTCCTCGAGATCGCCGAGCGCCGCCGCGGCGACACGGCCACCTTCGGCATTGTGGCCGCCGTCGAGCCAGATCTCGCAGCCCGGCGGACCAAGCGCAATCAGCTTGCCCGTGGAGAGGCGCTGCATCCGCGCCGGCCATTCGGCATTGGCGATGCCTTCATAGGCAGCGTGGCCGAGCTTCATGGTCTCGATGGCGCGCAGTGTGGCGATCGCAAGCCCGGCATTGTCGAACTGATGCCGGCCGAACAGCCTTGGCGCGGCGAGGTCCATCAAACCGCGCTCATCCTGATAGACCAGCCGCCCGCGCTCGATGCTGACATGCCATTGCTGGCCGGCGGCGTGGAGCGGCGCACGCATGCGGCGCGCCTGCGCCTCGATCACCGCCATCGCCTCATCCGGCTGCTCGGCAACGATGACAGGCACGTTGCGCTTGATGATCGCAGCCTTCTCGCCCGCGATCGCGGTGAGCGTGTCGCCGAGAAATTCCATGTGATCCATGCTGAGCGGCGTAATGACGCTCGCGAGCGGCGCCTCGATCACATTGGTGGAATCGAGCCGCCCACCAAGACCTACTTCGAGCAGAAGCACATCGGCTGGATGTTTTGCGAACAGGCAGAAAGCAGCAGCCGTCTTGGCCTCGAAAAAGGTGAGCGGCTCGCCGGCATTGGCCTGCTCGACGCGTTCGAACGCGGCCTGCAATTCGTCATCGCCGACCAGTGCGCCTGCGAGGCGGAAGCACTCGTTGATCCGAACCAGATAGGGCGAGGTGAAGGTGTGAACCCGCAGGCCCGCTGCCTCCAGGACCGCGCGCAGATAGGCGACCGTCGAACCCTTGCCATTGGTGCCGGCGACATGGATCACCGGCGGCATTTTTTTCTCGGGGTTTTGCAGCCGCGCCAGCACCCGATGCATGCGATCGAGGCTGAGATCAATACGCTCAGGATGCAGCGCAGACAGCCGCGCGATCACATCGCCGAGCGGATCCTTCGGTCTGGCGGCCGGCGCGTTCACGCGTGGGGCGCAGCCGGCGCGGTTTCAGGGGCGGTGACGATCTGCGCGGGTTCCGGCACCAGCGGCGCCGGCTTCGGCGCGGCCTCCAGTGCCGGCGACTTGGTCAGGATGCGGCAGAGCCGCGCCAATGTCGGACGCAGATCATGACGGTGCACGACCATGTCGATCATGCCGTGGTCGAGCAGATATTCGGCACGCTGAAAACCTTCCGGCAGCTTCTCGCGGATGGTCTGCTCGATCACGCGCGCACCGGCGAAACCGATCAGCGCGCCCGGCTCGGCGATCTGGATGTCGCCGAGCATGGCGTAGGAAGCGGTGACGCCACCCGTGGTCGGATTGGTGAGCACGACGATGTAAGGTAGCTTGGCTTCGCGCAGCATCTGGATAGCAACGGTGGTGCGCGGCATCTGCATCAGCGACAGGATACCTTCCTGCATGCGCGCGCCGCCGGAAGCCGCGAACACGATGAACGGCGACTTCTTCTCGACCGCAAGCTCGAGCCCGCGCACGATGGCCTCGCCCGCGGCCATGCCGAGCGAGCCGCCCATGAAATCGAAATCCTGCACGGCGATGACGACGGCCGCGCCCTCGAGCTTGCCGTAACCGACCTTGATCGCGTCATTCATGCCGGTGCGGGCGCGCGCATCCTTGATGCGATCGGCGTAGCGCCGCTCGTCACGGAACTTCAGGGGATCGGCCGTCACTTCCGGCAGTGCGATGTCGTACCAGGTCTCGTTGTCGAAGATCGATTTCATGCGGGCCGTTGCGCCCATGCGCATGTGATAGTTGGAGCCGGGGATCACCATCTGGTTGGCCTCGACGTCCTTGTAGAACACGAGTTGTCCGGAATCCGGGCACTTGATCCACAGATTCTCCGGCGTCTCACGCCGCAGCATGTTGCGGATCTTCGGCCGAACGACGTTGGTGAGCCAATTCATGTTTCGCTCCGACTGGCGGTCGCCTCAAATAACATATGGCGGGCCGGGCCAAGCCCGGCAAGCCGCCGTCCGAGTTACTCGACGTTAAATTAGCCTATTCCGCGGCCTGTTTCTTCGCAGCCCGGACGCCCTGCGCGAGCGAGGCTGCCAGTTCGGCGACCGCGTTGACGGTTTCAGCCGTCGCCCGGCCTTCCGCATCGAGACTGCCGCGCAAGGCATCGACCAGCGCGGTACCGACCACCGCGCCATTGGCACGTTCGGCGATGGCACGCGCGGCCTCCGGCGTGCGGATGCCGAAACCGACGCAAACCGGCAAATCCGTATGCCGCTTGATGCGCGCCACCGCGTCGCCGACGGTTTTCGAATCGGCCGCGGCGGCGCCGGTGATGCCGGTGATCGAGACGTAATAGACAAAGCCCGACGTATTGGCGAGCACGGCGGGCAGCCGCCTGTCGTCCGTGGTCGGCGTTGCCAGCCGGATGAAATTGAGACCTGCCTTCAGCGCCGGCACGCAGAGCTCGGTGTCTTCCTCGGGCGGCAGGTCGACGATGATGAGACCATCGACACCGGCGGTCTTGGCATCCGTGAGGAACTTGTCGACGCCGTAAATATAGATCGGATTGTAGTACCCCATCAGCACCAGCGGCGTGGCGTTATCGTCCTTGCGGAAGGCGCGGACCAACTCCAGCGTCTTCTTCAAGGTCATACCGGCCTTCAGCGCTCGCAGGCCCGCGGCCTGGATCGACGGGCCGTCGGCCATCGGATCGGTGAAGGGCATGCCGATCTCGATGACATCGGCGCCGGCCTTGGGCAGCGCCTTGATGATTTCGAGCGAGGTTTGCGGATCGGGATCGCCCGCCATCAGGAAGGTAACGAAAGCCGAGCGGCCTTCGTGAGCGAGCTGCGCGAAACGCGCGTCAATGCGGGTGGTCACGTCTTCCTCGCCTTCAAGATATCGCCGACCTGCGGCACGTCCTTGTCGCCGCGACCGGAGAGATTGACGACCATCAGGTGATCCCTGGGCCGCTTGGGCGAGAGCTCCATCACCTTGGCGATGGCGTGCGCGGGCTCCAGCGCGGGGATGATGCCCTCTAGCCGCGAGAGCAACTGGAACGCTTCCAGCGCTTCCTCGTCGGTCGCGGAGAGATAGTTCACGCGACCGACCTCGTGCAACCAGGAATGCTCCGGCCCGATGCCGGGATAATCGAGGCCCGCCGAGATCGAATGTGCGTCCTGGATCTGGCCGTCGTCATTCATCAAGAGATAAGTGCGGTTGCCGTGCAGCACGCCCGGGCGACCGCCGGCGATCGAGGCGGCGTGCAATTGCGTGAGGCCGTGACCCGCAGCTTCCACGCCGAAGATTTCGACGGAGGGATCGTCGAGGAAGGGATGGAACAGGCCCATCGCGTTGGATCCGCCGCCGATGCAGGCGACGAGCGAATCCGGCAGGCGGCCTTCGGCTTCCTGCATCTGCCTCCTGGTTTCCTCGCCGATCACCGACTGGAAGTCGCGCACCATCGCCGGATAAGGATGCGGCCCCGCCACTGTGCCGATGCAGTAGAACGTGTTGTGCACGTTGGTGACCCAATCGCGCAGCGCCTCGTTCATCGCGTCTTTCAGCGTGCACGTGCCCGACTGCACGGGGAAGACCTTCGCGCCCAGCATCTCCATGCGGATCACGTTGGGCTGCTGCCGCGCGACGTCGACCGCCCCCATATAGACCACGCATTCGAGGCCGAAGCGCGCGCATAGCGTCGCGGTCGCAACACCGTGCTGGCCGGCTCCGGTCTCGGCGATGATGCGCTTCTTGCCCATGCGGCGCGCCATCATGATCTGGCCGAGCACGTTGTTGACCTTGTGGGAGCCGGTGTGGTTCAGCTCCTCGCGCTTGAAATAGATCTTGGCGCCGCCGAGATGCTCGGTAAGGCGCTCGGCGAAATAGAGCGGCGACGGGCGGCCTACATAGTCCTTGAGATAGCCGGTCATCTCCTTGTGGAACGCCGGATCGGCCTTGGCTGCGGTGTAGGCCTTTTCCAGGTCGAGGATCAGCGGCATCAGGGTTTCGGCGACAAAGCGGCCACCGAAAATACCGAAATGCCCGCGCTCGTCGGGACCGCTGCGGAAGGAATTGGGACGGGCTTGATTCATCGGACGGTCAACTCTTGACTTGCATCTTGGCTTGCACGCGCGGCGCGGATGAACTTACGGATCATCTCGACATCCTTGACGCCGGGCGCGCGCTCGACGCCCGAGGAAATATCGACGCCGTGAGCGCGGGTGAGGCGGACGGCCTCCGCGACATTGCCGGCATGAAGGCCGCCGGAAACCATGAACGGCAGCTTGAGGTCAAGGTTCTCGAGCAGGTGCCAATCGAACACGGCGCCAAGCCCGCCCGGACGCGTGGCGCCTTTCGGCGGGCGGGCGTCGAACAGGATACGGTCGGCGACGGTGGCATAGTCCGGCAGGATGGCGAGGTCGGACGCACGCTCCACCGGCAGCGCCTTCATCACCTCGCGGCCGAATCTGCGCCTGATCTCGGCGACCCGCGCCGGGGTTTCGTGCCCGTGCAATTGCAGAATGTGGGGCTGCAGCGCCTCGACGAGCGCGGCGAGCGTCGCGTCGTCGGCATCGACGGTCAGCGCAACCTTTTGCGCACGCCCGTGGACCTGCCGGCCAAGCTCACGCGCCGTCTCCGGCGCAATGTGCCGGGGCGAAGGCGGAAAGAACACGAAGCCGACCATATCGGCGCCAGCATCCAGCGCGGCGTCGAGCGTCTCGCGCGTGGACAGGCCACAGATTTTGACAGCCAGGGACATGGGCTTTTCGTTGAGCGGAAATAGGGGTCTAGCGGGGCGGGTTTACAACGTCGCGCCCTGCTTGTCTCGCCCGGCAGAGCCATAAAAGCCGCTTCTAGCGGGCAGCGTCGGCCGCCGGGACTCGCCGTGCGAGGCAAGCGTCTGGCTCCGGAGTTCCGCGAGCTCGGCGCGGACGGTGCGCGCATCTGCCTCATGCGCCCGTGCCGCCCGGCGCCAGCGGCGCTGGCCGAACCAGGTCGCGCAGCCGCCGGCAATCACGCCCAGGATCGCGACCACGATAATCAGCACGAACAGCGGCATCGAAGCCGAGACGGCAGGGTTGACCGAATTGAAGGGATCGAACGACACCGTGACGAAATGCCGGTTCGCCACCGCGAAGGTGATGAAGATCAGGCCCAGCAGGACGACGAACAGGGTGCTGAAGAACTTGCGCATGACGATGGCCTGTATTGATCCCGCCGCATCACGGCCTGGGACGCGATATCCGGGGCGAGATGCCTTTGCGATACATTTGGACCGATGCCTTGGGACGCGCGAGAATCGCGCTGCCCGCCAGCATAGCAGCCTTTACGCGCCCGCTTCGGGATTATCGCGGTTCAGCCGCTCGCGCATTTCCTTGCCGGTCTTGAAGAATGGAACGCTCTTCTGGTCGACGGGAACATGGGCGCCGGTGCGCGGATTGCGGCCTGCGCGCGCGGGACGATGTTTCACCGAGAATGCGCCGAAACCACGCAATTCGACCCGATCGCCACGCGCGAGCGCAGCAACGATCTCATCGAGGATCGCATTCACGATGTTCTCGACATCCCGCTGGTAGAGGTGCGGGTTGTGCTCGGCAATACGCTGAACGAGTTCGGATTTGATCATAAAGTGGTCGGACCCGGGAAAGTCGGCGTCCATTTCCGTGAAAATACCTTGAACTGTCAAGACGCTAAATCAAGTTTGGGCGGCGCGAAAACGCGTGACAAATGCGCCAAACGGGGTTTGTCACGCTGCTCGCGGTGCGGGAGAAGCCGTCACAATCGCTTCCAAACGGCTCAATTGGTGGCCGCCGGCAGCCAAAGCGCGAGCATTCCATCCATTGAGAAACGATCGACCGCCTGGGCCACGCCGGTGCGCTCGATCTGGCGCGCGATTCCGCTCAGGCCGAGCGCATCGAGGGTAATCGAAGCCGCAGTCTTGAGGAAGGTCAGGTCACCAAAGCGCGGCGTGAGCTTGTAGTCGCGCACCGGCAGGTCCTTGGCGACGCCCTTGTTCTGGACCAGCCAGGCGATCGCGGTTTTCTCATCGCCGAGCTGATCGACCAGCTTCAGATCGACCGCCTGGCGGCCGGTGAAGACGCGCCCGTCGTCGACTTTCTCAAGCTGCGCGTCGTTCATGCCGCGGCGCTCTTTGACGATGCCCTTGAACCAGGCATAGGAATCCTTCACCAGCGAATCCAGCGCATCGCGCGCTTCGGGGCTGGTCGGCTCAAAGCCGTTGGGCGCTGCTTTCAGCGGCGAAGACTTCACTTCCTCGACCTTGACGCCGATGGTCTTCAGCACCTCGGAAAAATTCGGAAACTGGAACAGCACGCCGATCGAGCCGACCAGTGAGGTCTGCTGCGCGATAATATGATCGGCCGCGATCGCAGTGATGTAGCCGCCCGAGGCAGCCAGCCCGTCGACCACCACGACCAGCGGCTTTTTCGCTTTCAGCCGCACCAGTGAATCATAGAGCTGCTCGGAACCGGCGGTGGTGCCGCCAGGTGAATTGATGTGGACGATGACGGCGGCCGCCTTCGACTTCTCCAGCCGCTCCAGCGCCTCGACGCGCTCCTGGTTGCTCCGGATCAGGCCTTCGATGTTGACGCGGGCGATCGAGCCGGTGGTGGTGAAGCCGGCACGGCCGCGCGCCACCAGCGTGCCGACGACACCGATTGCCGCGATCGCGATCACCACGGCGAACACGCGCCAGAAGGTCAGCTTGCGGCGCAGCCGGCGGCGGTCGACGATCACGTCTGAATCCAGCGACATCGAAATTCTCCCGAAAAATAACGCCCGCGGTTTGCCGAAGCAGCGTGAGCAACGCGTTATCTAATTACATCAATTGCGGCGCAATATGAAGAAATGAAGGCTCCAAAAGCCCTCACCTCTTCGTGGAAAGGCCCCTCCTCCTCGTCATTGCGAGGAGCGTAGCGACGAAGCAATCCAGACTTGCACCGCGGCGCCAGACTGGATTGCTTCGCTTCGCTCCTCGCAATGACGGCGGGGCCGGGGCGACAGCGGAAAATACACGAAAAATGAAAAAGGCCCCGGTCGCGACCGGGGCCCGATTCGTGTTCGTAAGCGCGCGAAGGCTTACTTCTCGTTGGCGCGGTTCTTGAGCGCGGTGCCCAGAATGTCGCCGAGCGTCGCCCCCGAATCGGAGGAGCCGTACTGAGCGATGGCTTCCTTCTCTTCGGCGACTTCGAGCGCCTTGATCGAGACCTGCACCTTGCGGGCCTTCTTGTCGAACTGGATCACGCGCGCATCGACCTTCTCACCGACGGCAAAGCGTTCGGCGCGCTGGTCGTTGCGATCGCGGGCGAGTTCGCTCCGCTTGATGAAGGTCGTGAAGTCGGTACCGACGATCTTCACCTCGATGCCGGGCTCCTTCACTTCCAGCACTTCGCAGGTGACGACTGCGCCCTTCTTGACGTCGCCCGGCTCGGCGAAGGGATCGCCCTCGAGCTGCTTGACGCCGAGCGAAATGCGTTCCTTCTCGACATCCACATCGAGCACCACGGCCTTGACCATGTCGCCCTTCTTGTAGTTGTCGATGACCTGCTCGCCCGGAAGCTTCCAGTCGAGGTCGGAGAGATGGACCATGCCGTCCACGTCGCCTTCGAGACCCAGGAACAGACCGAACTCGGTCTTGTTCTTGACCTCGCCCTCGACCACCGAACCGACCGGGAACTTCTCGATGAAGACTTCCCAGGGATTGCGCATGGTCTGCTTGAGGCCGAGCGAAATACGGCGCTTGACCGAATCGACTTCCAGCACCTGCACTTCGACTTCCTGCGAGGTCGAAACGATCTTGCCGGGATGCATGTTCTTCTTGGTCCACGACATCTCCGAGACGTGGATCAGACCTTCGATGCCGGGCTCGAGCTCGACGAACGCGCCGTAGTCGGTGATGTTGGTGACGCGGCCATGGAAGCGGGCGTTGAGCGGATACTTCCCCTCGATGCCCTGCCACGGATCGTCCAAGAGCTGCTTCATGCCGAGCGAGATGCGGTGCGTCTCGTGGTTGATCTTGATGATCTTGACCTTCACCGTCTGGCCGATGGTGAGCACCTCGGTCGGATGGTTGACGCGGCGCCAGGCGATATCGGTGACGTGCAGCAGGCCGTCGATGCCGCCGAGATCAACGAACGCACCGTAATCGGTGATATTCTTGACCACGCCGTCGATCACCTGACCCTCTTCGAGGTTCTGCACCAGCTCCTGGCGCTGCTCGGCGCGGGTCTCTTCCAGAACCGTGCGGCGGGAGACGACGATGTTGCCTCGGCGGCGATCCATCTTGAGGATCTGGAACGGCTGCGAGTTGTTCATCAGCGGCGCGACGTCGCGGATCGGACGGATGTCCACCTGCGAGCGCGGCAGGAAGGCCACGGCGCCGTCGAGGTCGACGGTGAAGCCGCCCTTGACCTGGTTGAA
>Ga0310811_10008951_pt1 | contig 12897 bp, 11 predicted proteins | sample YCmetagenome_FD_207642 | JGI IMG/M metagenome (GOLD analysis project Ga0310811, IMG submission 207642) | Soil microbial communities from experimental microcosm in Duke University, North Carolina, United States - YC | ecosystem: Engineered > Artificial ecosystem > Soil microcosm > Unclassified ...
CATGAGACAATGGGGCAGACATAGTGGAAACAAGATGAGATGTTATCAAGAGGATGGCACAAAGAAAGGAGGGCAATGTAAAGGAGGCAAGCCAAAAGATATGGATATGTGTGGGGAGGAAGAGGGACGGCTGTAACAATGGGCAAGTGGGGTATTTGAGCAGCTCCAAGATGGTTTAATTGGCATCTAAATGGAGGATGCCATTGGCACCACCTCCAGTGATGGCAGGTGGGCATATAAGCAGCATTCCTAGGAGATCGTGACAGCTGGTGGGTGGCAGGCGGGTGACAGGCAGGATTGTGGGAATATTCACATGGTCGCAATGAATGGCTGACTCCGCTTGAAATTGCTGAGCCTGCTGAGGGTTAGGGTTATCTGCCAGTCATATTTTCACTAAGTATTGGCACAAACATTTTTGTAGTCTACACAGAAGAAAGACCACTGAATAAATGCAAAACATATTGAAAAATGTGCAGGTCAAATTACAAGGTGCATTTATGAGTAGCAAGATGGTGGGGATGGAGTACCGAGTATTGGCATGCAAGTGACCAAGGTAGCATTTAGGGATGTGCATGAGTAAACCCTGGGGTATCACAGGTGCCACCCATACCCTTACCCAGAGATGTACCCATATCTGCACTGAGGGTATGGGTGTAGTGACAGGTATGAGGATATAACACCCAGGGTACCACCCATGGTGGGTATACCCTGAGGGTATAGCATACTATATAATGAAATACTACAAAAAAGACTATGTAGCTACTCAATGTGGTGTAGAGACTCATGTCTCTGTAGGCTCATATGGCCCATATTACCACTCATGACAATTAGGCCCTCACACTATCATTCACAAAGTCAGTCCTAGTCAATCTCTAGTCAGCTACTATCCAAGCGCCTGCTTTCCCATGCTAAGCGCAGTGCATGTGCACTCTCTCACACTAAGCGCTGCATTCCCATGCACATGCACAGCCACTTTCCTGTGCTTGAAGTGCCCTAGGTCGCCCACCATCCATGTCCAACTAGCCCACAGGTAAGCATTAGACTTTCATTCACATCATTTCATGTGCCTTTTTATTATTACATACTTGTATGGCATTGCCTTGGCTGAGCTGCGCTTATAAAGCACTTACCTCACTATAGTTTACCTTGTGTTGAGCCGAGGAGACATTACTTACATTCTACCTACCACCTATTACCTCATAGAGAGCTGCACTCGAGAGTTACTGTTCATATCCCACTTCATTTGACAACTAAACTGCATTTTCCTGCACTCAGCGCTCCCACACACGCACACTGTGTGCTTTCTCATGCTTAAAGCAGCCACTCTAAAGGCTATTAGTGTGCTGGATCATTTCTCTGCTATCATCTGCTTCCCCTGGGTCGAACCTATTGCAAGGCAACTCCTTGCTGGAGGTTCTATGAAATGCACTACAGTCCTAAACAGGATCTGAGGGGAGGCCTCCCTGTGGAGGTAGGCTTTCAGGCAGATTACTACCTCCAATGAAACCCACCCTGACAGGCTCTTGGTACCTTTTCTAAGTGGTGCCAAGGGTGGGATGGAGATTCTGAGGTGGATTGGGAGGAGAGTGTCTGGGTAGTGTTATTGGCATTTTCAGACATGAGAATTAAGGAGTAATTTGATGGATTATATTTGCTCAAAAAACTCTGGCTAGCAAGACGAGTGATTCGAGTCAAAAGAGGCTACAAACTAGAGTAAAAAATCAGCATACCTAGCGAGATGAGTGGTTCAAGTGAGAAGAGGCTAAGGAGCCATCCTCACCAAGTCCCACTAGACATAGGCCGAGAAAACTCCACTAAAGGAGGTGGCAATGAGGATTGCACAAATCATATTTGACACGGTTTGAAATGCACAGGGCAAGATCAGGGTTTGGGTACACCTGAAAGGATAAGCTGCTGAGGAGCCCGCTTGTCCAATTACCCTGGTATAAATAAAGTTAAACTCGATTAAGTGCAAAAAGGGGCTTGGAGATTTTGCTGATGCACCAGTATGGTAAATACCCGCTGGTAAGTGCCACTCCTACAATCTATGGGTACCAAGCTTCGCATTTAGCATCACCGCACTCCTACAGTCCATGCATACCTTTTTTGGCATGTCAAACATGTTCAACATGAATGGGCTACTGTAACTTCGAAACTCCATTGTTTTTAATATAGAGTAGTGTAATAGACTCAGTTTCATATACAGAACATGATCCATTGAACAATGAAATATGCCTCCAAAAACTGTGTTTTAGCGCTGGTAGAGGCCTGTAGGGCCTTCAGGTGAGTGTAAACAATGTTTTGATGGGTGTATACAGTCTCTGTGAGGTATCTAAGACTCCATCAATGCAATTATTTCCTTTGGGGGTCCTACATAGCAGTGAGACTTGTATTTGTGCACTGTGAAGGCTGTTTGACGTGGATCGAGTCCTTTGCTGTAACACATAGCATGGTGAAGAGTGAAATCAGAAAATTGAACAGGATCGGATATAGAGAAATGGAAAACTCACTGATACATGTCCATATAGCGCCACATTTTACAAAAAAAAACCAGACAGCCTTTGCAGGTACAAACATTGACTGGCCAACCTGTCACTTTGCTTTGGCTCATGCAGAGGCTTTGCTGGGGCGTGGCATGACCATCTGATGGACTAACAGGCAAACAAAAAAAAATCGGTCCACATTTTGAAACATGGGCACTTAATTTTAAAAGGCTAGACTACATGTCTTTTTAAGCTATTAAGCCTTTGGGAAATATCCGACTGGGATCTGAAGTTCAAAAAAATGTGGTGCGAAGGAGTCGAAAAAGTGTTGCGTGGACTGTAGTCCTTTGGGATCACAGCTCACCTTGAAACCCACAGATTCGTACACTTGTATCGGGCCGAAAAGCCTTCCAGGTTTTTGCCCAGAAATATCTTATAGTCAAGAGTCAGCCTTACATCGAAGTTATTTAGAATTAATAACTTCGAATTCACCTTTACCTGTGCAACGAAAACGCAGCGTCGAAAGGCATAAACATAATTATGTTGTCCTATATTTCCCACGGCTACCATGTCAAGGACTCATGAGTTTTCGGATGGTGACCGTGGTACTTCGTCATCGGTGACGGCACGACTAGTCAACACACCGCGCACAATTTTTGATTCCAAGCAGGTTCCATGAATATGGCTTAACCAGACGAGTCCATTCAAGAACATCTGCGCGCGTGGCTTCCCTAACTGCACCCGTAGATAGTATGACACACTATTATTTGTGGCTGCGCTGAGAGAAACTACGTGTTTGAACGTACACAAATCGGAGGGTAAATATCGCTAAGTATAAGATGATATGGATCCGGGGTATATTGGGTCTGCCTACTGGAGACCATTAGATACATCAGTCGATAGAAACAAAAGTACTCTAAAACTCGTCAAAATGTCAGTCTAGCAGAAACAGGATTAATGCCACATTTGCTTCCGTGAAAGAATCTCATAAGAGTTTTCAAGAGTATATTGGTCGCGATCAATGTCGTTCACAACCACTTCCAGAAGAACCATTGGATCAATCGCAAAGTTATTGCATAGCTTGAAGCGGAGGTTGTGGAGGCGGATATTATGTTGGGCTCGCATTTTCAAGACATCCCGAAGTTCTCGAAGTTCATCACCGTCGAACCATGGTATACGGCGGAGCTCCAGAAAATGGAGCGAGGCATATGTCGACGACCCTTCAGTCCGGAGCGCAGTGGTTAAGCTTCTAACAAAGTATGGGCACCCCACCAGATGCATGGATTCCAGCTCTATAGAAAACAAGCTGCATTGCGAGATGGTCTGACATATATCGAATACAGTGTTTTGCGACATTTCAGCGGAATTTGGTAGAAGGATGTCCGGCCAGGTGAATTCGATCGAGAGTTGTATGTCATCATCTTGTGGATTCCAGGAATAGCTGTTCCAATTCGTCGCTGCCGACGTGCTGAATTGGACAGACATAGTACCTCGCGGGAATCTGATAGCACGCATCGATCGCAAGACGGGAGGGGACCCCTTATCCACTGGCATGACCGAAAACAAATCAGCCAATGTTGGAAGCCCTGATAGTAGAGTTAGAGCAATCTTGACGTCAACGGGAAGGGCTAGATGTGTGAAGAGCGACACAGCAGTTTCGAACATGGCCTGTATCGCTATACTTTTCAACTGAGTGAGTGGTACTTTATCAAAAAGTACTGGTTGGTCGGATTCTAGCAAGTCACCCTGGAACATAAACTGTTCCAAGGCAGGCATGTATCGCAGAGCTGAAAGGAGGTCCGGCAACGATGTTCCTCGCACACATAGAGTTCGAAGCCCACCGAAAATGTATGACGGCCATCTGCGGTCGTACTGATTGATCTCGAGGTGCCGAAGTAAGGGTACTTGTGCTTGGAAGATGGGGTTCGATATGGGCACCGTTGGAGGAAAGCGGCCATAGGCATTGAATTTTAATCTTTCGAGCAACGATGCAGGTTGAGATGATAACAGATCCATAACGCGACCGATTTCATGTGGATATGTGTTTAATTCGAGGTGTTTGATCCGAGGAAGGTGTAAAAGGACTTTCTCAAAGCAATCCATCAGTGAGGAGCAAGGTACCGTTATCGGACGCTTGAAGGTGACGATCAAAGGAGCCTTCTGCGACCTCTCAAACATGACATCTAGCCAAGGAGAAGTAGAGCTGACGTTGATGCATGTCCAAAGAGTTGGGCGCTCGAGAGCAACATTTCGCCAGTGTCTGCAGACGTGTGTGACTTCTAGACAAGCTGGGAGACCAAAGTTGGCGCCTCTCCTCACATAATCACACCCAGTGTATTCCTCGAGACGCTTCTCTTCTACGAGGAGTTCGAAGACCATGAAAAGAATATCATCTGGAAGGCGTGATATGGGGATTCGACCATTGCTGCGAGAGCGAAGGACGCGCATAGATTCAGCCAATGCAGTAGAGTCTTCATCAGTATGCATCATGGTATCTGTGGGTGGAGTCGTCAGTCGAATGCAGACAAAACCTCGGTCAAGTGCAAGAATTACCTTTTGTGGCTTGACAGCAGGTTTCAGAATTCAGTGTTTGCTACGGATTCGAGCAAGGATTCGGGTATAAGAACAATGGTAGTGTCGTGCGGATCTATATGAAATAGATACTCTCAGTCGTAGCACGCGATCATGCGGACGTCTGGTATATTTACCTATAGCAAATAGCTCTGCACAACGTAAGGATAGGTTATATGTGAAGTAACAGTCAAGTATCTTACCTTAGTCGTAGCACACAATAATGCAAAGGTCTGCAGATGATAGCTAAGTCCCGTCTGCAGAGGCTACTTAAATAGACGAGAAGTTCTTGTAGTCCAGATCGTAGTGGAACAAAGATGATGGACCCGTGGATCCAAGGTTACAATAGACTCCGTAGTCGCATGTAACAAGAGCGCATAATGTAAAGCAGGAAAATGACGACACACAGGAGAATTAAATTATGTCTGACACAGTGGATTCGGCCAAGCCTCAGTGGCCCAGTGCTTGGTGGGTGCTCGCTCCAGCTCTGAAATCTGAATTTGAAGTGTTATATGATTAACATTCTCGGACGATAATAAGTTGAATGGTGTCGTACCTTGTTATATTTTGGTGCATTGACCAATGAGCACCGTTAGTACTTGGGTGATGCGCAAAGGATGCGTTGTCGCTAATCCCATGCAATTACCACCACCACTCTCTGATTGTTTGCGACCAGACCACGGTGACGCCGAAAGCATCTTGACGACCGAGTGAATGTCATCCAGAGAAAGCGGAGGTGATTCTACGAACACGAAGACACACCTTGAGCGATGTTTTCTGACGGCGATGACGTTTTGCTATGAACGTTGCTGACAATTCTTCTGTTGTCACACCCTCCACATCCCCATTGAACCCGTCCTCCAAGTGGAGGCGTGGCATTACCTGTAGGAGATCCAGGTTCACTCGCCTGCCTGGTTCCATCGGTCCGCATCGCGCCTCAGGAAGGGGGACGATCATACATTTAGAAGTTGTGTACGCCAACGCATATAAGCGGCCATCGGGACTCTAAACGTTCAGAAACCACACAGAACCTGTTCAGAAACGAGAATTTGGTGGTGTCCCATTTTCTGCTCGTGGTGAGCCAGGTGTACAGTGAACGGATCATAAAATACTCTGGATCGGCTAGGAATCGGCACTGAAAGAGATACACGGCGATATGGCGGGTGATTGATCATAACTCGCACGCACACACAGGATAAAATGCAACACGCCATTACGAGTGTTGTTGTTGATGATGACGTGCGCGGGGTATGGATGAGATTCATAGACCGCCTAGCTGTAAGATTATTGATATAATAACGAATGACGGTACAAATACGATGAGTTTCACGAGGTGCTTGTATTACTTTGACAACAAACCTCACCGGTGCACCCTTGCCTTGCTATTACGTGGGTTGTTTCGCACCAACTCTCTTGCATGTTAGAGGCGATACAAGTACCATTAACCCTATCTGACAACCTATCACATACTAGTGGCAAGGAGTAGTAAGGCGGTGCTGCTCCAACCGGCAAACAAGGTACGATCAATAATGAGGGTGTGGATTTGTTGGCTAGCTTTAACATGGTAGTATACGTGAAGGTTACCATCAAGCAGTAAATTAATTGTCGAGGGGTTGATGGTCGGGGAGTCATGTGACAGAGATTGACAGGATGTCCAGGAGAGAAACAACTTGCCACAGACACTCACGAAAGCAAAGCATACCAAATGAGGGAGCCTGAAGGGGCTTGATGTTTGGAATATCAAAAAAATTGACCCATTGCACATCAAGGCCAAATATGCCTGGAGATGTCGGAAGAGACAAGTGATGAAGGCAGGATCCAATCTCCAATCTTTGACTATCGTGAGAGTTATCATGGGTCGTGTCGCCATGAGATGGAAGATTTATATAAACTCAGATACCGCGACGACTCTGAGGTTGGAAAGATTTCGAAAGAAATTGACACCTTCGCATACATAGTATTGCCTACAATCAACAACTGAGCACGAGAACAATTTTTCTCAGCGGTCATCTAGTCCTCGTCATCAGAACTAACATAACCGCACTCTGCGTATAAGTTGATTCAATTTTAGTAACATAAGGCATGATCATCTGGTCAACTCACTTGCTGACTGCATAAACTGTCACCGTGGATGGCCGAGCGCCATTTCTGTGGAAGAGTGTCCTATTAACCGGGTTCCGTTCTGAGCCTTGGCAGGTAAACTCGGGTTAGTAAAACTACGTTGCGCCAGATGCGATTGACGTAGAAGTGCAACGTGGAGCATCACCTGGCACAAAAAATTCCGTCAGTGTCTCTACAAGTTACAAACCTGGTTCTACATGGAGTTTGTATCTCCACAAGACCTCCCACAGTCTGGTTCTATAAACCTCCAACAGGCTATATGACGCAACACAGGTTCGGGTTTTGTGAGCATCAAGTTGCCAGTAAGTTAAGTAACGGAACTTGAAGGGTAGATCAAGGGTGGTTACTGTGACATGTGACTTATTGTCACGTTTGTGATCCTCGTTCCTCAGTAGACCTCACTGCTTTTGTACCGTTCTCTAGCTGTGGTGCTTCTAGCTTGCTTTCGTTCTACTCCATCGCTTCCTAGAACATAAATCCACCAGGTTCCGCATGAAAATCGTCAAAGATCTCTCTCAGAACTGTTCCAATTAACTTTGGGAGTACTAATCATCGTAGTCAGGTCTGGGATCATTATGTCTTTTGATTCAGAAACGGCTCGTCTGCGCAAAGAGCACGATGGTTTATCTCCTCTCGGTGGCTCTATTTATGCTCCACCGACAACCACTACTCGTCTATCTGATCGTCCCCATTTTCCTACACGAGCTTCTACCCTTGGCTCCACCCAGGACCTTAACCGTAATAACCTTTCCGTGAAGCATGATCTAGTGCCTCATGCTTATAGTGATGACTTGAATCATGCCCATTCGAGCAGGCCTTACGATTCAAATGGTATCCCCGCTTCTCTCCCGCCCCCATCACCCGCTTTTCGTTCTCGTAGCCGTCCTACCACTCCCAATGGTTCCACTCCATATAATCTTGTCTCATACACTGAAAGGAACGTAGAGTTGAGGCGTCGAGACAGTGTAATCTCGTATTCCTCCGGACACTCTGCGTCCTCCAGCTCTAGTTCCCCAAACAAGGCTGGTCCCATGACATCCACGTCCTCTGCCACATCCACTAACATCTCACAATCGTGAGTCCGCCATTCCCTCTACAAATACCCCCATAGTAGTCTGTGGTTTCGATCCCTTATCTGACACTTCTTCCGTGTAGACCTTGCTCCGCATGTGGAAACACAATGCAAGGTGCTTTCGTCCGCGCATTAGGCACTGTATACCATTTGAACTGCTTTAAATGCTTGGTACGAACATCCTGACCTTTCAGATACCCAGTTCCGCTTATTTTTCGTCAGGATTGCGGCGACGTCGTCGCGTCAAAGTTCTTTCCTATTGACGGGCCTGATGGCAAACAACATCCCCTCTGTGAACGGGATTACTTCCGTCGCCTGAATCTTATATGCGCCAAATGTGGGCTTGCCCTTCGAGGCAGCTATATTACGGCATGCAGTCAGTAGTTCTACTCATCGCTCCTTTCTTGCTAATTAATATCCCTATGCAGACAAGAAGTATCACGTGGAACACTTCACTTGCTCCCTATGCCCGACCCTTTTTGGCCCACAGGACTCCTACTATGAGCACGACGGGGACGTTTATTGCCACTTCCACTACTCGACACGTTTTGCGACAAAATGCGCAGGTTGCAGCAGCGCCATCCTGAAGCAATTTGTTGAGATAAATCGTAACCAGAGGGACGAGTGCTGGCATCCAGAATGTTACATGATCAATAAGGTTCTTGTCTGAAGAGATTGTGATTTTAGATCAATGCTCACTCAGCCTTACAGTTTTGGAACGTCAAAGTAGTTTCACGGAGATCGAGCGTGTTGATTAATGATGGGTCGGAATTGGAGCCATCCTACGTCGAGGAAGAGAAGCGAGAAACTCCCACTACACTGAAGGACAAGCAAGTCAGGATGGAGCAGCTGGTCTATCGCATCTGGACGTGAGTACTTCCCACGTGGCCTGAAACACAACTGAACGCCTATATCACAGGGTTCTTTCGGCGTTCGAAGAATCAAGCGCTGCGTGTATATCTGATATGCTGCGACAGGTCAGCAACGGGCAATATCTTGATGCCATCAGGATGGCCGAGAAGTTTATTCTACACGTGGAAGTCTTGTTCGGCACCATCGACGACCTTGAGTGTCATTCCGCTAGGCTTAACTTGAAAGGTGCGTGTATGTCTCGTGTTTCATCCCTGGTATCGCTTACATCTTTTGAAGGAATGTCTCATGTCCGAGAAGCCCGCATGCTTTGTCGAAAAACGGTTGATTTGTTCACCCTTCTTTCACGTACTCAGGAAACTGGATCGCGCAGAATGGGAATGACACAGGAACTACTTGCACTTGTGACAGGAATAGCCCATTACCTCAAGATCCTCATTCGAATAGCATTAACTGGCGCACTAAAACTGGAGAGGGAACAAAGCGTCCGGGAGGCTATGCCATCTTTCCTCGATAAGCTACATTTACTCGCGGTACAAGGTGGCGACCCAGCGGCTCGCCGGATCATCAAAGGCGGAAGTGGCGAGGTTATGAGAGGAGCAAACATTGGCACACAGGGCGTCACTTACGGCTTCAGGAGTCTGGCACCAGAAAATGCAGGGGAATCTCCGTTTTCAGCAAACTCGCCATCTCGGCTGACAGTCACCAACCCACCTTCAGACCGGTGCATCAAGTGTACGCTAGCAGTAGAGGAAGATTGTGTTCGGTTGGGGACTTATCAGCGTTGGCACTCCCAGTGTCTGCAGTGCGCCAGGTGTGACAGGGTAGCTGCTACTCCGGTACCGAAAGAGCCGACGCCACCCAAGTCCCCAGAAGATAAAGATAGAGATAAAGAAAAGGAAAAAAGCGAAAAGGACCCATCGAAGCCATCTTCTGTTCGAAGACCACCGGCAAATGTCGGCATATTTATGTACGAGCTTGATTCGGTCAAGGACACCCCTTCATATGGTGAAGTGCCTACCGTTACCCTGTGTACGGACCACGTGCATCCAGGGTGTCGAGATGGATTTCAGGCTGTCTCTCGGCTGGAGCAGTATGCGTTTCTGCTCAATATTGCATTGCGTAGGTTGTACCTGGTTTTAAAGCAACAGGGTGTGGTTCCTCTGTCACCAGGTATGTTCCCATCTCTCATACTCGATATTTTGCATCGTAAGCGTGTATTGTTAGTTGCTTCTACGACGCCAAGCATCAACCCCAAGTCAGGGGACCAAGATCCCTATCGTAACTCGGGCGACATAATGCGCATGAAATCTGTACATCTGGATCGAAAGCTATCTGCCACAGCACGGCTACCTAAACGATCGACCATCGTGGAGAGTCCATCAGGCAAAACTGTCCAGCCCTCAGAGCCACTGCATGCTCAACGATCGCAACAAGATATCAAAACTCCGCAACCTCAGAGGGCGCCTCCACCAGGGACACTGGTTCCAGGGCGTCAGCCTTCCCAGCCTGGCCCCTCAGGAATACCGTCACAACCTCCTTCGCGAGCGCAAACTCGCACTCCCGGTACGCTGGATACAAATTATCAAGCGCAAGTTGTTCGTTCTACTATTGGGAGAAGCGACACAGAAGTGAAGATAGTGGACGAGTCAGCACCCAACTCTCCAGCAGGCAGCCCAGACGATGTTCCGCTACACACCCCTGATGACGGCATCACGTTAGCTGACATACCTCAGCTGATGGAGGCCGCGCAAGCTCGCGAACAGCAGCGCTCATTACCACGCCAGAGCACGGTACCGCATGTCGCTGAGTTGAGCGCACTCGAACTTACTATCGTCAAACACTCTGCTGTCCTCGCCCTCCAGCGATCTCCGCTTCGGGATCAGCTCGAATTGGATGAGCTGCTAGAACTAGTGGAGACAAAAAAGGGAGGCTTCTGGAAACAGTTGTTCAAAGCCGGTGACAAAAAGAACGTCAAGAAAAAGGGTGAGTTCTTCACGATTCCCGAGCATTGAGTTCACCTGATCGATTATGTATAGGTGTTTTTGGCGTTCCACTTGAGCTCCTAGTTGAGAAAGAAGGGTCAGATTCCTTGTTGGGAGCATGCCGTGCAACCTTGAGGGTGCCAAGCTTTATTGATGATGTTGTCTCAGCCATGAGGCAGATGGGTATGTTGTTTACGGTGATCTTGGCCATGTTTTGATATCTTGTCTTTTACAGATATGTCGGTGGAGGGCATCTTCCGCAAGAATGGTAATATCAGGCGGCTGAAGGATCTCACAGAGGCAATCGATCACGACTTATCGTCAGTAGATCTCACGCAGGACAACCCCGTACAATTGGCTGCTCTCTTGAAGAAGTTTCTCCGCGAACTGCCAGAGCCACTTATGACGTTCAAGTTACACCGATTACTGATTGCATCGCAGTGTCTGTCTTCACACTTTCAAATGATTCGCAATCTGACATACGGGTTTCAGCCCTTTCTACGGAGGCAGAGCGAAGGCGTTGTCTCCATCTAGTTTCATTGCTTCTTCCCAAGAGCCATCGTGACACCATGGAGGTGTTATTTGTGTTCCTCAAATGGGTGGCGTCATTCGCCCACATGGACGAGTCCACTGGCAGCAAGATGGACCTATCAAACCTAGCAACGGTCATATGTCCTAGCATCTTATACTCACGCGGGCGTGACGCCGTTCGAGATGAGAGCTTCGGGGCTATACGCGTGGTAACCTCGTTGCTCGAGAACCAGGATGAGTTTTATTTGGTTCCCGAGGAGTTCCTGCCCATCCTTCATGATCAGGAATATTTCTCAAACAGCACGGAGCTACCAAGCAAGGATTTCATGAAGAAATGTGATACATACATGCGCCTCAGAGCAAACGGGCGTCCACCGTTAGCATCAATGGGTTCACCGAACCTTGCAAACTCACCTCGCGTTTCGCCACCTGGAGATCGACCACAGTTGACATCAACTCCGATTGAATCTCAACCACGGAATGGCCGACAGCAGTCGCCACATTCACATCCAGGTATCATTCATTCACCCATGTCATATCCTTCTCCCACGCATCCAACTTCCCTATCGCAAGGCGTGGCTATGATTCAGAACCAGCAACAATCCCGCTATCCCCAGCCGATCGAGACAGATTGGCCCACTGCTCAACGACCCATCACTGGTACCATATCTTCATCTCCTCGACCATCGTCCTACGTGCATCCGCGAAGTAGCGGTGAGCACCTACACTCGTCATCGCCGCCCAACGGAATTCCTGCTACTGCAGCACCCCGACGATGACCCCGTTGGACTCTAGATTCTGTCATCATAATGGCGACTCACTTCCACTCTTTTGCCTTGCTGTGCATTGCGGCTGCTCTGACATTCATTTGCCCCCAAGCATCTTTTGATTTTTCGCATTATCTGTAGTTTACCGTACGGTTTCACTTATCAGTATGACACGGACGAATACTTCGCAGTATACTCATTATACCCGTGCATTCGAATGTACGCAATTTTGACTGAATTTAACCAACCGAAATGCCATCTTGTACCTTTCATTCATTTGTTCATTAATGGGCCCCGGGGGGGCAATGATGCTAGACTCTTGGATGCAGATGATGATATTGTCGTGGCTTCCGACCGTTACAAAAGTGAAGCCGGCATGTGTTTCGTATGGCATATAGCATACGCATATATTTTGAAGTAGTAAAGCTAATAGAGGGACATGCAAAAGATATAAGAACCCAGTGCCTTACTTCAGAGGAATAAAACGAGACGCTGTG
>Ga0310811_10008952_pt1 | contig 12897 bp, 10 predicted proteins | sample YCmetagenome_FD_207642 | JGI IMG/M metagenome (GOLD analysis project Ga0310811, IMG submission 207642) | Soil microbial communities from experimental microcosm in Duke University, North Carolina, United States - YC | ecosystem: Engineered > Artificial ecosystem > Soil microcosm > Unclassified ...
ACCTCCGCCTGCTCGGCGCGGGCGAGGAGCGGTACATGCACGAGCTGACCGACGTGACCATCGCCGTGATGGGCCAGCAGTACCCGGACCTGGTGGCGGACGCCCCCAACATCCACGCGGTGATCGACGCGGAGGAGACGTCGTTCCTCGGCACGCTCCGCACCGGCACGGCGATCTTCGACGTCGCGGTCGAGGAGAGCAAGCGCAAGGGCACCTCCGCGCTCAGTGGCGCGCAGGCGTTCCAGCTGCACGACACCTACGGCTTCCCGATCGACCTCACGCTGGAGATGGCGTCCGAGCAGGGTCTCCAGGTCGACGAGGACGGCTTCCGCCGGCTCATGAAGGAGCAGCGGGACCGGGCGAAGGCGGACGCGGCGGCTAAGAAGACCGGCAACGCGGACATCTCGGTGTTCGGCGACATCCTGGAGAAGTCCGGCAAGGTCGACTTCCTGGCGTACGACCACACGACGGCGGAGGCGAAGATCGTCGGCCTGCTCGTCGAGGGCGCCAACGTCCCGGCGGTCGGGGCGGGATCCACGGTCGAGGTCGTCCTCGATCGCACCCCGTTCTACGCCGAGGGCGGCGGCCAGCTCTCCGACCAGGGCATCATCCGCACGGACGGCGCCGAGGTCGAGATCGTCGACGTCCAGACGCCGGTCGCCGGGCTCATCGTCCACCGCGGAAAGGTCAAGCACGGCGAGATCCGCGTCGGGGACCAGGCGCACGCCGAGATCGACATCGAGCGGCGCCGCGCGATCTCCCGCAGCCACACCGCGACGCACCTGGTGCACCGCGGCTTCCGCAACGCGCTCGGCGAGTCCGCGGCGCAGGCGGGCTCGGAGAACTCCCCGGGACGCTTCCGCTTCGACTTCACCGCGGCCGGAGCGGTCTCGCCGACCGCGCTGCGCGACGTCGAGGACGAGGTCAACGCCGTTCTGATCAACGACCTCAAGGTCAACGCGTACTACACCTCGCAGGCGGAGGCGCGCGCCATGGGCGCGCTCGCGCTGTTCGGCGAGAAGTACGGCAACGAGGTCCGCGTCGTCGAGGTCGGCGACTACTCCCGTGAGCTGTGCGGCGGCACCCACGTCGCGAGTTCGGGCCAGCTCGGTCTGATCAAGGTGCTGGGGGAGGCGTCGATCGGCGCGGGCGTGCGCCGGGTCGAGGCGCTCGTCGGCATCGACGCGTTTCGGTTCCTCGCCAGGGAGAGCGTGCTGGTCAGCCAGCTGAGCGAGCAGCTCAAGGTCCGGCGGGAAGAGTTGCCCGAGCGCATCGAGGGCATCGTCACCCGGCTGCGCACCGCGGAGAAGGAGTTGGAGCGCGTCAGGTCCGCCCAGGTCCTCGCCATCGCGGGCGATCTGGCGGCACAGGCCCGCGACTTCGACGGAGTGTCCGTCGTGACCCACCGCGCGCCTGATGGCACCTCCGCTGATGATCTGCGTAAGCTCGCCCTTGATGTGCGCGGCCGGTTCCCGAGCGACCGCGCTGCGGTCGTCGTCGTTGCCGGGGTGCCCTCAGACCGCCCGGTCGTCGTCGCCGTGGTGAACGAGGCGGGACGCGAGCGAGGACTGAAGGCCGGTCGTCTCGTCGGCGTCGCCGCCAAGACGCTTGGGGGTGGCGGTGGCGGCAAGGACGATGTGGCGCAGGGCGGAGGATCGCGTCCTGAGGCGATCGAGGACGCTTTGCGGGCGGTCGAGGAGACCATCTCCTCTTCTCTCGCCTGACGGGTTCCGTTCGCGTGGAGACCTGCTCATGAGGCGCGGCGTCAGACTCGGCGTCGACGTCGGCTCGGTCCGGATCGGCGTGGCCCGTAGTGACCCCTCGGGTCTGCTGGCCACGCCCGTCGAGACCGTACGGCGAGGCCGGGGCGACCTCGGCAGGATCGCCTCGATCGCCGCCGAGCACGAGGTGGTCGAGGTCGTCGTCGGGCTTCCGACGTCGTTGTCGGGCCGGGAGTCTCACGCCGCCTCGGCCGCGCGGGAGTTCGCGGCAGAACTCGCCGTGAGACTCGCGCCGACGCCGATCCGGCTCTATGACGAGCGGCTGACGACCGTGACGGCGCAGCAGGGCCTGCGGTCGAGCGGCGTGAAGGCGAAGAACCAGCGCGACGTCATCGACCAGGCCGCGGCCGTCGTGCTCCTGCAGGCGGCACTCGACTTCGAACGCGCGACAGGCAGGCCACCGGGACGACCCCTCGAGCCGCCAGGCGAACAGCCCGGCGAGGAAGCGAGTGGCGGGACCGCCAGGTGAGGCGGGCGACGGGCGTCGTGATCGGTGGCGCCGCCCTGGTCGCGGCCGCCATCGCGTTCGGTGTCCATTCCATCGTGCGGACGGCGCCCGCCGCCGAGGACTTCGAGGGCGCCGGGACCGGGACGGTCACGGTGGAGATCACTCCAGGCGCGAGCGCGGGCGAGATCGCGGAGACGCTCAAGCACGCGGGGGTGGTCGCCAGTGCCCAGTCGTTCGTCGACGAGGTGGTGCAGCGCTCGAAGGAGTCGAGCCTCCACCCCGGCCAGTACCGGTTGAAGCGGCGGATGGCGGCCTCCTCGGCCCTCGATCTGCTGCTCACCCCCGCGTCCCGTGTGATCAAGAGGGTCACCGTGCCGGAGGGCATGCGGCTGGCCGACGTGCTCGCCACCCTCGCGAAGGGGTCCGGCATCCCGCTGGCCGACTTCACGAAGGCGGTCGCGGAACCCGACCGGCTGCGCCTGCCGACGTACGCCAAGGGGCAGGTCGAGGGGTTCCTCTTCCCGGCCACCTACGAGATCGAGCCGACGGCCACGGCAGGGGACGTGCTCCGGAACATGGTCGTCCGGTTCCGTGCGGCCTCGCAGCACGTCGACCTGGAAAGGCTCGCGGCCGAGCGGCGTCTGACGCCACTGGAGGCCGTCACGATGGCGAGCATCGTCCAGGCCGAGGGCGGCCAGGACGCGGATTATCCGAAGATCGCTAGAGTGATGTTCAACCGACTCCTCCGCGGGGGGAAGCTCGAGATGGACAGCACGGTCAACTACGCCCTGCGCAGGCACACCCTCAAGGTGTCGGAGCAGGACACCAAGACCGCGTCCCCGTACAACACCTACGCGCACGAGGGGCTCCCGCCAGGACCGATCGGCAACCCGGGAGAGAAGGCACTCCGGGCGGTGCTTCATCCTGCTTCGGGTGATTGGTACTGGTTTGTGACAACCGATCCAGGCCGTAGAATCACCAAATTCACTGACAAAGAGGCTGAGTTCCTGAAATATCGGGAGGAGCTGAACAAGAACCTGGGGACGAACTAGCCGATCGAGGTGAGTCGCCCTCCTGAGGTTTCACATATCGGGTGTCCTTGCCCCGTGTAACGTCGAGCACGACACGGGACGAGCGACGACCCACCCCACCTGCCGGAACCCCCCTCGGTTTGGCACACTCGCTTGACGCGGAGCCGGTCGTACCGAGAGATTGGCCGACGCAACTATGAACGATCTGGGCATGGACTTCCTGCTAGGCGACGAGGACGAGGAGCGTCCCGGGCGCCGGTCCCGTGGTAGCCGCAGTCAGCAGCGCCGCAGTCGCAAGCGGAGGAAGAGGCAGCGCCGTAAGGGCGCGGCCGCCAGTGTGTTCGCCGTCCTGGTGATCCTTCTGATCCTTGCCGGCGTGGGGTACTTCGGCTACACCTGGGTCCGTGACGTGGTCACCGTGAAGGATTTCTCCGGACCCGGCACCGGTGAGGTCGTCGTTCAGATCGATGAAGGGGCCACCGCCTCCGACGTCGCCGTCAATCTGGAGAAGCAGGGCGTCGTGGCCAGCGCGCGCGCGTTCGTCAACGCGATCGGCGAGGCCGGCAAGGGCAATTCGCTGCAGCCCGGCCAGTACAAGTTGCGCAAGGGGATGTCCGCGGCCTCCGCCGTCGAACTGCTCGATCCGAAGAACCGCATCCGCGACGACCTGACCTTCCAGGAGGGGCTGCGGCTCAGCAAGATCTACGAGCAGTTGGCCAAGGCGACGGGCAAGTCCGTCAACGACTTCAAGAAGGCGGCCAAGGGCGACATCGGCCTGCCCAAGTACGCCGACAAGCGGCTTGAGGGCTTCGCGTTCCCCGCCACCTACGAGATCAACGACAAGATGAGCCCGTCGGAGATCCTCACCGCGATGGTCGACAGGTTCACCCAGACGGCCAACAAGGTCGACCTCGAGAAGCAGGCCGAGGCGATCGGTTACAGCCCACGCGACGTCATGATCGTCGCGAGCATCGTGCAGGCCGAGTCGGGCAGCGTGGACGACATGCCGAAGGTGGCCCGGGTCATCTACAACCGGCTCCAGCGCAACCCGCCCATGCTGCTCCAGATGGACAGCACGACCATGTACGGCCTCAACAAGTACGGCATCGCCGCGACGGAGGCCGAGACCCAGAGCAAGTCCCGGTACAACACCTACCGGTATCAGGGACTGCCGCCGGGGCCGATCTCCAACCCCGGTGACCACGCGATCGAGGCCGCGCTCCACCCGGCGGACGGCGCCTGGCTGTGGTTCGTGACCACCGACCCCAAGAAGGGGATCACCAAGTTCACCGACAAGGAGTCGGAGTTCTGGAAGCTCCGCGACGAGTTCAACCGGAACTACGGATGACCGTCGGGCACCGGGCCGCGGTTCTCGGCTCTCCGATCGGGCACTCGTTGTCCCCGATCCTGCACCGTACGGCGTACGCCGCGCTGGGCCTGCGGGACTGGAGGTACGACTCGTTCGAGTGCACGGAGGAGGGGCTGCCCGCGCTGGTGGAGACGATGGGCTCGGAATGGGCCGGGCTGTCGCTGACGATGCCGCTCAAGCGCGCCGTGCTCCCGCTCCTGGAGACGGTCTCCGAACTGGCGGTTCAGGTGGGGGCCGCGAACACCGTGGTCTTCCGTGACGGTGCGCGCCACGGAGAGAACACCGACGTCCACGGGATCGTCCAGGCGCTGGCGGAGACGGGGGTGTCGGCCCCCTCGGCCGTCACGATCCTCGGGGGCGGCGCGACGGCCGCCTCCGCCGTCGCGGCCGTCCGGGAGATGGGCCTGTCCGAGGCGACCCTCGTCGTCAGGGAGGCCGCCCGGGCCGCGGAGACCCTGGAGGTCGCGGAGCGCCTCGGCGTCACGGTGGCCGTGCGGACCTTCGCCACGTTCGGCAGGTCCTCCGTGGACGCGGATCTGATCGTCTCCACGCTGCCCTCCGGCGCCGCGGACGGTGTCGCCGACGAGGTCGCGAGGGGCCTGCCCGAGAAGGGTGCCCTGCTCGACGTCGTCTACTCGCCCTGGCCCTCCGTGCTGGCGAGAGCGGTACAGGAACGGGGGGGCACCGTCGTGAGCGGCTTTTCGATGTTGCTCCACCAGGCGGCCAGGCAGGTCGAGCTCATGACCGGCCACAGTGAGGTGCCCGTCGAGGCCATGCGCGCCGCCGGCGAGGCGGAGATCGTCCGGCGCTCGGCCTGACTCCGGATGGTCCGCCAGCTCCGGTGAGGCCGGTCTCGCCGGGGGAATGGTTCGGCGATCCGGCGTGCTTGTGGTAACGTAAGCCATCGATCGGTCCGGCATGCCAGCTGGACGCGCAAGCGGAGGTCCTCCTCCCACCTGATCCGCCGAAAGGCAGACGGGTTAAGGATCACACCGGAGTTTTCGGCAGGAGAGCTCAGTGACCCCGCATGCGTGACGTGCGGGGTTTTTGGTTTTTCCTGCACGGTCGAGCACCAAGCGGAAGCCTTTTGGAGGTCCCATCAGCACCGAGCCCCGCATCAACGATCGTATTCGTGTGCCGGAGGTCCGCCTCGTCGGCCCGAACGGCGAGCAGGTCGGCATCGTTTCCATCGGAGATGCGCTGAAGCTGGCCCAGGAAAGCGATCTTGACCTCGTCGAGGTCGCCGCGACGGCCCGCCCGCCTGTCTGCAAACTCATGGACTACGGCAAGTTCAAGTACGAGTCGGCCATGAAGGCGCGCGAGGCCCGCCGCAACCAGGCACACACGATCATCAAGGAGATCAAGCTCCGGCCGAAGATCGATCCGCACGACTACGAGACCAAGAAGGGTCACGTCGTGCGCTTCCTCAAGGCGGGGGACAAGGTCAAGGTCACGATCATGTTCCGTGGGCGCGAGCAGTCCCGGCCCGAGCTGGGTTTCCGGCTGTTGCAGCGGCTCGCTGAGGACGTCACGGAGCTCGGGTTCGTCGAGTCGCAGCCCAAGCAGGACGGCCGCAACATGATCATGGTGATCGGACCCCACAAGAAGAAGGCCGAGGCCAAGGCCGAGCGCGCCGCGGCGCGGGCACAGCGCGGAGACGCGCCGGTGGACCCGGCTGACGAGGCGGTCGAGCAGGCTGAGGCATCCGCGTCTGTGGAGTGACCCCGCGCGAGCGGAGCGATCTCATGCGGGCGGGACGCGCCTCACGCGGGTGGAGCGATCTCACGCAAGCGGAGTGACGAGCCCCTTCTGAACCATCAGATGGAGCGCGGAGAAGCCGAGACCGAGACGGTCTCGAGGAGTGAGCATGCCGTCGGCCGGGGCACCAGCCCCGGGCCGGCGGTACGGACAACGAGGGAGAGACGGCTGACATGCCGAAGATGAAGACGCACAGCGGTGCGAAGAAGCGGTTCCGGCTCACCGGTACCGGCAAGATCGTTCGCCGCCGTGCCAACCGGCAGCACCTGTTCGAGTACAAGCCGTCCACTCGTACGCGCCGTCTCGAGGGTGTCGTCGTCATGTCCGACGCCGACACGAAGAAGATCAAGAAGTTGCTCGCTAAGTAACGACCCCGGGGAGATAGTCAAATGGCACGCGTGAAGCGGGCGCTCAACGCCAAGAAGAAGCGCAGGGTCGTCCTCGAGCGGGCGAGTGGTTACCGGGGTCAGCGGTCGCGGCTGTACCGCAAGGCCAAGGAGCAGATGCTCCACTCCATGACCTATGCGTACCGGGACCGCAAGGACAGGAAGGGCAACTTCCGCCGCCTGTGGATCCAGCGCATCAACGCCGCGGTCCGGGCGAACGGCATGACCTACAACCGGTTCATCCAGGGCCTGCGGCTCGCGGGCATCGAGGTGGACCGCAAGATCCTCGCCGATCTCGCGGTGAACGACGCCCCGACCTTCGCCACGCTGGTCGAGTCCGCCAAGAAGGCGCTCCCGGCTGATGTGAACGCGCCGGTCGCGTAGTACTGCTCAAGTGAGGGCCCGCCGTGATCCGGCGGGCCCTCACTCACGTCGAGGGGGATCGAGGCAGGCATGGCGGAGCTCACCAACATCAGGTCGCCGCGGGTCAAGGCCGCGCGGCGGCTGACCAAGCGGGCCTTCCGCGACCGGGACAGGGCCTTCCTGGCAGAGGGGCCGCAGGCGGTCCGCGAAGCTCTCACGATCAAGGACGTCACCGTCGAGTTGTTCGCCACGGCCGACGCCGAGGCGCGCCACCCCGACATCATCGCCGCGGCCACGGCCGCGGGCGTGCCGGTCCACCGTGCCAGTGGTGAGGTGATGGCCGATCTGACCCAGACCATCACGCCGCAGGGCATCCTGGCCGTCTGCCGGTTCGTCCACGTCCCTCTCGGCGAAGCCGTACCGGCCGGAGCCCGGCTGGTGGCCCTGCTGGCACATGTGCGCGACCCGGGAAACGCCGGCACGGTCCTCCGTACGGCCGACGCGGCGGGAGCCGACGCGGTCGTGTTCACCGACGCGTCGGTCGACCCCTACAACGGCAAGTGCGTCCGGGCGAGTGCGGGCAGCCTCTTCCACCTCCCGGTGGCGACCGGGGCGCCCGTCGCGCAAGCCGTACGGCAGGCGAAGGACGCGGGGCTGCGGGTCCTCGCCGCGGACGGGGCGGGCACGCGGACCCTCGACGAGGTCGACCTGGCCCGTCCGACCGCCTGGCTGTTCGGCAACGAGGCGTGGGGACTGCCGCCCGAGCTTCTCGCACTGGCCGACGAGGTCGTCCGGGTGCCGATCTACGGACGGGCGGAGAGCCTCAACCTCGCCACCGCCGCAGCCGTGTGCTTGTACTCTTCCGCGCGCGTGCAACGGCAGAACTTACATTCCGTGGAAGATCCCACCACCTCGCCCCGCTGAGGCTGCTGTCGGCTCCCGGAAACCCGCTATTGTCGGCGGTGGAGTCGCGCTGAGTCAGGCGGCGTGGTTCCGTTCCGCGGGGCTCCCGAGGGCTGAGGAGGCGGTCTCGTGCGACGTGGCGACACCCCCAGCGGTTCCCTTCACGGGGTCTCCGATGGGAGTGCGTACATCTGCGTCGACGAGCTTCCCGACGGGCTCGTCGCGGCCGACCACGAGGGCCGGATCCTCGTCGTCAACCGGGCCGCCGAGCGGCTGACCGGCGTCGGCCGGCAGACCGCGGTCGGCAGGCACATCACCGACGTCCTGCCCTTCCGCGATCTCGAAGGCCGTGACTGGTGGAAGTGGCTCGACCCGCGCGGCGGCCTGCGGACCCGCAGTCGCGCGCCGGAACGCCCGCTCAGTCTCCCCGGCCGCCAGGAGTTACTCGTGGCCGCCCGGTTCGTCCGTACGCCCGAGCGGGGCGGCCCCGTCGCCCGAGTAGTGATCACGATCAGGGACGCGTCGGCCCGCGCCCGGGTCGAGCGGAGCAGGGCCGACCTCGTCTCCACCGTCGCCCATGAGCTCAGATCCCCCCTGACCAGCGTGAAGGGGTTCACCGCGACGCTCCTCGCCAAGTGGGAGCGGTTCACCGACGCCCAGAAACTGGTCATGCTGGAGACGGTCAACGCCGACGCCGACCGCGTCACCCGGCTGATCACCGAGCTTCTCGACGTGTCCCGGATCGAGTCGGGCCGGCTGCAGGTGCGCCGGCAGGTCGTCGACATCCCCGCCCGGGCCCGGAGGATCATCGCCGGCCGGGTGGCCGCCGGAGAGCCGGAGGACCGGTTCCGCCTTGAGATCGGCGGCGAACTGCCGGAGACGTGGCTCGACCAGGACAAGATCGACCAGATTCTGGCGAACCTGGTGGAGAACGGCGTACGACACGGACGCGGTACGGTGTCCGTAGTGGTCGAGCCAGTCGAGTGGGGAGTAGCCGTGTCCGTCCGTGACCAGGGTGAGGGCGTCGCGCCCGAGCTGGTCGGGCGTGTCTTCCGCCAGTTCTGGCGGGGCAACGGGCGCCGCAGGGGCGGCACAGGGCTCGGCCTGTTCATCGTCAAGGGCCTGGTCGAGGCGCATGGCGGCACGATCAGCGTGCAGCGCGCCCCCGGCGGCGGTGCGGAGTTCCGATTTATCTTGCCCACCGGGGCTCCTGACTTCGCCTGAGCTGCGCCGTTCCGCGCGGCTCGCGCAGCGCGGATGACGGCCCGGTGGGCTGATCCCACTAAACTCGACCATGCTGGGCGCCCGGCGCTCGCACGCCCTGGATACGGAGCTCTCTCTTGTCGAACACCTATGACCCGGTCGAGGTGACGCCGTTGCACGCCGACGAAGTCGGGCGGGCGCAGGCCGACGCCCTCGCCGCGATCGCCGCGGCGCGTGACCTCGATGATCTGAAGACGGCGCGCCTCGCGCACGCCGGCGACCGTTCGCCGATCGCCCTGGCCAACCGGGAGATCGGTGCCCTGCCGCCGGCGGCCCGCGCCGAGGCGGGGAAGCGGATCGGCACGGCCCGCAAGGCCATCGGCGAGGCGCTCGCCGCCCGCCAGGCCGAGCTCGAAGCCGAGCGTGACGCGCGCGTCCTCGTCGAGGAGACCGTCGACGTCTCGCTGCCCTGGGACCGCGCTCCTCGCGGAGCCCGCCACCCGCTCACCACGCTGCAGGAGCGCATCGCCGACGCGTTCATCGCGATGGGCTACGAGATGGCGGAGGGACCCGAGCTCGAGGCCGAGTGGTTCAACTTCGACGCGCTGAACATCGCGCCCGATCATCCCGCCCGCTCCGACCACGACACGTTCTTCGTGGAGAGCACCGAGTCGGGGAAGGTGCTGCGCACCCAGACCTCGCCGGTCCAGATCCGGGCCCTGCTGTCGCGGCGGCTGCCCGTCTACGTGGTCTCGCCGGGCAAGACCTTCAGGACCGACGAGCTCGACGCCACCCACACCCCCGTCTTCCACCAGGTCGAAGGTCTGGCGATCGACAAGGGCCTGACGATGGCGCATCTGAAGGGAACCCTCGACCGGTTCGCCGAGGTGATGTTCGGTGAGGGCATCCGCACCCGTTTCCGGCCGAACTACTTCCCCTTCACCGAGCCGTCGGCCGAGATGGACCTGCTCTGCTTCGTCTGCCGCGGCTCGTCGGCCGTGCCGGGCAACCCGCCGTGCCGTACGTGCAAGTCCGAGGGCTGGATCGAGTGGGGCGGCTGCGGCATGGTCAACCCGCGCGTCCTCATCGCCTGCGGCGTCGACCCCGCCGTGTACTCCGGGTTCGCGTTCGGCATGGGCATCGAGCGCACGCTGATGTTCCGCCACAACGCCGAGGACATGCGCGACATGGTCGAAGGCGACGTCCGGTTCACCCTGCCGTTCGGGATGGAGGTCTGATGAAGGTCCCGCTTTCATGGCTGCGGGAGTATGTCGATCTCCCCGCCGTCACGGCACACGAGGTTGCCGACAAGCTCACCGCCGCCGGTCTGAAGCTCGAGTCGATCACCGCGCACGGGCACGAGATCAAGAACGTGGTCGTCGGACGCGTCCTCGCGATCGAGGAGCTGGCCGGTTTCAAGAAGCCGATCCGGCACTGCCGGGTCGAGGTGGGGGAGGCCGCGCCGCGTGAGATCGTCTGCGGCGCCGTCAACTTCGCCGAGGGCGCCGTGGTCCCGGTCGCGTTGCCGGGCGCCGTACTCCCGGGCGGTTTCGAGATCGCTTCCCGCAAGACGTACGGCAGGCTGTCCGACGGGATGATCTGCTCGGAGGCCGAGCTCGGCATCGCCGAGTCGTCTCCGGGCATCCTCCTGCTGCCGCAGGACACGCCCATCGGCGCGGACGTCGTCGAGCTGCTGGGCCTGCGTGACGACGTGCTCGAGCTGGAGATCACCCCCGACCGGGGGTACGCGCTGTCGATCCGCGGCGTCGCCCGCGAGGCGGCCACCGCGTTCGGCGTGCCGTTCCGCGACCCGGGCGCCGTCGAGCCGCCGGCTGTGCCGGGCGAGTCGTGGCCGGCGTCGATCGCCGACCCCACGGCCTGCGACCGCTTCGTGCTGCGCTCGGTCTCCGGGTTCGACCCGGCGGCCGAGAGCCCGCTCTGGATGCGGCTGCGGCTGATGCGCGCGGGGATGCGGCCGGTCTCGCTGGCCGTCGACGTGACGAACTACATCATGCTCGAGCTCGGGCAGCCGCTCCACGCCTTCGACCGCTCCCGGCTGTCCGGAGGCATCGTGGTGAGGCGGGCGCAGGCGGGCGAGACGCTGGAGACGCTCGACCACGTCGTCCGTAAGCTCCACGAGGACGACATCCTGATCACCGACGACTCGGGCCCGATCTCGATGGCGGGCACGATGGGCGGCCTGCACACCGAGATCTCCGGCACGTCCAGCGACATCGTGATCGAGGCCGCGCACTTCTCGGCCACCGGGATCGCGCGGGAGTCCCGCAGGCACAACCTGGTGAGCGAGGCGTCCAAGCGGTTCGAGCGCGGCGTCGACAGGGAGCTTCCGCTGATCGCGTCGTGGCGTGCCGTACAGCTCCTCGTCGAGCTGGGCGGTGCCACGGCCGAGCCGGGAGTCACCCACGCTCAGGTCGAGGCGGCGCCCCTCACGATCACCATCCCGGCGGGTCACCCCGGTCGTGTCGCCGGCCTGCCGTACACGCGGGAGACCGTGATCCGGCGGCTCGAGCAGGTCGGCTGCACGGTGGCCGACGGCGCCGTCGCGGGCGTCCGCGGCGGGCAGGGCGTCGCCGCCACCGGTGTGGTGTCCAGCGGCGACCTGGCCGACAAGCTCGCCGTGCAGGGCGACGACCTGATCACGGTGACGCCGCCGACGTGGCGTCCGGACATGACCGACCCCAACGACCTGGCAGAAGAGGTCATCAGGCTCGAGGGATACGAGCACCTGCCGTCGGTGCTGCCCGCCGCTCCCGCGGGGGCCGGGCTGACGGAGGCGCAGCGGCTGCGCCGGCGGGCCGGGCGCGCACTGGCCGCGTCGGGATATGTCGAGGTGTTGTCGTATCCGTTCATCGGCGAGCGCGACCTCGACGGCCTGCAGTTGCCCGAGGGCGACGCGCGCAGGAGGGTGAGCCGGCTGGTCAACCCGCTGAGCGAGGACGAGCCGTTCATGCGGACCACGCTGCTGCCCGGCCTGCTGAAGACGCTCGTCCGCAACGCGGGGCGCGGGTTCGGCGATGTCGCGCTGTTCGAGATCGGGCTGGTCTACCGGCCGGATGCGGACGCTCCGGCGACGGCGCCGGTGCTCGCGGTCGACCGCAGGCCGATTCCCGAGGAGCTCGCGGAGATCGAGAAGGCGCTGCCGCGGCAGCCGCTCCGGGTCGCCGTGGTGCTCGCAGGGGAGTTCGAGCGGTCGGGCTGGTGGGGCCAGGGTCGCCAGGCCTCCTGGGCGGACGCCGTGGAGGCCGCGCGCACACTGGCCCGTGCGGCCGGAGTCGAGCTCGGCGTCTCGGCGGACCAGCACGAGCCGTGGCATCCCGGGCGTTGCGCCCTCCTGACCGTGGCCGACCCCGTCACCGGCGAGTCGGTGACGGTGGGTCACGCGGGTGAGTTGCACCCGCGCGTCGTCGAGGCGTACGGCCTGCCTCCGCGCACGGCGGCGATGGAGCTGGAGTTGTCCGCGATTCCGTTGTCCGGCCCGGTGCAGACGCCCGTCGTGTCCGCCTATCCTGTGGCCACGCAGGACGTCGCGCTGATCGTGCCGGCGGACACGCCGGTCGCGACGGTGGAGGCCGCGCTGCATGAGGGGGCCGGGGACCTGCTCGAGGCCATCCGGCTGTTCGACGTCTACACGGGG
>Ga0310811_10008953_pt1 | contig 12896 bp, 13 predicted proteins | sample YCmetagenome_FD_207642 | JGI IMG/M metagenome (GOLD analysis project Ga0310811, IMG submission 207642) | Soil microbial communities from experimental microcosm in Duke University, North Carolina, United States - YC | ecosystem: Engineered > Artificial ecosystem > Soil microcosm > Unclassified ...
GCGATGTGCTTGCGTTGCACGAACAAGGCCGGAAGGACGCGTGATGACGCCGCCGGCTCTTACCATCCGGTCGCTTCGCGCTGTCGCCGTCACGGTCCCGATGGCGCGGCCGCTCGGCACCAGCGCGGCAACCGTGCGTGCGGCTCCCCTGCTGCTGATCGATCTGGAAACAGAGCAAGGCGTCACCGGGCGGGCTTACCTGTTTTGTTATGTCCCGTCGGCGGCGCCCGCGCTCAAGCACGTCATCGATGAGATGCTGGCCGCGATCAAGGGCGATCCCGTCGCGCCCGTCGACATCGCGACCAAGCTGTCACGCCGCTATACGCTGATCGGCGTGCAAGGCATCGTGCGCATGGCGATGGCGGGCATCGATATCGCCTGTTGGGACGCGCTGGCGATTGCCGCCGGCATGCCGCTGGTAACGTTTTTGGGCGGCACGCCAAAAAAGATTCCCGCCTACAACAGCAACGGCCTCGGCCTGATGGCGCCCGAGGCCGCCGCCGACGAAGCCGTTGAACTTCTGGCGGGCGGGTTTCGCGGCGTGAAGCTGCGGCTTGGCTATCCGACCCTGGAAGAAGATTTGAATGCCGTGCGCGCGGTGCGCAAGCGCCTGCCTGACGATGTCGCATTGATGGTGGACTTCAACCAGGCCCTCAGCGCAACCGAAGCGGTGCTGCGCGGACGCGTCCTGGACCAGGAAGGGATTTATTGGTTCGAAGAACCCATCCGTCACGATGATTACACCGGGAACGCCGCAATCGCGCGCGCGATCGCGACGCCGTTGCAGATCGGCGAGAATTTTTCCGGCGTACAGGCCATGGCGGCTGCCATCGATGCGCACGCCTGCGACTACGTCATGCCGGACCTCGAGCGCATCGGCGGCGTGACCGGTTGGCAGCGGGCTGCGGGATTAGCCGCCGCGCACGGCCTGCAGATGTCCTCGCATCTGTTCCCCGAGGTCAGCGCGCATCTGCTCACGGTGACGCCGACCTGTCACTGGCTCGAATATGTCGATTGGGCCGCCCCGATCCTCGCCGAACCACTCCGCATCGAGAACGGCAACGCGGTCGTCCCGGCCACACCGGGAAATGGACTGACGTGGGATGAGACCGCCGTCGCCCATTATCGCGTGGGATAAATAGCGGACCCATCCGCATTCAAGTGAATGAATTCGTAAATCTCCGTGGCTATGATCCGCGCCGCCATCCGCCCCGCATGAGCCTCCGATGCCCGGTTTTGTGCCCGTTACCGACGACATGCTGGCCGCGGCCCAAGCTGATCGCGCCTATCGTCGCGAGCTTTTGAACCGTCATCTGAATGCCCTGATCGTGGAACTCAACCGCCTGCGTGACAGCCCGCGCGCCAAGGAACCCCGCGTGGCCGGCCAGATCGCCCAGGGCGCCGCGATGGCCCTGCAGCTTGCCGACATCCTGCAGAAGACGGGCGACTGAGCCCAACGGCGTCGAAACCGCTGTATCTGCCCCCCGAGCTTGATTTTCCGGGCAGGCGGGCTATAAGGCGCCTTCTCTCGATCATGGCCGGGAGCTGAACGGACGGCCGCTTCGGCGGCAGGGTCATCTGACCCGGCGTCCCGTGCTTTCGCCTTCAGAGCGTTCGAGCCTTTCCGAAGGGCTCGAAGGGCTTCGCGCCAGGATCGGGACCAACCTGAGGAAAGGCATTTCATGGCCCTTTACGAGCATGTGTATTTGGCGCGCCAGGATTTGAGCGCGCAACAGGTCGAAGACCTGACGACGCAATACAAAGGCATCATCGAAGGTCTCGGCGGCAAGATCGTGAATACGGAATACTGGGGCGTGAAGTCCCTGTTCTTCCGCATTCGCAAGAACCGCAAGGCCCACTTCACGATGCTGCACATCGACGGCCCGGCGGCCGCGATCAACGAGATCGAGCGCCAGCAGCGCCTGAGCGAAGACATCCTGCGCTACCTCACCGTGCGCGTCGAAGAGCACGAGGCCGGCCCGTCGGCGATGATGCGCAAGTCCGACCGCGACGACCGCCGTGGCGACCGCGATGACCGCCCCCGTGGCGACCGCGATCGCGGTGACCGAGGGGATCGAGGCGACCGTGGTGATCGGGGCGACCGCCCGCGCCGCGAGAGCCGCCCCCCGCGTGAAGACGCGCCCGCAACCGCCACAGGGGAGTAAGAACCATGGCATTTTCTCCCGGAGGCGCCCGCCGCCCGTTTTTCCGCCGTCGCAAGTCCTGCCCGTTCTCCGGCACCGGCGCCCCGAAGATCGACTTCAAGGACGTCAAGCTGCTGCAGCGATATGTGTCGGAGCGCGGCAAGATCGTGCCGAGCCGCATTACCGCCGTGTCTGCCAAGAAGCAGCGCGAACTGGCTCAGGCCGTGAAGCGCGCGCGCTTCCTCGGCCTCCTGCCCTACGTCATCCGCTAAGCGGATTTGATTCAATCCGGCATGACCTTGTCATGCCGGATAATCCAAGTCGGTGCGGCTGAGCCGCACTGGATGGTTGGGGCGGGCATGACCCGCCTCTAACCGCTCTAGCGGCCAAGGCGCCACGACCGGCGCACGCCGAAGCGGGACAGCACGGATGATCGGACGTTTCATTGCCATCGGATCAGGCTTTGCCGCGGCGCACGTCGCCGCGGCCGCCGGATTGCGCGTGGCCCTCGTCCTGTCCCGGGACGCGCCGCGCGACGGGCTTCAACACTTTTCAAAACATCTTGCGACGGAGATTGAACAATGGACGTGATCATGCTGGAACGCATCAACAAGCTTGGCCATATGGGCGACGTCGTCCACGTCAAGGACGGCTATGCGCGCAACTACCTGCTCGCCAAGGGCAAGGCCCTGCGCGCGACCAAGGACAATCGTGAACGCTTCGAAGGCATGAAGGCCGAGCTTCAGGTAAAGAGTCAGGAAGCCCGTGCATCCGCCAGCACGGTCGCCGAAAAGCTCGAAGGCAAGAAGATCATCATCATTCGTCAGGCGTCGGAAGCCGGCCACCTCTACGGCTCGGTCACGACCCGCGACATCATGGCGAAGCTCGCGGAAGACGGCGTCACCGTCACCCGCTCGCAGATCATCATCCATGCCCCGATCAAGGCGCTCGGCGTCCATACGGTGCCGGTCGCGCTGCATGCGGAAGTCGAAGTGCCGGTCACGGTCACCGTGGCGCGCAGCCTCGACGAGGCCGAGCGTCTGGCGCGCGGCGAGGACGTGACGGTGCGCCGCGAAGACATCGAGGCCGACGAAGCGTTGGCTTCAACGGCCTTCTTCGATCCGGAGGCCGAAGACAATGAGGCGCCGCGCCGCAATCAGCCTGAACAGACCGGCGAAGAGGCCGAAGACAAGGCGTAAGGGCTCAGCGGTCGCCGAAGCCGCGTCCCCTCGGGGGCGCGGCCGCACGGCAATGTTGAGAAGAGAAAGAGAAGACGAGAAAAGTCAGTTTTGCTTGGCGGGCGCTTCTGCGGAAGCGCCCTTTTCTTTTGCGTTCTGGTCTTTTGTCTTCTTGCGATGCGTGGTGGCTGATCGCGTGCGCCGCGCCGGCGCTGCTTCGCGGGCGTCCTTCGGACCAACGCCGGCATTGGCCGACAACAGATATCTGGTCAGTTCGTTGGCCGATGCCGCGCTGGCGGTATAGTGCTCGGCGAGATAGCTGTTCAACGCGCCGCTGCCCATGCCCGCGCCCAGCCCCTTCGGACTTTTGTGGCACATGCCGCAATTCGATGCGAAAAGCGCGGCCGGCGTCTTGCCCGCCTCGTAATTGTTTTCTTCCGCAGCCGCGGAGCCCAAAGACGCAACCAGAAAAATGCAGACAGTGATAAAGCCGCGCATTGTACCGACACCCATGATCAGAACGGCCGGCGTCCCCCGGTCTTCATAGGCGCGCGGCGTACAATGGGTTGCGACGTACCGCAAGAGGCGAAACGCACGACAAGCGAGAAATCGCGTCGCAGGAGCCGCCCTCATGGTCCTCCCGCAACGCCACCGCCGCGCAACGGTCAAGCACGAATAACGGCCGTCGAGCCATGTGTGGATTGAGGGGGAATCCATTTATCGTCCGTTTCACTTCCGCGAAGCGTGCTATGCCGGGTGGCTTCTTCCTCAGCAACCCCGAGTTCGACCGTCGTCGGTTCTCAAGGTCTGCCTGCAGGACACGTCTTAAAGACCGGATCAATTAGACTGGACGCATGGCACAAGCTGATTCGAGCGCCCGCAAACTCCAGGAGGCCACGGCCTTCTATCGCACCGCCCCGCACAACATCGAGGCGGAGCAGGCCCTGTTGGGTGCCGTGCTGGTCAACAACGAGGCGTTCTACCGCGTCTCCGATTTCCTCCAGCCGGTGCATTTCTTCGAGCCGATCCACCAGCGCATCTACGAACTGTGCGGCAGCCTGATCCGCGCCGGCAAAGTCGCGACGCCGATCACGCTGAAAACCTTCCTGCCGGCGGATTTCGACGTCGCCGGGCTGACCGCCGCGCAGTATCTCGCCCGCCTCGCCGCCGAAGCGACCACCATCATCAACGCCGAGGACTATGGTCACACGATCTATGACCTCTCGATCCGCCGCGACCTGATCGAGATCGGCGAGGACATGGTCAACACCGCCTTCGATGCGCCGGTCGATGCCGCGCCGAAGGAGCAGATCGAGGAAGCCGAGCGCCGGCTGTTCGAAATCGCCGAGACCGGGCGCTATCAGGGCGGCTTCCAGCGCTTCGCCCAGGCGCTGACCACCGCCGTCGACATGGCGGCCGCTGCCTATCAGCGCGACGGCGGCCTCTCCGGCGTCGCCACGGGCCTCAAGGATCTCGACTTCAAGATGGGCGGGCTGCAGAAGTCCGACCTGATCATCCTCGCCGGCCGTCCGGGCATGGGCAAGACCGCGCTCGCGACCAACATCGCCTACAACATCGCGCGCGCGTGGTCGGGTTCGGTGCGCGCCGACGGCCACACCCAGACCGACAACGGCGGCATTGTCGGCTTCTTCTCGCTCGAAATGTCGGCCGAGCAACTTGCCACCCGTATTATCGCCGAGCAGACGGAAATCCCGTCGACCAAGATCCGCCGCGGCGCCATCAGCGATGCCGAGTTCGACCGTATCAAGGACACCACCGTCGAATTGCAGAACCTGCCCTTCTATGTCGACGAGACCGGCGGCATTTCGATCGCTCAGCTTGCCGCGCGGGCGCGGCGGCTCAAGCGCCAGCGCGGGCTGGACGTGCTCGTCATCGATTACCTGCAACTGCTGAGCGGTTCGGCACGCAAGGCGTCGGAAAGCCGCGTGCAGGAAATCACCGAGATCACCACCAAGCTGAAAGCGCTGGCGAAGGAACTGAACATTCCGGTATTGGCGCTCTCGCAATTGTCGCGTCAGGTCGAAAGCCGCGAAGACAAGCGTCCGCAACTCTCGGACCTGCGTGAATCGGGTTCGATCGAACAGGACGCCGACGTGGTGATGTTCGTGTACCGCGAGGAATATTATCTCGCCAACAAGGAGCCGAGGCCAGGCACCCCCGAGCACGAAAAATGGCGCGGCGAAATGGAGACGTCCTACGGCAAGGCCGAAGTGATCGTCGGCAAGCAGCGTCACGGACCGACGGGAACGGTAATGCTGCAATTCCAGGCGGATGTGACGCGCTTCTCCGATCCGGCCTCCGAGGATCGCCTGCCCGACCGGATTTAGACAAAGTTCGTCTATCAGTCGTCATGCTCGGCACCCGGGTCCGGCTTCCGGTAACGCCGGCATGACGATGCTAATTCACCATTGCCGTGACGGCGACTAAATTGCTCCGCTGGAGCATTTTCCGGCTAAGGGGAATCCGGTTAGCCGTAAGAAAATGCTCTCGCTCAATGTCTTGCGCGTATTCTAACTGCAAAACCGGTATCCACTTTTGCGGAATACGCGCTAGGGTCCGATGCAGATTTTCTGAATCAGACCCGTTTCCTTTTCTGGTGTGCCTGAACAAAGTGATGACCATTCAAGAGAAACCGCCAGAGCCTCACGACGCACCGTTGCCGCAAACGGCGGGCGCGCGCGCCGAGGAAGCCGGGGCGGTGCTCGACGTCGATCTCACGGCGTTGCGCGCGAACTACGACATTCTCTGCCGCCGCGCCCTGCCGGTCGACACTGCCGCCGTGGTCAAGGCGGACGGCTATGGCCTCGGCCTCGAGCCGATCGTGCAGGCGCTGCTCAAGGCCGGCTGCAAGGTCTTCTTTGTCGCAGACCTCGGCGAGGCGCGCCGCGCCCGCGCAGTCGCACCGGATGCCGACGTCTATGTCCTCGGCGGACCACCGCCCGGCACCGGGCCTGCCTTTGCCGAACTGCGTGTTCGTCCCGTCCTGTCGAGCCTGATCATGCTCGCCGAATGGGACCGCTTCGTCGCCGACAGCGGCTGGGACGGCGGCGCCGCGTTGCAGATCGACACCGGCATCAATCGTCTCGGCCTCACCATCGATGAGGCCGTGGCGCTGACGCCACGCATCCAGCTTCAGAAGCATGGCATCACGCTGGTGATGAGCCACTTCGCCTGCGCGGAGACGGCGAACCATCCTGCCAACGACAAACAGATTCGCGCCTTCCGCGATCTGCGCGTCTTGTTCCGCGGGATTACGGCTTCGCTCGCCAACTCCTCGGGCATTTTCCTCGGCGACGGCGCCCTGTGCGATCTCGTGCGGCCGGGGGCTGCCCTCTACGGCGTCAACCCGACGCCGGCTTCGCACAATCCGATGCGGCCCGTCGTGACCTTGAGGGCTCCGGTCCTGCAGGTCCGCGATCTGGCACGCGGCGATCAGGTCGGCTATGGCGCGACCTGGACCGCGGCAAAAGCTTCACGCATCGCCGTTATCGGCGTCGGCTATGCCGACGGCTATCATCGTTTCGGCAGCAGCGCGGACGGAAAGACCGGCGCCCATGTCCTCATCGACGGCACGCGTTGCCCGCTCGCCGGCCGGATTTCCATGGACCTCATGGCGATCGACGTGACCGGCCTGCCGGAGCGCGCGGTCCAGCGCGGCACCTATGTGACGCTGATCGGCGACAAGCTCACTGTCGACGATGTGGCGAAAACCTGGGGCACCATCGGCTACGAGGTGCTCACCAGCCTCGGCGGCCGCTATCACCGCCGCTACTACGAAAGCTGACCTGATGGCGCGCCGCGGCCCTTCCTTCGTCTGTCAGAACTGCGGCGCGGTCACCAACCGCTGGCAGGGCAAATGCGACTCGTGTGGCGAGTGGAATACGATCACCGAGGAAGCCAGTGCGGCGCAGACGATTCCGCCAGGGCCCGGGCGCGCCGCGCGCAAGGGCCGCCCGTTCGCGCTCGAAAGTCTCGCCGGCGACACCCATGAAGCGCCGCGCATGCCGTCCGGCATCGCGGAGTTGGATCGCGTCACCGGAGGCGGCTTCGTGCGCGGCTCAGTGCTGCTCGTCGGCGGCGATCCGGGCATCGGCAAATCGACATTGCTTATTCAGGCGACGGCGGCGCTCGCCCGCCTCGGCCACCGCGCCGTCTATATTTCCGGCGAGGAAGCGATCGCCCAAGTGCGCCTGCGTGCCGAGCGGCTCGGCCTGACCGATGCCAAGGTCGAGCTTGCTGCCGAGACATCGGTCGAGGACATCGTCGCGACGCTGTCGGACGGAAAGACGCCGCGCCTCGTCATCATCGATTCGATCCAGACCATGTGGACCGATGCGGTCGAATCCGCGCCCGGCACGGTCACGCAGGTGCGTGGCGCGGCGCAGGCGCTGATCCGCTACGCCAAGCGATCCGGCGCCGCCATCATCCTCGTCGGACACGTCACCAAGGACGGACAGATCGCGGGACCCCGCGTCGTCGAGCACATGGTCGATGCGGTGCTGTCCTTCGAAGGCGAAGGCGCACACCAGTTCCGCATCCTGCGCGCGGTGAAGAACCGTTTCGGCCCGACCGACGAGATCGGCGTGTTCGAGATGACCGGCGGCGGGTTGCGCGAGGTGTCCAACCCATCGGAACTGTTTCTGTCGGAACGCGACCTTGGCACGCCGGGCACGGCCGTGTTCGCCGGAATCGAGGGCACGCGGCCACTGCTCGTGGAAATCCAGGCACTGGTCGCCCCAACGTCGCTTGGCACGCCGCGGCGCGCGGTCGTCGGCTGGGACCAGAGCCGACTGTCGATGGTGCTGGCCGTGCTCGAGGCCCATTGCGGGGTGAAACTCGGCGGCTACGACGTCTACCTTAATGTCGCAGGCGGCCTGCGTATCCAGGAACCGGCAGCCGACATGGCGGCGGCGGCGGCGCTGGTCTCTTCGCTGACCGGCGCGTCGCTGCCGGCAGATGCGGTCTATTTCGGCGAAGTCTCGCTTTCGGGCGCGATCCGGCCGGTGGCGCAGGCGGCGGCGCGGCTGAAAGAGGCCACCAAGCTCGGTTTCAAGCAGGCAGTCATTCCCGAGGCGGTGCGTGGCGAGGCCGGCGGCGAGCAGGGGCTGCGGCTGACCACCGTCGGTGGGCTGACCAGCCTCGTCGCCGCGATTGCCGCAGAGGCGCCGCACCGTGGCGGCGATGCAACGCGTCCCCAGAGCGTGGCCCAAGGCGGCCGTGCCACCCGACATTCCGGGTGACGCAGAGCACACAAGCCGCTATAGGACCGGCAGAATTGGCTTGCGGGCGAATATCTCGCGGAATTCAGGATGATGGGACGAAGCGGCCAATGGTCCGGCCGCTTGGGCAGGACCTTGGCCGGTCTTTCGACCGCTCAATTGGCTGATCGGTAGCTTGGCGCGGCCCCCCGACTCGGTGCTGAATGCGCGCGCGACTTGATACGGCGGATTCGGCGGCTGACGCCGAAAGACGTTAAGGACGAGGCAGAGGACGAGCATGCCGATCACGCTATTGGACCTCATACTTCTCGTGGTGATGCTGGTCTCGGCGATGCTCGCGATGATCCGCGGCTTCATGCGCGAGGTCCTCTCTATCGCCGCCTGGGGCATCGCCGCCGTCGCGACCCTGTATGCCTATTCGCGCCTGCTCCCCACGGCAAAAACCTATTTCCAGAGCGACCTTGTGGCCACCGCCGTCGTTATCGGCGGTGTTTTTCTAGGAACTCTGCTGATCGTCTCGATCATCACCGTGCGCATATCGGACATGATCCTCGACAGCCGCGTCGGCGCTTTGGATCGGACGCTCGGATTCATCTTCGGCCTCGCACGGGGATTGGTCATTGTCGTCGTGGCGTTTCTGTTTTTCGCCTGGCTCGTGCCGGACAAAAGCCAGCCTGACTGGGTGCGCAATGCGAAGTCCCGCGTTGTCCTTCAAAGTACTGGCGATTGGCTGATGGCACTGTTGCCGGATGACCCTGAAAGCACCATCTTGAAGAGGTTGAGGCGTCCGAAAACCGATGAACAGGAAGTTCCCGATGCCGCGCCGCCCGATCAGCATACTGAAAACGGCGCGCCGGACACGACCGGTTCGGTGACAGCCCGCAGCGATCCATCCGGCTACGACCGGAAGGAGCGCAGCAGCATGCGGAATTTGATCGAAGGTCATGCGACAACCGCGCGTTAGCGCTCAGAGGTCCAATGGAATCCGAGCAATCCGAGACTTTCGCGAGCCAGGACTTCTCCTTCGACTTTGACGGCGACCGGCTCCGCGAGGAATGCGGCGTCTTCGGCATCTTCAACCATCCCGATGCCGCCGCCATCACTGCGCTGGGCCTGCACGCCCTCCAGCATCGTGGACAGGAATCGGCGGGCATCGTCTCGACCGACAGCCACCGGTTTTTCTCGGAACGGCGGCTGGGTCTCGTCGGCGATAACTTTTCCCGCCGCGACGTGATCGATCACCTCCCCGGCCAGATGGCCATGGGGCACGTGCGGTACTCGACGACCGGCGGCACCATCTTGCGCAACATCCAGCCGTTGTTCGCCGAACTCGACGCCGGCGGCTTTGCCGTCGGCCACAACGGCAATCTCACCAACGGCCTGACGCTGCGCCGCCAGCTCGTGCGCGAAGGCGCGATCATGCAGTCGACGACCGACACCGAGGTGATCCTCCACCTCGTTGCGCGCTCGCACAAGCCGCGCTTCGTCGATCGTTTCATCGAGGCGCTGCGCACGATCGAGGGCGCCTATGCGCTCGTCGGACTGACCAACAAGAAGCTGGTCGGCGCGCGCGATCCGCTTGGCATCCGGCCGCTCGTCATCGGCAAACTCGACGGCGCGACCATCCTCGCATCGGAAACCGTCGCGCTCGACATCATCGGCGCGCAATATGTGCGCGACGTGGAAAACGGCGAGGTCATCATCGTCGATGAAGACGGGTTGCATTCCCACAAGCCGTTTCCGCCCGCAACCGCCCGCCCCTGCATCTTCGAATACATCTATTTCGCGCGGCCGGACTCGATCGTCGGCGGCCGTCACGTCTACACGATCCGCAAGACGATGGGCGCAGAACTTGCGCGCGAGGCGCCGGCCGACGTCGACGTCATCGTTCCGGTGCCGGACTCCGGCGTGCCTGCCGCGCTCGGATACTCGCAGGAAACCGGCGTTCCCTTCGATCTCGGCATCATCCGCAATCACTATGTCGGCCGCACCTTCATCCAGCCGACCCAGTCGATCCGCGAACTCGGCGTGCGCCTCAAGCACAATGCCAACCGCGCGGTCGTAAAGGGAAAACGCATCGTACTGATCGACGACTCGCTCGTGCGCGGCACCACCTCGGTGAAGATCGTGCAGATGATGCGCGAGGCCGGCGCGAAGGAAGTGCATATGCGCATCGCCTCGCCGCCGATCACGCATTCCGATTATTACGGCATCGACACGCCCGAGCGCGAGAAGCTGCTGGCCGCAAACCACGACGTGGAAAGCATGCGCCAGTTCATCGGCGCGGACTCTCTCGCTTTCCTGTCGGTCAATGGCATCTATCGCGCCATGGGCGAGGAGCGGCGGTCTGAAGAGCGGCCGCAATTCACCGACCACTGCTTCACCGGCGATTATCCGACGCCTTTGACCGACAGGACGGCGCAGGATTCGTTGCCGCGGCAGCTCTCGCTGCTCGCCGAGGCCAGTTAAACAACCGGCCCGTCTCCGTCACCCGTTGAATTGTCTCCTCTTCCATGCCTGAATTTACCAACCGTATCGCACTCGTGACCGGCGCATCGCGCGGCATCGGCGCGTCCGTCGCGCTGGCATTGGCCGAGCGCGGCGCACATGTCGTCGCCGTGGCGCGAACCGTCGGCGGGTTGGAAGAACTTGACGACAAGATCCGTGCCGCCGGTGGAACAGCGACGCTCGTGCCGCTCGACCTGCGCGATACGCCGGGGCTGGAACGGCTCGCTGCCGCGCTGCTCGAGCGGTTCAAACATCTCGACATCCTGATCGGCAATGCGGGTCTCGGCGGTCCGTCGTCACCCCTCACCCATGTGCAGACGCAGCCATGGGACGATGTGATCGCAGTCAACGTCACCGCCAACTGGCATCTGATCCGCACGATGGATGATCTTTTGCAGCGCGCGGAGCATGGACGCGCCGTGTTCGTGACGTCGTCGTCGGCAAGCAATGCGCGCGCCTATCGCGGGCCGTATTCGGTTTCAAAAGCGGCGCTCGATGCGCTCGTGCGCACCTATGCTGCGGAGACCGCGACGACGAAAGTGAAGGTCAATCTGTTCAATCCGGGGCCCACGCGCACGCGGATGCGTGCAGCGGTGATGCCCGGCGAGGATCCGCTGACGCTGCCCTCCGCGGATGAAGTTGCCGAGCAACTGATCGGCCTGTGCCTACCCGGCATCACGGACAGCGGCAAGCTTTACGACTTCACGTCGCGCCGCATGCTCTCGTTCCGCGCGCCGGGCTAAAGCAATTCCAGGAAAAGTGTGAAGCTGTTTTCCATCCGGAATTGCTTAAGAACACGAGAGTTCCTGCCTTACAGTTCCTTGCCGAGCCTGCGGTCGAGCGAGTATGGGCCGCCGCCGCGCAATCCGATCGCCAGATAGATGAGGCCCCAGAACAGCGGATATTCCCAGCCGTTCTTGGAGGCGGAAAAGCCCGCAGCCCAATTCGCCACAAATGCGATGACCAGCATCTCAATGCCGATCGCGAGAGCAAACACGCGCGTGAAAAGACCGAACATGATGCAGATCGCACCAACCGTCTCAAGGAAGAATATCAGATAGGCGATGGGAAGCGCCGGCTCGAGTCCGCGCCGCGCCATGCTGCCCGCCGCGAACGCAGCGACCGTTGTCGTCATCACCTTCACGATGCCATGCACGAGAAGAAAGCCGCCGGCCGTCAGCCGCACGATGAGATAGGAAAAGTCGCGCGACCAGTCATAGAACGGCGCAAGCGCGGGAATGATCGGCTTCGGCTCCGGCAGCGATGTCGTCATGGTAAGTCCCCCCTGTATCAAACGGATTTATTATGCGCTGAGGCTAGCAGCCAGATATGCGATTTGGAAGATGTCCAGCGGCGCGGTCCCGCCTGATTGCACATCGGTTGCCTCACCGCCGCAGATAACGTGCGGTCAGACGGCAGGCTGATGCTCCATCTCCTCGCCGATATCGATCGGATGCGCCATGATCTGGTGCAGCTTGTCCTTGTCGAGTTCGCCTTCCGAGCGGCTGATCACGATGGTCGCGACGCCGTTGCCGATCAAATTGGTGAGCGCGCGGCATTCGCTCATGAACTTGTCGATACCGACGAGGATGGCCAGCGACTGGATCGGAATATCGGGCACGATGGCGAGCGTGGCGGCGAGCGTGATGAAGCCCGCGCCGGTCACGCCTGACGCCCCCTTCGAGGTGATCATGGCGATGCCGAGAATGCCCAACTCCTGCCAGATGGTCAGATGCGTGTTCGTCGCCTGCGCGAGGAACAGCGTCGCCAGCGTCATATAGATGTTGGTGCCATCGAGATTGAAACTGTAGCCGGTCGGAACGACG
>Ga0310811_10008954_pt1 | contig 12896 bp, 11 predicted proteins | sample YCmetagenome_FD_207642 | JGI IMG/M metagenome (GOLD analysis project Ga0310811, IMG submission 207642) | Soil microbial communities from experimental microcosm in Duke University, North Carolina, United States - YC | ecosystem: Engineered > Artificial ecosystem > Soil microcosm > Unclassified ...
GCGGTTCTGCATGAAGTCGTAATAAGTATAACCACCGCCCGGCTTACGGCGCCCGGCGAACTTCGCATTGCATTGGGTCAGTGCCGCGGCCTTGTCCTCTTTCGTTGCGGCCTTCTCGGCCAGATCCGCGCAGTCCTCAAAATCCTTTGGCGAGTGAAACCACCATTCCGCGTGGACTCGCGTCGGTTGCAGCAACATGCAACCAACGAAAAAGGCGGTCGGCAAAACAGACCAACGCAATGTAATCACAGGCGATTTTCCCCAGACACGCCGCGGGCGACTGCGAAACGTCGCCAAAACCCCGTTAGCAGATTGTCGCCATTATCAGCTGATTTGTCACCCGGAACTCGTCATTTTTTGTCGCCTTCGGGCAGGAAAATTTTTCATCGTGGTGGCGCCAGAACGTCCGTCGCAATGAAGCAAAAAGCATACATTTGCTGCGGGACATAGCCAAAAGCCCGGTCACACAGCAGTGTCACGTGGCTGTCACCGCCCTATTTTAACCCGGCTCTATTGAGGGAGGCCTATTAGTTGACGTGATCAGCAAAAGGATTTTGGCGATGTCCACGAGCCACAATGGTCATGATGAGATGCATGACACGGCCGCCGCCGATGTGCCGCACGAAGAGCATCATGAACAAGACAACGGCAATATGAACAAGACAATTGCCACCGTCGCCGTGGTTGCGGTCGGAGCCGCTCTGCTTGAGACAGCATTGCTGCCAGGTCTTGCGCTCGGTGTTGCCGCGGTGGCCGCGCCGAAATATCTGCCGAGGCTCGGCGCTTCTCTCAACCCGCTGTTTAGGTCGACGGTTCGCGGCACCTACAAGCTTGCGCAGAAGTCCAGGGAAATGTTCGCTGAGGCCCATGAGCAGGTGAACGACATCGTCGCCGAGATCAAGGCCGAGAACGAGAGCATCGTCAAGGAAGCTAACGGTCAGGCGCACCCTGGCGTGTAGCGCCCGTTCATGCTGACGGAATTGCGCATCGGCGCGGATGTCAGCGGGACCGTCTCGGTGGCGAGACCGTAATGTACAGCATCCTGTCGCTGTGAAGCCGGAGATGCGCGGAAGGACTGTTGGTCGTTCTGTCCCCCTTTCGGTAGCACTGCTCGTTCAAGAGAATTTGCGATTTAAGAAAAGTTGCGAACTGCGAGATCCGCGATGACGAAGATGAAGCTGCAGATCGCGCACCAGATTCCGGGCCGTATCCGTATGAAGGTGCCGTCTGCGAAGGACAATCCGGAATTGCTCGAACAGATCAAGCAGACCTTCAGCGTCATTCCGGGCATCGAGCAAGTCACCGTCAATCCATCCACAGGCAGCGTCGTTCTGCACTACGATACCGACCGGCACGACGAATTTCATGGCCGCCTGCAGCAGCATACGGGCGGTCGTTACAAGCCGCCGAACAATGAGATCGATGCGCTGGCGAACAAGATCGAGCAGGAAGCCGAATACCTCGCCGAACACTCTCACTCCGCGAAGGCCGTCGTCGATTTCTTCAAGGAGACGGACAAGCAGATCAAGCTTGCCACGCACAACGTCGTCGATCTGAAGATTCTGCTGGCCGCCGGCATTGCCGGGTTCACCATTTTCGAGGTGGGCGCCAGCGCGGCAACGCCGGTCTGGGTCACGCTCGCCATCTTCGGCCTCAATCACATGATTCAGGCCAACTCCCCCGACGCTCAGGAAGACGACGGCGAACCCGCCGCCGCCCCTGCTTAAGTTCAGGCAGCCCCCGGATTGCAGTCGAATGGAATATTCCTTCCGTCATTCCATCCCGGGGCGCGTTCGACTCCACGTTCCCGATCTCTGCAGGAAGCCTGCATTCGCAGAAACATTTCTTGGCTGGCTGCGAGGACAATCCGGCGTCCGCAGCGCCCGCATCAATTATGACTGCGCGAGCTTGGTGCTCGAATATGAACCGGCGCAGGAGCCACTGCTGCTGGCATTGCTGCAGCAGATCAAGACGATGGCGCTGGCCGAGCTGAAGGCGTTCATCTCCTGCGCGGCCACCACGCCGACGCCGCAGCCACAGGCCGCCGCAATATCGAAGCAATCGCCGCTGGCACTGCCGACATTGTCGCTGATGATGGCGTTCAGCACCAATCCGGTGGTGATGGCAATCAACATGCCCTTGATGCTCTGGAATGCGATCCCGATTGCCAAACGTGCTTACAAGGTCTGGGCCGATGAAAGCAGGCTCAATATCGATGTGCTCGATACGCTGGCGATCACGGCCTCGGTGCTGCAGGGCAATCCGCTTGCCGGCTGCATCGTCACCTGGCTGATCAAGCTCGGCGACTGGATCCGCGACCTCACCGCGGCGGGGCAGCGTCGAGCGATCAGCGAACTGCTCGAATTCCAGACCAAGACAGCTTGGGTTCTGCTCGACGGTCAGGTGATGTCGATTCCGGCTGCTGAACTGAAGGTCGGCGATCTCGTCGTGATCTATCCCGGCGAGATGATTCCGGTCGACGGCGAGATCATCGACGGCCACGCGACCATCGACCAGAAGACCATCACCGGCGAAGGCCTGCCGGTGAGCCGTGGCAAGGGTGAAGCGGCGTTTGCCGCAACCGTGATCCGCGAGGGCCAGATTACGGTGCGCGCCATTCGCGTCGGGTCCGACACCACCGCCGGCCAGATCGTGCATCTGGTCGAGTCGGCTCCGATCGGTGACACGCGAATGCAAAACCACGCCGAGCGCTTCGCGGATCGATTGGTCACGCCGACATTGGCCCTTGCAGCGAGCACCGCGGCGGTAACGGGCGATTTCAACCGGTTCCTGTCGCTGGTGATCGTCGATTACGGCACCGGCATCCGTGTCGCCGCGCCGACTTCGGTGCTGTCGTCGATGACGCATGCTGCGCGAGCCGGCATCATCATCAAGAGCGGCGGCCATATGGAAAAGCTCGCCGACATCGATACCGTCGTGTTCGACAAGACTGGCACCTTGACCCACGGCACACCCGCGGTGATCGATGTGGTGCCCTATCTCGATCACATCACGCCGGGTCACCTGCTGGGGCTCGCAGCCGCGGCAGAGACCCGCCTGCAGCATCCGGTGGCGGAAGCGCTGCGCCGCAAGGCGAGAGAACTCGCCGTGAACGTACCGCCATGCGACGAGACGCAATATCGGATCGGCCTTGGTGTCGAGGGTCAGGTCAACGGCTATTACATGCATGTCGGCAACGAGCGCTTCATGCGCCAATGCGACATCCGGGTCGACAAGGCAGTTTCCGATCGCGCAGCGCTGGACGATAAAGGCTATTCCAGCCTTTATGTCGCTGTCGATGGCCAGCTCGCCGGCCTTGTTCCCTATTCCGATGCCGTCCGCGGCGAAAGCCGTCCGGTGATCGAGCGGCTCCACGCGATGGGGATCAAGAGCACCATCATGCTGACCGGGGACAATGCCGTCGTTGCACGCGCCGTTTGCCGGGACATCGGCTTGACCGATCACTTCGCCGACATGCTGCCGGCCGACAAGGCTGGTGTCATCGGCGAATTGCAGCGCCGCGGCCGCCGCGTCGCCATGGTCGGCGATGGCATCAATGATTCACCCGCGCTGAGCTTCGCCGATGTCGGTATTGCGATGAAACACGGCGCCGAAGTCACCCATGAATCTGCCGACGTCATCCTGATGGAAGACTCGCTGTGGAAGCTGGTGCAGGCAGTTGAGATATCACAAGGTGCGGTGCGCCTGATCAGGCAGAATTATGCGATCGTCGCAAGCCTCAATACGCTAGCACTCGCACTCGCCTTGCCCGGCGGGCTGATCACGCCGACGATGACGGCACTGATCAGCAACGGGTCGGCGATCCTGGCAAGCCTGAACGGAATAAGGCCGATCCTGCGATATCAATGACCTCAACCGCGCCCAGCCCCGTTTTGTCTCCGGCGGATCACGCAGCGCTCAAGGTCGCGGTCAAGCATCTGGAAAGCCCTAATTTCGCGGCCAAGCTCGCGGACTATGCCGGCGTGCCGGTCAATCGCGTTCTCGGCTTGCTGCCGAAAGCAGCCAACAAGCAACTCGGCGGCCTGGTGCGAAACGCTGTCATGAAGGGGCTCGACGTCGCCATCGACACGCTCGATCACGAGCCGCCGCCGTCGCCGGCGAACCGGTTCTCGTCGCTTTTGGTCGGTATCACCGGGGGCGTCAGCGGGGTGTTCGGTTTCGGTGCCCTCGCCATTGAGCTGCCGCTGACCACGACCCTGATGCTCCGCTCGATTGCGGAGATTGCGCAGCATGAGGGCGAGGACCTCTCGCAGATCGAAGCGCGCCTGGCTTGTCTCGAAGTCTTCGCGTTCGGAACCAAACGCTCGAACGACAATGTGGATGTCGGCTATTACGCGGCTCGGGCGCTGATCAGCAAATATACCAGCGACGTGGCGGCGCTGATATTGGAACGTGGTGCGATCGACGCCTCGGCACCGGTGGTTACGAGCCTGGTGAGCGAGATCGTGTCGCGCTTTGGACCCGTGGTTTCTGATAAGGTGGCGGCCGGCGCCGTGCCGATTCTCGGCGCCGTCGGCGGAGCCACGGTCAATGTCATCTTCATGGATCATTTTCAACGGATTGCGCGGGGGCATTTCACCTTGCGCCGGCTCGAACGCAGTTATGGCGCCGCCAATATTCGTCGACACTATGCCGAGCTTGCCGCAGTGGTGCCGCGGCTCGCGCGTTAGAGCGCTTCGAGCGAAGTGGATACCGGTTCGCGTGAAGAAAACGCGTCAAAACAAAAAGCTGGAGCCCGGTTCTGTTTCCATCGGAACCGGGCGCTCGTCGAGCCCGCTTGCGATGCGATGTGAGGCGACGATCCTTGCCGGATAGTTCATCAGCGACCCCGCCGCCGGACACCCGGCTGCGTGACCTGCGCCGGATGCGCTTTCTCGCTACCGCGCTGCTGGCGTTGATGTTCGTGATCTTCATTGCCACCTCGCTCGCCGGCGACGAATGGTCAAACAAATGGTCATGGGTAGCCTATGTACGGGCGTTCGCCGAGGCCGGCATGATCGGCGCCTGCGCCGACTGGTTCGCGGTGGTCGCCCTTTTCCGGCATCCGTTCGGCCTGCCGATCCCGCACACCGCGATCGTGCCGAACAGCAAGGAGCGCATCGGCATTGCGATGGGCCGCTTCACGGCCAACAATTTCCTGTCGCCCAAGGTACTGGCGACGCGGATCAGGGACGTCGACATCTGCGGCTGGATCGCGCGCTGGCTTTCCGATCCGGTCCACGCGGCGAGCGCCGGACAGCGCATCGCGACGACGCTACCGCAATTGTTGCGTTCGCTGCCGCGTGACGACGTCAATGGCTTTCTGACGCGCGCGGTGCGGTACGGCATCGAGGCCGTGCCGGCAGCGCCGCTCGCCTCGAAAATCCTGTCGCTGTTCTGGGCGCGCGGCGAAACCCAGGCGCTGATCGAGCAGGGCATCACGCGCGCGAGCACGGCGCTGACGAAGAACCGCGACGCGATCAAGGTCAAGGTGTCGCAGAAATCGTCCCGCTTCGTTCCGCGATGGGTCGACGCTATCATCGCCGACCGCATCATCAGCGGGGTGACGCAGCTGCTCGAGGAAATGCGTCAGCCAAACCACCCCTGGCGGGTCGATCTTGCCAACACGATCGAGAAGCTGATCAAGGATCTGGCCGAAAGCCCGGACATGTATGCCCGCGGCGAGGAGCTGAAGGCCGGGATGCTCAAAAGTCCGATCGTGCTGCAGCAGATCAACGAGGTCTGGGTCGGGATCGAGGACAGGCTCGATTCCGAGACCACCATGCATCAGCTTTCCGGCGTGATCGAGCGCGGGCTGCTTGCGCTTGGCGAGCGGCTCTCGGGCGATGAGGAGCTGCGCGACAATGTCAATCGATGGCTGAGGGTTGCGGTCGTTCGAACGGTGGCGCCGCGTCGCGCCGAGATCGCCGCCTTCATCCGCCAGGTGGTTGAGAACTGGGACGCCGACACATTGGTCCGGCGGATCGAGTTGCAGGTCGGGCGCGACCTGCAATATATCCGCATCAACGGCACCGTGGTCGGAGGTCTCGTCGGACTTCTGATCTTCACCGTGACGCGATGGCTGTAGCTCTGTGTCTTGACGCCTTTTCCTCACGCGAACCGGTGTCCGTTTCGCTCGAAAACGCTCGAGTTGAAGTCAGATTCCCTCGAACACGATCTCATCGGCCTCAGCCATCTCCCGGATCGAACTGTCGAAGGACAGACGATCGGGATTTTCGTTCGACTGACGGCGCAGCGTGTCAGTGAGTTCTTCCTGCTCGAGCAGGAAACGGCTTCCGTCGCGCAAGGAAGCGTAGGCGGCCCATGGCACGAATTTGGTGAGCGGGAAGGGATGGTCATCATCCGGCGAGATGTCGATATTGAGGCCGGAGATGAACAGGAGATTCTTGGTGCGGTAGGCAGGCTCGCGCAGGATGCTGCGATAGGTGCGGTCGAATTCGACTTGCGTCGTGTAGCGGGCGGCATCAAGCGCGGGATTCGCCGAGGTCACCAGCGACGGCATTGCCGGACCGAGCGCGGCTTCGAGGATATCGTGGCCTTCCAGGCCCTCCGTCGGCGTGCGGCGAAACAAGAACAGGTCCGATGTCAGATGCGGGCCGATCGCGGTCACTTTGTCGCGCCATAGCTTCCCTGGCAGTCGTTCTATCAGCGCCGGGTTGGCGCGAAAGGCTTTCGAGGTGCTGAATACTTTCAGCGGCTCCTCGCCCTGCCTGATGAGCCGGTCGAGCGCCAGGAACAGCCCCTCGGGACGCTTGTCGTCGAGATATTGATTGTCGATGCAAACGGCGGACTCGCCTTCGATCATGCCGCAAAAAGCGCCTTCGCGGGCATGACGATATTCGTCCTGGTACCAGTGCAGCACGCCGCATAGCTTGCCGCAGTTATGACCAAACCCGCGTCCGCTGGTGCGCTGGCGCTGATAGACGCCGAAACGCTTGGTTTGCGCATCATAGCCGACGTGACTGGCCTGGATGAGGACGAGGTCCTCGCCATGGTTGGCGTAGGGGCCATGACGGTTGACGGCAACCTTGCCGCCAACCCGACCGTGGTCGAAGGGAAAGGTACCGAAATGCTGGGCAATCAGGATGACCGGGTAGCCCTGGCTTTCGTCGGAACAAAAGGCGCGCGAGGGCATCATCCGTTCACGTTCGAACCCGAGCGACCGGCAATAATTGTACAGCCGGGGAACGAACTGGCTGTAGCGCATGGCGTGCCCTGCAATTCGCATGTTGTTGATGGTTCGCTGCATGGGGCGCCTCCGCCAGGATGGTAGTTCCGCCAGGCCCGCGGGCTTGACGGGAATGCCAAGCGGGCCACGACAATGGTTGCCATAGCAGATTTCGGCAGGACGCCCAACCTCTGCGCGATTTGTCACACCGACGTCACCGGTCGTCGAAATGGTGTGGTGGAACAGGATGGAATGGCAATTGGAGGAGTCCTGACGATGAACCCTTCCGACATCACCAGCGATGAAGCCCTGCGTGCGCGTATTGACGAGGACATGCGTGACAGCCTCGACGAAGAGCTTGAAATGGAGTTCGAGGAAAGCCGCCTGGAGGAGCTCGAGGCGTTGAGGGGCGGCGATGAGAAACGCGAGACGCTGGACCGCGAAATCTATTTCAAGGAGCTGTTCCGCCTGCAGAGTGAGCTGGTCAAGCTGCAAAGCTGGGTCCAGCACAACAAGCTCAAGGTTGCGGTGATATTCGAAGGGCGCGACTCCGCCGGCAAGGGTGGCGCGATCAAGCGCATCACCCAGCGCCTTAATCCGCGCGTCTGCCGGATCGCTGCGCTGCCGGCGCCGAACGAGCGCGAGCGCACGCAATGGTATTTCCAGCGCTATGTCGCGCATCTGCCGGCCGGAGGCGAGATCGTGCTGTTCGATCGCTCCTGGTACAACCGCGCCGGCGTCGAGAAGGTGATGGGATTCTGCAACGACGATCAGTACGAAGAGTTCTTTCGCTCGGTGCCGGATTTCGAGCGGATGCTGGTGCGCTCGGGCATTATCCTCCTCAAATACTGGTTCTCGATCACCGACGAAGAACAGCAGTTCCGGTTCCAGATGCGTATTCACGATCCGCTGAAGCAGTGGAAGCTGAGCCCGATGGACGTGCAGTCGAGGGCGCGTTGGGAACTGTACACCAAGGCCAAGGAAGTGATGCTGCAGCGGACGCACACGCAGGAAGCTCCGTGGTGGGTGGTCGAAGCCGTGGACAAGAAGCGCGCGCGGCTCAATTGCATCGCGCATCTGCTGAGCCAGATTCCCTATCAGGATGTTTCGCACGAGCAGGTTGTGCTGCCGGATCGCATTCGCGACCCCGCGTATCACCGCGATCAGATTCCACCAGAAATGTACGTTCCATCGGTGTATTGAGGCGCCGGTGCTCGTGCACGAATCTCAGAAACAGACGGGTACCGGAGCCTGCAGGTGGTCGCAGCGCGATCAGTCGGCGATCTGTACGCCCGCTTTCAAGCGACCATCCTCGTCAAAGAAGGCGGCGAGGTTCGGTGGCAGATAGACAGCATTCGCGCAGGTGCCCTTGGAATCGACCGAGCAAACCGACGCCTGCGCGGCAAAACGCGTCAACACGCTTCGGTGGATCTTCTGGTTGATCGTTGCGAGCGGCTTCCCGTTTGCGTCAACCGGCGCATAGAGGCGGTCGTAGGACGAGACGTGGAACGGCGTCTCACAGATCTCCCTGTACGTCGGCCGCAAACGGTCCATGAAGAAGAATCCTGACGAAGAATTATGACTGGCAGCCTTCGGATTGAGCCCATGGGGATCGGGCAGGCAGCTCCAATCCAGAGCCAGGTCGTGTTGCTCGGCCTTTCTTGCCATCCAGACCAGGGGAATATCGGCGAGCTGGCGCGTGACATAGCCGCCGCCGACATCGGCATGGGCACCGGCGAACCACACTTGCTCGATGGTGACGCCAGCAGGAGCCTCTCCGGTCCAAAGCGTCGGCACGAATTCGTCGCGGTGTTCGTCGATCGCCAAGGCATGATACCCGTGCCGGACTACTGCGCATGGTCCGGTATCGAGGAAGCCATAGAGGTCATGGTTCAGCCCGGCCAGGATGGGCCCGGGCACCCCGAGAGCTCCAACCGTATCCCATACGCCGAGAAACTTTATCGTGGCGTCGGTGTGGGCGTCAGATTGATTGAGCCTGACGAATTCCTGCGGCGTGTGCGGCCGCGGCCCGTTGCGATAATAATGCCAGGCCTTCGCGAGATCTCCCAAACGCTGCCGCTTGAGAATGCCGCAGGCTCCGATGAAGCCGGCCAGGCTGCGGGCAGTATAGGCTCCGCGCGAAAACCCGAACACGAACACCTCATCGCCAGGGAGGTAGTTTTGCGCGATAAACATGTAAGCGGACCGGATGTTTTCATCGACGCCGAGGCCGGTTGCCCCCTCGATCAGCACCTCGGTCTGAAGGCCGGATGTGCCGACGCCGCGAAGATAAAGCACGACCTGCATAATGCCGCCCGTATCTTGAGTGGCATGAACCGATCGCGCCAGCAGCGCCACATTGGTCTCGGGGCTTTGACTATCGGCGTCGTTCCAGGTGCCGTCACAGCAAACGACCAAGCGCTTCATAGGTCCCCACCCCTCGCAATCTAAGGTTATCGTGACCTATCACACAACCCGGGAAAACGCCACGCGGTCATCCCAACGAAACGTGCGCAGGCTCGTTGACTGACGGGCGATCGTGAGACCCGTCGCCGCGCTCGATCCAATTCATCCGCGAAGCCTTCAGGAAGCATCCTTGCTGTGTGAAAGGCCTTTGTATGCGAGATACCCAGCTCCACTTACCGCAAGCAGGCCAAGGAAGCCCGCGTCGGGGACGGGCAACTGACCAATGATGCTATGGTTCGCTGCCGCGTTACCAAAGGTCTTCGCAATCGCAAGAAGGAAGATAAGGACCGTCAGCAGCGTAAAGTAGAGCTGTTGAATCTTGCTGAAATCCATCGTGTCCGCGTTCCCAACATCGTCGCCGCGAATAATATCACTCCACCGAGCGTCCATTTGGTCGGCCTTGACAAGAACATGGCCATCGGCGCCGATGTTGGCCGGGCTTACGCCGGTAAGGGCCTTGAGATTCGTTCGTGTATCGGCAAGCTCCTGGGGCGACGGCGTCTGTTTGGTTTTACCGGACAGCACCAGTGGAGTGCCAACTCCCGTTGTCATCGATATGCCCAACAATGCCCAGAGCTTCGGATCTACCACGATACTCGCAATCGAGGAAGAGCCGTTCGGAAGACTGGCGTTGAAACACGAGGCGCTCATCAGCGCGGAGAAAATAATCACCGTCCACAGAATAGCCTGAAGCTTTGACAGGCTTATTCGGTTGCGATTATCGATGAATGCTCCTTCCCAGCGTCCGCCCGTATGACTAAAAAGCGCGATCGATAACGCTACGGCTGCATTCGTGATCAACCATATGGTCAGCAACATGTCTTCGGCCCATCGCACGTTTATCGCAAACGTAACGGCGAGCAGGATGGAGCCGACCAATCCGGTCCGCGTTCGAGGTACGCCGGGTCGGGGAGCTGCCGCTTGCACAAGCTGATTTCCAGGCGAAACTGCGCTTGCCAGTGGCAGGACCTGGCGGGATGCAACATCCATTGACACCGAGCCGTCGGCCGGCGCTCCCGCATTTGAGGCGCTTTGCGGCGTCCCGGTCGAGGACTTGTTGAAGGCAATGCCAATCGCGGTATTCAGTGGCCCGAGGATTGAATTAAGTGCATCGACGAAGCTCTGGAGCGGCTTCAACTCACTCAATTGAGCCGAGATCGACTTATTGATGCCGGTAAACCCGGCTATTGCTTTCTGCATTTGAGCCGAGGAGTCAATTTGGACGAGCTGTCGATTCAATATTGTGCTGAGAGCATCGCTGAGTTGACGCAATTGATCTCGGAGTTTTAGCGCCAAGTCGCTCTGTCGAGCAGCCAGAGCGTCGTCGAGCTTTGCGTCCGCGTCGTCTATCAACGTCGCAAGGCTATCTTTGCATCGCTCGATTGCATTCTTCAGATCGTCGTCATTACTCATGAGAAATGCCCCCCGCGCGTTATCTAACCGGTCTTCGCCTGCGTCGGAGATGCCTTAGGCTGAAAAGCAAGATACATGGCGTCCGCCTTCTGCAGGAAAGCAAGGATGGAGCTCTCAGCGTCATTCAGCGAAAATGTTGGCTGTCTCGCTGCTTCGACCAATTTCTTATGGGCGGCGCCCAACTGTTTAAACGTGGATCCAGCGTCGATCTCGGCCAGATTTTTCACTGCGGCCTGACCTTGAATAGCCTCGGATGCCAATAGCTCTGTCGTTCCCGACCAATTGGCGCTTGCCGTACTTACTTCGACAACGAGGTCTCGCTGATATGTGTTGAGATCGGTAAATGTTTCGGCTTGAAGGATATCTGCTTCCTTCGTGAGTTCGTCCACGGCCAGGTCGACGACGCCATCGGCCGAGATAATTACGCTGCGTAGTGCCCGCACACGCTCTGCTTCCAAATATTGATTGAAGAAAAAGGCCGCGAGGTTCAGGGCAGGGCTGACATAGGGAACGGCGGTCGCCGCGGTGCCTCCAACTGTCTTGAGGATGCTGGCCAAGGACGAGTTCGCCTTCGCGATGCCGCTGTTCAGGTCGCTAATGTCTTTCGCTGCTGCGAGCGTGGAAAGCCCATCGCCGTACTGGACAAAGGCTTTCATCAATTCGGCTCCCTTGGGAGCGTCGGTCTTGGTCTTGAGCGAGGTGGATTCCCCCAGCTTCAAGGCGCAGTTCTTCGGGTCAACCTTCGGGCTCTTTGTGAGTCGGCAAGGCCATCTGTTGAGATATTTGCCTTGCAAAGCAGCAACTCGGACCGATTTGGCGGCGGCAGCATTCACTTGCTGATCTTCCAGCGCGCCAAAGCTCTGCTGGGCCGTCTTAAGGCCGCTATCCAGGTCGCTTATTTGCTTCTGATATGGGCCGGCCGAGCACGCGCTCAACATTCCAGCACATAGCAAAGCACCTGCACGCGAACGCCATTGCACGAGCACCCCCACCCCATGTCGTATCTGGAGACTACCGAAAATTCCGCAGTCATCAGTCATACGCAACCCCTGGTAGATTGTTGGTAATCGCTGCCGGAGTCAACGAATTATGCAGGTGCGATCTATTGCAATTCTCATTCAGGCATTTGCCATTCATGGCGGGTTGATCGGTGCATGCCGCATGGACGAACCCAAGAAGACTTGCGGGAGGTCGGGAATGGAGCGGCTCGTCTTGCAGACACCGCTTTCCCGGCGCTCGTCGGGTTTGAGCGACGTGCCTCGCCTCAAAGTCATTATTCGTCCTGGTGGTGCCTGGGGGCGAACGCCTCGGTTTTGGGCTCTCGACCGTGGAGGTCCATTTGAGGTTCTGGCGGTCGGCTCGTCCGTAGCGCTCGATCCGGTCGTTACCGCAGAGGTCGAGGTCGTGGGCTATCGGGCTCAACCGGGGCAATCCGGAATAGATAGATGTCGGGCAACAGACGGGAGAACTGGTTCGTGGGCCATTCGCTGAATTGGCCGCAACGACATCGGGAAATGCGAGGCCGGGCGCGCGATATCCGCCCAACAGAGGCTAGCGACCAGGCGCCTGTTCTGCTATGGACTCGCCCAGCGCCCGCCTTGGTCTTTGCGGGTTCTGCGGTCCCGTAGCTCAGCCGGATAGAGCGGCGGTTTCCTAAACCGTAGGTCGGATGTTCGAGTCATCCCGGGATCGCCATTCACGATATCGAACGCTCAGTGTCTTGCGGTTCGCTTCGTTCCGTCCGCTTCATCCTTTCAGCCAGAGCATGGCACGGCATTTGCTCGTTTCCGGCGGAGCTTCCGGCTCCACTGCCGCCTCTGGCCGGCTG
>Ga0310811_10008955_pt1 | contig 12895 bp, 13 predicted proteins | sample YCmetagenome_FD_207642 | JGI IMG/M metagenome (GOLD analysis project Ga0310811, IMG submission 207642) | Soil microbial communities from experimental microcosm in Duke University, North Carolina, United States - YC | ecosystem: Engineered > Artificial ecosystem > Soil microcosm > Unclassified ...
GGGCGCGGGCCGTGCGGAAACCGTCGGTCTGGCGCCAGATGACGAGCCACAGCGCCGCGCACGCCGCGACGAGCCAGATGAAGAACCAGTGCCGGCCCCTAAGCCTCATCGTCCCCCGCTGGCCCACTCGCCGTCGCGAACGCGCGGAACCGCGCCGACCGCGCGCGCGGATTGGCTGCGATTTCCTTGGCGTCCGGCGACACGGCCTTCTTCGTCAGCAGCCGCCCGAGCGGCCGTCCGCGGCAGGTGCAGACCGGCTGCCGTGGCGGACAGACACACGCCCGTGCCCAGTCGCGAAAGGTCTGTTTCACAAGGCGATCCTCGCCCGAATGATAACTGATGACGCCGAGCCGGCCGTCCGGGACGAGCGCATCCCGCAACGCCGGGAGGGCATGGGCCAGCTGCCCCCGCTCGTCGTTCACGCTGATACGCACCGCCTGAAACAGTCGCGCGAAGTCACTCGGCCCCGACCGGGGCCCCAGCACTTCTCGAATCGCATTCACGAGGTCGTCGCTCGTGGCGAACGGCGCGCGCCGCCGCCGCCGCACGACCGCCCGGGCGAGCGCCCGCGCGCGCGGTTCATCGGCAGACTCCCGAAATGCCGTCTCCAGCTGCTGGTCGGACCAACTATTGAGGACGTCGGCCGCCGTCGGTCCCTTTCCCGGAGTCATTCGCATGTCGAGCGGGGCGCCGGGGCGGAAGGAGAAGCCCCGGGTGGCGTCATCGAGCTGGTGGGAGGACACCCCGAGGTCGAGCAGGATGCGATCGGGGCGAAAGGCGCGCACCGCGTCGAGCGACTTATCGGACGCGAACGGCGCTTCGAGCCAGGTGATCCCGGTATCGTCGAGCGCTGCCTGCGCCGCGGCGAGTGCGACCGGATCCCGATCGATCGCGAGCACCGTGGCGCCCGCCGCGCGGAGCAACGCGGTGTGCCCGCCCCCACCCGCAGTGGCGTCCACGGCCCGGCGGCCGCCGGCGGCCCAATCGGCCACGGCGCGGGACAACACGGGGACATGAAAGGAGGTGATCACAAAACAGACGGCTCCGTCTGTTGTTGCAGACGGAGCCGCAGATTCAGGCTCCCCGGGTCGGGGTTCAGGCGGGGCTGACGGGGCTCGAACCCGCGACCTCCGGTGTGACAGACCGGCACTCTAACCAGCTGAGCTACAGCCCCACGAACGCGAGCGCCGGAATATATGCCTGCCTCCGGGGCAACTCAATGCGTCAGAAATTCTTGCAGTGGAATGCCTGCTTCACCTTCGGCATGTTCGCCGCGTACTGATTCAGGATGCCTCTCATTTGTATGGCGACGCTGGGCGCGACCCGTCCGCCGAAATCGATCGACTGAATCCCGCGGTTGATCCGATCGTTGATCGTCTTCGCCTGATCGCAGCTCTTTTCCTTGACCATGATCCCGTAGGGACCGCCCAGCGAGAGCGCGGTCGAGATCCCGAACCAGAAGCTCGCCTGGGTACGAATCTGATGCTTCGCACCGGTCGTATCCCCCGTCGCAGGCCCCAGGTTTGCCAACAGCTGATCGAGCCACCCCAGTGCGTCGTCGTAGGCACCGGCCTGCGCGAGTTTCGATCCACCCTGCAGCCCCACGACATCGGCAGTGAGCCGCAGCCCGGTATCGGCCGCGGCATAGCCGACTGTGAGATACTGTCGCGCGGGATTGATCTTCGCGGCGAACGGCTCACGCAGGCGCCGCAGGCACACTGTGTCCTTGTTGCGCTGGCACGGCCCTGACTTCGTCGTGTCCCAGACCGCGTTGTCGACGATCGTCTTCGCTATCAAGAGGCTCGTCTGCACGTCGTTCGGGTTCCCGGCCAGTGCCTTCCGGTAATAGGCCATGGCCGAATCCATTGGTCCGGCGAGCAGATAGGCGCCAGCCAGCTGCTTCATGAACGGAATAGACGTCGGGTAGTGACGGACAGCTTGCCGAGCCCACCAGACGTACGCAGCGGTATCGCTGACCTTCTGGGCCGTTCCGAGCGCCAGCTTGAGGTTGTTCGTGTCGGCGAGCTTGGTCGTGTCGGCGTCCGCCTCCTGACGCATGAACGCCAGCAGGGTTTCGGACATCGCCTTCAGCACCGCCGGATCGGTCGCGTTCGCCGCACCGTCCAGGGCGATCCGTTTGCGCGTATCGGTCAATTGCTGGTCGGCGGGCGCGAGCTTGAGCCCGTCAGCCACGAGGCTCATTGCCTCGGCGTAGTGCTTGCGCTGCAGCTGCTGATTGGCGAGCGCAAGGCGCAGGCTCTTGTCGGCCGGGTTCTGCTGCAATTCTAGTGCGTACGTGCCGAGAGAGCCGTCAGTATCTCCCTTCGCCATCTGCAGGTTCGCCAGTCGACTCCACACTCCGGAGTTGGCCGAATCGCCCTTCAATGCGCCCTGGTATGCATGAACCATGCTGTCGGCCGGGGAGCGCTTCACCTCGTGCACCGAGGCGATGCAGGTCCACGCTTCCGCGAGGTTCGGCTCGATCGTAAACGCCTTGCGCGCTTCTGCGAGGGCCCGATCGAGTGCGTTGTGACTGCGTTGGTCGTTGCAGCTGCGGGCGAACTCCGCGGCTTTGACGATGTTCACGAGCCGCTGGGCGATTGCCTCGCCGAGCGCTGCGGGGGTCGCCCCGCCGTTGATCGTGAACGTAGAGGCGAACCCGGACGCACCGGAGGTGATATGGAACTTCGCGACGTACACGTTTCCGGAATGCGTGAGCAGGCCGGACGTCCACGAATTGATGCCGAGCGCCTTCGCGAGCTGTTCCGCCTGCTGGGCGGTGATCAGGACGTCACACCCGAAACCGGACTGCGCCAGCACCTCGCAGATCTTCTGCTTCGGAATGACGTTGACCTTGTAGCGCGCGAGCGAAATGAGTCGCGCCCGCGCGGCGTCCGTCGTGGCGATGCTCGCCGCCGAATCCGCCGGCGTCGTGACGCTCAAGGGCAGAATCAGCAGCTTCTCCGTCGGTTGCGGAGCCGCGAGCTGGGCCGCAAGACTCCCGGCGGCGCCAGCCGTGAGAACGGCCAGTACGCGAAGCACTCTCACGCTTTCATTCCTCCGTGTGTGCAATCTTACCCCAGTGGGCGAAGAGGGATTCGAACCCCCGACTTCCTGCGTGTAAGGCAGGCGCTCTGAACCAACTGAGCTATTCGCCCGTTCACGCGAGACGTTAGAGGGCCAGACCGACCGGGAAAAACACGCAATACCCCAAGACCAGCAAGACCGGCGCTGCAACAGTCGAGCCACCGGCGAGCAGCACGTAGCCGACGACGACGCTCACCAGGGCGGCGCCCAGCAAAGCGAAATTGCGCGGCCCATACCGCAGGCGGGAGCGGGCGAGTGTTGGCTCTGACATGAAGCCCGGATTTTACCCCGTAATGCGAACACCGTCAAGGAGTTAGTGTCGGTCAGGGGTGCGGCGGCTCTTCTCCCCGGCCCACTTCTTCGAGCGTCATCTGACAGCGCTTGCCCCACGGGTTGAACTTGTTCGCCTTGAAGCCTTCTTCCCAGGTGCGGCGCGCGCGGTCCTTGTCGCCGCCGAACCAGTACGCCCGCCCCAGCTCGTAGTAGGCCTCGATCAGGTTGGGCCCCAGGTTGAGCGTCTTCTGGAAGAACGTCTGCGCGTCTTCGTACATCTCGCGGCTCAAGTACACGAGGCCGAGATAGAAGTGGGCGTAGAGCGTGGCCTTCTTGTCGTTGTCGAGCCGGATCGCCTTGGAGAGGTGCTCGATCGCTTCGCCGAAGATCCGCTTCTTGAGACAGATGTAGCCGACGTTGATGCGCGCGAGCGAGTTCGCCGGCTCCTTCATGAGGACCTTCTGGAAGGTCGAGAGCGCATCGTCGTAGTCGCCGTGGAGCATCTGCGCCCAGCCGAGCAGCGATTCCGCCTGCGTCTCGCCGGGGGAGAGCTGCAGCGCCTTCTCGAGGGCGGCGATCGCACCATCGTGATCGCCGAGCGAGATCAAGCTCCAGCCCTTCTCGATGTACGTAGAGGCCCCGATGTGGTCGGCTTTGACGGCGGGCCGGATGCCGGTGAATTCCGGCGCCGCTGCCTCGGAGCTCGACGCCGCCTGCAGCTGTTTGTACTTGTCGACGAGGACGCGGATGTCCTCCTTCAGCGTCCCCAGCTCGGCGAGCAGGCCGTCGACCTGCTTGAAGAACGCGATGATGTCCCGCTTGACGGCGTCGCGCTCCGCCTGGTTGCCGGCGGTGTCGAGACGCTGCACGATGCCGTCGTATTCGGCGCGCAGCGCGACGGCGGGAGACTCGCGACTCACGCGCCGGCCGTTTCCGCCAGCGCGGTCGCCAGCGCGAGCTTTTCCTTCGAGGCCAGGAGCTTCCCCGTATTCAGTACGATGATGGTTCGGCCCTCCCGCCCGACCAGGCCGTTGATGTACTCGGCAGCCAGCCCTTTCACGATCGCCGGCGGCTGGCTGACGTCGGCGGCCGCGACCTGCAGCACCTCGGTCACCGCATCCACGACGACGCCGATCCGGGACGATTCCCAATCGAGCACGATCGTCCGCGTCTCGTCCTTCAGCGGCGCGGCGACCCCGAGCCGCTTGCGCAGATCGATCACCGGCACCGGGTCGCCCTGATACTGGAGTACCCCTTCCAGGAACTCCGGCGCCTTGGGGAGCTTGGCGGGCGCCTCGTAGCGCAGGATGCGCTCGACCTGGAAGATGTTGAACGCAAACTCCTGCCCCGCCACCCGGAAGGTGACGAGCTGAACGTCGTCGCCCGTCGTCGCCGTCGTCATCGGATCCGCTCTCCCAGCGCGTCGAGATCGAGGATCGGCACGAGACCGGACGTGCGCGCCGCCACGCCGATAGCCCACGGCAACGACTCGCCGTCGGGGAGCGGCAGGGAGGCGCCACGAATCACCTCGTCCGCATCATCCACTTCGAGCGCGAGGTAGCGGCCGGCCAGCTCGACCAGCACCGCCGCGCGCCCGCGCTGGTCCGGAGGCTCGCGCCCACCGAGGAACGCTCCCAGATGCACCAGCGGCACGAGCTTCCCCCGCAGCGGCGTCAGGCCCCGCACCGACGGGTCCGCGCGGGGCACGTCCATCACCTCGGCGAGATCCGCCACCTCGACGACGTGCTCGAGCGGCAGCCCGTACGCGCGCCGCTCCGCCCGCACCAGCAGGAAGCCGAGGCTCATCGCACCGCCGGCATCGCGCCGCGCCGCACCAGCTCGACGCCCGCCCGTTCGGCGATCTGCACGAGCGGAACCACGGCATCGACCCCGCCCGCCTGAACGGCCGCCGACGGCATCCCGGCGATCACCGCGCTGTCTTTGTCCTGCGCGAGACCGCCGCCTCCGGCGTCATGGATGGCGCGCAACCCATCGGCGCCGTCCCGCCCCATTCCCGTCAACACGACGCCGACGGCGCGCGGGCCGAACAGCTCGGCGACGGAGCGGAACAATGGATCGGCCGCGGGTCGGACGCCCCACACCGGCGGGCCCTGGTCCAGCGAGATCACCGGTCCATCTTCGGCCGCCACCACCCGCATATGATAATCGCCCGGCGCCACATACGCCGTATCGGCGACGAGCGGCGTCCCCGCGTCCGCTTCCACGACGCGCAGCGCACTCATGCTGCTGAGGCGCTCCGCGAGGCTGCGCGTGAAGCGCGGCGGCATGTGCTGGACGACGAGCACCGCCGTGTGCAGCCCGGTGCGCAGCCGCGGGATCACCTCCGCCAGCGCGCGCGGCCCACCGGTCGACGCCGCGATCGCGAGCGCCAGCTGGGCGCGCCGTCCCAGCTCCAACGCCGGCGCGCGCGGCGCCGGGGTCGGCGGTCGCGCCAGCACCGACAGCCGAGAGACGTCGGCGGCCAACGCCGCCCGGGCTGCCGCGATGAGGCGCGGCGCCAGGGCGAGCAGCGCGTCGCGGCTCCCATCGACCGGCTTGGCGACGATCTCCACCGCTCCGAGCTCCAGTGCCCGGATCGCCGCCTCGGTACCGGGGCCGGCGTGGGCGCTGATGACGACGATCGGTCGCGGCGTCTCCGACATGATGTACCCGATCGCGCCCAGCCCATCGAGCTCCGGCATCTCGAGATCCATGGTCACCAGCTCGGGCTCCAGCTGGTGCACCTTGCGCACCGCGTCGAACCCGTCGCGCGCCCATCCGACGACGCGGAACGGTCCATCGCCGCGCTCGCCACCCAGTACGTCGGACAGCACGCGCCGCATCAACGCGCTGTCGTCGACGATCAGCACCGTGGGCCGCCGCTCAGATGAGGACGTCTTCGCCTCCCACCGTGCGCGTCTCGACGCGCCCGTTCTGCGGCCAGAAGCGCACCGAGCGCCCGCGCTCGCCGCCCACCGCCTCGCCGATGATCGGAATGGCCGCTTCGCGCAGCGCGGCGCGCGAGGCGGCGATGTTGCGCTCGCCCATCTGCACCGTTCCCGGCGTCATCAGCTGCGCGAACATACTGGCCCCGCCGGCGAGCTTCGCGACCAGCCGGTGCCGGTTCGCCCCGGCCGCCAGCATGCGCTGCACGAGAAACGGTACCGCCGTTTCGGGGAATTTGGCGGGATTGCTCTGATCGCGAGCGAGGCTGTGCGACGGCAACAGCACGTGCGCCATCGCTCCGATGCACGCCTCGGGATCGTGCAGCATGATGGCGACGCACGACCCGAGGCCCAGCGTGACGATGACCGCCTGCCGCTCCAACGCCCATTCGGCGACGCGTACATACCGCTCGGTCGACGCGGTGGCCGCGGTCACGCCGGCCTCCGATAAATTCGCTCGCGGGGGTTTTCCATGCGCAGCATCTCACGCGCCGGCCCGAGCAGCGTTTCCACCTTGCCGAGCAGCAACAGGCCTTCGGGACGCAGTGTCGTGGCGAACAGCTGGAACAGGCGTTCCTGCGTCTCGCGGTCGAAGTAGATCACGACGTTGCGGCAGACGACGAGATCGAACGGCCCGCCGGGGGACCGGGCGGTGGTCAGATCATGGCGCTGGATCTTCACCAGCGACCGCACCGCATCCACGGGCGCGCGCGTGCCGTCCGCGGCGGGCGGCTCGATCCAGCGGCGCAGCACCTCCGCCGGCGTCTCGCTGAACGCGCCGGCGGGATAGCGCGCCGCCGTGGACCGCTCGAGACTGACGCGATCGATGTCGGTGGCCAGGACGGACGCGCGCGGCAGCCACTCGCTCGTCCCGGTGGTCCGTGCGGTCTCGGCGAGGGCGGCCGCGATGGTGTAGGGCTCTTCCCCGGACGCGCACCCCGCCGACCACACCGCGACGGCGCCGGACCGCGCCCGCCAGCGCTCCGCCAGGAACGGTGCGAGCGCGATCCACGTCTCGGCGTTCCGGAAGAACTTGGTGACGTTGATGGTAAGGGCGTCGAGCAAGCGGTCGTACTCGTGCCCGTCGGCGTCCAGCAGGCGGCTGTAGTCCGTAAAGCTGTGGACGCCGCGCGCCCGCATCCGCACGGCGATGCGCCGCTTCAGGCAGCGGTCCTTGTAGGCGTCGCAAGACACGCCCCGCGCCTGCGTGATCTTCTCGGTCAACGCCCGGAAGGCCCGCTCCTCCGGCGAATCGGTCACTGCAGGGTGCTCAGAGTCTCCAGGTTGGTTTTCGCGAGCTCGTGGTGCGGGTTCAGCTCGAGCGCGCGACGCCACAGCTGCGCCGCCAGATCGCGATCGTTCCGCTTGTAGGCGATGTTGCCGAGCTTGAAGTAGACGTCGTCGCCGAGATCGGGAGCGAGCTCGATGGCGCGGCGATACGCCGCCCACGCCTCGTCGTAACGCGAGGCGCGATAGGCCAGGTCGCCGAGGTTCTTGGACAGCTGCGGTTGCGAGGGCTCGTCGCGGATCGCCATGCGCACCAGCTCCTCGGCGCCGCGCAGGTCCCCGGACAGCTCGCGCAGCACGGCGAGATTGTTGCGCAGCACGGCATTCGCGGGATACGCGGCGATCCCCATGCCCCCGATCTGCTCGGCGGTCTCGAAATCCGAGCCGAGCCCGGCGGCGAGCGCCCGTGCCCAGTACCAGATCGCCGGCGGCTGATGCGTGCCGTACAGCTCCTTGGCGCGGTCGAGCCGGCCGCTCGCCCCGGCGTGATCGCCGCGCTTCAGGGCCACGATTCCCCACCCGAGGTAGATGCGGGGGTCGTTGCGGGCGCGCGAAGCGGCTTCGGCGCACGACGCCTCGGCTTCGTCGAGGCGGCCCAGCTGCTCGTAGGCGAACCCGAGGTTGTGCAGCACGGCGGGACGATTGCCGCCCTTCTCCGCCGCGCTGCGCAGCGATTCCATCGCCTCGCGCCAACGGGCCTGCTTCAGGGCGACGAGACCGAGGAAAAAGAGGGCGTAGGCGTCCCCGGTGCGCAGCTCGGCGACGCGGCGGAACTCCCGCGCCGCCTCGTCCAGCATTCCTGTCTTGTAGAACGCCACGCCGAGGTTGCGGTGCTCTTCGACCCGGGCATCGGTGGCCGCGCCCGTTTCCGCCGACGTCGTGCGGCCGGCGCGATGCAGGAATCCGGCGGTGATCAGCCCGTAGATCGACTTGCCGACCTCGAACTCGCCCATCCCCGAGTCTTCGACGACCTGATTGACGTCGCGCGACCCGTCGAGCAGCGGCAGGATGCGCTGCTGCGTCTCGGTGAGCGTGGCCTCGCTGATGTCGAGTCGCTCGTGATCGACGATGAAGATGATGTCGAACGACGGGACTTTCTTCTCGATGAGGCCCCACTCGTCCACCCGGCGGGCGCCCTCGAGCAGCAACGATTCCGGGTTGATCGAGACGAGGAAGTCCTGCCGCTCGGGCCGGACGTCGGCCTCGAAGTTGAACGTCCCCTGCGTCCAGGTGAACAGGAAGTAGACCGCTTCCTCGATCTGTACCCGGATGTAGCGCTCCAGCTCGGGCTGCGAGATCGCGCCCTGCTCGACCAGGATCTCACCGAGCTTCTTGTCGCGCTCGCGCGTCTGGCGCGCGACGGCGGTGTCGAGCTGATCCTGTGTAATCTTCTCGTGCTTGACGAGGATGTCGCCGAGGCGGTCGCGGCGGTTGACGATCGAGGCGTAGCAGATGCGTCCGCGGTCGAAAAAGATGTAGCCGAAGTTCGACCGGTCGGCGATCGAGAGGCACCCGGTCTTCTGCCCCAGGGCGAGCAGCTGCAAGACGTCCGGGAGCGAGGCCTCCCGCAGCGAGCCCTTGATCGCCATCTAGCGCAGCTCCTCGATGAGGCGGTCCGCCGGAGCGCCCCAGTCCCACACGATCTTCTCGCGGCTGCGCACGCCGCCGGCGCTCGACACCACGATCCCCGAGGTCCGGAATCCGACCGTGCGCCGCCGCTCGGCGGCCGTGCCGCCCTCGAGCACTTCACGCGCCAGCCCCGCGCTCACTGGGACGTCCTGGGCGGCGGCGGCGCCGACGACGCGCTGCAGCAGGCCGATCAGGCTGCGTACCGAGTCCGCCGGGCGGTCGGCGAGGTAGTCGATCAACGCCGGATCGTCGGGGACCTCCTGAGCGCCCAGGGCCCGCTGCACCACGACGCGCCGCACTTCGCGGTCCGGCTCGGCGATCTCCACGACGAGCCCGCCTTCCAGCCGTGAGGAGATGCGCTGCTCGATCCCCTGCAGCGTCTTGGGATGCGCCGGCGCCGTGAAGACCAGCTGGCGCTCGAGGTCCTGGAAGAGATTGAAGAGGTTGAACAGCTCTTCCTGCGTGCGATCCTTGCCGCCGATCAGATGAATGTCGTCGAGCAGCAGGGCCGTGGCGCGGCGGTAGCGCGCGCGCCACCACTCCATGCGGTTGCCGTCGAGCGCCGTGATCAGCTCGTCGATGAACGCCTGGGTCGAGAGGCAGGCCACGACCGCTCCCGGCTGGCGCGCCAGCTCGAGTCCCAATGCGTTCAGCAGGTGCGATTTCCCGACTCCGCTCTTGCCGATGAAGACGAGCGGGTTGTAGCGCCGCCCCGGCTCCTCGATCACTTCGCGGGCCACGTTGGCGGCCAGCTGGTTCGACGACCCGACGGCGAAGTGGGAGAACGGCAGCGCGGCCGACGGCGCCGGCGGCGGTGCGGCGCCGGCGCGTACGCGCGAGGCCGCCTCCTCCGCCTCGACCAACCGCTCGGGGTCGCGGAACACGCTCTGCCCCGCGGCCTGCGGGTCGAACTGCGAGACTTCGGCTTCGAGCACCCGCAGCCGCTCCACGTCGCGCGCGAACGCCGCGATCTCCTCGTCGGGCGCGAGCGGCGTTTCCTGCTCGAGCAGCGCCTCGAGCCGCCGGGTCCGGTACCCCTCGCCTTCCCAGCGCAGAATCGCCTCGGCGATACGGGCGCGCCACGCCTCCACCGCCTTGCCGACGGTGACGGTGACGTCGGTGAGGAAAGCGGCGAACTCGTCGGGGGTCGGCACCCGCTCACCTGAGGCGGTGGCCGCAGCGGCCGAGCGGGACTCGATCCCCAGCAGCTGCTTCGCCCCCTCGGCGTTGAGCGGCGTCTCGTTGACGGCCTGGTAGGCGACGAGCCGGTTGAGGACACCCATCAGCTCGCGCACGTTGGCGAAGCTGGCGGCGGCCACCGTCTCGAGCACGCCGGGCTGGAACTCCGCCCCCCGCTCCTCCGTTTTGCGGCGCAGGATCGCCACCCGTGTCTCGTAGTCGGGGGCGCCGATATCCACGACCAGTCCACCGGAGAACCGCGAGATCAGCCGCTCGTCGAGATTTTCGATGTCGACCGGCGTGCGGTCGCTGGTGAGCACGATCTGGCGGCCCGCGGCCTGCAGCGCCTCCGACAGGCGCAGCAGCTCCGCCTGCATCTCGAGGCGGTTGGTGAGAAACTGCACATCGTCGATCAGCAGTACGTCCACGGTCTGGAAGCGGCGGCGGAATGCGTCGCCCTGCCCCGCCCCGATCGCCGCGTGGAACGCCTCGACGTACTCATCGAGCGTCAGGTACTCGACGTTCAGGTCGGGCGCGAGCCGCTTGGCGGCCGCTCCGATCGCCATGAGGAGGTGCGTCTTCCCGAGACCGGAGCCGCTGTAGATGAAGAGCGGGTTGTACGCCGAGCCGGGGCTTTCGGCCACGGTGCGCGCGGCGGTGACGGCCAGCCGATTCGCCGCCCCGACGACGAACGTGTCGAAGGTGAATTTCGGGTTCAGCGCGGTCGTCACACCGGCGCTCCCTGCGCCAGGCGGCGCAGTACGAGCTCGGTGATCGACTTGAGCGTCTCGAACACGCCGTTCCCGTGCAGCGCATCCGCGGGGAAGCTGGGCACGCCGCGGAAGTTGAGCGCGTCGTCGAGCTCGACGGGCTGGAGGATCAGCTCGCGCGGCAGGTCCTGCTTGTTGTACTGCAACGCCAGCGGCATCGTCCGGATGTCGATCGAGTGGTCGAGGAGATTGGCCTGGAGGTTCTGCAGGCTCTCGAGGTTCTCGTCGAGCTGACGCGCCTGGCTGTCGGCGACGAACACGACGCCGTCGGCGCCCTGCAACACGAGGCGCCGCGTGGCGTTGTAGTAGACCTGGCCGGGCACCGTGTAGAGCTGGAAGCGCGTGGTGAAGCCCGAGATCTGTCCCAGATCGATCGGCAGGAAGTCGAAGAACAGCGTACGGTCGGTCTGCGTCGCGAGCGACACCATGCGGCCGCGGCGCGACTCGGGCACCCGGCCGTAGATGTAATGGAGATTCGTCGTCTTGCCCGAGCGGCCCGGGCCGTAGTACACGATCTTGCAGGTAATTTCGCGAGTCGTGAAGTTGACGAGGGACAAGGTGCCCTATCTCCCAAACAGCGAGTTGAGGCTGTCGTTGAGCTCGCGCTCGAAGTCGGCCGCCAGCACCTGCTTGGGAACGCCCGCCTTCGGACTCGCGGCGCGCAAATCGGCCACGAGTTGCTCCAAGAATAACTGCACCAGGCCGAGACTCGAAGCGTCGAGCTCGTAGACGACGAGCACGACGAGCGTGCCGCGGTCGGTGTCGAACGCGCTCAGAAAAATCCCATGGCGCCGCCCCTGATGCGTCAGCCCGGCGAAGGGCGGCTGCCCCATCTGGCGCGCCAGCTCGTTGGTCGACGCCACGATCGCCGCCCCCAGCGCGGAGGCCGCCATCACATCGACCGCGCGCGAGAAGCCGGACTGCGCCAGCACCTGCCCCGCCGGCGTCATCAAGAGTACGAGACGCGCCCCCGCTTCGGTGACGTACTGGGTCAGCGGCTCGAGCGTCCAGGTCTCCACCGCCCGCACAACGGTCATGCCCCTGTCTCCGCCGCGCGCAACAGCTCGAGCCGCACCAATCCGACGTTCACGTCGGCCTCGGTCACCGCGACCAGCAGCAACCCCTCGCCCGCGGGCACCACCAGCAGCGCACCGTGATCGCATTGCAGATGCCAGAACTGGCTGGGGCCGAGTCCCGCCGACACCATGGCGCGCTGCAACCGGCCCGCGAGACTTGACGCGAGTGCGGCGACGGCGCCGCCTTTGATGCCTTCCATCAGCTGCTCGGCGACCACGAGCCCGTCGGCACGCGATACGACCATCGCGCCGCGTACACCGCGCACGCGGGTGATGAGGTCGAGGGCTCGTCCCAGCGGCGAGAAGGGCGTGCTCACCGCTGTCGCTCCAGCCATTGCCGGGCCACCTGGGCGGCGCGCTGCGCCAGGAGGCCGAGCCGGCCCAGCGGCAACGACCGGTCGCGCATCAACAGCAGCAGCGATTCCGGCGTCGGCTGCGCGAGGTAGACGTGCCCACCCTGCCCCTCGGCGGACAACCCGCGCCACACGCCCAGGTCGAGCAACCGCGCGGCGCGCGCCGCCTCCTGCGACACCCCGGCGAGATAGGCCGCGACGGTGTCGGTGACGTCCGTGCCGTCCGGCATCTTGAGCGCGCCGCCCAGCACCAGGCCGGCAAGGTCGAGCAGCAGCAGGCCCTCCTGCGCTCCCTC
>Ga0310811_10008956_pt1 | contig 12894 bp, 9 predicted proteins | sample YCmetagenome_FD_207642 | JGI IMG/M metagenome (GOLD analysis project Ga0310811, IMG submission 207642) | Soil microbial communities from experimental microcosm in Duke University, North Carolina, United States - YC | ecosystem: Engineered > Artificial ecosystem > Soil microcosm > Unclassified ...
GCAGCCTTCACAAACGACAACTCCCCATTCTCCACCCCAACCACAATCACATCCTTCGGTCCAAAGCGGCCTTCGAGAATCGCCTTCGACAGCGGATTTTCGATCTGCTGCTGGATCGCGCGCTTCAAGGGCCGTGCGCCATAGACCGGATCGAAACCGGCTTCGGCAATTTTCTGCAGCGCCTCGTCCTTGACCTGCAAGGCCATGTCCATGCGTGCCAGCCGCTGTTCGATCACATGTAGCTGGATCTTCGCGATCGCGCCGATGTTCTTCTCATCGAGCGCATGGAACACCACGATCTCATCGATGCGGTTGATGAACTCCGGCCGGAAATGCGCCTGCACTTCCGCCATCACCGCCATCCGGATCAGAGCCGTATCGCTGCCTTCCATCGCCTGGATCTTGTGTGAGCCGAGGTTGGAGGTCATCACGATCACCGTGTTCTTGAAGTCCACCGTGCGCCCCTGACCGTCGGTCATGCGGCCGTCGTCCAGCACCTGCAGCAGCACGTTGAAAACATCCGGATGCGCCTTCTCGATTTCGTCGAGCAGGATCACGCTGTACGGCTTGCGGCGCACCGCTTCGGTCAGGTAACCGCCCTCTTCGTAACCGACATAACCCGGCGGCGCACCGATCAGGCGCGCGACCGAATGCTTCTCCATGAATTCGCTCATGTCGATGCGGATCAGCGACTCTTCAGTGTCGAACAGAAAGGACGCCAGGGCCTTGCACAGCTCGGTCTTGCCGACGCCAGTGGGGCCGAGGAACATGAAGGAGCCGTAAGGCCGGTTCGGATCGCCCAGGCCCGCGCGCGAACGCCGGATCGCATCCGACACGGCGACGATCGCCTCGTGCTGCCCGACCACGCGCTTGTGCAACTCGGCTTCCATCATCAGCAGCTTGTCGCGTTCGCCCTGCATCATGCGCGATACCGGAATGCCGGTCGCGCGCGATACGACCTCGGCGATTTCCTCGGCGCCAACCTGCGTGCGCACCAGTTGCCGCTTGGTCGAGGTATCTTCGTTCGAGACCGCGTTCTTCAGCTTCGCTTCCAGATCGGGCAAGGTCTTGTACTGCAGTTCGGACACACGCTGCCAGTCGCTCTTGCGCGTGGCTTCATCCATCTGCAGGCGCACCTTCTCGATTTCTTCCTTGATCGCCTGGCTGCCCTGCGCGGCGGCTTTTTCGGCTTTCCAGATTTCTTCCAGGTCGGCGTATTCGCGACCCAGCCTTTCGATTTCTTCCTCGATCAGCGCCAGGCGCTTCTGCGAGGCTTCGTCCTTTTCCTTGTTGACCGCTTCGCGTTCGATCTTCAATTGAATCAGACGGCGGTCGAGCCGATCCATCACTTCCGGCTTGGAGTCGATCTCGATCTTGATCTTGGAAGCGGCTTCGTCGATCAGATCGATCGCCTTGTCCGGCAGGAAACGGTCGGTGATGTAGCGGTGCGACAGCTCGGCCGCGGCGACAATCGCCGGATCGGTGATTTCGACGCCGTGATGCACTTCATAGCGCTCCTGCAATCCGCGCAGAATCGCAATGGTCGCTTCGACCGAGGGTTCACCCACCAGGATTTTCTGGAAGCGGCGCTCCAGCGCGGCGTCTTTCTCGATGTACTTGCGGTATTCGTCCAGCGTGGTGGCGCCGACGCAATGCAGCTCGCCGCGCGCCAGCGCCGGCTTCAGCATGTTGCCGGCATCCATCGCGCCTTCCGCCTTGCCGGCGCCGACCAGCGTGTGCATCTCGTCGATGAAGACGATCGACTGGCCCTGGTCCTGCGACAGTTCGGTCAGCACCGCCTTCAGGCGTTCCTCGAATTCGCCGCGATACTTGGCGCCCGCCAGCAGCGACGCCATGTCGAGCGACAGCACGCGTTTGCCTTTCAGGCTTTCCGGCACTTCGCCATTGACGATGCGTTGCGCCAGGCCTTCGACGATCGCGGTCTTGCCGACGCCGGGTTCGCCGATCAACACCGGATTGTTTTTGGAACGGCGCTGCAGCACCTGGATCGCGCGGCGAATTTCATCATCGCGGCCGATCACCGGATCGAGCTTGCCGGCGCGCGCGCGTTCGGTCAGGTCCAGCGTGTATTTTTTCAGCGCCTCGCGCTGGCCTTCGCTCTCGGCGGAATCGACCTTGTTGCTGCCGCGCACGGCCTTGATCGCCGCTTCCAGCGCCTTGCGCGTCAAGCCGTTCTCGCGCGCGATGCGGCCGGCTTCGGACTTGTCTTCGGTCAGCGCCAGCAACACCATTTCGGTGGCGATGAATTCGTCGCCGTGCAGTTGCGATTCCTTGTCGGCAAGATTCAGCAGCGCCTGCAGGTCGCGCCCGACCTGCACCGTGCCGCCGGTGCCGGAGACTTTGGGCAAGCGTTCCATCGCGCCCCTGAGGCCGCTCACCATGCCGTTGATGTTGGCGCCGGCGCGCTGCAGCAGCGAACGCGTGCTGCTGTCGTCCTGGCTCAGCAAGGCGGACAGCACGTGCACCGGTTCGATATATTGATTGTCGTTGCCGACCGCATGGCTTTGCGCATCGGCCAGCGCTTGCTGGAGTTTGGTGGTGAGCTTGTCCACACGCATGAATGGTTCTCCGTTGGAAGATTCGTTGATGCAGCGGAAATGGGGTCAGAGTATCCCTTTTTCAAGCAAGGGTATTACAGGAAACCGCTTGCCGCGGTTAGATGGTGAAGACGCGATGGAGTGCTTGCCCGAAAGTGCATTTTGTCGGGAGAAGCGCCGGCCTGGCGAAAATTCAGTCGGCCTTGGCGTTCCATTTCGCCAGCGCTTCGTCGTCGGAGACGCGGGCATCGACCCAGCGCGCGCCCTGCGGCGTCTGTTCCTTTTTCCAGAACGGCGCCTGCGTCTTCAGGTAATCGATGATGAATTCGCAGGCATCGAAGGCTTCGCCGCGATGGGCGGAGGTGACTGCAACCAGCACGATCTGGTCTTTCGGCAACAAGGGGCCGACGCGATGGATGACCAGCGCGTCGAAGATATTCCAGCGCGCCTTCGCCTGCTCGACGATGTCCTGCAAGGCCTTTTCGGTCATGCCGGGATAGTGCTCGAGCGCCATCTCCGCCACGCTGGAACCGTCATTGAGATCGCGCACGGTGCCGATGAAGCTCACCACGGCGCCGACTTGCGGGCTGCCTGCGCGTAGCGCCGCCACTTCGCGGCTGAGGTCAAAATCCTCGGTCTGGACTCGGATCGGCATGTTCGTTCTCGCTACGCTTAACCGCCGGTCACCGGCGGGAAGAAAGCGACTTCGCCGCCTTCGTGAATCTGTGTGGCGGCATCGGTCATCTGCTGATCATAGGCCATGCGCAAGGACTTGCCTTCGGCCAGCACCTCGGCCCATTTGCCGCCGCGCTCGCGCAGGAAGGCGCGCACGTCGCCGACTGTCGCCACTTGCGCCGGCAAGCTCACCGTTTCCTGCGACACGCCGAGCGCTTCACGCACGCTGGCAAAAAAACGAAGTTGAATGTTCATGTTTACCTTGCTCAATACATCAGGTCGCTGAACGCGATAAAGCGCACCAGGTCGCCTTTCGCAATCGCATTATTCGGCGGATTGTCGATCAGGCCGTCGCCCCACACGGTGGAGGTCAGCACGCCTGAACTTTGATTCGGAAAAAGATCGAGCCCGCCGTCGCCGTTGATGCGGGCACGCAGAAATTCGTTGCGGCGGTCGCCCTTGGCCAGCGCGAAATCGGCGCGCAGCGTCAACACTTTCGGCGCCACGGCCTGCACGCCCTGCAGGCGCAGGATGAAGGGCCGCACGAACAGCAGGAAGGTCACAAAGCTGGAAACCGGATTGCCCGGCAGGCCGAGGAAAAACGCCTGCCCGGATTGCGCCGTGCGATTGACTTCGCCAAAGGCCAGCGGCTTGCCCGGCTTGACCGCGATCTGCCACATGTTGACCCGCCCTTCCGCCTCCAGCGCAGGCTTGATGTGGTCCTCTTCGCCGACCGACACGCCACCGGACGTAATGATCAGATCGTGTTCGGTCGCTGCGCGGCGCAAGGTCTCGCGCGTGGCGGCCAGCGTATCGGGCACGATGCCGAAATCGGTGATGTCGCAGCCCAGGTTTTGCAGCAGGCCGCGCAGCGTGAACTTGTTGGAGTTGTAGATCGCGCCGGGCTTCAGTTCCTCGCCCGGCATCGCCAGTTCGTCGCCGGTGAAGAACACCGCGACGCGCAGCTTGCGCGCGACCGGCAATTGCGCCAGGCCGACCGATGCCGCCAGTCCCAGCTCCTGCGCGCGCAAGCGGGTGCCGGCTTCAAGAATGGTGCTGCCGTCTTTGATGTCCTCGCCGGCGCGCCGTATCCATTCGCCGGATTGCGGCGCGTGATTGATCGTCACGATATCGCTGCCGCCATCCTTGCCGGCGACGCAGACTTCCTGCATCACGACGGCATCGGCGCCCGGCGGCACCATCGCGCCGGTGAAGATGCGCGCGGCGCAGCCGGCTTCGAGCGGCTGGCCGACATGGCCGGCCGGAATGCGCTGCGTCACGCGCAAGGTGGCATGACCGCTGGCGCAATCGGCGGCACGCACCGCGTAGCCATCCATCGAGGTGTTGTCCATCGGCGGCACGTCCAGCCGCGATTGCTGCGCGACGGCCAGCACACGGCCGTTCGCTTCCAGCGTGGACAGCATCTCGGTATCGGCAATGGGACGCGCAGCGGCGAGAAGAAATGCGAGCGCCTCGGGGACGCTGAGCAGCGGTTTGGGCTCTGTCATGTCGGCTAGAGAAAAGGGCTATCCGCAAATTGTAGCCGGATGGACGCATCCGCGCCCGCGGGCGGAGAATCGCAAGGTTTTACAGCGCGGTATGCGAGGCGATGAAAGCCTTCACCTTCGCCACGTCCGGCGCCATCACGGTAAAACGCTGCGGCAGCGCCTCGATGTTTTCAAAACCTTCCGGACGCTCGGCGTCGCGTCCCAGCGCTTCGCGTATCGTTTCATTGAATTTCGCCGGCAAGGCGGTTTCCAGCACGATCATCGTGACGCCGGGCTGCATGTTTTCGCGCGCGACCTTCACGCCATCCGCCGTGTGCGTGTCGATCGTCAAGCCGTATTTCGCATCCAGATCGCGGATCGTTGCAATGCGGTCGGCATGCACCGACTTGCCGGAAACAAAACCGTATTGCGCGATCTTCCTGAATTCGTCGCCGTCGCTGCCCGGCTTGCCGGACAGGTCGAAGCCGCCATCCGTTTCGACCTTGTGGAACAGCGCGCGCACGCGGGCGCCGTCGCCGTCCAGCAGATCGTGCACGAAGCGCTCGAAGTTGGAGGCCTTGCTGATGTCCATGCTCGGGCTCGACGTGTGATAGGTCTCGGCCGATTTGCGCACGCGGTAGATGCCGGTGCGGAAGAATTCGTCCAGCACATCGTTCTCGTTGGTCGCCGCGATCAGCTTGGCGATCGGCAAGCCCATCATGCGCGCGATGTGGCCGGCGCAGATATTGCCGAAATTGCCGGACGGCACGGTGAACGATACTTTTTGATCGTTGCTGGTGGTCGCGGTCAGGTAGCCGCGGAAATAGTAAATTACCTGCGCCACGACACGCGCCCAGTTGATCGAATTGACGGTGCCGATCTTCTGCTGCTTTTTGTATTCCAGATCGTTCGATACGGCCTTGACCATGTCCTGGCAATCGTCGAACACGCCTTCGATCGCGATATTGAAAATGTTCGGATCCTGCAGGCTGAACATCTGCGCGGTCTGGAACGCGCTCATCTTTTTGTGCGGCGACAGCATGAAGACGCGGATGCCCTTCTTGCCGCGCATTGCGTATTCCGCCGCGCTGCCGGTATCGCCCGAGGTTGCGCCGAAGATGTTCAACTCGGCATGCTGTTTCGCCAATGCGTACTCGAACAGGTTGCCGAGCAATTGCATCGCCATGTCCTTGAACGCCAGCGTCGGGCCGTTCGACAGCGCCTGCAGCATCAGCTTGCTGCCATTGCGCTCCTCGACCAGGCGCAGCGGCGTGATGCGCGCCGCCTCTTCGCCGTGACGCGCATTGCGATAGGTATCCGCGGTGTAGGTCTTGTGCGCCAGCGCGTGCAGATCGGCATCCGGGATGTCGGTCGCGAATTTCTTCAGGATTTCATACGCCAGGTCTGCATACGACAAGGTACGCCAGGTATCCAGCTCGTCGCCGGTCACTTGCGGATAGTGTTGCGGCAGATACAGGCCGCCGTCGGGTGCGAGGCCGCCGAGCAGAATCTGGGAGAACGACTGGGCTTCGGACGCGCCGCGCGTGGAAATGTATTGCATGGGAGGGATGAGGGTGATCTGGAAGCAAGCGTCATTATAGCGGAGCGGCGCCGCCGCGCCTGTGGAGACGCGGCGGCGTGGGCAGACCATGCGCCCGGAATCAGCTCAAATGTTCGAGGCGAATGCGCGTGACCTTGCCCAGCACGGTAGCCAGCGCTTCGATTTTGCGGATCGCAGCATCGACATTCTTTTCCTGCGTTTGGTGCGTCAGCATGATGATGTCGGTCTGCGTCTCGCCGAGCGAGGGCTCCTTCTGCAGCATGGCGTCGATCGAAATCGTCGATTCCGCCAGGATGCGCGTGACGTCGGCCAGCACGCCGAGCTTGTCGGCCACGTGCATGCGCAGGTAATAGCTGGTCGTCACTTCGGACATCGGCAGCACCGGCGTATCGGCCATCGAATGCGGCTGGAATGCGAGATACGGCACGCGGTGCTCGGGCGCGGCGTCGGCCAGGCGCGTGATGTCGACCAGGTCGGCAATCACCGCCGAAGCGGTCGGCTCCGCGCCCGCGCCCTTGCCGTAATACAGCGTGGCGCCGACTGCGTCGGCCTGCACCAGCACCGCGTTCATCGCACCTTCCACGTTCGCAATCAATCGTTTGGTCGGGATCAGCGTCGGATGCACGCGCAACTCGATGCCTTTGTCCGTGCGCTTGGCGATGCCCAGCAGCTTGATGCGATAGCCGAGCTGTTCCGCATAGCGGATGTCGATCGCTTCCAGCCTGGTGATGCCTTCCACGTATGCCTTGTCGAACTGCACCGGAATGCCGAATGCGATCGAGGACATCAGCGTCGCCTTGTGTGCCGCATCCACGCCTTCGATATCGAAAGTCGGGTCGGCTTCGGCGTAACCGAGACGCTGCGCCTCCTTCAACACGGTGTCGAAATCCAGTCCCTTGTCGCGCATCTCGGACAGGATGAAGTTGGTCGTGCCGTTGATGATGCCGGCGATCCATTCGATGCGGTTGGCGGTCAATCCTTCGCGCAGGGCCTTGATGATCGGGATGCCGCCGGCCACCGCCGCTTCGTACGCCACCATCACGCCCTTGGCCTGCGCCGCCTTGAAGATTTCGTCGCCATGCGTGGCCAGCAAGGCCTTGTTGGCGGTGACGACGTGCTTGCCGTTGGCGATGGCTTTCAGCACCAGCTCCTTCGCCACGCCGTAGCCGCCGATCAGCTCGATGACGATGTCGATATCCGGATTGTCGACCACCTGATTGCCATCGGCAACGACCGCGCAATGATCGCCGACGATTTCCTTGGCGCGCGCCACGTCGAGATCCGCCACCATCACGATCTCGATGCAACGGCCCGCGCGGCGCGCAATTTCTTCCTGATTGCGCTTCAGTACATGGAAAGTACCGGCACCGACGGTGCCTATGCCCAGCAAGCCTACTTTGATCGATTTCATGATGTCTTCAATATTTGCTAATGATGTGCCTGTCAGCCTACGCGCTTGCGGTAGCCGTCGAGGAAATGCGCGATGCGGCCGATCGCCGCCGTCAGGTCGTCTGAATTCGGCAGGAATACTACCCTGAAATGGTCAGGCGTCGGGCAATTGAAGCCGGTGCCCTGCACGATCAGCACACGTTCTTCCGCCAGCAGCTGATAGGCGAAATCCTGATCGTCGGTGATCGGATACATCGCCGGATCGAGGCGCGGGAACATGTACAGCGCCGATTTCGGCTTGACGCAGGTGACGCCGGGAATATCGGTCAACAGCTTGTGCGCCAGATCGCGCTGCTTCAGCAGGCGTCCGCCCGGGCCGACCAAGTCGTTGATGCTTTGATAGCCGCCGAGCGCGGTCTGGATTGCGTACTGTCCCGGCACGTTCGCACACAGGCGCATCGAGGCCAGCATGTTCAAGCCTTCGATGTAATCCTTCGCGTAACGCTTTTCGCCGGACACTACCATCCAGCCGGCGCGATAGCCGCAGGAACGATAGTTCTTCGACAGGCCGTTCAGCGTGATGAACAGCACGTCATCGGCCAGCGAAGCGAGCGAGGTATGCGTGGCGCCGTCGTACAGCACCTTGTCGTAGATTTCATCCGCGAACACGATCAACTGATGCTGGCGCGCGACTTCGACGATCTGCTGCAGCAGCTCGACCGGGTACAGCGCGCCGGTCGGATTGTTCGGGTTGATGACGACGATCGCCTTGGTATTCGAATTGATCTTCTTCTTGATGTCTTCGATGTCAGGGAACCAGCCGGCCTGCTCGTCGCAGACGTAGTGCACCGGCTTGCCGCCCGACAGGCTGACCGCGGCGGTCCACAAGGGATAGTCGGGCGACGGCACCAGCACTTCGTCGCCGGTATTCAACAACGCGTTCATGCTCATCACGATCAGCTCGGACGCGCCATTGCCAAGATAGACGTCATCAATCGTGACGCCGGCAATCTGCTTCTGCTGCGTGTATTGCACGATCGCCTTGCGCGGCGCAAACAGGCCTTTCGAATCGGTGTAACCGGAGGCGTTCGCCATGTTGCGGATCATGTCCTGCACGATCTCGTCCGGCGCGTCGAAGCCGAAGGTCGCAAGATTGCCGATGTTCAGCTTGATGATCTTGTGGCCGTCTTCTTCCATTTGCCGCGCTTTTTCGAGCACGGGTCCGCGGATGTCGTAGCACACGTCAGCCAGTTTTTTCGATTTGTAGATCGGTCGCACAGCAGCACCTTTTGATGTCGAAAAGCGGGACCGCTCTTCGATGTGATTGCCTATTCGTCAGGGCCGGAACTGCCAGGCGAAGACGTCGGCGGTGACGCGCAGAATGCGCGCGGAAAAGTGGTCCATTTTGCCGAAAGCAACAGATTTTATCAATCGCAAAACCACGATGTCCGAGTGAAAACGATACAATAAACGCTCTTTATCTTTCAAAATCCCCGCAAAGGCAGTCCGCTGCCCCAATCGCGCCCATGAAGCTTCACAGCACCCCGACCCAGCAATATCAAACCATCACCGCCTACGACGAAGCCGGCGTCGAGATCAACCTGATCCGGTTCCAGCACAGCCTGATCGTGATGCCGGAAGTCGCGCCCGTCGCATGGCCGGTCGCATCCTTCGATGCGCTGACGGCCGAGAACTTCGATCAGATCGGCGCCATGACGCCCGATGTGGTGATCCTCGGCACCGGCGCGCGCCAGCGCTTCATTCATCCCAGGCTGATCGCCAGCCTGACCGCGACGCGCACCGGCGTCGAATGCATGGATAACCAGGCCGCATGCCGCACCTACAATATCCTGATGGCGGAAGGCCGCAAGGTCGCGCTGGCGCTGATTTTCCAGGCCTGATACGCCGATTCGGCCCCGTTCAAAGCGGCCGTAATTGTCGTGTCAGCTTGGTCGATTAGCATGCATTGCAAGGCGCTGAATTTTCTGCATCTTGCTTGAAATGCAAATGCGCGTCCCCATATGCGTCTTCACGATTGTTCGAACAGCATCGGACAAGCCGATATCGACCGCGCCTCGATATCTTCGATAAGGAAAGCGACAAGGAATGGATCAAGACCTCGAACTGGCCGAACGCCCTTCTGCATTGAACATGACGGTGCCCGATTTCTCGGCGCCGATGACCAGCGACCGCACATTTCAACTGGCTGATTACAAAGGGAAAAAGATCGTGCTCTACTTTTACCCCAAGGACAATACGCCGGGCTGCACCACCGAGGGCATCCAGTTCCGCGAACTGTATCCCGAGTTCCAGCAGGCCAACGCCGAAATCATCGGCGTCAGCCGCGACAGCCTGCGTTCGCACGAAGGCTTCAAGGCCAAGCTGGCCATGCCCTTCGAGCTGATTTCCGATCCCGATGAAGCCGTCTGCAATCTGTTCGATGTGATGAAATGGAAGAACATGTACGGCAAGAAAGTGCGCGGCGTCGAGCGCTCCACCTTTATCATTGACGAATCCGGCAAATTGGTGAAAGAATGGCGTGGAGTGAAAGTGCCTGGACACATTGATGAAGTGCTGAAGTTTGTGAAGGCTCTTGCCTAGGTTTGCAAACCCATTGAATTCAAAAGAATTTTTCCGAAGAAAAGCCGTTTGTGGATTAGGCCTCGCGCCTTCCCAAACGGCTTTTTTGCTTTTCGATTCGTCCGTCGCTTTTTCCCACCCACCTTTTCCCGCATCTTCCTCTTCGCTTTATCGTTCCACGGCTGTTCGCACTCGTAGCAATGTTTTCAAACTTTCCAGATCGAGGTCCTGATGCCACTGCCTAAATTACCGACCAAGCCGGCAGCACTGCTGTCACCACAAGAATATCCGAAGGCGGACAAGGACAAGATAGTCAAATCGCTGACACTGATCGAACCGCTTGCACGCAAGCCGGAAGCCGAACCGGCCGTGCGCGCCCGATCCGACGATCGCATCTCGGGCGTCAAACCGCGCATTGCAGAGGCCAGCAGCGCAGCGCCGCAAAAATCCGGCAACCGCCGCACCAACGCCAAGGCCGGCCCGAAGAAATTATTCGTGCTCGACACCAACGTCCTGATGCACGATCCGACCGCACTGTTCCGCTTCGAGGAACATGACGTCTACCTGCCGATGATCACGCTGGAAGAACTGGACGATCACAAGAAAGGCATGTCCGAAGTCGCGCGCAACGCACGCCAGGTATCGCGTTCGCTGGATGCGCTGGTCAGCGGCGTCGAAGAGAGCGAAATCGATGAAGGCATTCCGCTCTCCAAGCTGGGCAACAAGGATGCCAAGGGCAGTCTGTTCTTCCAGACCCGATTGCAGGACATCACGCTGCCGAAAGGCCTGCCGGTCGGCAAGGCCGACAACCAGATTCTCGGTGTGGTGCAGGCGCTGGAATCGCAGCACCCGGAACGCCCGGTGGTGCTGGTGTCGAAGGACATCAACATGCGCATCAAGGCGCGTGCGATGGGCCTGCCGGCGGAAGAATATTTCAACGACCATGTGCTGGAAGACACCGACCTGCTGTACTCCGGCATCATGCAACTGCCGGACGACTTCTGGGCCAAGCACGGCAAGGGCATGGAGTCGTGGCAGGAAAACAAGCACGGCACCGGCTATACCTTCTACCGTCTGAGCGGACCGCTGGTGCCGCACATGCTGATCAACCAGTTCGTCTTCATGGAACCGCAGAACGGCGAAGCCTCGTTCTACGGCCAGGTGCGCCAGATCAACGGCAAGACCGCGGTGATCCAGACGCTGCGCGACTATGCGCATACCAAGAACAGCGTGTGGGGCGTAACGGCGCGCAACCGTGAACAGAACTTCGCGCTGAACCTGCTGATGGATCCGGAATGCGATTTCGTCACGCTGCTCGGCCAGGCCGGCACCGGCAAGACCTTGCTCGCGCTCGCGTCCGGCCTGGCGCAAGTGCTGGAAACCAAGCTCTACAGCGAAATCATCGTCACGCGCGTCACGGTGCCAGTCGGCGAAGACATCGGTTTCCTGCCGGGTACCGAAGAGGAAAAGATGTCGCCGTGGATGGGCGCCTTCGACGACAACCTCGAAGTGCTGAACAAGTCGGACAACGACGCCGGCGAATGGGGCCGCGCCGCCACGCAGGACCTGATCCGCTCGCGCATCAAGATCAAGTCGCTCAACTTCATGCGTGGCCGCACCTTCGTCAACAAGTACCTGATCATCGACGAGGCGCAAAACCTGACGCCGAAGCAGATGAAGACGCTGGTGACGCGCGCCGGTCCGGGCACCAAGATCGTCTGCCTCGGCAATATCGCGCAGATCGACACGCCGTATCTGACCGAAGGCTCAAGCGGCCTGACCTACGTGGTCGACCGCTTCAAGGGCTGGACGCACAGCGGTCATGTAACGCTGGCGCGCGGCGAACGTTCGCGCCTGGCCGACCACGCCAGCGACGTGCTGTAAGACGATCCGCCAACAAAAAGCCTGCCTATCTTTCGATAGGCAGGCTTTTTTATTGCGTCCGATCAGGCTTAGAACAACGTGGTTCCTATCCACCAGGCGATCGCGGCGACGAAGGCCGATGCCGGGATGGTGAAGATCCAGGCCCACACGATATTGCCGGCTACGCCCCAGCGCACCGCCGACATCTTCCTGGTCGCGCCGACACCGACAATGGCGCCGGTGATCGTGTGCGTGGTCGATACCGGCACGCCCAGCGCGGTGGCCAAAAACAGCGTGATCGCACCGCCGCATTCGGCGCAAAAACCGCCCACCGGTTTCAGCTTGGTGATCTTCTGCCCCATCGTTCTGACGATGCGCCAGCCGCCGAACAGCGTGCCGAGGCTGATCGCGCTATAGCAACTGATGATGACCCAGGTCGGCAACGGGTCGGCCGAAGTGCTGACGCCGGCCGCGATCAGCAGCATCCAGATAATCCCCATCGTTTTCTGCGCGTCATTGCCGCCGTGCCCCAGGCTGTACATGGCGGCGGAAAACAGTTGCAGGCGGCGGAACCAGCGATCGACATTGCGCTGCGAGCTGCGCACGAACATCCACGACACCAACACCATCATCAGCGAGCCGAACACGAATCCAAGCAAGGGCGACAGCACGATGAACAGGATGGTCTTGAACAGGCCGGATGCGACCAGCGAACCGATGCCCGCCTTGGCAACCGCAGCGCCGACCAGGCCGCCGATCAGGGCGTGCGAGGAGGAAGAAG
>Ga0310811_10008957_pt1 | contig 12894 bp, 9 predicted proteins | sample YCmetagenome_FD_207642 | JGI IMG/M metagenome (GOLD analysis project Ga0310811, IMG submission 207642) | Soil microbial communities from experimental microcosm in Duke University, North Carolina, United States - YC | ecosystem: Engineered > Artificial ecosystem > Soil microcosm > Unclassified ...
GCGCCCGCTTATGAAGAGTTCGTCCTCGGCGGTACGATCCCGCTGTTGTTCGATGATTGGCTGGCCTCGCAGCGGGCGTCGATGCCGGCAGCGCCGCTCGGGATTGCGGTTGGCCGGCGCGCGGCGACGTATCGCATCGATCTTCCTCTCGGCATTTTGAGCCCGTATTTCTGGGCCGGCAGCGCCGGCTCGGAGCTGCACGACTGGCATCGCTACGCCGGCATCGAGGCGTCTCTCGACGAAACCGGCCTCTGGGCGATCCACGTACCGAACGCGCACCTGCTTGCCGGCGCCGGTTACTCGCTCGATCGGCCGGCGCGCCACCACACGACCGTTTACATCGCGTTGCGCTTCCGGCCATGATTGATACTTCGCGCACGCCCCATGCAGCACAGACGAATGCACGTCTCACACTACTCGATGGAGCAAAGCAGTGATCTCGATTTCAAGGTTGCGGATGCTGGCGGGACTCGGCGCGTTTGGTGCGGCCGGCGGCCTGGTGGCGCTCTATGCGCTCATCGTGTTCATCAGCCTGCCATTCGGCATCGATACCGCCGAATCCTTCATTGCCATCTGCAGCGTCGGTCTGTTGGTCCTGGCACTCGTGCTCAGCCACGTGATCTACGCACGGATCCTGCTGGCGGCTGCCCGCGGGAAACGGTTCGGTCTCTGAGCGCGTTCGCGCCATCGCGCGACGGTGTCGCGCTGCCTCGAAACGTTTCGCTCTTGCGGTCGAAACGAGCGACCACCTCAACGCCATTTCGTGAGCGAGTGCTGAGCACCCGCATGGGTGCGCAAGGCTGACTCCGCAAGCGGTTACACGCTGGCCTCCTCTGCGTCTGTACCACGGGAGGAGTCCGGATGACCGAAACCGTCGAGACGCGCTGGGAAGGGCACAACGAGAACGGCCGCCGCGCGTTCACACAAGGCGACTACGCGCAAGCGGAGCAGTCGTTCATCGCGGCGATCCGAGAAGCAACGCTGCTCGGTGCCGACAACGCTCGCTTGGCGACGAGCCTCAGCAATCTCGCGCAGCTCAAGTACCGACAGAAAGATCTCGCGCAAGCCGAAGCGCTGTTCCGGCGCTCGCTCGCGATTCGCGAGCGCATGCTCGGCGGCGATCACGTCGGTCTCGTGCAAAACATCAACAACCTCGCCGCGCTGCATTACACGCGCGGCGAATTGGCCCAGGCCGAACCGCTCTTCCGTCGAGCGCTCGACATCAGCGAGAAGACGTTGGGCGAGTCGCACCCCGATGTCGCGGTCACACTCAGCAATCTCGCGCGACTCTACTTCCGCAAGAACGACTTCAGCTCCGCCGCGCCGCTTCTCCTCCGGCTTCTGTCGATCAAAGAGCACGCGCTCGGCGCGCATCATCCCGAGGTTGCGGCGATCGTCGCCAGCCTGGCGAAGGTCCGCGCGGCCGAGGGCGATCTGGACGCCGCCGAGCAGCTCGCGCGCCGCGCACTGGCGTCGAAGGAATCCACGGCCAAAGCGGACGACCCGTCGCTCGCGCCGAGCATCGAGGCGCTGGCCGACGTGCTCGCGGCTCGCGGGAACCACGACGAGGAGCATCGCCTGCGCGAGCGCGCCGCGCGCCTGCGCGGTCAGTCGCCTAACGCAGCGCCGCCGCCGGCCGGTTCGCTGACCGTGGAGCTCAGGCCTGTCTCGGCTGACACGCGCGCCCGCACCAGCGGCAGCACACCGCAAGCCACTGACGTCGCCGCACCGTCCTCCCCAGCGGCCGCCTCGAACGGAGTACGCAAGTCCGGCGGCGTGTCGCGCACCGAGCGCACGGAGCCGCGCACCGGACCGGTCCGCGAGTCTGTGACCAAGTCGACCACGCTGCCGTGGATCGAGCCGCCCACGTCGCCTGCCTTGCGGCGCCAATTTCCACCCAATCCTCCCGAGCAACCGATGCCCGCGGCGCCGGCGTTTGCTGCAGTGACGTCGCCCGTCGCGCCGGAAGTGACGCGATTCACTCCGCCAGCACCGCGCGTCGAGACCGCGCCGCCTCGTGTCGAGAGCACCGCGTGGGAACAGGTGCATCACCAGACGCGCGCCGAATCGCACGCCGAGTCACACGAGCGGCCGGCTGACGAAACGTTCGCCGACGAAACGGAGCACCTGGCCGAATGGACGCCCGCACCCCGCCGAAATTGGGTGAAGGTGTTCGCGGCCGCTGCGGCCGTGGTGGTGATCGGCGCGGCCAGTTGGGCATTCTTCATGGAGCATCCGGCCGCCGACGATCCCAGCACTGTGTCCGCTACGGCGGGCAGCGTCGCCCTCCGCTCGAAGGCAACGAAGCATTCCACAGCACACACCGACGCTGCGGCGCCGGCGGGGCAGGGATCATCGCCGACCGCTGAGGGCGAGCGCCCAACTGAACACGCGGGCGAGTCGCATCCCAACGCCGAGCACTCGACGGCTGATGCCAGGCCGTCCGAGACGAAGAGTCCGGGTGCGAAATCATCGGAGTCGAAGTCGCACGCGGAGTCGGGCAGTCGGTCCGGCACGGCTGACGGTGCGGCTCCTCCGGTAGCGGGCCTTCCGAACATCGACGTAAACGCCGTGACCAATCGCATGACAGAGAAGGCGAAGGAGCGCGTCGATTCCGTTGGCCGCGCGATTACCGTGAAACCGCCGACATTCGAAAAGTCCAAGCCCTCTCAGCCGTAACGCCGTCCGCGACGCCTCCCAATGCGCACGACGGCCGCCCGTGCCCGCGACACCCATGTTGCGGGCACGCGTGCATCTGGGTGACGGTGCCATCTTTCCATCGAGTCGTTACTTACATAGAGTTGAAATCGCACCTCGAAGCGCGTCGCCGGAGACGTCATGCAGCAAAACGTTGGACCTAGTCGAGTGACCGCTGTACCACTGGGCAATGGCGATCACAACGACGATTTGCTCCGAGCCGTTCAGGATGCCGCCGCCGGCAGCCATGAAGTCCTGGGCGAGATGGGCCGGGATGCTGGCGGCCGCGTCATTTACCTCGCGCGCGATGTGAAGTCGGCCGCGCTCGTTGCGCTCCGCTTGGAGGGCGGGCAGGGCGATTACGTGCTCGACGTCGCGCGTACGTTGGACGCCAGTGTTGGCCGTGCGATCCCGGCGACGTGCGACCGCTGCGGCGCGCCGCTCGTCGGTGGAGGCAAGTTCTGCCCGCAGTGCGGATCTGACGTCGCAAAGACGGTCGCGGACGAGGGCTCGCGCGCAGAATTGCTCGATGCCGTGAAAGCCGCGTCGCGCGGTGAATTCGAGATCCTCGGCGAGATGGACCGTGCCGAAGGCGGCGGAGTCGTGTACTTCGCACGCGATCTCTCGTCGGGCAACGTGGTGACGCTGCGCCTCCGGAAAGAGCAGGATGCGAACGCGGCGACCGAATCGTATTCGTTAGGCGAAACGCACGTGCTGCGGCCGTTGGTCAATGCGATCGGCAACGGGACGGCGGTGCCGCCGGCCAGCGCACCCGCACCCCAGGTGCCGGCAGGGCCTACACTCACCAAGCCGATGCTGCCGCGCCTCACGCCGCAGGAAGTGCTGATTCCCGCGGATCAGATGCCGGTGGATGAAACGCTCCCGCCTCGACCCGCGCGATCGACTCCACCGTGGATGATCGGCGTCGGCGTGGTGGGCCTGGTGGGCGTCCTTGCCGCCGCGATGTTCGTGCACGCGCGCCTAACGGCGCCCGATGCAACGCGCATGGACAGCGTCGTCGCGCAGGCCGGGCAGGGGCCACTGGCCTTGCCGCCCATCGACACGGCGCACGTCATGGTGAGCGATCGCGTACCGGCCGGCGCACGGTTGACCGTGAACGGTATCGTGTGGCAGCCGCCGGCGATCGCGCTGCCGCCCGGCACGTATACGTTAGGCGCCGAGGTATCGGGTTCCGCGCCGGTGACGGAGACGGTGTCGCTCAAACCGGGTCAGACGCTCCTCTGGTCTCCGGCGGTGGCTGCGCCGCGCGACAGGTCCGGACGTCCCGTTGCTGCGAGCCGTCCGCCGCCTCGGAAGGAGGCGCCTCGACCAGCGGCCAACACCACCAAGCATGCGACGGCGCCCGCGACGGCGACGGCGACAGTCGCGAGCTCGAGCGCGGCACCCGCGACGTCCGTCACGTGCTCGTCGGCGTACGGCGCCAAGGATTGGGCGTCGGCACTCACGGTGTGCGCGCGCGACGCGCAGGCGGGCGACGTGAATGCCCAACGCAACCTCGGCGCGATGTACTTGCAGGGATACGGTGTGCCGCGGGATCCGACCCAAGCCTTCACGTGGTTCAAGAAGGCAGCGGACGCAGGAAGCCGCGACGCTGCGTACCAGCTCGCGGTCATGTACGAGGCGGGGCGCGGCGTGCCGCGGGATGTCGCACAGGCAGCATCATGGTATCGTAAGGCAGCGGCGCTGGGCGACGTCGACGCCGAGGTGAAAGTCGGGATGGCCTACGAAAACGGGGCGGGCGTGGACGTCAGCATGGATCAGGCGGTGCTCTGGTATCGCAAAGCGGCCGACCAAGGGAGCGCGTGGGCGCAGAACCGGCTGGGATGGCTCTACGGCATGGGTAAAGGCGTGGACCGCGACGATGCGCAGGCCATGCGGTACTTCCGCACAGCGGCGAACCAAGGCGACCCGCAGGCGGAATTCAACGTCGGATTCATGTACGCCAACGGCCGCGGCGTGGCGCAGGATGATTCGCTGGCCGTGTCGTGGTTCCGTAAGGCGGCCGCGCAAGGCTGGGCCGACGCACAGAAGGAGCTGAAGCGGCGCGGCCTCGCGCAGTGAGCGGCACGCCCTCGCCTAACGATCAAGCGGCGCCCGCCGATCCGATCGCGCACTTCACGGCCCTGCTGAGCGAGGCGCAGCGCGTGGACCGCGCGCGTCTCCCGGAGCCAACCGCGATGACGCTCGCCACCGTGGACGACGCCGGGCGGCCGTCGGCGCGCATCGTGCTCCTCAAGGAGGTCGATGCCCGTGGCTTCGTGTTCTACACGAACTACGAAAGCCGCAAGGGACGCGAGCTGCTCGCGCATCCGTGGGCGGCGCTGTGCTTTCATTGGCAACCCATGGAACGACAGGTGCGCGTCGAAGGACCGGTCGAGCGCGTGACCGACGCCGAGGCGGACGCCTACTTTGCGTCGCGGGCGCGCATGAGCCGCGTCGGCGCATGGGCGTCGCGGCAAAGCGCCACGCTCGAGAGCGACGCGGAGTTGCAGCATCGCGTGCGTGATGTCGAAGCGCGCTTCGCCGGCGGCGATGTGCCGCGACCGCCGAATTGGTCCGGATTCCGCGTGGTCCCGCAGCGCATCGAATTCTGGCGCGGGCGGCCGCACCGTCTGCACGAGCGGTTCCTCTACGAGCGCGACGACACGGGCTGGCGCGTGCGTCGTCTCTTTCCGTAAGTGCCTCACGGGACCTATTCAGCGGGGTCCGCACCTTCTAAACTTCGCCCCCATGGCAACTCGAGTTGTGGAACCGATCGGCGTGGAACAAGCCGCGCCCTGGACGATCGAAGACTCGCGCACGCTCTACAACGTCGAAGGCTGGGGCATCGGATTCTTCGACATCAACGAGCGCGGCCACGTCGTGGTGCGGCCCGACAAATCGCGGCCCGATCGCGAGCTCGATCTGTACGAGCTGGCAACGGACCTGGCGGAGCAGGGCGTGACGCTGCCGCTGCTGCTCCGATTCTCCGACATTCTGCGCTCACGCGTCGAGACATTGAGCGGGCGATTCCAGACCGCCATTCGTGAGTTCGGCTACGAGGGCGACTACACGCTGGTCTATCCGATCAAGGTGAACCAGCAGCGGCACGTCGTCGAAGAGATCGTGCAGTTCGGCGCGCCGCACGGTGTGGGACTCGAGTGCGGCAGCAAGCCCGAGCTGCAGGCGGTACTCGCGCTCACCGATTCGACCAACCACATGATCGTGTGCAACGGCTACAAGGACGAGGAGTTCATGCGCCTCGCCCTCATGGGCCAGAAGTTAGGCCATCAGGTCTTCATCGTGCTCGAGCAGATGGCCGAGCTCGACACGCTGCTGCGCGTCGCGGATCAGATACAGGTGATGCCGACGGCCGGGGTGCGGATCAAGCTCGCGTCCGAGGGCTACGGCCGATGGGCGGAGAGCGGCGGCGAGAAGTCGAAGTTCGGGCTCAACACCAGCGAGCTCGTGAAGATGATCGACAAGCTCCAGGGGATGGGCCGGCTGGATGTGCTCAGGCTCATCCACTTCCACCTGGGCTCGCAGATCACGGACATCCGGTACATCAAGGCGGGGCTGCAGGAAGTGGCGCGCTTCTACGCCGAGCTGCACGCCGCGGGCGTGGACATCACGCACGTCGACGTGGGCGGCGGGTTAGGCGTGGACTACGATGGGTCCGGGTCGACGGTCGCGGCGAGCGTCAACTACTCGGTGCAGGAGTACGCGAACGACGTGATCTACACGCTCGCCGAAGCGTGCCGCGAGGCCAACCTGCCGATGCCGCACGTGATCTCCGAGTCGGGGCGCGCGCTGACGGCGCACCACGCGCTGCTGCTGCTGGACGTCATCGACGTCGAGTCGCAGCAGGAGGTGCAGGTGCCGGAGCTCGGCGACGACGACCACGGCATTCTGCACGAGCTCAAGGAGGGCTACGAGACGGTCTCCAACCGGTCGGTGCGCGAGGTCTATCACGACGCGACGTTCGCCAAGGAACGCGCCCAGGCGCTGTTCAATTCGGGTGTCCTAACGCTGCGCGGACGCGCGTTGGCCGAGCAGCTGTACACCGCGACGCTCAACGCCGTGGCGCGCATCGCGCAGCGCGACCGCGAGGAATACTCGGACATCATCGACGACCTCGAGGCGCAGCTCGTCGACCGGTACTTCTGCAACTTCAGCATCTTCCAGTCACTCCCCGACAGTTGGGCCATCGACCAGCTCTTCCCGATCATGCCGGTGCACCGCCTCGAGGAAGAGCCCGTACGCCGCGGCACGCTGCAGGACGTGACGTGCGACTCGGACGGGAAGATCGACCGCTTCGCGGGCGGACGACACGGGCAGGCGCGCCTCGAGCTGCACCCGTATCGTGACGGCGAGCGCTACGTGTTGGGCATTTTCCTAACGGGAGCGTACCAGGAGATCCTGGGCGACTTGCACAACTTGTTCGGCGACACGAACGCCGTGCACGTGCGATTGTCCAACGGCGGGTACGAGGTGTCGGATCTGGTGCACGGCGATACGGTGACCGAGGTGCTGGCCTACGTGCAGTTCCGTGCATCCGACTTGCTGGCGACCTTCCGCCGCAAGGTCGGCGCGGCGAAGTCGCTCACGCGGCAGGAAGCGAACATGTTCATCGCCGAGTACGTGGCCGGGTTGGAGGGCTACACGTACCTCGAGGGCGAAGGCGAGTAGCCGGGACGGCATCGGCCGCCCCGGTGGTCGGTCTCGCGATTACTTCTTGGGCCGCGCCTCATAGCGCTTGGCGACCTCGGGCCAGTTCACGAGGTTCCACCACGCGGAGATGTAGTCGGCGCGGCGATTCTGATACTTCAGGTAGTACGCGTGCTCCCAGACATCCAGGCCGAGGATGGGATAACGGCCGTCCATCGCCGGATTGTCCTGGTTAGGCGTGCTCTCGATCTTGAGCGCGCCGGACCCATCGGCCACGAGCCATGCCCAACCGGAGCCGAACCGTGACGACGCGGCGGCGTTGAACTGCTCCTTGAGCTTGGCCATGTCGCCGAACGATTTCGCGACCGCGTCGCCCAGATTGCCGCTCGGGTCGCCGCCGCCCTTGGGGCTCATGATCAACCAGAACATCGAGTGATTCCAATGGCCGCCGGCGTTGTTGCGCACGGCCGTGCGAACGGCGTCGGGCACCTTGGACAGGTTGGCGATGATGTCATCCAAGCTCTTCTGCTGAAATTCGGGCGCCTTCTCCAACGCCGCGTTCAGGTTGTTGACGTACGCCTGATGGTGTTTCGTATGATGGATTTCCATGGTGCGCGCATCGATGTGCGGCTCCAGGGCGGCGTAATCGTAGGGCAGTGGGGGAAGTGCGAATGCCATGTCGTGCCTCCGAAAGTGCCGTGCGCCTTACGGCGCGGTGCTGTCGGGCTGCACCGATGCCGCGCGACGCTCGCGCAGCCAACCGATGATGCCCGGCAAAATGGACAGGAAAATCACCCCGATAATGATGACGTCGATGTGCTTGCTGACACCGGGCACGGAGCGACCCAGGAAGTAGCCGATCAACAGCATCGCCCACACCCACCCGATGCCGCCGAGTGCGTTGTACATCACGAAGGTTCGATAGCGCATCTCGCCCACGCCGGCCACGACCGGCGCGAACGTCCGAATGATCGGCATGAAACGCGCGAGCACGATCGTTTTGCCACCATATTTCTCGTAGAACGCGTGCGCACGGTGCAGATGTTTCTTGTTGAAGAACAGCGAATTCTCGCGCGTGAAAATGCGGGGCCCTGTCGCTTTGCCGATCGCATAGCCAACGCTGTCGCCGGCGACCGCAGCGATCGAGAGGATCACGCCCATGAGCCAGACGTTGAGGAAACCCTGCGACGCAAGGAGCCCGGCGGTCACGAGCAACGAATCGCCTGGCAGGAAAAACCCGACCAACAAACCCGTCTCCGTGAATACCACCACGGTGAGCACCGCATAGCCGCCCCATCGGATCAGCCCTTCGAGGTTGTAGAGCTGGTGCCAGATTTCGAGCAAACGCTGCATACGGCTCCGTGGTGATGGCGCGCGCGAAGAAGGTCACGCAAGTTCCACCCGTTCGAGGTCCGGGTCAACCGGCGGCTAGCGTGGTGTACACCATCGGCCACTCGACGCGCGACATCGATCGCTTCATCGCATTGCTCGAGCGCGAGCACATTCAACACGTCGCCGATGTGCGAAGCTTCCCCGGATCTCGGCGGAATCCGCAGTTCGGTCGCGAAGCGTTAGCCGCGTCGCTGGCGGCGCGCGGGATCGGCTATTCGCACCATCCAGAGTTGGGCGGTCGTCGACACACGCGACCCGATTCGCCCAACGGCGCCTGGCGCAACGAAAGCTTTCGCGGATACGCGGACTACATGTTGACGCCGGCATTCGCAACGGCTCTGGACGTTCTGCTCGATCGCGCCGCCCGGGAGCGCACCGCGATCATGTGCGCGGAAGCCGTGCCGTGGCGCTGCCACCGCTCGTTGATCTCGGACGCGTTGGTCGCGCGCGGCGTGGATGTACAGCACATTCTCGATGCGCGCACGGAGCCGCATCACATGACGCCGTTCGCCATCGTCACGGACGGCGTGCTCTACTATCCTCCGGAACAGACCGAGCTGTAGATGCGGCGGCGGTCGATGCGCCTCGCGAGAATCATTCCTCGGACCATTCATTGCCCCTGGAATCCCACCTCGAGCGTTCATGCCAGAAACGGAACTGACCGTCTACGTCGTTTCGCATACCCATTGGGACCGCGAGTGGTATCAGCCTGCCGGCCGCTTTCGTCAGCGCCTGGTGGCATTGATCGACGACGTGCTCGATGACCCGCCGGAGCACGGCGACAGCTTTCTGTTGGACGGACAAGCGGTGGTGCTCGAGGACTACCTCGCGGTGCGACCCGAGCGGAGGGCTGACCTTGCGGCGCGATTGCGCGACGGCGTCATCGAAGCAGGTCCGTGGTATGTGTTGGCCGACGAGCTCATCCCGTCTGGCGAGGCGCTCGTGCGCAACTTGCTCGCTGGGCGCGGCGTTCTTGCCGAACTCGGCGCGACGGCGCCGGCGGTGTTGTACTCACCGGACGCGTTCGGACATCCCGCATCGCTGCCCTCGCTGGCGCAGGGATTCGGCTGCGGGGTGATCATCCTCTGGCGCGGCTACGGCGGTCCAGCGTGGCCGCCGGGCGACACGGTGCGCTGGCGCACACCGGACGGCGCCGAGTCGCTCTTGTACCATTTGCCGCCCGACGGATACGAAGCCGGCTCGTCGCTGCCGGCCGACACGGACGCGGCGCGCGAACGGTGGCGGCGCCTCGGTGCCGTGTTAGGCACGCGGTCCGCACTCGGCGTCGTGCTTCTGCCTAACGGAGCCGATCACCATGCGCGGCAGCGGGAGCGGTCGCGCGCGCTGGCGGCGCTCGCGGTGGTCGCCGCGCCCGCGCGCGTGCAGGTCGGGTCGCTGGCTGCGTTCGCGGCGGCCGTCGAGCAGCGGGCTGCGCGTGCGCAGCTGCCGGTGGTGGCCGGGGAGCTGCGCGCGTCGTACGGATACACGTGGACACTGCAAGGCACGTTTGCCACGCGCGCGGGTCAGAAGCGCGCCAACGCAATCGTCGAGCGCGCGCTGGTGCGCGATGCGGAACCGTGGGCGGCGCTCGCGGCACGACGCGGCGCGCGCGATCGTCGCGAGTTGTTGCGCGCGGCGTGGAGCACGCTGCTCCGATGCCACCCGCACGACACCCTGTGCGGATGCTCGATCGACACCGTGGCGCGGGCGATGGACGTGCGGCTCGAGGATGCGATGTCGCAGGCACTCGGCGTGCGTGAGGACGCGCTCGCCGACCTCGTTGGGCACGACGCTGCCGCGACACGCTCGAGGCGAAGCGAGTGGGCGCCGTGCGTAATCGTGCGCAACCGCGCGGCGCGCGAGCGCGGCGGCGTGGCGGAGCTCGACGTCGCGCGGCCGATGGCGCACGTGCGCGTTGGGCCGGGAAGCGGACGCGAGCCGGTGCCCGCACCATTGCCCGCCACGTTTTCGTTGATGCACGGTGGGTCGCCTGTGGCGCTGCAGGTGCTCGAGCGCTCGGTGCGGCACGATCGCATCGAATCGCCGCTCGACTACCCGGATGACGCGCTCGTGGAGTCGGCCCGTGTCGTGGCGTGGATGCCGCCCGTTGGCGGATACGGCACGGGGACGTTGTCGATCCAGGCCGAAGCGGGTGCGGCGGCCGCGCCGGCGCCGGTACGTGCGGGCGCGCAGTGGATGGAAAACGAGTGGCTGCGCGTCGAGGTCGACGCAAGCGGCGCGGTGCACGTATCGTCACTGTCGGAGCGGATTACGATGGCGTCGCTGCTGGCAATCGAGGATGTTGGCGACGGCGGCGATCTCTACACGCACTCGGCGCGACCACCGCTCGTGCGCGCGGACCCGCTGAGCGACGTTCGCCTAACGCACGCCGGGCCGTTGCGCGCCGAGCTCACCGGTCGCATCGGGATCGCCGTGCCGGTGGCGATCGCCGAGGGACGGGCCATTCGCGCGGCGGCCACGCGCGCGATGTGGATCCTCGTGGCGCTCACGTTGGACGCGGGCGACCCGTTCGTGCGGATTCGTGTCACCGGCAGCAACGAGTGTCGCGATCATCGCCTGCGCATCGTGCTGCGCACCGGGCTATCGGGCGCGGCGACTATTGCGGACGCGGCGTTCGGTCCGGTGCGGCGCGCGGTGATCACGGCGCCGCCCGATACCGCGGAAACACCGCCGCCGACCGCGCCGCTCGCGCGGTACGTGACGCGCGATGCCGGCGACCGCGGCGTGACCATCTACTCGGATGGCCTGGCCGAGTACGAGAGCGTCGAGAACGGCGACGTGGCGATCACGCTCGTGCGTGCGGTGGGCGAGCTGTCACGGAGCGATCTTCCCGAGCGACCCGGACACGCGGGGTGGCCGACGCCCACGCCGGGGGCGCAGTGCATCGGCGCGTTCGAGGCGTGCTTTGCGATATTCCCGCACGGCGCATGCGACGTGGCCACCGTTGACCGAATCGAGCGCACGGCCGACGACGTGTTGCTCCCGCTCACAGGCCTAACGCTGCGCGGGGCGGTGGGGGTGCCGCGCGAGACCGCGGGCGTCGAGCTGGAGGGGCACGGGCTGGCGTTCCTCGCGTGCAAGCCCAGCGAGGACGGCGAGTGGACGGTGCTCCGGTGCGTCAACCTGTGCGAGCAAGGGGTATCAGGTGCGTGGCGCTGCGGCTTCCCGGTGCAGCAGGCGATGCGCGCACGGATGGACGAAACGCCGCTCTCGGCCGCCGGCGTCGTCGGCGCGCGCGTTCCGTTTCAGGCGGCGCCGGGGGAGATCATCACGCTGCTCGTGCGATAGACCGTTAGGCAGAGCCCGCCCTCAGGCGCCGGCGTCCGAGAGGGCGTCGCCCAACAGCGTGCAGCACGTCACCGTCGCGATGAGCGCAAGCCCAGGGGCGAGCGCGGCCCAGGGTGCCATCACGATCGCCTCGCGCCCGTCGGCGATCATGTTGCCCCAGCTGGGATTGGGCGGCTGGATGCCGAGGCCGAGGAACGAGAGGCCGCTCTCGAGCAGAATGGCGCTGCCGACGCCCAGGGTGATGGCCACGATCGCCGGCCCCAGCGCGTTAGGCAGCACGTGCCGCCACAGGATGCGCCGCGGCCGCGCGCCCAGCGCTTGCGCCGCTTCCACATACGCATGCGTGCGCACGCCGAGGACCTCGGCGCGCACCAGACGCGCGACGCCCATCCAACCGGTGAACATCAAAATGAGCACCACCATCACCGCGCCGGGCGGCCAGAGCGCGGCGGCGACCAACAGCAGCACGAGCCGCGGGATCGCCAGCAGCGTATCGCTCACCGCCATCGCGACGCGATCGACGACCCCGCCGGCCCACGCGGCTACCGCCCCCACGGCGATGCCGGCCAGCCCTGCGAGCAGGGAGCCGGCGAACCCAACCAGGAGCGAGAGGCGTGCGGCCAGCATCATGCGCGTGAAGAGGTCGCGGCCAAACGCGTCGGTCCCGAGCAGATGCCACTCGCCTAACGGATCGGTCGTGAGCGGCGGGATGAAGCGGAGCGTGAGCACGTTGCCGATCGCGCGTGGATCGGTGGGTGCGAGCAGCGGCACCACGATGGCCGCGGCGATGATCGCGATGAGCACCACCAGCGCACCGCGCGCACGCCA
>Ga0310811_10008960_pt1 | contig 12890 bp, 13 predicted proteins | sample YCmetagenome_FD_207642 | JGI IMG/M metagenome (GOLD analysis project Ga0310811, IMG submission 207642) | Soil microbial communities from experimental microcosm in Duke University, North Carolina, United States - YC | ecosystem: Engineered > Artificial ecosystem > Soil microcosm > Unclassified ...
TCGATCGTGCGGGAAGTGCTATCCAGCTCCCGGCCCCACGAAAGCTTCGCCAGCAACCGTTTGGACACCACCCGGCCAACGTTGCCGAAAAAATAGGCGGCGACGTCGAATTCCTTTTCCGTCAATAGTATCGCTTCGCCGTTAAGAAACACACTGCGCTGCGTTATATCGAAGATGTACGGGCCGACGGATATCGCGCTTTCGATCTTTTCGCTGCGTCGGGTACGACGCAGTAGCGCGCTCATCCGCGCAACGAGTTCTCTGGTCCGGAACGGCTTGATGACGTAATCATCGGCGCCGGCGTCGAGCGCCTTCACGATGTCGACTTCCAGAACTCGACTGGTCAGAAACAGCACGGCCGGCTCGCGGCCCAGATTACGGCGCATCCAGTACAGCACCTCGAATCCGCTCACGCCGGGTAATTCCCAATCGAGCACCACGAGGTCGACCTCGTGGTGCTCGAGAAAAGTAATTGCGGCCTGACCGTGCGCAACCCTATGCACTGTATGACCAGCTTGCTGGATCGCCTTTTCGGCAATATCAGCTTGCGCGCGATCGTCTTCCACCAACAGGATATTCATTGACCACCTCTATCTTTCACCCCCGGACCGATCAACTCGACTCCCTCGACAATGCGGCGAAAAGCGTGCAAAACCGATCCTCCGGCTGCACGGGGGAATTGAGTCGAACGTTCCGAAAAAAATTTCATGGAAATCACATACGGCAAACGTTTGGGCTTCGAACCGTCGCCGGCGGCGGGCCCGTCTGCTTTGTGAACTTTGTGAACACACAATAGAGGGAGTCGTCTTTGAAAGCCCCCCCTGCGTGGAGGGGGTATGTCTCTTTTTGAAGGGGGGCTATTTCCGTTGACAACCCCCTCTTCAGCAACGTGGGTAGCCTGGCCGTGAGAGGCTCTATATCTGATACGCATAGTCACGAGGCCGACGGTGCCATTGCCGATGCCGGTCGACAGTGCGGTGACGCCGCTCGCGCCCGTGGTCACGCTGGTGGACAGCAGGGCGAGGTTGCTGTTGGTGGTGCTGTGGCCGGTCGATGAGGACGCTACGCCGCTTTGCGTGGTACTGATGGCCGTCGAGGTCGAGGTCGACAGCGAGAGCACGTTGCTATTGATCGTGCTCAGGACCGTGGAGAGTGACGCCGATGCCGCGCCGCCACCGCTCGTGCCAGGCGGTAGATCGCGCGGCGAAGCCCGCATCCTCGCGACTGACCTGATGGCACGTTCTGTGACCGCCTGATTCTGGATTTCCTGTTTAATCAAAAAAATAAATCAAGGAAAAATTAAACCATTCCTGAATTTAGTTATTTTAAATATCTCAAATAAATTTATCTCAACACGCGCGCGTTCGAAGAACAACTCAATTTTAATAAATTATATCGATCACCAAAACCCCATTGCGAATCTTTGTGAAATTTAACGATTCACAACGATTTTCTCCCCAATTCACGGATGTTCACGTCGGCGCGCTACCAGCCAAGGATCCAGCCCTGTCGATTGCAGAAGCACTTCCGTGAATTAGTTGTCAAATCCCACGCCCCACTCGCTGACGATCACAGCGATCTGCCTTTCAAATCATTTATTTTCAATAATTCACAGTATCACGCCGTCGGATTCGCTACGATTTCACTCAGAAATGGTGGCCGACCTCGAAACGGCATGCCATTTGAACTAGCGATTATTTTAAATAACAATTTAAATCGTTAATAAATCCAGCAACTCACAGGAAATTGACATCGAAGCCGTGAATTCACGAATTCGCATTCCCGTAGATCGAGGTCGCTATCGACAAGCCGACCGCCACTACGAGACTCGCAGCACACGCGCATCGAAGATCACCATGAAACACATCACCGCGCACGTTCCCTCCCCCTGCTCGATCGACGACGCCCGGCGCGGGCTCGCCAAACGAGAGTTCTTCTTCGTCTACCAGCCGAAACTGCGAATGGACGAAGGCAAGTTGTCGGGTTTCGAATCTCTGCTCCGATGGAACCATCCGTCGCGCGGCGTGTTGGCGCCGGCCTCTTTTATCCATCTGGTGGAAGACTCCCCGCTGACCGGCAGCTTCACGGATTTCATCGTTGCGCAAGCGGCCCGCACGCTCGCCGATTGGAGCGTGCGCGGGTACAGCACGCTTTCGCTGGCCGTCAATCTTCCCGCCGCCGAAATCGGCCGTCCCGGCCTCGCCAGCAAACTTTCCGCGCTATTTGGCAGCCATTCGGTCTCGACTTCGCGGCTACAGATCGAACTTACCGAATCAACCGATCCGGGGTCGATCGAGAAGCTCACGGCGGCGGTGGAATCGCTGCAAAAGTCGGGCATCAGCGTTGCAATCGACGATTTCGGCGCAGGCTGCTGGTCGCTCGCGATCCTGCATCGTCTCGGCGTCGACACGCTGAAACTGGACCGCAGATTCATGCACGGCATTCAGGACAATGCAAATTCAAAGGTCGTCGTCGAATCGTTGATCGCGTTGGGGCAGCGACTGGGAAAGCAGGTCGTCATCGAAGGTATCGAAACGGCCGAGCAGTTCGCATGGCTCAAAACCATCGAACATATCGATTGCCAGGGCTACTACATCTCCGCGCCGATCGCGGAAGAACAGATCGGCGAGCTGGTGGCGAGGCACGGCCTGGTTCACTAGATACATCGCATTCCGATGCGTCTAACGGACCACTGGATCCTTAACAGAACCTTAGGAATCCGGTAGCAGTAAATAAAAACGTCGAATCACACAACTGACTTCTTTGCGCTTCAAATTCGTCCCCGCATTACCCAATATTTCTTGGAAAACAACAGGACGAGATATGAAGACGATCAGGAAATCGAAGCGTAAGCAAAGTGCAATTTATGCAGCCATCGCGCTCTTAGCGGGACTGCACGCGGCAGCCTCGGTCGCATCCGACGATCACGATCATGACCGCGATCACACACCGGTCAAGCACGTACTGCTGATCAGCTTCGACGGCTTGCATGAGCAGGACGTCGCGCGCTGTATCGGCTCGAACACCTGCCCCAATCTTGCTCTGCTGGCGAAGTCCGGCACCACGTACGACAACGCTCACACGCCGGGCCTGTCGGATTCGTTTCCCGGACTCGCGGCGCTCCTGACCGGCGGCTCGCCGAAGTCCGCGGGGCTCTTCTACGACGTCTCCTACGACCGCACTCTTTATGCGCCGACCGACAGCCATTGCACGGGCAAGACAGGCTGGAACGTCGTCTTCGATGAAACGACCGGCATCGATGCCGAGAACGGCGGCGCTCTCATCCATCTCGACGGTGGTGGCGCGTTCAACCCGCAGGCTATTCCGCATGCGTTGATCAATGGTGTCTGCACGCCCGTGTATCCGCACAACTATGTGAAGACCAATACGGTCTTCGAAGTGGTCAAGAGCAAGATGAGTGGCGCGCGTACTGCGTGGGCCGACAAGCATGCGTGGGGCTACGACTGGGTCAACGGGCCGTCCGGCACCGGCGTCGACGATCTTTCGCGCACCGAAATCAACTCGATCGATCCGGCAACCAGTACGTACTACCTCGACACCTACACGCACACGGAGAAGTTCGACAACTACCATGTGCAGTCGATGATCAACGAAATCGACGGCAAGGATTCGACGGGTCAGACGAGCGCGGCCGTTCCCACGGTGTTCGGCGCCAACTTCCAGACGCTGAGCGTCGCGCAGAAGGCTACGGTCGCGACCGGCGGCGGCTATCTGGATGCGAGCTTCACACCGGGTCCTCAGGTCGCCGGCGCAATCGCTTACCTGGATGGCGCATTGGGCCGCATCGTGTCCGAACTGAAGCAACGCAACCTGTACTCGTCGACGGCGATCATCATCACGGCCAAGCATGGACAGTCGCCAAGCGATCATTCGAAGCTCGTGAAAAACGGCGACACGCTGACCAGGCTGCTTGAAGCAAACAACTATCTGGATCCGAACGGCAATTTCGGCCAGGCCAATACGAAAAGCGGCAATCTCAACGACGGCACGGGGCTCGTCGACACCGGCCTCGTGCAGACCGACGACGTCGGTCTGATCTGGCTGCGCGATCAAAGCCAACTGGCGGCGGCGGTGAAAACGCTGAAAGCGAACCTGAGCTGCAACGCACCCGGCATTTGCGCGGACGGCCCGCAGGCTTACATTCTGTATGGCCAGCCACTAAGCAATGCGTTCGGCAATCCGGCTCAAGGCCGCACGCCCGACATCATCGTGCAGCCGAACCCGGGCGTCATCTACACCTCGAGTACATCGAAGGATGAAGAGCACGGCGGCAATGCACCCGATGACAGCCATCTCGGTCTCGTGGTCTACGTGCCGCAAGCACATCACGCGGGACAGGTCAGCCATGAGCACGTGCTCACCACCCAGGTTGCGCCGACGATCCTGCGTCTGCTCGATCTGAAGCCCGAGCTGCTGCATGCGGTCGCCGTCGAAGGCACGCGTGCGCTGCCGGAGTTCGATCACGGAAATTGAGCGCTGAACTAGTCGGTGTACTGGAGTTTTGCACCCGCGTGCGTGCGCCGATGCCGGGCGCACAAACAAAAAAGCCCCACGGTCACCCGTGGGGCTTCACACGACTCGCGGCTCACCACAGCGAGTCCAGCACCTTCACCGGACTTCCCGCCGTTACTTCACATTCGGGAACACCGGCCACGACGCAGCCCGGTCGCACAACTGCATCTTCGGATTGTGCGGGACGATCGTCGCGGCGAGATTCGTGTCGCTCGCGGCACCCGTATCATCGCTGCCATTGACGCTCAGATTCAGCGTATTGGTCGGCGTCGTGTACTTGCCCGCGCCGTTCGACGTATTGGTCAGGATACCGCCCGAACCATGTGCGAACGACTGACCGATCAGGCTCACGTTCGCGCCCAGATTCAGCGTGGCGCTGGCCGCCTTCGATTGCGTCGAGCTGTCAAGCGCGCCGATGTTCACGACAGGCTTGCTCAGGTTCGCGATCCCCATGATCACGTCGTTGTCCGCGACCACGTTATCCACGTTCACCTGGATCACGCTCTGCGGCTTTGTCACGTTGCCGATCACCGGACGAATCGTGTGCAGGCGAAGCAGTCGCTTAGAAAACAGCAGACGGATTCCGGGTAAGACCGGTGAAAAGACGCCAGGCTTCAAACCGGGTCGCCAGCTGCTTTCGATAGAGCGAAGCGCACAGGAGATGACGCTTGAGTGCGAAGTGTTGCCGGATCGGACCGAAGCACGACAGGAACGCCTGCGTGCGTCGTGGTAGGCGGAAACCACGCAGACGTCGCTCGCGTTCACGCGTGGGCTGATGGCTGTTCTCTGCACGGTTGTTGACGCGGGCGGCCGCCTTGACGAACACATGCTTTACGTTCGCCAGTTCCGGGATTTCGGCCTTTGCTGCGGGGTAACTGCGCAACTGGTCGGTGACGATCTTCTTCGGCACCTCGGGACAGGCCACCAGTACACGGCTGAATAAACATTTCGCGGCGGCCCTGTTGCGCCGCTTCTGTAGCAGGATGTCGAGCTCGATGCCGTGCTGGTCGACGGCACGCCACAGCACATAAGGTTCACCGCGCAATGACACGAACACCTCATCAGGATGCCACGTGCTGCCCAGCTGGCGACGGGCAGCCTTCGCGCGATGCGCGAAACCGGCCCCAAACTTGTCTATTCACCGCCGGATCGATTCATGGCTGACGACCACGCCACGCTCGAACAGCAGCTCCTCAATATCGCGCAGGCCGAGCTGGAACCTGAAATACAGCGTACGGCGTGGCCGATGACTGACGCCGGGAACCGGTGACCGTCATACAGCGATTTCGTTTGCTTCATCACGTCATCGTAACTGACCGCAGCTCCAACGTGACAAAGCCCAGGCGACCGCTCGATCGCCTGAAAACCCCACCGCCGCTAAGCCAGGGGACGCGGAGACTCGCTACCGCGAGCGCCGTCGAGAAATTCCTCCGCATCGACCTTCGACGGATCTTCGATCAACGCCTTGACCGGCGTACCAGCCAGCGAGCGTTCGAGAATCTCGACCAGCGATACGGCGATCTGCGGCCCGCTCCACTGTCCACCGGGCTGATACCACTTCCGGCTCCAGTTCATCGCACCCATGATCATGAAGATGGCGAGCTTCGGATTGCACGGCACGATGCTGCCGTCCGCAATACCCTCGCTAACCAGTTCGCGAAGACCGTGCTCGAATTTGTCGCGGCGCTTGATGATTGCACGCATATGCGTGGGCTTCATCGCGTTTTCTTCGAGCAGCACGACATAGCTGCCGTCTTCGCCGAGCATCAGATCGACGTAGCGTCTGAGCGTCATCACGAGCTTCTGCAGACCGTTACCGTTGCTCGCACGCGCTTGCGCAAGGATTTCGACCGCGCTGTTCATCGCTGAATCGTGACAGAAGTACAGCAGCTCCTCCTTGCTCGGTACGTAGGTGTAGAGCGCCGCCTTGGTGACGCCGAGTTTCTTGGCGATTTCGGCGAGAGACGTTCCGTGATACCCACGCCTGTTGAACGATGCTGCTGCTTCGCGCAAGAGCACGTCGCGCTTGCGATCGAACTGCTCGCTTGCGCCGAGCACCGCATTCTTCCAGGTGTTCATCGTGCTACTCCACACGTCAAAGAAAATGCCTTCATACTTGCCGACGCCTTGCTGAAATGATGCCGATCGGAGGAACCTGCTTTAACTGACCGTCCTGTTGTCGATCACGGGTTGTCGCCCTGACCAGGGCGATGGAATTCTAACCTATCAGTCGCCCTGTCACCCAGCAGGTCAGTTTGCCACTATACTGAAATTCCCCCGACATTCACGCGCCGGAGCGCCACGTTCATGCCAGAACCGATCTTTGTATCGAAGCTTCGGCCGATTGTCGCGGTCGTCACCGGCGGCACGGCCGGGATCGGCCACGCATGCGCCAAAGCAATGCTTGCAGCCGGCGCGGCTGGCGTGCTTCTGAATGGCCGCAACGCCGAACGCGCAGACCTCGCGCGCGCGGAATTGCAATCAGCGTTCCCTCATGCGCGAATCGTCGTCTCTCTGGGCGACGCCGCGCAACCCGCCGTTGCCGAACGCATCATGGCCGATGCAATCACCGCGTTCGGACGCATCGATGTGCTGGTCAACTCGACAGGAGGCAACGATCTGCCCAGGCTACTGCATCAGACGCCACTCGATGCGATTCCCGGAATTCTGGAGCGCTGCCTGTTCGCGCAGCTGCTATGCAGCCGCGCGGCGCTCACGCACATGCGCGAAGCAAAGCGCGGTGCGATCATCAACATCGCATCCGATGCGGCCAAGCTGCCGACGCCCGGCGAGAGCGTGATCGGCGCTGCGATGGCCGGAATCGTGATGTTCACGCGCGGGCTCGCCATCGAAGCGAAGCACGACGGTATTCGCGCAAACGTCGTGACGCCGTCGCTCACGGGCGGCACCGAGCATTACGAGAAGATCATGGCCGACCCGTTCGCGGGCAAGCTGTTCGGCAAGGCTGCGCAAATGGCCAAACTCGGGCTGCCCGACAAGGACGAACTAGCGGAACTCGTCGTCTTTCTCGCGTCGCCGGCCGCTGCCAAAATCACCGGTCAGGCGATCAGCATTACAGGTGGCATCTCGGCCGTCTAGGCGCTATCGAATCTCGGCGCGCTCGCGCTTCCAGCGCCTGCCGTGTTTCCATCAGGAGCGAAAACGGGGCGCACGCCGCAAGCGAAACGCGTCGAGTCCTTCGGTGACGTCATCTTCGAGCAGCCCGCCTGGCACCGTCGTTTCTTCGAGCATCAAACCTCTCTGCAAGGTACTTTCCAGTCCTTCGATCGCGAGACGCTTCATCGTCGCAATCCCGATGCGGCTGCGCGTCGCGAGCTTGCCGCAATACTCGAGCGCCGCTTCCCGTAACTGCTCCGACTCGACGACCTGATTGACGATGCCCCAGTCGAGCGCGGTCTGAGCGTCGAGCCAGCGCGCGGAATAGAACAGGTCGAGCGCGCGTCGCAAGCCAATGAGGCGCGGCAGCCGTTGGCTCGCGCCAAAGCCAGGCAGCAACCCGTATTGCGCGTGCTGATCGCCAAAGCGTGCAGCGTCCGCGGCGATCGCGACATCGCACGCGAGCATCAGTTCGAAGCCGCCCGCCAGCGCCAGGCCTTGACACGCGGCGACCACAGGACGCCGGCAATGCGCGATCCGGTTCATGACGCGGTGCGCTGTGCTGATGAACGCCTGCGTCCTCGCGAGGTCCTTGCGCAACTCGAGCACTTCCGCGAGATCCGCGCCGGTGCAGAAGTTCTTGCCCTGTGCACAAATCAGGATCGCATGCACGCTCGAACCAGACGCGTCGAAATCATCGAGCGCGGCCTCAAGACCAGCGAACACCGCCAGCGATAGACAGTTGAATTTCTCCGGTCGCGCCAGTTCGATCACGCCGACGTCGCCTGTTCGGCTCGCCACGACACCCTTCGGCTCCATCGTCCCTCTCCAGATGAGCGTCGATGCATCGACGCGTCGACCCACCGCTGCGTTCGCCTCACACGTTGTGAAGCGGCTTTTTATGACCAGAGGTTATCGATCGGACACCCCGCGTGTCAACTGATGATCTTCCTATCTGACCGCTCGGTCAGTCAGAGGAAAGCAGGGTTAGATCCAATTCATTTATACGCGATCGGCGTATGCGGGTTTTCTCCTACCCCAGAATAATCCGCCATTTTTTGAGTCATGCAGCGACCTTATGCAACGCCGGTTTTCACCGAAATTCGATCATTTCCCCTCCCAACTAACCGATCGGTTAGTGTGTTGACACACGGGTTAGCTTGGCGTTAATCTGAAAATGAGTCTACGTCGTCAATAGTCGGCATGCGCATCAGCGTTCTCCCGAAGGCGGTCTGATCGAGCAGCAGAGGCTTTCGGGCGCCTGTCGTTGTCGTCGCAGGTTATCGCCGTAAAAATCACAAGATCAGGAGACACACGATGACCGTTTTTCGCTCCTCGCCGCTTCATGCCGCGCTTGCCGTCATTGTCAGTGCGATGTGCGTATGCAACATGACCCCGGCGGCGGCCGCCGATACGGTGAAGATCGGATTTACGGGCCCTTCGTCAGGCGCGATGTCGCTTTTGGGTCAAGGGGTTCGCGACGGTGTCCAGGTGTATGTCGACTACATCAACGACCAGGGCGGTGTGAATGGCCGCAAGATCGAGCTGATCGCCGAAGACGATGGCTATGAGCCGATGCGCTCGCTTGCCGGCGCGAAGAAGCTGTCCGAACAGGACCATATCGTCGCACTCGTTGCGCCGACCGGTACGCCCGGGACAGCCGCGATGCTGCCCTATGTGCAGGAGCGCAAGCTGCCGCTGATCGCACCCTATGCGTTCAGCCACAAACTCACCACGCCAGTTCAAAAATACGTATTCACGTCGTTGCCCGAAGTGCGATTGCAGGCCGACCTGCTCGGCACGTACCTGGTGAAAACCTTGAAGCACGACAAGATCGCGGTGATCTACCAGAACGACGACTTCGGACAGGACGCGCTCGCTGGCTTCGATGCGCGGATGCAGAAGCTGAACGTCAAGGAAGCGAAGCTGCCGTTCGATCGCGGCACCACTAATTTCAGCGGCGTGGTCGCGCAGGCCAAGGAATCCGGCGCGACCGACGTCGTGTTCTTCGGCATTCCCCGTGACGCGGCGCTGGTCATGCGCGAAGCGAACAAGATGGGCTGGAAGCCGCAATTCAGCGGTCACAACGCATTCGGCGATCCGCAGACATTTCAGCTCGCGGGTCAGGCACTCGTGAACGGCGCGATCGCCGTCGCGGTCATGGAGCCGCTCGACTCGAAGAAACCCGCCGTGCAGGAGTTCATCGCGCGACAGAAGAAGTACCTGCCCAAATCGACGCCGACCACGTACAGCATGCATGGTTACACCGCCGCCATGATCTTCGTCGAAGCGCTCAAGCACGTGCCGGGAGAACCCACCGGCGACAAGGTCGCCACCGCGCTGGAACAGATGAAGAATTTCGACACGGGTCTGATGGCGCCGCTGACGTACTCGCCGACCAATCATGCGGGCAGCAACGCGGTCGCCTTCATGCGCGCGGAGAACGGCAAATGGGTGATCAACACCGACTGGATGCAGGCCGAATGACCGCCGATAAACGGTCCACGCTGCGCGATGCGCTCGCTGCCGTCCACGATGGCGCAAGCGTGGCACTCGGCGGCATGACCCTGTACCGGCGGCCGGTCGTCGCGGCGCTCGGCATTGCGGCGATGAAACGCCGCGATCTGGAACTGATCACGCTGACCGGCGGCATCGAAACCGACCTGCTGATCGGTGCGCATTGCGTGCGACGGTTGCGCAGCTGCTATACGGGACTCGAAGTGGTCGGCTTCGCGCCGCACTTTACGCGTGCGGTACAGAACGGCACGCTCGAACTCGTCGAGGAGACCGAATACACGCTGAGCTATGCACTTCAGGCGGCGGTGATGCGTGTGCCGTTCCTGCCGATGCGCGGTGCGATCGCGCGTACCGATATCCCGCATGTCCGCGCAGACCTGAAGCGCTTCGAATGTCCTCTGACCGGCGAGCCGTTGTTTGCGGTGCCGGCGCTGCACGTTGACGTCGCGATCCTGCACGCGAGCGCAGCCGATCGCTACGGCAACTGCAATCTGCAAGGTCAGCTCGCGCTCGACCGGCATCTGCCGTCAGCCGCCGCCGTGACGATCGTCACGGCGGAGCGAATCGTCGAAACGGACGAACTGCTAGCGATGCAAGGGGGCATCCAGGTGCCGGGCGTGTTCGTGACGCATGTCGTCGAAATACCCGGTGGCAGTCTGCCGACGTCCTGTCTGCCCGATCGCAAACTCGATCTCGCCGCCGTGCTCGACTATGCCGACGCCGCCAATGACACGGCAGCGTGGCCGCGCTGGCTCGATCACGCCATGGGAGCGCTTGCATGACCGTGACGTCGCTTACCGACCTGCAGCGCCGCAGAGTCGATCAGATCGTCGTATGCATGGCGCGAATGATCGAAGATGGCGATTTTCTCGCCGAAGGCATCGGCACGTTCATGTCGACGTCCGCGTACATGCTCGCCAAGCATATGCATGCGCCGAACTGCACGAGTCTGTGCCCTAACGGTAATACGCTGATGCAAGGCACGCGCACGCTCACGCTCGGCCACGACGAGTTCGATACGGTGCCGCGCGCATCGATGTGGCTCGACTATCTGCAGATCAATCTGCACTACATGCCTGGCATATTTCTCGCCGGCAAACGCTGGACCGAGTTCATGCGGCCCGCGCAGATCGACGCTCGTGGTGCGACGAACAACGTGACGATTGGCCCGCACGCCGCGCCGCGCGTCCGCCTTCCCGGCTCCGCCGGCATTCCGGACGCATCGACCGCCGCGCGACGCTTCTATTACTACGCACCGCGCCATACGCGTCAGGTATTCGTCGACACGCTCGATTTCATCAGCGGCGCTGGCAATGCAGACACCGCTTGCGCGCCCGACATGACAATCACGGTGGTCAGCGAACTCGGCGTGCTGATCACGGGCGCATCGGGGCGCTTCGAAGTCGCGCAGCTACACGACGGCGTGACACGCGAAGCGATCGAATCTAACACGGGCTTCGCGCTAGGCTGGCGCGACGACGTGCGCACCAGTGCGCCGCCGAGCGACACCGAATTGCGTCTGCTCAACGAGGTGATCGATCCTCGGGGTCTGCGCTACCTCGAAATGCTGAGCGGCAACGCGCGCAAAGAGCGTCTGCGCGAACTCGCGATGTCGAGCGCGGCGGCAACCCACACGACAGGGCGGCAAACGTCATGAACGCGGCGCTCATCATTGGCGGCCTCGCATCCGGCAGCCTCTATGCGCTGATCGGCATCGCGGTCGTGCTGGTGCTGCAGTCCACCGACGTGCCGAATTTCGCGCAAGGCGAAATGGCGATGTTTTCGACCTTCGTCGCCTACACGATGCTGAACACGTACTCGCTGTCGTGGTGGATCGCGTTGCCCGCCGCCATCGTCTTCGCGATCCTGCAGGGGATCGTCGTACAGCAACTGATCATCCGGCCGTTGCTCGGCGCCCCCATTCTCAATGCCGTGATCGCGACGCTCGGGCTGAACATGGCGCTACACAGCATCGCGGGGATGATCTGGGGCAATCTCACCAACGTGTTCACGAGTCCGGTCGCCGATTTTCCGATGCTGCAGGTATTCGGCGTCAACGTGTCGCCGGACAGCGCGCTGACGATTCTCGTGTCGGTCGCGATGATCGTCATCTTCACACTGATCCTGCGTCACACACGCGCTGGCATCGCGTTGCGCGCGGCGAGCCAGAACCAGGCGGTCGCCAGATTGATGGGTATTTCGGTGAGCCGTTCGTTCGCGCTCGCGTGGGCGATGGGCAGCGTCGCGGGGCTGGTCGCCGGCATCCTGGTCGCGCCTATCCTGTTCCTCGACGTCAACATGATGGCGCCGCTGCTCATCAAGGGTTTCGCTGGAGCGGTACTGGGTGGACTGACCAGCTTGCCGGGCGTGTTCGTCGGCGGGCTCGTGCTCGGCGTGATGGAGAACCTGCTCGGCGCGTACGTGTCCGGATCGTTCGGCGACGCCCTCTCCTTCGTGCTGATCATCGTCGTGCTGGTGGTGGCGCCGGCCGGTATCTTCGGCCGCACCAAGTCGACCAAGCTGTGAGGGCCGCGCTATGTCAGTGATCAACCGGATCACCACGGGACGCGCCACGCAGCGCGTGCGTCTGAAGCAGGGACGCGATCAGTGGTTTCTTGCCGGTTTCGTCGTGCTGTACGCGGGCATCGCGCTTTTCAGCAGCGGCTATATCGTCTATCTGCTAAACCTGATCGGCATCTTCGCACTGGTTGCGATCGGTCTGA
>Ga0310811_10008961_pt1 | contig 12888 bp, 8 predicted proteins | sample YCmetagenome_FD_207642 | JGI IMG/M metagenome (GOLD analysis project Ga0310811, IMG submission 207642) | Soil microbial communities from experimental microcosm in Duke University, North Carolina, United States - YC | ecosystem: Engineered > Artificial ecosystem > Soil microcosm > Unclassified ...
GTGCTGTTGCCAGCATGACGGCCGCCAGCCTGCTGTCGCGGCGGGCGGCCGCCCGTGGCCGGGCTCGCTTTGCCTGGCTCGTTGCCACCGGCATCGCGTTCGGCGGCGGCGTGTGGGCCACGCATTTCATTGCCATGCTCGGTTATACCTCCACCAGCGTGGTTGCCTACGGGCTGCGTGATACGTTGGCCTCGCTGCTGGTGGCGGTGCTCGGCACCATGGCTGCCATCGCCTTTGCCACCACCGGCACCCCGTCGCGAGCACGCCTCGTCACAGGCGGCGTGCTGCTCGGGCTCACGATCGCCGGCATGCACTATCTTGGCATGACCGGCATGAACACGCCGTTCCAGAAAATCTGGGATGGCGCGATTGTGCTGGCTTCGCTGGCAGTCGGGGCAGGCGCCGGCGGCGCGGCCTTCCTGCTGCTGCCGACGATCGACGCTCTGCGCGCGCGTCTGGCTATGGCCGCCCTGCTGGCGCTCGCCGTTGGTGGCCTGCATTTCACCGCCATGGCGGCACTGACCCTGCTGCCCGACGACACGATGTATATCGTGCCGATGGGGATGGCGCCGGGCATGTTGGCGCTCACCCTTGCCGTGGTGGCGATGCTGGTCCTTGCACTGTCGTTGGCCGGCAGCCTCATCGATCATCGCCTGGCCGACGAGACAGCCCGCCAGTCGCGGCGCTTTCGCTTGCTCGCCGATGCCAGCTTCGAGGGATTGCTGATCCATCGGGATGGCCGAGTGCTGGATGCGAACACCGCATTGTGCCGGCTGCTCGGGCGCCCTGCCGATGAGATTGTCGGGCACCTCCTGGCCGAGCTGATCGTGCCGCAGGCACTGACCGCGGTGCTGCAAGGCGCCGGTGCGGAGAGCGTAGCCTCGGTGGAGCTCGATCTGCCATTGCGCAGCGGTGCGATACTCCCCGTCGAAGCGATGGCGCGCCGGATGGACCATGACGGCAAGCCGGCCGATGTGGTGGTGCTGCGCGACCTGCGCGAGCGCCGGGCCGCGCAGGATCGGATCCGCCATATGGCACATCACGACGCGCTGACGGGCCTCGCCAATCGCACGCTGTTCACCGACAGGCTAGGCCACGCGCTGGTCCAGGCGAAACGGACGGTCGGCGAGAGTTTGGCCGTGCTCTACCTCGATCTCGACCGGTTCAAGGCGGTCAACGACAGCACGGGTCACGCCGCGGGCGACGCGTTGCTATGCCAGGTGGCCGCACGGCTGCGCGAGACCCTGCGCGAGGGCGACACGGTGGCCCGACTGGGCGGGGATGAATTCGCGGTGGTGCAGGTGGGGGAACCACAGCCGGCGAGCGCGGCGGCGCTGGCGCAGCGGCTGATCGACAGGTTGTGCAGTCCTTTCGAGCATGACGGGCAGGAGCTCAGCGTGGGGGTGAGCATCGGCATCGCCCTGTATCCTGCCGACGGCGCTACTGTGGAGACGCTGCTGCAGAATGCCGATACCGCCATGTATCGCGCCAAGGCACAGCCGGGAGCGGCGGCGTGCTTCTTCGAATCTGAAATGGATCTGCAACAGCGCCAGCGGCGGCTTCTGGAGCGCGAATTGCGCATGGCCATCGCACAGGGGCAGCTCGCCGTGCATTACCAGCCTTTGCTGACCGGACATGATCGCCGTGTGGTCGGCTACGAGGCGCTGGCGCGTTGGTCTCATCCGGAACGCGGCATCATCTCTCCGGGGGAGTTCATTCCGCTCGCCGAGGAGTGTGGCCTGATCGTGCCGCTTGGCGCCTGGGTGCTGCGCGCCGCCTGCATTGAAGCTGCAAGCTGGTCGCAGCCGCTTTCGGTTGCAGTGAACGTCTCGCCGATGCAGTTCCGCCAGGGTGACTTGCCCCGGCTGGTCGCCAATGTGCTGGCCGAAACCGGGCTCGATCCGGCACGGCTGGAACTGGAGATCACCGAAGGCGTGCTGCTCGACAACGCCGAGTTGGCGCTGATTACGCTGCGCCGTCTGAAGACGCTGGGGGTGAAGATCTCGCTCGACGATTTCGGCACCGGCTACTCCTCGCTGAGCTATCTGAGCCGTTATCCGTTTGACAAGATTAAGATCGATCAGTCCTTCGTGCGCCAGATGCTCGACGACAAGAACGCATTCGCGATCGTGCAGGCGATCATCCATCTGTGCCAAAACCTCAAATTGCGCGTGACCGCCGAGGGGGTGGAGACCGAGGCGCAGTTTGCCGTGCTGGCGGCGGAGAAATGCGACCAGGTGCAGGGTTACCTGCTTGGACGGCCCATGCCAGCAAGCGAACTCGCGACCTCACCTCTGTTGGTGCCGGCCGGGCATTGAGCTGTCCTGGCATCACGATTCGTAGTGCTTGACTCCAGGGGTAAGTCGAGTCGTTTATATGGAACAAATCAGGAACTCGAGCCTTGCCTGCACCCTCTCACACGCTTTCTGCCCTGCGCCGGAGCCTCGTTGATCTCGAGCGCGGCTTCCGGCCGGGGGCTGCGGAGGCTTTCAGCTCAGGACTGCCTGGGCTGGAAATTGGCATGGCGCGCGGCGCATTGCACGAAGTGTATGCGGCCAGCGTGGAGGATGCGCCTGCCGCCATTGGCTTCACCGCGGCACTGGCGATCCAGGCGGCTGCGGCCCGAACGGTGGTATGGGTCCGTCAGGACCGTCCGTACCGTTCTGCGGGTCGGCTCTATCCACCAGGCCTGGCGGAGCTTGGGCTTGATCCTGCCCAACTGATCGTGGTCCAGGCGCGCGACGCGACCGGAGTGTTGCGGGCTGCGCTGGAAGCGGCGCGTTGCCCGGCCGTCGGCGCGGCCCTGATCGAATTGTGGGGCGAGGCGCGGGTGCTCGACCTGACCGCCACGCGGCGGCTCTCTCTCGCTGCAGCACAATCCGGCGCCACTGTGCTGCTTGCCCGCATTGCTGCCCACCCCGTCATCAGCGCTGCTTCAACTCGCTGGGAAATCCGGACGGTGGTCTCGGTGCCGCTGGAAGCAAATGCACCGGGGCTGCCTAGCTTCAATGTTGCTCTGAAACGCCATCGCAGCCTGCCGGGCCGCGACTGGCAGGTGGAGTGGGACCGTGACCGACACAGTTTCCGACCCGTCGCGCCGCTATCTCGCGCTGTTCCTGCCCTTCCTGTCGATCGAACGCCATTGGCCCCGATCCGGCCCGTCCCAGCCGGAGAAGGCGGACTACGCCGCGCTGGCTGACGAGCCATATGCACTGGCTGAGAAAATCCAGGGAGCCATGCGGCTGGCGGCGGTGGATGCAACCGCCCTGCGTCTGGCCGATAGTTGCGAACGGTGGACGCCGCGCACGGCCGTCGATCCGCCGGATGGGCTGCTGCTGGATATCACCGGCTGCGCTGGGCTGTTCAGCTCCGAGGCGGCGATGCTGGCGGAGATTGACACGAGGCTCGGCCGGGCGGGTTTCACGGCACGGGGCGTCATTGCCGATACGCCCGATGCCGCGCATGCGCTCGCCCGCTTCGGTCGGCCCGGCGTGATGCCACCTGGTGCCGTGGTACCGGCGGTACGGGCTTTGCCCCTCGCCGCATTGGAACAGCCGCCGGCGACCGAGACCGCGCTGTCGCGTGCAGGGCTGAAGACCATCGGCGCCGTGGCGGACCGCCCGCCGGCGCCATTGGTGGCACGGTTCGGGCCAGGGCTCGGCACCAGGCTCCGCCGGATGCTAGGACGAGAGGATGCGCGCATCGCACCGCGCCGGCCGGTGCCGGCCTGCGAGGCGGCACGACATTTCCTCGATCCCGTGGTTCATCTCCAGGATGTCGCGGCCACGCTTGCCATGCTGGCGGAAAGGGTCGCAGCAGAACTCGAGCGGCGTGGCCAAGGAGGGCGAGTGTTCGAGGCGGCACTGTTTCGCACGGATGGGGTGGTGCGGCGGCTCGCCGTGGAATCCGGCCGACCGTTACGTGATGTCCGTGCCATCATGCGGTTGTTCCACGAACGCCTCGACAGCCTTGCCGAACCGGTCGATCCCGGATTCGGCTTCGACCTCATCCGGCTTTCGATCCCGGTTGCCGAGAAGCAGCTTCCGGCCCAATCCGAGCTGGAGGGCGAGGCGCGCAGCGCCGATATGCTGGCCGATCTGGTTGATCGCCTCACCACCCGGCTCGGCCCCGAGCGGGTTCTGCGTTTCCAACCCTGCGACACGCATGACCCTGATCGCGCTGCCTATGCCGTGCCGGCACGGCACGCTGGGCCCATCCCCTGGCCCGATCCACCAAGGGACGAACCGCCGACCCGCCCGATCACCTTGATCGACCCACCCGAGCCCATCGAGACTACGGCCGGGGTGCCGGACGGCCCACCCATCCGCTTCCGCTGGCGTCGCGTGCTGCATGATGTTGCCCGCGCCGAGGGGCCGGAACGAATTGCCGCGGAATGGTGGCGGGCGGCCGCCCCGACAAGGGATTATTTCCGCGTCGAGGATCGTGATGGCCATCGCTTCTGGCTGTTCCGCGAGGGCCTCTACGGCAGCGAAACCGACCGGCCCGGCTGGTTCCTGCACGGGCTGTTCCCGTAATGGGCGGGCCAGGCAATGTCATCTCCTTCACCCAGCCTCCACTCGAGAAGACCATCAAGTGGTTTATCAAACCCCCTGTCCCTTATGCTGAGCTTGCGACCACCACCAATTTCTCTTTCTTGCGCGGTGCCTCGCCGGCGGCGGATTTGGTGTCGCGAGCCATTGCCCTCGACCATGCCGGCATCGGCATTGCCGATCGCAACACCATGGCCGGCGTGGTACGCGCCTATGCCGCGCTGGAGGCGATCAAGCGCCTGTGCGAGGAGAGCGGCCGGAAATCTCCGGATTTCAAACTTCTTGTCGGCACGCGCCTCGCCTTCACTGACGGCACCCCGGACATCGTCGCCTATCCCGAGAACCGAGCCGGCTGGGGACGCCTGTGCCGGCTTCTCACCCGTGGCAATCTTCGGGGGTCCAAGGGCGAATGCCTGCTTGCTATAGATGACCTGCTGATAGACACCAATCACCTGCTGCTGATCGCCCTGCCGGATAGCCCCAACGTGCCCCGGCTTACTGAGACCCTTGCCTGTCTTGCGGAGGCCGCGCCTGGTGCCGTCTGGCTCGGCACCGCCATGCGCCATCGCGGTGATGATCGCCGCCGCCTCGCACGACTGAAGACCATTGCCGATACTGCCAGTATTCCGCTGCTCGCCATCAACGACGTGCTCTATGACACCCCGTCACAGCGCGACTTGCAGGACGTGCTCACCTGCATCCGCGAAGGCGTCACCATCCACGCCGCAGGCCGCCGACTGGAGGCCAATGCTGAACGTCATCTCAAGCCGCCCACCGAAATGGCGCACCTGTTCCGCGACGCCCCCGAGGCGTTGACGGAAATTATCCATGTACTCGCTCGTGCCGAGTTTTCTCTCGGTGACCTCCGCTATGAATATCCGGAGGAGCCGATCCCCCCTGGGTATACGCCGCAGAGCTGGTTGGAGACGCTCACCTGGCGCCGCACCCTGCTGCGCTACCCCGCCGGTCTGCCTGAAAAGGTTGAGATTCTGCTCCGGAGGGAGCTCGATCTGATCGGCAAGCTCGGCATCGCATCCTACTTCCTCACTATCCAGGACATCGTCCGGGTTGCCGAGGACAAGGGCATCCTCTGCCAGGGCCGCGGCTCGGCGGCCAATTCCGCGGTCTGCTACATGCTCGGCATCACCGCCATCGATCCGAACGAGATCGACCTGTTGTTCGACCGCTTCATTTCAGAGGAACGGAAGGAGCCACCCGACATCGACGTGGATTTCGAGCATGAACGGCGCGAGGAGGTGATCCAGCATATCTACGAGCGCTACGGCCGCGAGCGCGCCGGCATCGCGGCCACCGTCATCAGTTATCGCCCGCGCAGCGCCATTCGCGATGTCGGCAAGGCGCTGGGCCTGACGGAGGACATCACCGCCCGCATCGCCGACACGCAATGGGGAAGCTGGGGCGAGGATATTCCGGAATCGCATGTGAAGGAGGCCGGGCTCGACCCGGAGAACCCGGAAATCCGCCGTGCCGTGGGTTTCGCGAAAAGGCTGCTCGGCTTCCCGCGGCATCTCTCGCAGCATGTCGGTGGTTTCGTCCTGGCGCGCGGGCGGCTCGATGAACTGGTGCCGATCGGCAACGCCGCCATGGAAAAACGCACCTTCATCGAATGGAACAAGGACGACATCGACGATCTCCGCCTGATGAAGGTGGATGTCCTGGCGCTGGGGATGCTCACCTGCATCCGCAAGAGCTTTGACCTGCTCCGGGCCCATTGCGGCAGGGATCTCGACCTGATCAGTCTGCCGGCGGAGGATCCCGAGGTCTATGCGATGCTGCAGAAGGGCGACAGCATTGGCGTGTTCCAGGTGGAAAGCCGGGCGCAGATCAACATGCTGCCGCGACTGAGGCCGAAATGCTTCTACGATCTGGCGATCCAGGTCGCCATCGTGCGTCCCGGCCCGATCCAGGGCGATATGGTGCATCCCTATCTGCGCCGGCGGGATGGCAAGGAACCCAGCACATTGCCCTCACCGGACCCTCGTTTCGGCAATGCGGATGAGTTGGAAGAAGTCCTGAGGCGAACCTGCGGCGTGCCGCTGTTCCAGGAGCAGGCAATGAAGCTTGCCATCGTCGCGGCGAAGTTCACCCCCGAGCAGGCCAACCAGTTGCGCCGCGCCATGGCGACCTTCCGCAACAATGGCACGGTGGGGAACTTCAAGGCGCAGATGGTCGAAGGCATGGTCCGGCGTGGCTATAAGCGCGATTTTGCCGAAAACTGCTTCAAACAGATCGAGGGGTTCGGCGAGTACGGCTTCCCGGAAAGTCACGCCGCCAGCTTCGCCAAGCTGGTCTATGTTTCTTCCTGGATCAAATGCCACCATCCGGCGGTCTTCGCCGCCGCGCTCTTGAACGCCCAGCCGATGGGTTTCTATGCGCCTGCCCAGATAGTCCGCGACGCGCAGCAGCATGGCGTGGAAGTCCGCCCGATCGATGTCAATCACAGCATGTGGGATAACACGCTGGAACCAGGGGGCAACGGTGCACTCGCGCTGCGCCTCGGTCTGCGCCAGATCGATGGCATGTCGGAAGCGGACGCTGTCCGCCTTGCTGAATGCCGTGGCGATTTCTACCCTGACATCGAAACCCTGGCGGCGCGCACCGGGTTTTTCCCAGCCGTGCTGCACCGCCTTGCCGATGCCGATGCATTCCACTCGATCGGCCTCGACCGCCGCGGGGCTGCATGGGTCGTCCGCCGCCTACCTGGCGGTCCAGCCTTGCCGCTTTTTGCTGCGCGTGATGCGCAGGAACTGGCCCCGGAACCCGCAGCCGACCTGCCCGAAATGCCCCTGCGCGAGCATGTCGCGATCGACTACCAGACCGTGCGGTTGTCGCTGCGGGGCCATCCGATGGGGATGTTGCGAAAGATCTTCGATGCAGAGGACGTCGCCACCTGCCAGGACACCGCTGCCCTGGCGGACGGTGCCCGCGTTCGCACCGCCGGGGTGGTTCTGGTGCGCCAGCGGCCAGGCAAAGGCACTGCCATTTTCATGACACTGGAGGACGAGACCGGCATCGCCAATGTCGTCATATGGCTACGGCAGTTCGAACGCTATCGCCGCGTGGTGATGGGCGCGCGCCTGCTGCTGGTGGAAGGCACGCTTCAAAAGAGCCCGGAAGGTGTCGTCCACGTAATGGCCGAGCATCTGGTGGATCGTTCCGCCGAGTTGCAACGCCTTTCGGAAGACATTGATCTCCATGTCGAGCTGTCAGGGTCCGCCGAAGTTACTCATCCAGCGCTGCCAAACCGTCCGCGCCATCCGCGCGACGTGCGTGTGTTGCCGCAATCGCGCGATTTCCACTGAAGCTTGGCCAGGCGCGGGCGCCGCGCTAGCGTCGCGCACGCACCGAAAGAAGGCAGCCTATGTCTCGCACCCGCACGAACCCGGCCTTCTCGGCCGCGGCACTGTGCCTCGCGCTTGTCGGCCCGGCGAAGGCCGAACCCGGCGTCAGCGCCGAGGCGATCACCATGGGCATGGAAGGGGAGATGAACTCCTTCTCCGGCGACGAGGAGAATTTCGGCTTCCAGCTCGCTTTCCGCGAGGCCAACGAACAGGGCGGGGTGCATGGGCGGCGATTGAGCAAGCCTTCGCCAATGCAAGGCAGCTTGTCGAGCAGGACGGCGTCTTCGCGCTGGTGAACTGGGGCGGGCCCGTGGTGATCCGGCTGGCGGAATATGCCGCCCAACAGAAGGTGCCCTATCTGTTCCCGCATAGTGCGCTCGTGGAGTCCACTGGCCGGCGCTATTTGTTCACCTCTTTCCCGACCTATGCCGGCGAGGCGCGGCTGATGTTCCGTTATCTGCCGGAGCAGCGCGGGCTACGCCGCATCGGCATCGTCCATGACGAGAACGTCTATGGCCAGAACTTCCGCAAATGGCTGGAGGAGCTAGCCGGCCGCAACGGCTACACCATGGTCGGCAACGCGTCGGTAACCACCCGCGACCCCAAGGATCTCACCGCCGAGCTCAGGAGCCTGCGGGACAAGGGCGCGGATGCGGTGGTGATGGCGCTCTATCCGGCGCAGGCCAAGGTGCTCATGCAGGCCAAACAGTCGCTCGGCTATCTCGGCCGCATGGTCTCGGTCGGCCCGCTCACCGACGAGGAATACCTCGTGCTCCCCGGCGGAGCGGCCGAGGGCACGCTCGGCTTCTGCTACTATCCTGATCCTAACTACGACCCGAGCCTGGGCATCCAGCTCTACCGGGCCACGATGCGGCGACTGGCCGGCGACAAGCCGATGAACCGTTATTCACTCTATGGTTACGTCTTCGGCCGGCTGATCCTGGAAGGGCTGCATCGAGCAGGGCCAAACCCGACACGCGAGAACTTCATCGATGCGATGGAGACCATCCGCGATTGGGATCCGCAAGGCATCATGCCGAAGGTGAGTTTTTCGCCCGCGAACCACCACGCCCAGTTCGCCGGCTTTCTGTGCGAGCTGAAATCCGGGCGTTTCGAAGCGCTCAGCTCCTGGGTCACACCGGAGTAAATTTACCAGAATTTTTTGTAAATACTCTTGCTATTGTAAAATTGGGCCCTCCCGCGTAGATCGGACGAATTCACGATCGCGCATCGGAGGATCCAGATGAACCGTATCCACGTCATCCACGAGAATCCCGCCTGGTTGCCCCCGCTGGCCGAGGCGCTGGACCGCGCCGCCCTGCCCTGGACGGACTGGTTCATCCATACCGGCGCCTTCGACCTCGCCGCACCTCCGCCGGAGGGTGTGTTCTACAACCGGATGAGCGCCTCATCGCACACGCGCGATCATCGGTTCTCGGCCGAGTTCACGGCCGCAGTGCTGGCCTGGCTGACGCGCTGGGGACGCACGGTCGTCAACGGTCCGGCGGCGCTCGACCTGGAGATCAGCAAGGCCCGCCAATATGCCGCGCTGGAAGCGGCCGGCATCCGCACTCCGCGCACCGTCATGGTGGCGGGGACGGCGGAGATCGTGGCGGCTGTCCGTGCCCATTTCGCAGGTCGGCCGGTCATCCTCAAGCCCAACCGGGGCGGGAAGGGGCTTGGCGTGATGCTGTTCCATACGCTCGCGGGACTGGAGGAGTATGTCACCGGCCCCGGCTACGTGGAGCCGGTGGACGGCATCCAGCTCCTGCAGGACTACATCCAGGCCCCACGCCCGGTGATCACCCGTGCCGAGTTCACCGGTGGGCGCTTCACCTATGCAGTGGAGGTCGATACCAGCGAGGGGTTCGAACTATGCCCGGCGGATGTCTGCGCTATTGGCGAGGCCGCCTGCCCGGTGGGCGAAATCCCTGGCAAGCCCGCGCATAAATTCACCATCGTCGATGGCATCGATCCCGCCTTCCGCGCCCGCCTGGAGGATTTTCTCGCTGGTGCCGGCATTGATGTCGCCGGCATCGAATTCATCCAGGGGCCGGACGGGCCGCTGGTCTACGACGTCAACACCAACACCAACTACAATCCGGAGGCGGAAGCCCGCGCCGGCATCGCGGGCACGCCTCGGTCCGGCATGGGCGCGCTTGCCGCCTATCTCGGCCGGCTGCTCAGGGCCCAGCGGCAGCGAGCAGCCTGACGCTTACTCGGCGGCCCTGGCCTGGGCCGGGAAGAACCGGTTGTCGGGCCGGGCCAAGCCGAGATGCTCGCGCAGCGTCGTGCCTTCGTATTCGGTGCGGAACAGGCCGCGGCGCTGCAATTCCGGCACCACCCTGCTGGCAAAATCGTCCAGCCCGCCGGGCAGGTAGGGGAACATCACGTTGAACCCGTCGCAGCCGCGCCCGTCCAGCCAGGCTTCCATCTCATCAGCGATGGTCTGCGGCGTCCCCACCATCGCCAGCCCCGCATAGCCACCCAGGCGCTGCGCCAACTGCCGCACGCTCAGGTTCTCCCGCCGAGCCAGCCCGATGGCTCGTTCACGGCCGCTCTTGCTCTGGTTGGTCTCCGGAATCTCCGGCAGCTTCCCGTCCGGGTCGAAGGCGGAGGCATCCACGCCGAGCGCAATGGACAGGGAGCCGATCGCACTGTCGTAGTGCACCAGGCTATCGAGCAGCGCGCGCTTCTCTCGCGCTTCCGCCACGCTGTCGCCCACGACGACGAAGCAGGCAGGCAGGATCTTGAGCCCGTCCGGATCGCGACCGATGGCCGCCATGCGGCCCTTCACGTCGGCATAGAATGCCTGGCCGTCGGCGAGCGTCGGCGAGGACCCGAATACCGCCTCCGCCGTCTCGGCAGCGATCTGGCGCCCGGCATCGGAAGCGCCGGCCTGCACGATCACCGGCCAGCCCTGCACCGGCCGGGCCACGTTTAGCGGCCCGCGCACTGAGAGTTCGGGCCCCTTATGGCCGAGCACATGCACGCGATCGGGGTCGAAATAGATCCCGCTCGGCACATCGCGGATGAAGGCGTCGTCGGCGAAACTGTCCCACAGGCCGGTGACGACATCGAAGAACTCGCGGGCCCGCTTGTAGCGCTCGCCATGGGCCATGTGCGCGTCATGGCCGAAATTCAACGCCGCGTCGGGGTTGGCGGTGGTCACTAGGTTCCATCCGGCCCGGCCGCCGCTGATATGATCCAGCGAGGCGAATTTGCGGGCGATGTGGTACGGGTCGTTATAGGTGGTCGACGCGGTGGCGACGAGCCCGATCCGCTCGGTCACCATTGCCAGCGCCGGCAACAAGGTCAGCGGATCGAACGAGGTCACGGTGGCGCTGCGCTTCAGTGCTTCGGTCGGCATGTTCAACAGCGCCAGATGGTCGGCCATGAAGAAGGCGTCGAACTTTGCCGCCTCCAGCGTGCGGATGAACCGCACCAGCGCTGGCAGGTTGAAATTGGCGTCGGCGATCGCGCCGGGATAGCGCCATGCCCCGGTATGGATGCTGACCGGGCGCATGAAGGCGCCGAGATGGAGTTGGCGTCGCTTGTTCATGGATCGCTCCATAGGAGTGAGGCACATTCACCGCATGTGCGCGTGGATTGCGGTCATATGCGCTCGCCCGACGGAAATACCAGGGAGCGCCACGTCTGCTATATCGGGACAAAGCCAACCGGAGGAAACCATGCAGCTCGGCATCCATCTGCCGCATATCGGCCGCAAGGCTGGGCCGGCCGCCATCCGCCGCGCCGCCATCCAGGCCGAGGAGCTTGGCTTCGTCGATGTGTGGGTCAGCGAGCACATCATCATTCCCAAGGACGCGCCGTATCCACCCTCGTCGATCTTCTATGACCCGGTGCTGACCCTCACCTGGGCTGCCGCCTGCACCAGCCGGGTGCGCCTTGGCACGACCGTTCTCGTCCTGCCCATGCGCCACCCACTGCCGCTGGCCAAAGAGCTCGCGACGCTGCAATGCCTCTCGGAAGGACGCCTGATTCTGGGCGCCGGGGTCGGCTGGCTCGAGGCCGAGTTCGCTGCGCTGGGCATCCCGTTCCGCGAGCGTGGCCGCCGCATGGACGAAGGGATTGCCTTGATGCGCGCCGTCTGGACCGAGGACCCTGTGACCTTCCAGGCGAAATACATCCCGGCAATCGTGGAAGAGATGCGCATGCGGCCGCTCCCGCCGCCGATCCCCATCTGGATCGGCGGCAATTCCGACGCTGCGATCGCCCGGGCCATCCGGCTTGGTGATGGCTGGCACGGCACCCGCACACTGCCCGACGCGGCCCCAACCGTGGTTGCCCGCCTGCGTGCAGCCCGACCCGACCCGGCCTTCACCATTTCTCTACGCGCCTCGTGGGATGGCGAAGACGTAGCCGCATTGCGTACCCGCTTGCAGGCCTATGCCCAGGCCGGAATCCAGCATCTGGTCCTTGAACCCACCGCCCGCGAGCTCGACGACTGGCTGGCCGCGGTGGAGCGCATCGCCCGCGCCGGCGAGGGGCTTGCCGCCTGACGCCGCAGCCGCGCACTCTGCCGATAGAAAGTCCGAGGAACTCCCACGATGCGCATCCATAACCTCTACGTCGACGACCAGGGCGAGACCCATTTCCGCGACATCGAGATCGACTGGGTGGAGGAAGGGCCGGGCGGCAAGCTGTCCCGCCGTCTTCCCGCCACCGGCATCATCTTCCGCGCCACGCCCGGCACTTACGACTATGATTGGCACCCCGCGCCGCGCCGCCAGTACATCATCAACCTCGACGGTGCCGTGCGTATCACTGTCAGCGACGGAGAGACCCGCGTGATCGGCCCGGGCGAGGTGTTCCTGGTCGAGGACACCCACGGCAAGGGCCATATCTCGCAAGCAGTGGACGGCAAGTTCCGCCACTCCGTCTTCATCCCGATCGATTGAGCCCGGCCATGGACAAGGACGAGCTCATCGCCTGGGCGCTGGCGAATGGCTGGC
>Ga0310811_10008962_pt1 | contig 12887 bp, 12 predicted proteins | sample YCmetagenome_FD_207642 | JGI IMG/M metagenome (GOLD analysis project Ga0310811, IMG submission 207642) | Soil microbial communities from experimental microcosm in Duke University, North Carolina, United States - YC | ecosystem: Engineered > Artificial ecosystem > Soil microcosm > Unclassified ...
CGTGCCGGTGCTGCTCGCGGGAACCGGTCTGGAGACCGCCGACGGTCTGGTGCGCCGGCCCGGGACGGACTGGGAGCGGCTTCCCCTCGACGACGCGATGGAGATGATCGCCGACCGGGTGCTCAGGACGCGCCGCGAAACCTGGCAGGACGTCGACGATCAGGGCCGCCGCCTCAACCGCACGCTCGGCTTCGCCAGCCTCGGCGGCGCGACGCTGGACAACGAAGAGAACTACCTGATGAAGAAGCTGTACACCGCGCTCGGCGCGATACAGATCGAGAACCAGGCCCGTATTTGACACTCCTCCACGGTTCCCGGTCTGGGAACCTCCTTCGGCCGTGGTGGCGCCACGACGTTCCAGCAGGATCTCGCCAATGCCGACTGCATTGTCATTCAGGGATCGAACATGGCCGAGTGCCATCCCGTCGGGTTTCAGTGGGTGATGGAGGCGAAGGCGCGTGGCGCGAAGATCATCCACATCGATCCGCGGTACACCCGGACCAGCGCGCTGGCCCACCGGCACGTGCCGGTACGGGCCGGCAGCGACATCGCCTTTCTCGGCGCGCTCATCAACTACGTGCTGGACAACGAAAAAGACTTCCGTGAATACGTCCTGGCCTACACCAACGCCGCCGCGATCCTGCGCGAGGATTTCCGTGATACCGAGGATCTGGACGGACTGTTCTCCGGTTTCGACCCGGAACGGCGTCACTACGAGACGGATAGCTGGGCCTACGAGGACGCCGGGGCGGGGATCAAGCCCAAGCTGGACGAGACGCTGACCCATCCCCGCTGCGTCTACCAGGTGGTGAAGCGGCATTTCGCCCGGTACACACCGGAATTGGTGCAGGACGTCTGCGGTGTCCCGCCCGCGTTGTTCCACGAGGTCGCCGAGTCGATCACGGCGAATTCCGGGCGGGAGCGGACGACCGCCTGGGTCTACTCGGTCGGCTGGACGCAGCACACGGTCGGCGTGCAGTACATCCGCACCGCGTCGATCCTGCAGGCCTTGCTGGGCAACATCGGTCGTCCCGGTGGCGGCATCCTGGCGCTGCGCGGACACGCCAGCATCCAGGGTTCCACCGACATCCCGACCCTGTTCAACCTGCTGCCCGGGTATCTGCCGATGCCCGCCGCGCACCGGCATCCGGACCTGGACAGCTTCGTCGCGGCGGCCGAGGGCCGCGCCGGTTTCTGGGGCAACACGCGCTCGTACGTGGTGAGTCTGCTCAAGGCGTACTGGGGCGCGCATGCCCAGGCGGGCAACGACTTCCGCTTCGATCACCTGCCGCGGGTGACCGGCGACCACGGCACCTACACCACGGTGATGAACCAGATTTCGGGCGAGTGCAAGGGATACTTCCTGGTCGGCGAGAATCCGGCGATCGGGTCGGCGAACGGGAAGCTGCAGCGGCTGGGGCTGGCGAACCTGGACTGGCTGGTGGTGCGCGACCTGCAGATGATCGAGAGCGCCACGTTCTGGCGGAACGGCCCCGAGATCGAAAGCGGCGAACTGCGGACCGAGGAGATCGGCACCGAGGTCTTCTTCCTGCCCGCGGCCGCGCACACCGAGAAGGACGGGTGTTTCACCAACACACAGCGGCTTCTGCAATGGCACCACAAGGCCGTCGAACCGCCGGGTGACGCGCGCAGTGACCTCTGGTTCTACTACCACCTCGGGCGCATCATCCGGGAAAAGCTCGCCGGCGGCCACGATCCGCGCGATCTCCCGATCAAGGAGCTGACCTGGAATTACCCGACCGAGGGCGCGATCGCCGAGCCCAGCGCGGAATCGGTGCTCGCCGAGATCAACGGGAGCGGGCCGGACGGGCCGCTGTCCGCGTACACCGAACTCGCCGACGACGGCTCGACCGCCTGCGGGTGCTGGATTTATTGCGGTGTCCACGCGGGTGGCCACAACCACGCGGCGAATCGGCGGCCGGGCTCGGCACAGAGCTGGGTCGCGCCGGGCTGGGCGTGGGCCTGGCCGGCCAACCGGCGCATCCTCTACAACCGTGCTTCGGCCGACCCGGACGGGAAGCCGTGGAGTGAGCGGAAACGCTGTGTCTGGTGGGACGCCGATCGTGGCGAGTGGACCGGTGAGGACGTGCCCGACTTCGAGCCGGGGAAACCGCCGGACTACCGGCCGCCCGAAGGAGCGCGGGCCCAGGAAGCGCTTTCCGGGATCGACCCGTTCATCATGCAGTCGGACGGGAAGGCCTGGCTGTTCGCGCCGGCCGGACTCGTCGACGGGCCGCTGCCCGCGCACTATGAACCGTTCGAATCACCGGTCGACAACCCGCTTTACCGCGCGCAGGTCAATCCGGCTCGGCAGACCTACGAACATCCGGCCAACCGCTACAACGACGAGCGGTATCCCTTCGTGTTCACCACCTACCGATTGACCGAGCATCACACCGCGGGCGGAATGAGCCGCACCCTGCCGGTGCTTTCGGAGTTGCAACCCGAGTTCTTCTGCGAGGTCTCGCCGGAACTGGCGGCCGAGCGTGGTCTGGAGCACGGCGGCTGGGCCACGATCGTCTCGGCGCGGGCCGCCATCGAGGCGAGGGTACTGGTCACGAGTCGGGTGAAACCGTTGCGGGTCAGGGGAAAGACCGTGCACCAGATCGGGATCCCCTACCACTGGGGCCGAAATGGACTGTCCACAGGAGACTCCGCGAACGATCTGCTCTCGGTGGTGCTCGACCCGAACGTGCACATCCAGGAGGCCAAGGCGGCGACCTGTGACATCCGCCCCGGCCGGCGGGTTCACGGCTGACCGCGGCGGGTGGTCCACGGGGCGTCCGGACACGGGTGCCTGGTGCGGAAGAGTCACCATGGCCCTTGGGCGGGACGGGCCTCGTCCGGGGTGTCCGGCCATGGCGGCGTGGTCGCCGCGACCACCCGGAGCCCGGCCGGGCCGCTGCGGAACTGGAAGGACGTGCCGAGCGGGATGGTCAGGCAGACGCCGGGTTCGAGCGATGTGATGTCCTCGCGGCCGTGCTGCTCCCGCCACATGCGCCCGCTGCCGCTGACGACGTACCAGATCTCCTCGACCGTGGCGTGCGAGACGGCCCGGGAGATCTCCTCCGGCGCGAGCTCGAACTGGGCGAAGCTGGCCGCGCCGGGAAGCACGCAGAGCGGCCGGACCGCGGCTCCGTCGGGGGCGGTGACCTCGGGCGCCCGGTCGAGTTTGGTGGTGCTGAATGGCCTGGTGGACGGCGTGAGTGGCATGGCAACACCGTATTGCCCTCCCGCGGGCGCGTGGCTGATCGGTGGACGCCGCGAAGACAGCCCGACGGACTCCCGAAGGACACCCTGAAGGACACCCTGAAGGACACCGCAAAAAATCTACATATCGTTGACGTCCGGCAAGAAGTTGTAGACAATCAGGTGTATGGCGAAGGTGTCCTTCGATCGGCATCCTGATCAGTACCGCCACTGGCACCTGCGCGTCGAGCCCCCGATCGCGTGGCTGGAGCTGGACGTCGACGAGCAGGGCGGCCTGGTACCGGGCTACGAGCTCAAGCTCAACTCCTACGACCTCGGCGTGGACATCGAGCTCTACGACGCCGTGCAGCGCCTGCGGTTCGAGCATCCCGAGGTGCGCGCGGTGGTGATCACCAGCGCCAAGGACAAGGTGTTCTGTGCCGGGGCCAACATCCGGATGCTCGCCGCCTCCTCGCACGCGTGGAAGGTGAACTTCTGCAAGTTCACCAACGAGACCCGCAACGGGATCGAGGACGCGACCGAGAACTCCGGGCAGGTCTACCTCGCCGCGGTCAACGGCAGCTGCGCCGGTGGTGGCTACGAGATCGCCCTGGCCTGCGACCGGATCCTGCTGGTGGACGACAACTCCTCGACCGTGGCGCTGCCCGAGGTGCCGCTGCTGGGCGTACTGCCGGGCACCGGCGGGCTGACCCGGGTCGTCGACAAGCGCCGGGTCCGCCGGGACCGCGCGGACGTGTTCGCCACTCGGCCGGACGGGATCAAGGGGCGCACCGCGGTGGACTGGCGGCTGGTGGACGAGCTCGTGCCGCGGCCGGACTTCCGCGCGGTGGTCACCCGCCGCGCGCTCGAGGCCGCGGCCCGGAGCAACCGCCCCGAGGACGGCCGCGGCATCGAACTGGCCCCGCTCGAACGGACCGAAACCGCGGACGCGATCGACTACCGGCACGTCTCCGCGGCACTCGACCGCGATCTCGGCGTCGTCACCATCACCGTCCGCGGACCGGGGGACGGTGGCTGGCTCCTCGCGATGACCCGCGAACTGGACGACCTCATCCTGCGGCTGCGCACGAACGAGCCGGAGCTGGGCACCTGGGTGTTCCGCACCGAGGGCGACCCGGAGGCGGTGCTGGCGAACGAGCGGGTGCTGCTCGACGCGAACGACTGGCTCTCCACCGAGATCCTGCTGTACTACAAGCGCACCCTGAAACGACTCGACGTCACCAGCCGCAGCCTGATCGCGCTGATCGAACCGGGCGGCTGCTTCGCCGGGGTGCTCACGGAACTGGCGCTGGCCTGTGACCGGCAGTACCTGCTGGACGGTCCGCCGATCGACGACGAGGACAGCGCGGAGCGCGCCTGCGTCGTCCTCTCGGACGCGAACTTCGGCGTGTTCCCGATGGGCAACGGGTTGTCCCGCCTGGAATCCCGGTTCTACGGCGAGCACGATCATCTCGACTGGCTCAAGCGTGAGCGCGACCGCCGGCTGGAGGCGGCGGACGCGGTCGAGCTGGGCCTGGTCACCGACGCTCCGGACGATCTCGACTGGGCGGACGAGATCAGGATCGTGCTCGAGGGTCGCGGCGCGCTGAGCCCGGACGCGCTGACCGGCATGGAGGCCAACCACCGCTTCGTCGGGCCGGAAACCGTCGAGACGAAGATCTTCGGGCGGCTCTCCGCCTGGCAGAACTGGATTTTCACCAGGACCAACGCCGCGGGACCGGAAGGCGCCCTGCGCCGGTACGGCACCGGGCAGAAAGCGAACCTCGACCGCAAACGGGTGTGACGAGATGCCGGAGAAGATCGATTACGACGCCAAGATCCCCAACAACGTCGACCTGGCCGGGGACCGGCGGTTGCAGCGGGCGCTGGAGGGCTGGCAGCCGAAGTTCATGAACTGGTGGGGCGAAATGGGTCCCACGCTGGAAACGCACGGGGTGTACCTGCGCACCGCGGTCAGTGTCGGCCGCGAGGGCTGGGCGCATTTCGACCACGTCAACGTGCCGGACTACCGGTGGGGGATCTTCCTGGCCGAACGCGACCGCGACCGGCGGATCTCCTTCGGCGAGCACCGCGGGGAGCCGGCCTGGCAGCAGGTGCCCGGCGAGTACCGGGCGGAGCTGCAGCGGCTGATCGTGATCCAGGGCGACACGGAACCGGCGTCGGTGGAGCAGCAGAAGCTGCTGGGACTGACCGCGCCGAGCCTGTACGACCTGCGGAACCTGTTCCAGGTCAACGTCGAGGAGGGCCGTCACCTGTGGGCGATGGTCTACCTCCTGCACGCCTACTTCGGGCGGGAGGGCCGCGAGGAGGCCGAGGCGCTGCTGTTCCGCAACTCGGGCAGCCCGGACGCGCCGCGCATTCTGGGTGCGTTCAACGAGGAGACCGCCGACTGGCTGGCGTTCTTCATGTTCACCTACTTCACCGACCGTGACGGCAAGTACCAGCTGGGCACGCTCAAGGAGTCCGCCTTCGACCCGCTCTCGCGCACCTGCGAGTTCATGTTGAAGGAGGAAGCGCACCACATGTTCGTCGGCACGACGGGCGTGGACCGGGTCGTGCAGCGCAGCGCGGAGCTGATCCGCGAGCACGACACCACCGATATCGGTGCGCACGGCGGGATTCCGCTGGAGATCATCCAGCGGTACCTCAACTTCCACTACACCGTCTCGCTCGACCTGTTCGGCGGCGAGACCTCGACGAACGCGGCGAACTACTACACGGCCGGGCTCAAGGGCCGGTGGCTGGAGTCCCGCCGCAAGGACGACCACCGGCTCACCGACGAGAGCTGGGAGCTGGCGCGGCCGCGCGAGGACGGCACCTGGGAACGCGCGGAGGTGCAGAAGATCCTGGCGCTGAACCTGGATCTGCGCGGGGAGTACATCGCCGACTGCGAGTCCGGGGTCAAGCGGTGGAACAAGATCCTCGCCGACGCCGGCATGTCGTTCCGGTTCCGGCTTCCGCACCCTGGATTCAACCGGAAAGTCGGCATAAACTCCGGCCACCACATCACACCGGACGGGACGATCGTGGACGAGAAGACCTGGGAAGCGGGGCGGAGCCACTGGCTGCCGACCAGCGAGGACCTGGCCTTCGTCCGTTCCCTGATGCGGCCGGTCCACGAGCGCGGGAAGATCGCCGGCTGGGTGGCGCCGCCCCGGCAGGGCATCAACGGCAAGCCGTTCGACTACGAGTACGTCTACCTGTAGGGCGATCCGGCGGGGCAGCCGGAGAGCAGCTCGAGAACACCGTTGCGGAGGCGGACATGGCCGGGTTCAACGCGGTGGACTACCTGCTCGACCGCCACCTCCGTGCCGGCCGGGGCGAGCGGACGGCGGTCGTCGGGGCAGGGCGGACGCTGACCTACGCCGAGCTGGCCGACGAGGTGGCCCGGGTCGCCGGCGGGCTCGCCGGGATCGGCGTGCGCCCGGAGGAGCGGGTCATGCTGTGCATGGTCGACGGCGTCGAGCTGCTCACCGGGATCCTCGGCGCGATGCACCTCGGCGCGGTCGCGGTGCCGGTGTCGACCATGCTCACCGCTGCCGAGCTGGGCAAGGTGCTGGCCGACTCGCGGGCCCGGGTGCTGTGCGTCTCGGACGAGTTCACCGCGGTCGCGAAGACCGCGACCGAGTTGGCCCCCGAGGTCACCGACGTCGTGCTGGACCGCGCGGATCCGATTCACTTCGCGCACGGCGTGGGGACCCACGACTGGGCCGAACTGGCCGGCGCGACGGCGATTCCGCGGTACGCCACCTGGGAGGATTCTCCGGCGCTCTGGCTCTACACCTCGGGGACCACGGGCGAGCCGAAGGGCGCGATGCACCGGCACGCGAACATCCGCGCGGTCTGCGAGACCTACGGCACGGGGGTGCTCGGCATCCGCGCGGACGACCTGTGTTTCTCCGTGGCGAAGCTCTTCTTCGCCTACGGGATCGGGAACTCGGCGTTCTTCCCGCTGTCGGTGGGCGCGAGCACGGTCCTGGAAGCGGGCCGGCCGAGCCCCGGGGCGGTGGCGGGGCGGGTGCGTGCCGAGCGGCCCACGCTGTTCTTCGCCGTCCCGACCTTCTACGCCGCGGTGCTCGCCAGCGACCTCCCGGACGACACGTTTTCCTCGGTGCGCCAAGCCGTTTCGGCGGGTGAGCCGCTGCCGGCGGTGCTGTACGAGCGGTTCCGGGAGCGTTTCGGCGTGGAAATCCTCGACGGCATCGGCTCGACCGAGGCCCTGCACATCTTCCTGTCGAACCGGCCGGGCGAGGTGGTGGCGGGCACCACCGGGGTGGCCGTGCCGGGGTATGACGTCGAGATCAGGGACACCGCCGGCGCACCGGTCGAGCGTCCCGGGGAACCGGGTGAGCTGTACGTGCGGGGGCCGTCCATCGCGACCGGGTACTGGAGCCGGTACGAGACGACGAAACGGGTCTTCCAGGGGGACTGGCTGCGCACCGGCGACAGCTACGTCCGCAACCCCGACGGCACCTACACCTGTCTCGGCCGGTTCAACGATATGCTCAAGGCAGGCGGAATCTGGGTGTCACCGTCCGAAGTGGAGCAACGGTTGCTGGAACATCCCGACGTGGCCGAGGTCGCGGTGGTCGCCGCGCCCGACGCGGACGGCATCGACAAACCGGTCGCCGCCGTGGTGCCGGTGTCCGGGCGAACGCTCGACGAGCCCGCCCTGATCGACTTCTGCCGCGCGGGGCTGGCCTCGTTCAAGCGACCGCGCGCGGTGGTGCGGATGGCCGAACTGCCGAAGACCGCGACGGGCAAGATCCGCCGCAACGTGCTCCGCGAGCGGGTCCGTGATTCGCTGCGTCCGGGAGCGCTTGCTTGATAGGCGGCAGGACGGTGGTCGACGCCCATGTGCACCCGCCGCGGCTGAGCACCCTGAAACCGGCCTGGCTGGAGTGGGCCGACCGGTTCTCCGGGCCGCACGACTGGCGCCGGGCCTACGACGACAACGGAGACCCGGTACCGGCCCGCCTCGACGCGCTGCTGGACGAGCAGGGCGTGGACCGGGCCCTGCTGTTCTGCGAGTACAGCCCGCGCGCGACCGGGATTCAGCCGATCGAGGATCTGGTGCCGATCGTGGCGCACAATCCGGTGCGGTTCCGGCTGGTCGCCAACGTCAACCCGTACCTGCACCATCCGCTGGCCGCCGAGGTGGAGCGGCAGCTCGATCTCGGCGCGGTGGCGCTGAAGGTGCATCCGGTGCACGGCGCGTTCTCGCCGGCCGACAAGGAGCTTTACGCCGCGTACCAGGTCTGCGCGGACCGCGGTGTCCCGGTCATCCTGCACTCGGGCACCAGCAACTTTCCGGGGGCGCGCGCGAGCTTCGGCAACCCGGAGCTGCTCCTCGACGTGGTGGAGGACTTCGCCGGCGTGCAGTTCGTGCTCGCGCACGGCGGCCGGGGCTGGTGGTACGACGTGGCCGCGTTCCTCGCGCTCGCCAGGGAGAACGTCTGGCTGGACCTGGCCGGCCTGCCGCCGGCGAAGCTGCCCGAGTACTACGCGCGCTTCGACCTGACCCGGCTGGCCGGGAGGTTCATCTTCGGCACCGACTGGCCCGGCGTCCCGGGCACGCGCCGCAACGTGTGCGCGCTGGCCGAGTTGGGCCTGCCCGAAGAGGTCCTCACCGGGGTGTTGTCCGCCAACGCGGCCAAAGTGTTCCCCACCCTCGGCATCTGACCGAAGGGGCGCCTACTGCCCGATCACCTCGTGCAGGCAGAGGATGTTGCCTTCGGTGTCGGCGAACCAGGCCGCCTTCTCGTTGCCGAGGGTCGCGATGTGGTCGACGGTGCGGAGCTCACCGGAGTCGAAGTCCTGGAACTGGACGCCTCGCCCTTCGAGTTCCGCGACTTCGCCTGCGATGTCGGAGACCTCGAAGCTCATTGCCGTGTTGTCGCTCGGTTGCGCGTCCGGGAGCGGCCGGAGACCGATGGCGTCGCCGTGCCCGGCTTCGAAGTAGTAGGTGCCGTCCGGGCTTTTCGCCGTCAGGTGCAGGCCCAGGGTGTCGGCGTAGAAGTGGCTGGCGCGGTCCGCGTCCCGCGCCGGCAGCATGGTCGTGATCGCTGAGTTGCGGAGCATTCGGCCTCCCTCGGCCACGAGCGCCGCGGCCGGTCTGCGGCGCGATCTGCCCATGGTGCGCCTCCGTCCGGGGTAAGGCAACAGGGCCGAAGGCCCCTGATGCGGGCCTTGGAAGCGGCGTTTCCGGGCACGGGTGAGCGGAACCGGCGCGCGGTCATTCGCGGTTGGTCTCGCGGAGAGTGCGCATCGCTTCCGCCAGCGCGGCCGAGGATTCCGGACCGAGGGGATCGAGGACGCGGCGGCGGAGGATCTCCGCGCAGGCCTGCCGCGCCTTTTCCGCGACTTCCCGGCCGTGCTCGGTGAGGCAGGCGTAGGTGACCCGCCGGTCGCTCGGGCTGGGGGTCCGGCGGATCAGCTCGGCCGCGACCATCCGGTCGGCCACCTTGGTGAAGCCGCCGCTGGACAGCGCCGCCTCGGTCGCCAGGCGGGTCATCGGCAGCTGGTGACCGGGGGTGCGGATCAGCCGCAGGAGGATGTCGAAGGTGGCCGGGGCGAGTCCGAAGCGCTCCGCGATCTCGCCCATCAGCCGCTCCTGGGTCGCCAGGTAGCCCTCGATCACCAGCCCCCACCAGGTCACGATCTCGTCGTCGTCAGCCACGGGGCGAGTATACCGAGTCTTCTCTTCCTGGAATATATCTTGCTCGCGAGAGGTTATTGGGTTACGGTCGAATCAAGGGCGCCATCACCAAGGAGGACGAGATGTCCATCAAGACCAGCGGCCTGCACCACGTCACCGCCATCGGCGGAGACCCGCAGCGCAACGTCGGCTTCTATCTCCGCACCCTCGGGCTGCGCCTGGTGAAGACGACGGTGAACTTCGACGACCCGGGCACCTATCACCTCTACTACGGCGACCAGTCCGGCAAACCCGGCACGCTGATGACCTTCTTCCCCTGGCGGGACGCGCCGAGCGGCCGCCGCGGCACCGGCCAGGCCACCACCACCGCCTTCTCCGTGCCCGAGCACTCCATCGGCTGGTGGAAGGAACATCTGGCCGCGGCCGGGGTGTCCACCGACCGGATCACCAACCGCGAGGGCGAGGACGTGCTGACCTTCCACGACCCGGACGGGCTGCACCTCGCGCTGGTCGCGCATCCGCAGGGCGACCCGCGCGACCCCTGGGACAACGGCCAGGTGCCGGCCGAACACGCGATCCGCGGTCTGCACTCGGTCACCCTGTCCGTGGCCACGGAGGACGCCACCGCCGGGATGTTCCGCGACCTCGGCCTGAGCTTCACCGCGCAGGAGGCCAACCGCCTGCGTTTCAGCGCCGGCGAGGGTGGGCCGGGTGCGCTGGTCGACATCCTGGTCACCCCGAAGGCGCCCCGCGGCCTGGTCGCGGCCGGGACCGTGCACCACGTGGCGTGGCGGGCGCCGGACGAGGAAACCCAGGCCGGCTGGCGGGACGAACTCGTCGATGCCGGGGTTTCCGTGACGTCCATTCTGGACCGTCAGTACTTCCGGTCGATCTACTTCCGGGAACCGGCGGGGACCCTGCTGGAGGTGGCGACCGACCAGCCCGGCTTCGCGATCGACGAGCCCTTGCTGGAACTGGGCCGCGCGCTGAAGCTCCCGCCGTGGCTGGAGCCCGACCGCGAGCAGATCGAGCACATGCTCCCGAAGCTCGACCTGCCCAGTGAGAACAACCCGGAGCGAGTGTGAAACCGCCGCTGTCGCTGGAGCACAAGTTCGTCGACGGGGCCGGTGGACCCGACGGTGGGGATGCGCCGGTCCTGCTGTTGCTGCACGGCACCGGGGGCGGCCCGGACGACCTGCTCGATCTCGGCCGCCTGCTCGGTCCCACTTCGCCGCTGCTCGCCCCGGCCGGGCCGGTGTCGGAGTCCGGTGCGGCGCGGTGGTTCCGGCGCCGGGCCGAGGGCGTCTTCGACTTCGACGACGTGGTGGCCCGGGCGCACCAGCTCGCGGACTTCATCCTCGCCGCCCGCGAGCGATACGGGTTCGCGCCTGGGCGCCGCCTCGTCGCGGTCGGCTTCTCCAACGGGGCCAACATCGCGGGAGCGGTGACGGTCCTGCGCCCGGACGCGCTCCGGGAAGCGGCGTTGTTCGCCGCGATGCTGCCGGTGCCGGATCCGCCGCGGCCGGGACCGGTCACGGACCTGACCGGCACCCGCGTGTTCCTGTCCAACGGCGTGCGTGACCCGATGGCTCCACTGGAATCGACCGAGCGATTCATCGAACTGCTCCGTGGGCGCTCGGCCGAGGTGACCACGCACCGGCACCCCGACGGCCACCAGATCACGCCGGACGCGGTGCTGGCGGCGAAATCCTGGCTGACCAGGCGCTGAGCTGTTCCCGGCAGACGCGTGCCGCCCGGGTCTGCCGCCCCTTCCGCCTGGTCGGCCGGATCCTCCTCGCCAGCGGTGGGCCCGGTGAAGCTGACCCGATTCGAGTGCTGTCACTGCGTGGCACCAGGTAGCACCGGTGATAGCATGACCCCATGACGACCCGGCCTGAGATCACCCAGCGTGATCTGCGTGGCCGGTCGCGAGAGATCATGGATGCGGTCGAGCACGGGCAGTCCTTCACGGTCACGCGGGACAGTCGTGCGATCGCGGAGTTGATCCCGCTGCGTCGGCGACCTCGGTTCGTTTCCCGCCAGCAGTTCGCCGCCACGTCACGCAATGCGCCCAGCGTCGATGTCGAGGCCTTCCGCGCGGACCAGGACGCGGCCGTCGATCATGGGTCGACCAGCCCTTATGGCCAGTAAGCGACATGCGCAGGGATTGCTGGACACGAACGTCGTGATCCTGCGCAAGTGGGTGGATCCCGATGAGCTGCCGGACGAAATGGCCATCAGCGCGATCACGCTGGCCGAGTTGTCCGCCGGGCCTCACGAGGTGAGGACCGCGCAGGAGCAGAGTATCTACGACGAGCATGCGGAACGCGCCAGGCGACTTGAGATCTTGCAGCGCGCCGAGCACGAATTCGACCCGATTCCCTTCGATGCCGAGGCCGCGCGTATCTACGGTCGGGTGACGGCTGCCGTCATCGGCGGCGGCCGCAAGCCCCGTCGTCGTCTCGCTGACTTGATGATCGCTTCGGTCGCGATCGCCGAGGATTTGCCGCTGTTCACCACGAATCCGAAGGACTTCGCCGGCCTCGACGGTCTACTGGTGATCGTGCCGGTCAATCGACCCGTGACGCCCCACGGCGGCTGAGCCGGTTCTCACCGGCTGTGTCGCGGTCGGTTTTTCCAACGAAGCCGACGTCGCTGGAGTGGCGGCGCTCGGCCGAGGTGACCACGCACCGGCACCCCGACGGCCACCAGATCACGCCGGACGCGGTGCTGGCGGCGAAATCCTGGCTGACCAGGCGCCGAGCTGTTCCCGGCAGACGCGTGCCGCTCGGGTCTGCCGCCCCTTCCGCCTGATCAGCCAGACTGTCCGTGTCAACGGTGGGTCCAGCGAAGCGGTGACGTCTCCGGCCGACGACCGCGGCATCAGCGCCACCCCGAGGCCGTGCCGGACCAGCTCGGCGATCCGCCGGTAGTCGCGCGCCTCGAAGGGCACGCGAGGGACGAAGCCCGCCGAGCCCGCCTCCTCCGTCAGGGTCGC
>Ga0310811_10008964_pt1 | contig 12887 bp, 12 predicted proteins | sample YCmetagenome_FD_207642 | JGI IMG/M metagenome (GOLD analysis project Ga0310811, IMG submission 207642) | Soil microbial communities from experimental microcosm in Duke University, North Carolina, United States - YC | ecosystem: Engineered > Artificial ecosystem > Soil microcosm > Unclassified ...
CTCGTCGTCCACCGCGAACGACCGCACCTCGGCGCTGCCGTCGGGAAGGATCGTCATCAGGCCCTTCATCCACTCGGTGTAGGCCTCGAGCGTGGTCACGTCGGCCAGCGCGTCGGTCTGCGCGGTGAACGTCGCACCAGGATGGCAGTACCGCTCGCAGCCCAGCCAACCCTTTCCGGTTTCACACGCCTCGAAGAACTGCGCGGCGGTGTCTTTGATCGTGCTCATGACGAATTGTGTGCACAGATCACCGCGGGCGGACGACGACTTCGCGAATTTCGGCGTCGGGCGGGGCGTGCACCGCGTCCGCGACGATCTTGGCCACCGTCTCGGGGCTCAGAAAATGCGAAGGGTCGTAATCCTTGCCTTCGTAAGCGATCAGACCTTCCTGCATCGCAGTCGCGATTCGTCCGGGGTGAATCGACGTCACCCGCAGCGACGGTTCGTCGTTGCGCAGCGAGTCGGCGAAACCGCGAAGCGCGAACTTGCTCGCCGAATAGGACGCCAACCCAGGGGACGCATTGATGCCGGCCCCGGAGTTGATGAACACGACGTGACCGGCGGCCGCACGTAACGCGGGCAACAACGCGAGTGTCAGTGCGACCGGCCCAATGACGTTGACCTCCATGGTCATTCGCCACTCCTCGACGTAGGACTCGGCGACCCGACCAGGGAACGCCACCCCGGCGTTGTGGATCAGCACATCCAGCTCGTCGATTGGTTCGACCGCGGTCTCGATGTCGTCGGTATCGGCAAGGTCGATCGGCCACGTGGTGGCGCCGAAGCGGGCGGCCACCTCGTCCAGCCGCGACGACGGCCGGCCGGCCAAAAACAGCGTGTGGGTCGGCGCGAGCACCTCGGCGAGCGCCGCACCGAGCCCGCCGCTGGCCCCGGTGATCATCGCGGTCGGCATGTCGCAAACCCTACCGACCTGCGATTCCGGCAAACACGTCGCATTATTGAACCGATGCCCCCCGACCACAGCTTCGCGCCGACCCAGCTCGCCGCCCGCGCCGCATACCTGCTGCGCGGCAATGACCTGGGCGTGATGACCACTGCGGCGCCATTGCTGTACCCGCACATGTGGAGCTGGGACGCCGCGTTCGTGTCGATCGGGCTGGCCCCGCTGAGCGTCGAGCGGGCCGTCGTCGAACTCGACACGCTGCTGTCCGCGCAATGGGCCAACGGGATGATCCCGCACATCGTGTTCGCCAACGGTGTCGACGGGTACTTCCCAGGGCCTGCGCGCTGGGCGACGTCGGCGCTCGCCGCGAACGCGCCGAGGACCCGGCACACGTCGGGCATCACCCAGCCGCCGGTGCACGCGATCGCGGTGCAACGGATCCTCGACCAGGCGCGCTCGCGCGGCCGGTCCACCCGCGCGGTCGCCGAGGCGTTCCTGGATCGGCGCTGGGCGGACCTGGTCCGCTGGCACCGCTGGCTGGCCGAGGCCCGCGACCCTAAGGCCCGTGGCCGCGTCACGCTCTACCACGGCTGGGAGTCCGGTATGGACAACTCGCCGCGCTGGGATAGCGCCTACGCCAACGTGATTCCTGGCCCAGTGCCGGAGTACCAGCGCGAGGACAACACCATCATCACCGACGCCAGCCAGCGGCCGAGCGATCTGGAGTACGACCGCTACCTGTGGCTGTTGGAGGAAATGAAGTCGGTCCGTTACGACGACGATCTGTTGCCGAAGGTGATGAGCTTCGCCGTGGAGGACGTATTCGTTTCGGCGGTCCTCTCGGTGGCGTGCACGGTGCTGGCAGAGATCGGCGAGGACTACAAGCGGCCGCACGCCGACGTCAAGGACCTGTACGCGTGGGCCGAGCGGTTCCGAAGGGGCGTCGTCGAAACCAGTGACGAACGGACCGGCGGCGCAAGGGATTTCGACCTACGTGCCGACAAGTGGGTGGCCACCGAGACCGTCGCGCAGTTCGCGCCGCTGCTGTGCGGTGGGCTGCCGCACGAGAAGGAACGCACACTACTCAAACTGCTGGAGGGGCCGCGCTTCTGCGGGCATCCGGATCTGAGGTACGCGCTGATCCCGTCGACGTCGCCGGTGTCGCGTGATTTCCGGTCGCGCGAGTACTGGCGCGGGCCGGTGTGGCCGGTGATGACGTGGCTGTTCTCGTGGTGCTTCGCCCGCCGCGGCTGGGCCGAACGTGCGCTGAAGCTCAAGCGGGAGGGGCTCAGGCAGGCCAGCGACGGCACGTTCGCCGAATACTACGAGCCCTTCACCGGCGAACCGCTGGGCAGCATGCAGCAGTCGTGGACCGCCGCGGCGGTACTTGACTGGCTCGGCTGAGCTGAATTGTCGGACTCTCCCCCTACGCTTCGCGTGGGAGGTGCCCCCACAACGCGGCTCGTTCCTCGCCGCTTGATCGTCGTCCGACAGCTACTCGGCCAACCGCTCCAACGGAACGAGCGCCTTGGTCAGCGTCTCGAGATCCTCGGGAGACAGCTTCGCCAGAAGCGTCGCCAGATGCGCGCGGCGCGCCGCCAGCGCTTCCCGGTGCTGAGACAACCCCTTCGGGGTGATGTCCACTAGCACGGCCCGCAGATCCGATGGATCACGCGACCGCTTCACCAGCCCAAGCTTCTCCAGCCGCCGGATCGCCACCGTGGTGGTGGGCGTGCGCACCCGTTCGTGGGCGGCCAGCTCCGTCATCCGGATCGGACCCTGGTCGAGCAATGTCAAGAGAATGGACAGCTGAGCCAGCGTTAGATCGCCGGCCTCGTTCCGACTCGTATCCCCCCGGCGAAGTACTGAAAACACCTTGGAGAGCACGCGCTGCAGTTCACCGGCTAGTTCGCCGACCTGCGAATCCGTCTCCACCATAATTCGCCAGTCTAACCTGTCGGAGCCTGCCACATGCGAACGCGCGTCAATTAACCTCACAAAACTTGCGACAGAAATCGGCGCAGGCGGTCTGTCTCGGCGCCGTCGAAAATTTGCTCCGGTGGACCCGATTCGACGACCTGACCGTGATCCATGAAGACCACCGCATCGGACGTCGACCTGGCAAACCCCATTTCGTGCGTGACGACCACCATCGTCATGCCATCGGAACCGAGTTCGGCGATCAGCGCCAGGATGCCCTTGACCAATTCCGGGTCCAGCGCCGAGGTGGCTTCGTCGAAGAACATCACCTCAGGCGACATCGCGAGTGCCCGCGCGATCGCCACCCGCTGCTGCTGTCCGCCTGACAGCGTGCCCGGCCGGACGTCGGCCTTGTGTCGCAGCCCCACGCGGTCCAACTGCGCCAGGCCCAGCTCGCGCGCCGCCTCGGCGCCCAGCCGCTTGAGCTTGCGCGGCGCCAGCGTCACGTTGTCCAGGACGGTGCGATGCGGGAACAAGTTGAAATGCTGAAACACCATGCCGATGCGCTGCCGCAACTGATCGGGGTTGTCTGCCAACACCGATCGTCCGTCGAGCAGGATGTCGCCCTTATCGGGTTCGTATAGCCGGTTCAGCGTGCGCAGCAGCGTCGACTTGCCCGAGCCCGACGGCCCGATCACCGCGGTCGTGGTGCCTGCGGGCACATCGAGGTCCACCCCTTGCAACACCGCGTTCGGTCCGAACGCCAAGTGAATATCGCTGGCGGCCAACGAGACTGGATCAGCCATCAGATCATCTCCTGCGACGTGGACAGCTCGAGCGGGTCTTCCTTGCCGGGTTCACGGCCGCGCCGCAGCCGGGTGTCGATGAGGTTCACCAGGTGCGTCAACGGAACCGTTAGCAGCAGATAAAACAACCCCGCCGCGACGAGCGGCGAGAGGTTTCCGGTCTGTGCGTTGAGGTCGCGGCCGACCTGGAACAGCTCCCGCTGGTTGGCCACCAGCCCGAGGAAGTACACCAGCGACGACGCCTTCAGCAGTGAGATGAATTGGTTCATCAGCGCGGGCAGCACTCTGCGCACACCCTGCGGCACGACAATCAATCGCATCGACGACGGATAACTGAAACCCAGTGCGCGCGAGGCCTCCAGCTGGCCGGGCTCGACGCTCTGGATGCCGGATCGGAAGATCTCGCCGACGTACGCGGCGGCCATCAAGCCCAAGGCGGCGATGCCGAGCGGATACGGGTTGTTTCCGGTCAGGCCGCCGACCACCGGTCCGACGCCGAGCCCGATCAGCAGGATGATCACCACCTCGGGGAGTCCGCGGAAGATATCGGTGTACACCCGCGCCGGCCAGCGCAGCCAACGCGACCGGGATATCCCCGCGACCGCCAGCGCCATGCCGAGCACCAGGCCGATCACCGCAGCGCTGACGGTCAGGATCAAGGTGTTGGGTAGGCCCGTCTTCAACAGGTCGGGGATCGCCTGTTTGTAGAGATCCCAGTCGAGGAACGAGTCCTTCAGCTGCGACAGCGTGGATTTCGGTGCAGCGGCACTCGACGCCGGCTTCTGGTTCTCGGCCGCGATCGCGGCGAAGTCGGGCAGCTGCGGCACGGGAGCCGCCTTCGATCCGGGCTTCCAGCCGGGCGGCAACGCGCGCGGCACCCAGTCCGAGTACAGCCGCGCCCAGGTGCCGTCGGCGATGATCGCGTCCAGTCCGGAATTCAACGCGTCGATCAGCGGCTGGTTCTCCTTGGCCACCGCCCACGCCACGAAATTGTCCAAGCTGAAGGTGTTTTCGATGATCTGTGCGGGGTCGCCCGGCTGCACTGTGCCCGAGGCCTGTTGCGACGGCGCCACCCACGCATCGATCTGGCGTGTCTTGAGGCTGGCGTAGACGGTGTTGTAGTCGGGGAACTTCACCGGCTGCAGGTGCAGCGTGTCGATCACGTACGCCTCCTGCACGGTGCCCTGCACGACGCCGATGCGCTGGCCGGCGGCGAGTTTGTCGAACCCGGTGATCGGCGAGCCCGTCGGCACCACCAAAGAGAAATAGCCGAAGTCATAGCCGTTGGTGAAGCCGACGGTCTTGCGCCGCGCATCGGTGGTGGTGATCGACGACGACCCGACGTCGAAGCGGCGCGACGCCACCTGCGCCAGCAGCCCGGAGAATTCGGTGCCGACGAAGTTGATCTTCAGCCCAAGCCTGTCGGCGATCGCGCGGAGCAGCTCGTTGTCGAAGCCGGTGAACTGGCCGGCGGTGTTGATACAGATGCTGGGCGGCGCATCGGACAGCGTGCCGACGGTGAGCGTGCCCGGCACACTCAGGCCGAGGGCGTTGACGTCGACGGCGGTCACCGGCTCGACCGTCGCGGTCGTGTACTTGTCGGCGCCGGGGCCGGCCGCGGCCTTCGCGAGATTGGTCGGCAGCGCGCTGGCACTCTCGACTCCCGGCGGCGCGCACTGGTCGACGTTCGCGCCGACCGGCGCCGCAAGGCCCATGCTGCCGATCAACAACGCGATCAGAGCGACGACGGATGCTTTGACGGCGGTCATCAGAGCAAGGTAGCCGCAGAGCGCGCGCCGGAATCGCCTTCAGCTCACTTAGAACGCAACCGGTGCACCTGCGGGCCGCAACACTCCGCGCCGCACCAATTCGCTCAGCATGATGCGGCCCATCACCTCCGAGCGCTCCGCGCATGCCGCGCGGGCACCCTCGGGGTCGCGACGTTGAATCGCGGCGAGCTCGGACTCGAAGAACGGCAGCATCTCGTCGTGGTTGTTCAGGTAGGCCAGCCAGAAGCCGCGCGGGATGAAGGTCTGCGCCGCGCGGATCGCGGCCTGCAATCGCGGTCCCGCATATTCTTCGTTGATCACGTTGCGGAATTGCCAGGCCGTTTCCTGAAATGCGCGCGAGTCTTTGCTGCTGCGCATGGCCGCCATCAGCACGCCCAGCTGGTCGAGAATTCGCGGCTGCCCGTCGACGGCGGCGCGGGACGACGCGAGACCACACAGCAGGCCGTAGATCTCGTGGTGTTCACGCACCACGGATTCGTCGAATCGCTCGACGTACGCGCCGCGGTGGTACTGCGTCGACAGGATGCCGTCATGCTCAAGCTGAACTACCGCCTCCTGGATCGGGACGCGGGACAGTCCTAAGTCATTGGCGATCTCGTTGCGATCAATCCGGTCCCCCGACCGCAGTTTGCCTGTCAGCACCAGGTTGACGACATGCGAGACCACGAGGTCTTTTTCTTTGACCCCATACTTCTTGGGCATGGCGCGCAAAGCATCTCACGTAGCCGCCCCGGCGGGAGCCGTTCCGCCAGTTCAGCTTCCATTCGTTTGGCGACGGTCGCGCCAGCGGCACAGAGCCTCGGCCTGGGTCAGGTCGTAGTCGGGTCCGTTGACGCCGACCGTCAGCAGTGTGACCCCGAGGTCGACGAAGGCGTCGGCCTGGGCAAGCAGCGCGTCGAGGCCATCGCCCTGGACGCCTGCCGAGCGCTCGATGGTGGCCGGGTCGCGGCCGACGTCGGCACAGTGCGCCGCGAGGATCTCGGCCTTCGCGGGGTATGTCTCCAGCGAGGTGAACCCGTGCCAGGTGTCGGCGTACTCGGCGACCAGGCGCAGCGTCTTGCGCTCACCTTGGCCACCGATCAGGACCGGGATGTCACGCGTCGGTGCAGGGTTGAGCTTGGCCAGCCGCGACTTTATTCGCGGCATCGCGCCTGCGAGATCGTCGAGCCTGCTGCCTGCGGTGCCGAACTCATAGCCGTACTCGTCGTAGTCCTTCTGCTTCCAACCCGACCCGATGCCGAGGATCAACCTGCCGTCCGAGATGTGGTCGACGGTGCGGGCCATATCGGCGAGCAGTTCGGGGTTGCGGTAGGAGTTGCAGGTGACGAGTGCGCCGATCTCGAGCCGCGACGTCTGCTCGGCCCATGCGGCGAGCATCGTCCAGCACTCGTAGTGCGCGCCGTCGGGGTCGCCGTAGAGCGGATAGAAGTGATCCCAGTTGAACGCGACGTCGACGCCGATGTCCTCACAGCGTCGGACCGCGTCGCGGATGTGGCTGTATTGCGAACAGTGTTGCGGCTGTAGTTGCACGCCGATGCGAATGGGGAGGCTCACGGTCGTCAGGCTAGACGCCAATCTGGCCGTTGGCTTTCCACACCGCGACGACCGACGGCCGAGCGGTTCCGTTGCCACCCTCGGGCCAGTGTGAGAACGGGTTGTCGATGCTGTTGTCGTCGTGCTCGCCCGGATGTTGCACGCAGACCGTGACCAAATCGTCGGTCACCACGGGCCCGCATGTCTCGGCGCCCTTCGGCACCGTGAGGAACTGCTTGGTCTCGCCGCGATTCGGACCTTCGAGCGCGACGGCGAAGAGCCCATCGTTGGACTTCAACGCGTTGCCGTCGGTGGAGATCCACAGATTGCCGTGGCTGTCGAAGGCGACGTTGTCGGGGCAGGAGATAGGGCTGACCTTCGTCTTGTCGAATCCGGCGAAGTAGGTGTCGGCCGCCGCGGGATCACCGCAGACAAGAAGCAGATCCCAGGTGAAGTCGGTGCCCGCGTGATTGTCGGTGATCTCGAGGATCTGCCCGTTCTTGTTCTCGTTGCGCGGGTTGGCGGCGTCGACCGGCGCCTTGCCCTCGGTGCCGCGCTTGTCGTTGTTGGTCAGTGCGACATACACCTTGCCGGTCTTGGGATTGGCCTCGAAGTCCTCCGGTCGATCCATCTTGGTCGCGCCGGCCTTGTCCGCGGCGAGTCGGGTGAACACCGCCGCCTCCTGCGCGGTCACCCCGTCGACGAGCGACTGGCCCTCGCCGTTCGGGCCCGACCGCAGCAGCGGGATCCAGGTTCCGGCGCCGCTGAACGCACCCTCCTTCGGCAGCCTGCCTGAGCCGTCGATCTCGTCGGCGGGAATGTCGCTGGTGAGCTTGGCGACATAGAGCGTGCCCTCGTCGAGGATCGTCATGTTGTGGGCCATCGCGGCCGGATCGGTGCCGGGCTGAATCTTCTTCGCCGAGACGAACTTGTACATGTAGTCGAACCGCTCGTCGTCGCCTGCGTAGGCCACCACGGTGCCGTCGTTGGTGACGTAGACGTTGGCGGCCTCGTGCTTGAACCGCCCAAGCGCGCTGTGCTTGACGGGCTTGGAGTTGGGATCCCACGGATTGACCTCGACGACGTAGCCGAAGCGGTTCGCCTCGTTGGGAGTCTTGGCGACGTCGAATCGCGGATCGAAGGACTCCCACTTGAGCTCGGTCGGCTTGAGCGTGACGCCGTAGCGCTCCTGCCGGTCGGCGTCGACGGGACCCGGCTTGGGCGCGCCCTGCGCCGCACCGAAGTACTCGTGAAAGTTCTCTTCACCGGAAAGGACAGTGCCCCAGGGGGTTACCCCGCCCGAGCAGTTGGCGAAGGTGCCTGCGACGGTGCGGCCGGTCGGATCCGCGGCGGTCTTGACGAAGTCGGTGCCTGCGGCGGGACCGGTCAACGTGAACGGTGTGTCGGCGGTGATGCGCCGGTTGTACGGGCCGATCACCGGTTTCAACCCCTCCGGCGTGCGCTCGACCTCCACGACACCCATCCCGATCGCGGCGATCTCGATGTCGAACTGCTCTCGAGTCGGCTTCGCATCGTCGTAGCCGGGGAACATGAACTGCGGGCTGACGTACTCGTGATTGGTCACCAGCAGAAAGCGGTTCTTCTGACCGGGCACGGGCAGCAGTCCGGCGAAGTCGTTGTTGAAGCCGAACTGGCCGCGCTGCGCGGCGGCGCTCTGCGCCTTCACGTCGAACCTCGGCGCATTCGGCAGGATCGGGTCGCCCCAGCTGATGACGACCGACTGCTGGTAGCCCTCGGGGATGACGACCGCGTCCTCTTTGTTGGGCGCGACGGCGGCGAAGTTCATTCCCGGCGGTGGCGCCGCGGGTGCCGGCGGCGAGGTCGGTGTCGCAGTGGGCTGCTCGGCGTTCCCGCACGCGGCCAGTGCGGACCCCGCGCCGATCGCCAGCACCGCGATGCCGCCGGCCTGAAGCACGGACCGTCGCGAGAGCGCCTTGACGATGTCGCCGAAGTATTCGTTGTCGCTCGCGTTGGGGACGGGCTTCGAGCAGGCATCGCCGCACTTGTAGCGGCACGTCACATGCTGGCGCGACGACCGACCATCATGGGCGACAAGCAGATTCAACGGAGTGAGGGCCACGGTTGTGGAACCTACGACAACTTGGCAATCAACTGGGAGACAACTGGTAAACAGCTGGGGCCGTCAGGTGCCGAGCACCCCGCGCAGAATCTCGACGAGCGCCGCCGGCTGGTCACCCTGCACGGAGTGTCCGGAGTCCGCGACGACGTGCGTGCGCTGGAAGCCCGGCGCTCCCTTCGCGAACGCCTCCGCGTCCTCGTCGTTGACGAAGAACGAGTTGGCACCGCGCACCAGCGTGGTCGGCATCGTGATGGCGGGCACGTCGTCCCACAATCCCTCGAACCCTTCGCCCTTGCGGAACGAGTCGTAGCGCCAGGTCCAGGTGCCGTCGTCGAGCTGTTTCGAGTTGTGAAAGACGCCGCGGCGCAACGATTTCCGATCACGGTTCGGCGCGGCGGCCACCGTCACCTCCAGCATGGCCGCGAAGCTGGGAAACGTGCGGTCGCCCTGCACAAGTGCCACCGTGCCCATTTGCGCCTTGGTCATCTGCTCATGCCGTTCGGGCGCCGACGGCGTGACGTCGACGAGCACCAGTTCGGGAACGAGCGCGGGCTCGGACGCGGCCAGCCGCAACGCGGTCAGCCCACCCAACGACATGCCGACGACCAGCCGTGGCTTGGGCGCCCACTCGCGCAGCACCGGGCGCAGGGTCTCGGCGTTCAGCCGCGGCCCGTAGTCGCCGTCCTCGCGCCACGCCGACCGGCCGTGCCCGGGCAGGTCGACCGCCAACGCGGGCAGGCCGAGTCCGGCGATCACGGTGTCCCAGGTGTGCGCGTTCTGCCCGCCGCCGTGCAGGAACACCACCTGCGGTGCTTCGTCGCCCCACTTGATGGCGCTGATCGGGCCCGAGTCGATGCGCTGCACCGACGGCAGGGGTCCCGACGCGCCGATCTGTTCGGCGTTCTCGTGCAGCAGCCCGAACTCGTCGAGGCCGGCCAGGTCGTCGTCGGAGACTTCGGCGTTCGTCACGCCGTCGAGGCTAACCCTCGATGAAGTCCTCGAGCTCCGCCCGGGCGATGTCGTCGGGCAGCTGCTTCGGCGGGCTCTTCATCAGGTACGCCGAGGCGGCCTCCACGGGCCCACCGATGCCACGGTCCTTGGCGATCTTCGCCGCGCGCACCGCGTCGATGATGACGCCTGCCGAGTTCGGCGAGTCCCACACCTCGAGCTTGTACTCCAGGTTCAGCGGCACATCGCCGAAGGCGCGACCCTCGAGCCGGACGTAGGCCCACTTGCGGTCGTCGAGCCAGCCCACGTGATCGGACGGGCCGATGTGGACGTCCTTGGTGTTGAACTCACGCTGCAGGTTGGACGTGACGGCCTGGGTCTTGGAGATCTTCTTCGACTCGAGGCGCGAGCGCTCCAGCATGTTGAGGAAGTCCATGTTGCCGCCGACGTTGAGCTGCATGGTGCGGTCGAGCTGCACGCCGCGGTCCTCGAACAGCTTGGCCATCACGCGGTGGGTGATGGTCGCGCCGACCTGGCTCTTGATGTCGTCGCCGACGATCGGCACGCCGGCGTCCTCGAACTTCTTGGCCCAGACCGGGTCGCTCGCGATGAAGACCGGCAGCGCGTTGACAAATGCCACGCCCGCGTCGATCGCGCACTGCGCGTAGAACTTGTCGGCCTCTTCGGAGCCCACCGGCAGGTAGGACACCATCACGTCGACCTTGTTGTCCTTCAGCGTCTTGACCACGTCGACCGCCTCGACGTCGGACACCTCGATGGTCTCGGCGTAGTACTTGCCGATGCCGTCGAGCGTCGGGCCGCGCTGCACCGTGACATTGGTGGGCGGCACGTCGGCGATCTTGATGGTGTTGTTCTCCGACGCGAAGATCGCCTCGGACAGGTCGAAGCCGACCTTCTTGGCGTCGACGTCGAATGCGGCGACGAACTTCACGTCGCGAACGTGGTACGGGCCGAGGCGCACATGCATCAGGCCGGGCACCGTCGCGTGCTCGTCGGCGTCCTGGTAGTACTGCACACCCTGCACCAATGAGGACGCGCAGTTACCTACACCGACAATCGCGACCCGCACCTCGGTGTTCTCAGTCATGACGACTTCTCCCTCTCCGTACTTATCTTTCGTAGTGCTCAGCTTGGTTATGGCTGCACAGTGTTGTCTGAGCGGCCTTGGCCTAGACGTTCGGCGGCTATCAACTCGTTGAGCCACTTGACTTCGCGCTCGCTGGACTCCAGCCCGAGCTGGTGTAGCTGCCGGGTGTAGCGATCGAGCGAACTGCTGGCCCGCGCCACTGCTTCGCGCAGACCTTCACGGCGTTCCTCCACCTGACGACGGCGGCCCTCGAGGATTCGCATCCGAGCCTCGGCCGGAGTGCGGTTGAAGAACGCGAGGTGCACGCCGAACCCGTCGTCCGAGAAGTTCTGCGGACCGGTGTCGGCCACCAGTTCGGTGAAGCGCTGCTTACCGGTATCGGTGAGCTGGTAGACGCGCCGCGCGCGACGCACCTTCGGGATCCCCTCCGGTGCGGCATCCTCGACGATCAGCCCATCGGCCTGCATGCGCCGCAGCGCCGGGTAGAGCGAACCGTAGGAGAACGCGCGAAAGGCGCCGAGCAGGCCGGTCAGCCGTTTACGCAGCTCGTAGCCGTGCATAGGCGATTCGAGCAGAAGACCCAGGATGGCGAGCTCCAGCATCGAATCACCTCCTTTGCTTGGCCGCTACGACGGTTCGACACCTCGCGCAATAGTATCGCGCCGATATATTCGGTGCCAACAAATGGTTGCGTACCGCTGACGTGCGATAGACGTCAGTCGGTGGCCGTATCGATGCGCTTGATGGTGCCGTCGCCTGCGAAGGTGATGGAACCGCTGCCGAAATCACTCGACACGCTGGCCCGCAGCTCGAGCGCGCCCGGAGTCACCGGATCGCGGGCCGGGTCGATGCTGAGATAGGTGTTGCCCGGCTTGACGTCCTTCTGTTGCAGCCCGACCGTCTCGGGTGCGCCGCGCAGAATGCCGACAGCCGTCTTCACGTCGAACGCACCGAGGTCCACGATCACGTCGTCCTCGCTCTTCGCCGACGTCGAGGGATCGTCGAATCCGCCGCGGTAGGTGTAGCTCAGCTTCCTTCGATCGTCGGTGGGATCGGCACGGGACAAGACGGCGTACTCCGGGTAGATCGTCAGGCTGTAGCCCATGGTGTCGCCGAACCGCTGGTGCATCTGCTCCAGCAGCCCGGTCAGCCCGCCAAGTGACTGCAGCTGCTTCGGCGGCGTCAGGACCTTCGCGGGGATTCCGTCGGACTTCGCCCCGGGGTCCGACGTGAAGCTCAGCGGTGAGGTCGTGTTGCCGTACAGACCCCATCCGATGGCGATGCCGAGCAGGACGAGCACCACTGAGACCGCGAGCCCGTACTTCCAATTGCCCCCGCCCGCGCCCGGCAGCTTGGGCCGCTTCCTGAGGTCGGGCAGCTGCACCGGCGCGTTGTTGGTCTGCAGGTCCGACACCAACGACTGCAGATCGCCCAGCGTCTCGGCTCCGGTCGCCAGCGCGACCCGCGTCCGGTGCTCGTCCATGGAGAGCTGTCCGTCCGCCAGCGCACTGTCAAGGATCTGACAGGTGTCATTGCGGTCGCTGTCTTTCGCCCGCGTTCCCGGTGTCTGCCGTGTCGCCACGACGATGATCGTAAGAGTTCGGTTGCTATCGCCGCTGACCAGACCGACATCGCAGAAGCATCGCGGCGTAGTCACGCCTCGGTGGTGGCGAGGCCGACGTACTCTGGTCTCCGTGCGATTGCAGCGACAGGTGGTGGACTACGCGCTCCGGCGCCGGTCCCTGCTGGCCGAGGTGTACTCCGGCCGCACCGGGGT
>Ga0310811_10008965_pt1 | contig 12887 bp, 9 predicted proteins | sample YCmetagenome_FD_207642 | JGI IMG/M metagenome (GOLD analysis project Ga0310811, IMG submission 207642) | Soil microbial communities from experimental microcosm in Duke University, North Carolina, United States - YC | ecosystem: Engineered > Artificial ecosystem > Soil microcosm > Unclassified ...
CTCGTCCTCCAGCTGCCCGCTGCCCCAGCCCGAGTAACCGATATAAAATCTGATCTTGCCCATATCGATCTCCCCCTGCCGGATCAGGTCGATCGCCGTCTCGAAGCTGCCGCCCCAGAAGACGCCGTCGATGATCTCGTACCCGCCCATGATCTTATCAGGGTATTGGTGAAGGAAATGTATGGTATCCATCTGGACAGGACCGCCCAGGTAAACGGGTATTTTCTTCAGGTCTTCCAGTCCGCTGACCAGCTCGTCCAGAGAATATTCGTAGTCCTTATTCAGCACAAACCCGAAACTGCCTTCGTCCTGATGCTCGCAAAGGAAGACGACGGTTCGCATGAAGTTAGGATCTTTCAAAAAGGGATCAGCGATCAGTAATATGCCAGGTGCCGGGCTCTCCATATCATCTAAATTAGGTAATCCTGCGGGATAACAAAACGTCCAGTCCAAAAATGGCTTTTTTTGGAAGGAGGCTTCCTTTAAATATAGCGCTTTTTAGGCTGAAAACCCCTTTCTTTGTGAAACCTTCGTTAAATACCTTTTACCAAAAGGGTTTTGAAAGGCCACCCTGTCATCCTTTTATAAATTTGCATTTGGACCGAAAACGGACGGAGTCCGGTTTGCGCGAAAGCGCAGAAATTAAAAAGTATGGGTTTGAAAAAAATTTTCCCCGTTATTCTTGTATTGATCACACTATCCCTTATCGGGATCATCTACATCCAGATCAACTGGATCTTGACTATGGTTGATAACAAGCGGGAAGAGCTCCATCACAAGATGATCGACGCGGTAGCGCAGGTCGGGCGTGATCTTGTGGAGCAGCGGGGAAGTGCGACCAAGGTCCTCCGGCTGAAGCCCGGCACTCCCTGGCGTCCCTCCGACCCCTTCAGGATGGAGATGATGCGACCCCTCCCCATCGCCGAGCGATTTACACAGGACGAGATCAACGAAAGACTGCGGAAAGCCTTTGACAATCTGAACCTGAGGAATCTGCATTTCGAATTTTCGGTGTCGTCCAATATGGAATCCTCTTCTTCATTTAGTTTTCGGACGCCCGAACTGCATTCACGGAATTTTCAGCAGGAGATACAGGATACTTTGCATAACCGCGCCGCATTCTATCCGCTGCAGGCGCCCGAAGACTATGGTGGGGGATTGCTGCCAGACGAGCTGCTGGTGGTCGTAGTCCCTGATATCAACAATATCGTCCTTGGGGAAATGCGCATCATGATCTTTGGCGCGATCCTTTTTACGCTCATCATCGTCTCCGCTTTTTACGTTACGTTCGCCGCACTGCTGAGACAAAAGAAGCTGAGCGAGATCAAGAACGACTTCATCAATAACATGACCCACGAATTCAAAACTCCTCTTGCCACCATCTCTCTCGCCGTCGACGCACTGCGAAATGAAAAGGTGGTACAGGATCGTGAGAAGTCGGAATACTTTACAGGTATTATAAAGGAAGAGAACAGGCGGATGAACAAGCAGGTCGAAACGATCCTTCAGGCGTCACTGCTGGACAGGCAAGAGCAACAGCTGAACCTCAAACCGCTGCACGCGCATACCATTATTCAGGAGGCCATGGAGAACTTCCACCTCCAGCTGGAAGGCAAGGGTGGCCGTGCCGAGCTCCAGCTAAATGCAAAGAACGACCTGCTCGGGGCGGACGAGGTCCACTTCATGAATATTATCACCAACCTCATCGACAACGCCGTAAAATATTCCAGGGAAAATCTGACGATCAGGATCACCACCCACAGTACGACGAAGAGCCTGGTCATCCGTATCGAGGACAATGGGATTGGGATGAGCAAGGAAACACAGCGCCGCATCTTCGAGAAATTCTACCGGGCACACACCGGCAACCTGCATAATGTCAAGGGATTTGGGCTCGGCCTCAGCTATGTAAAGACCATCGTGGAGGCCCACCAGGGCAGGATCAAGGTGGACAGCGTCGTCGGAAAAGGGACGACGTTCACCCTCGAATTGCCGCTGAAGTCGGAGTGATCGTTCCTACTCCAGCCGCTGCATCAAAGTCCTCAACCCGGAGACCACTCCTTCATAATACTGTCCTTTCCGAAAATACGGGATAAAGGCCTCGTCGATGATCTTTTTGGTATCGGCATTGGGCAAAACCTTTTCTATTCCCCCGCCATTCTGAATTCTGATCTTTCGGAAGGACCGGGAAATCCCGATCAGCACGCCATTGTCCTTTCCCTTCTTCCCCATTCCCCACGCGCTCATCGTCTGCTGCGTAAAGAAATCGAAGTTCCCAGGAAGGGTCAGCGAAGTATCGACCGTCAGGACGGCGATCTCGATGGTCGTCCGTCGTTCGTATTCGTGGATCATGCTGTCGAGCGCGTCGATCTGCCCGGACGTGAAGAGGTGTTCGAAATCATTGACGGATCCCACCGGGCGGGGAATAGTGTCCCGCAGCGGGGCCGCATTCGATATGGCCGCATTCGCTATGGCCGCGTCCCCCATGCCCGCAGCCCCGGCGGGACCGGCAAGCATCAGCAGGGTAAAAAAGGTCAATATCGGTCGTGAACGATACATATCAGTGATTGGACCGCCGCCACAACAAACATCCGTCCCCATAGCTGAGAAATCGGAACCCGCGATCCAGCGCGTAGTCATAGATCCGTTTCCATTCCTCTCCCACAAGCGACGCGATCAGCAGCAGCAGGGTAGACTCCGGCTGATGGAAATTGGTGATCAGTCCGCTGCCTATTTTCCATTCGTAACCCGGCGTGATCAGCAGCTGCGTCGTCGTGACCAGTTCCGTCATCTCCCGGGCTTCCATCCATTCCAGCAGGGCATCCAGCGCAATTTTCGGGTCGGTTTGTCCAGGCAATTCGTAGGCATCCCACTGCCGGACCACAAGTTCCGACTCCGCCAGACGCGGATGCCGCTGGACTTTTATCCCCAGCCAGTACAGGCTTTCGATGGTCCTTGCCGAAGTAGTGCCGACGGGGACGACGGGTTGTTCGTCCGCCAGGGTCTGCCGCAGCTGTCGGATCGTTGCCATTTCCACTGTTATGAACTCGATGTGCATGGGGTGTTCGCCAAGCGTCGTGGTCTTCACCGGCAGAAAAGTGCCCGCGCCTACGTGCAGGGTGACCCAGCTTCGCCGGATCTTCCGCTGCGCAAGGCCCGCAAAAACCGTCTCCGTGAAATGCAGCCCCGCCGTCGGCGCCGCCACCGAGCCGTCGTGGCGGGCATAGATGGTCTGGTAGCGCTGGCTGTCCAGCGCTTCCGCCGAGCGGCGGATATAGGGCGGCAGCGGGATCAGCCCCGTCTGGTGCAGCACCTCCGCAAAGTTGAGCCCCGCCGGGGACCAGGACAGTTCGATGAGGAAGGTATCGGCCTCCTTGCTGATGAATCTTGCTTCGAGGGTAAGTGGGGAGGAGGGCGTATCGAGCTCTTTGTGCAGCACCTGTCCGGGTTTCCATTTCGAGGCGCCGCCGATGAGGCACCTCCATTTGACCTTTCCTGTCTGCGCCATGGCCATCGCGACGCTTCCATAGTCGGGAGGTGGTTCGAGGCAGAATATCTCGATCTGTCCGCCCGTCGGTTTCTGAAAGAGGATGCGTGCTTCCACGACCCTTGTATTATTGAATACGAGCAGGCTGTTTTCCGGAAGCCAGTTTCCGATATTGCGGTAAGTCGATTCGGTGATCTTGCCGTCCCGGTAGATCAGCAGTTTGCTGGCGTCGCGTTCTTCCAGCGGGTAGAAGGCAATATTTTCCTGTGGCAGGTCATAGCTGTAGTCCGCTATGGAGATATTTTTGGGATCCATTGTTGGGTGGCGGCCAACTGCCGCCGGTTTTGCTCCAAAGCTACGAAAACCGGGCTAATGTCCCCGGGACCCTCCTCCCCGAACCACCTGGAAAACCCGCGACGGTCAATGCCCCGCCCACAACCACGCGGAAAAAGTCAGCGCCACGGCCAGTATAACCGCGACGAGAAAATCCCCGTTCTGAATGTTGGCGGAGGAATATCCCGCGGCGAGAGAAGGGAACCTCGTCCACGAGCCGGGCCGGGCCATCGGTTCTGCTTTGGGCCACGCCAAAGGGTCGGCGTTCACCCTGGGTGCGGGCCTTCCTTCCTGTTGGGTTGCAGCAACCTTCTCCCTTCGCGCCGGCAGTCCGTTCTTCCCCCACGCCGGGACACCATTCTCCCACTGAGTCGCGGGCAGCGTCAGATCTGCACCCGCCGGCGGAGCAACTACTCTTTCAATAAAGAGCTTCCTGATCTGCCTCAGGTCCGATGGTCCGGGGGTCTTATCATCTTTTGTCAGCATTCTGGTGAAGAGTGTCCGGTATTCGGGGATCAGCTTGTCGAGGATCATCGGCAGCTGGTCGAAAAGGGATACCGAACTGTAATAACCTTCCTGATCGACGAATACCAGCCTGACCCGCAGGATCAGTAGCATCGTCTGCAGATAGTTGAAGAGTATGCCCGGGACTTCGCCGGGATTCAGTTCCGTCAGCCTGACCCGGCCGATAAGGTAGGAGAACACAGGCATCCAGTAGTCCTGTGAGGCATAGACCGCCGTATCGGGCAGTTCTGCCTGGGACACCGTATTGCCGTTGATCGTAAGGCTGAACCTTCCGCTTCTGGCGCGGTGGATCTCTTTTTCGGAGATCTCTTTAAACCAGCATTTCTCTCCGTTGATCACCTCGAGGGAAAGGAAAAGGTCCTGCGACAGCAGGTGAATGGCAGGTGCGGACCCTCTTTGGACCAACTGGTCAAGAGTTGATGGGGCGGCGACGGCTTCCGCTGATGGGGCGGCGACGACGGCCGGCTTGCGGGTTGCGCCAGTGACAAGTTGCATACACACGTATTTTGCAGTTTTTAGAAGAAAAGGTCCCGGGTGCCCGTTCGTTGTCGCAGTGGGGTTTACTGCTTCACCCGGGAGACCTTTCAGAGAAACGGCAGGGGTTTATTGTTCCGTCGGACAACCGGTTACTCTTCACCGTATTGGTCTGGAAGACAACTGTTGCCCGGAAATATTCTATTACCTTTGTCGTGTTGATAAGTCGCAGGGAAACAGTATCCGGGGATTTTGTTATTATTTTTTTTTAACCTAATTTTCTCAGCAAAGCGGAGCTCAATGAGGCCTGATAATACCATTACCGACGCCGATATAATTGACAATCTTACCCGGAATGGTAACGACAGAAGAAAAGCAGAGGACCAGCTATTCAACGGCTACAGCTATTTTGTAAAGGAAGGCATTCGAAAATACTCTCTCGCCGAGGAAGACGCCCTGGACGTATACTCAGATACGATCATCTCGGCTATCGAAAAGATCACAACCGGGTTCTTTGAGGGCCGGTCTTCCCTAAAAACCTACTTATTCCGGATTTTTCATAATAAATGTGTTGACCGTATCCGGCAATTGACGACAAATAAGAACAAGATCCACAGAACAGCAGCACTGGCGGACCAGCTGTTATCCGGTATCACGGACTCCGCGAAGTCCATCGTCCAGCGAATGGCCGAGCGGTCGGATTTCGACGTCCTGAGGACCAGACTCAATGAACTGGGAGACAACTGCCGGAAAATGCTCGCGCTGTTTGCGGATGGATATTCAGACAAGGAAATTGCCGTCGCTATGGACTATAAAACAGCAGAAGTAGTTAAGACAAGCAGGCTCAGATGCCTCGAACGGCTACGGCAGTCTTATAACCTTCTAAAGCATTAATATGGATAGCCTGGAATACATCGATGATTATTTTAAAGGCTTACTTACCGCCGACCAGAAAAAGGAATTTGAACAGCGCATCCTCTCGGACCCATCCTTTGCTGACGAGCTGGCTTTTTATCTCAACGCACAGGCACTCCTGAAGGACGAGCTGGAAGAGGAGAAGAAAGCCCACTTCAGAACGCTCTACCGGCAGAACGAACCCGCCGATACAGGGGCATTCGAAGCCGATCCGGGCGCTGATTCATGGGCCGGCACACTGGCCGGGCCAGCCAAATTAAGACCCCTCAACCCGGCGGGAAAGCTATGGCCCTATCTCGCTGCAGCCTCCGTCCTCGTCCTTATAGTAGCAGCATGGCTGCTGTTTGGGACCAATTCCGGCCCGGACAGGCTGGCCGACCAATATATAAAAGGGCAGCTGCAAAACCTGCCGATCAAAATGAGCAGCGTGCAGGACAGCCTTCAAAAAGCGATCGCTCTGTATAACGCCGACAGCCTGCCGGAAGCCCTCGTCCGATTTGAGCAATTGCTGCAGCGGGATTCGGCGCGGGCGCAGGCAAGGGTATATTCCGGTATCGTTTGCCTCCGACTGGAGAAATACGACGAGGCGCTCGACCATTTCCGGCAGCTGCAGGCCGATACCACACTATATAATAACCCCGCCCTGTTCTACCAATCCCTCACCCTGATGAAGCGAAACCACCCCGGGGACAGCCAGAAAGCCAGGCAATTACTGCAGCTGGTTGTTGATCGCGACCTGGACAAGAAAGAAGACGCACAACGGCTTTTATTGAAGAGCTGGTAACAAATTAATTGACCATATACCTTCTATCATGAAAAATTTCCTGTCTGGACTCAGGGGAAAGACCCTGCTTTTATTTTTTATTGTATTTGCGGCTTTGGCGCAGACTTCCTGCCACCCAAAGATCCACGGAGGTCCTCCGACCCATCATGCCAGTACCTGGCTGAACTGGAATTATATTTTTAAGGAAGGCACCGATTCGGCGACGAGACAGGCGACCATCGCCCAGATCACCGGTGCGATCAGCAACGTACGATCGGGGAAACCCACAGACTCCGCCAACCCCAACGGCGGATTGGCTAATACCAGACAAATTGCGATCCATCCGCTGACAAACTATCTCTCATCCTACCTCAGCCGTGTCATCCGTGCAAAGAACGGCTACGCACTGGACAATACCCAGGTTCATTTTTGCACCTGCCACGATACGCTCTTATGGAACGTGACCGCAGACCTCAATATCGGCGGATCGGGGCAGTCTACACCGGCTCCTCCACCACCTCCCAATCCGGGAGCGTCAGGGGGATCCGTCGCGGTAGTGGACAGCAATGGCAGCGTGTCTTCGCCTTCCTCGGTACCGCCGGTACTCGGGTCCGGACTGGTCGGATTCAACGGGAATCCGGAAGTCTCCGGCAAGGTCGTACTTGGCATCATCGACTCCGGTATCGACTCGACACTTTTTGACAAGAACATATTCCAGAAGCTGTTCGCTCCGGACGGCAGCGGAAAAATAAATTTTGTACAGGGCGCGTCGGCCTCCGCCTACCAGGACGGTGACCCCGTACGCCATGGCAGCGCCGTCGCCGCTATCGCGCTGAACGCATTCTATACCCAGGCCCAGGCAGACGGACGGCAGGAGCTGCCGCGGCTGCTGGTCATCAGGGCGCTGGACGACCACGGAATGGGTAGCACGCTCTCGGTGAGCTGCGCACTCAGCTACGCCATCCGCCACAAGGTAAGCCTTATCAACGCGAGCCTCGGCTACTGGAATGCCCGCAACGCCGTAATCGACTACTATCTTCAGCAGAGCGCAAAGTCCGGCATCCCCGTGGTGGCCGCAGCGGGTAATGACCCAAGGGATCACACACCCAGCGTTTGCGGCGTGGCGATCGACGCCCACAATCTACTCCGGCCAGGCAATATGTTCTTTCCAGCATGCCAGAGCATCGACCCGCAGTACTGTATCATCAGCGTCACCGGGCTCAGCAACCCGATACTTCCTTGCCGGTATCAGAATTTCTCCTCCCGGTATGTGAGCGTCGGCGTGGTGAATAAGAGCAACAGCTGCTGCGGATTCTCCCTTCCTTTTATCAACAGCAGCTATGTACTGGACGGGTCGTCCTTTGCGACTCCGGTGATCAGCGGGCAGCTCGGATATAAGATCCTGAAGGACGGACCCCGCGCCAATACGACTGCCTATATGCAGCTGCTTCAACCGCAAAAGACCTCAACTGGTTTTGTCACATGGGACGGGCAATACATTACTTACTGACCATAGCAATAAGCCTGCTTATTTTTAAGAACCTGTCCGGGCAATGTCCGGACAGGCTTTTGCTATTAAAGAAGATCGATTCGCTGAAAGCCGCCGCTCCCGCCACGGATCTTCAGTTAAAGGAACTGCTTCCCAATGTCCACCGACTCGAGGGCTGTCCCCGGCCCGCCGACTCTGTCTTTGCCTTTCTGCTCCAGCGGCTGGGTCTGCTATACTACCTGAAGGGCGACTTTCCGTCAGCCGTCAACTATACCCGCCGTGCCATCGTGATGCTGGAAGAGAAATGCCCTCCTTCTCCCACCAAGCCTCCATTCCTGGTCAGGTGCTATTTCAACCTCCGGATCTTTTATGATTCGCTGAACCAGCGGAATGAATACCTGGCGGCAATCGATAGCTGCACTTCCATTTCACTGCGGACCGGGGCAGTCGACAGCAGGACGCTGAGGGCGCTATGGGAAAAAGCGGAGTACTACTATGACGTCGGCGACTACGATCGTTGTTATAAGACCGAATTGCTCGGTGAGACGCTTACCCAACGCTATTCTTCCGGAAATGACAGCCTTGGATTTGTCCGCAACTTTTCCAGCGTGGGGTTGAATTCACTATATCTGATGGGGAAGTACGACCAGCTCGAAAATCAGCTCGGCCAAAAGATACAGGAATCTGCGAAGATCGCTGACGCGGTGACACTGGGTCCTTTAATGGACCTGCTGGCCCTCGTCTATACGATTAAGCACGACTACAAGGCAGCGCTGGAATGTTTGCAGAAGTCGTATGCCTATAGCACGAGTACACACTACCAGCTGGCGTCTGTCCAGGCGCTGAACAATACCGGCTATCTCTACCTGCATAGTCTGCACGACTATAACAGCGCCCTCGTCTGGTGCCGCAGGGCACTTGCGACGCTGCCGGAGAAGAGGGAGCGGGGCTCTTTCGAGTCGCTGGAGGCCCTGGCCATCTACGACAATATTGCGGGCGCTTATTCCGCAAAAGGGTACCCCGATAGCGCGCTGGCCTATTTTCAACTGGCCTTCGACCAGCTGCAGCCGGGGATGAACGAGACCGTATTGCTGCAACAGAGTCCGAACCAGGCGTACGAAAGGAGACGGATCCAGTATCAGTCGCTACTGACCGTACACAAGGCCGACGCGTGGTACAGTCACTACTTGCTGACCCACGACAGGAAAAGTCTCGACGAATCGATCCGCATCTACAAACTGTCCGACCTGTTCCTGAAAAAGGCCATCGGCGATCAGTCCGAGATCAGGTCACAGCTGGCATTCCGGAAGAACGCCCGAGACCTGTACGAACACGCCATCAGGGCTTCGGTGGCGGCGGCGTCGCCCGATGACGCCTTTTATTTCTTCGAGCGCTCGCGGGCGATACTGCTGAACGACCAGCTGCAAAAGCAGGCGAATCTGGACGACAGAGCCCTCGCCGAAAGAGCGGAAATAAAAAAGAGGATCCTCCGGCTGGAAAAGGACATGGAAGGAATGTCGCCCGATGCGGAAGCCTATGCCGAACGGCAGACCGACCTGTTTGCTATAAAGCAGCGGCTCGACCGGTACGACCAGGCGATTAGTAAACAGTCCAGCTCCGGAAAGAATTTTTCCTTCAGTACGCTGCAGGTTCTTCGCGCGCGGCTGGAAAAAGGCCAGCAGTCTTTTTTTGAACTCTATGCGGGAGACAGCGCCGTCTATTCCCTGCTGGTCAGTGGCCGGACGACTGTCCTCGGAGTCATCGGCAAAGCCCGGTTCGACAGCCTGGCCCGGCTCTATATGACCTATATCTCCGATGCCGAACGACTCAACCGGGATATGCCGGGTTTTGTGCGCACCGCTGAAGCGCTGTACCGGCTGCTGTTTCAGGGAGGGAGGGCGCCCGGCGGCAGGATGGTGATCTCGCCCGACGGCAGCTATTTCCCTTTCGAGGCGCTCGTCACGGACGGCAGCGTAAGGCATCCCGTCTATTTTCTCGACGACCATCCCGTCTGCTATACCTACTCTGCCCGTTATTTTCTCGATACGACCGTCGACAACACGGCGGCGTCCGCCGGAAAAGAGTTCATGGGGCTGGCCCCAGTGCAATATGCGTCTTATCTGCGCCTGCCCGATCTGCCCGGCAGCAATGGCTCGCTCGACCGGATCGCTTCCTGGTTCAGCAGTCCCGACAAGTTCACGGATGCGAAAGCTTCCAAAGCCAGTTTTTTGGCCAACTATTCCGGCTACAGGCTTATCCAGCTGTATACCCATGCCGTCGGGAACAATCCGGGTAAAGAACCGCTGATCTATTTTTCGGACTCCGCGCTGGCGCTCTCCGAGCTGATCCCCGAAAAAAAACCGCTGACGCGGATCATCGTCCTGTCCGCCTGCGAAACGGCCAACGGCGAATTTTATCAGGGGGAGGGCGTATTTAGTTTTAACAGGGAGTTTGCCGCTCTCGGCATCCCCACCGCTGTCGTCAACTGCTGGTCGGTGGACAACAAGGCTACATACAGGGTGACCGAGCTGTTCTTTCAATACCTGTCGCAGGGAGAGCCGGCGGATCTTGCCATGCAGAAGGCGAAGAAGGAATTTTTCACCAGCGAGTCCGCCGAGCAGCGGCTGCCCTATTACTGGGCGGCGTCCGTCGTCACCGGCCAGGCGACCCTGCTTCCGAAATCCCGCGGCCCGTTCCCGTGGATGTACATTCTCGTTTTTCCGGCGGCCGTGGGACTGGCGGGGTATGGGCTTTCCAGGCGGCGCCGACGAGAAAATCTCCACTCCCGCTAATGAAAAGACTCCACCCTCCGCCAGCGCAAAACGCTTCACCTTCCGCCAACGCAAAAAACCTCTAGCCCCGCCAACGAAAAACATAGTATATTAGAGTAATGCTTGCTCGTCTCCCACAACTACTGTTGTTCACTTCCCTGCTGTTCGTGTCCTGCGCCAGCAATAAAACCGTCGCACCGGCCGATCACAAATGGTGGAAAGAATCCATCGTCTATCAGATCTATCCACGGAGTTTTAAGGACAGTGACGGAGACGGGGTAGGAGACCTGAAGGGGATCATCTCCAGACTCGACTATATAAAAAGCCTCGGCGTCGACGTCGTCTGGCTGAATCCTATCTATTCTTCTCCCAACGACGACAACGGATACGATATCAGCGACTATCGCAACATAATGAAAGACTTCGGCTCGATGGCCGATTTCGACAGCCTGCTGAAGGGAATGCACGAACGCCAGATCCGCCTGGTGATGGACCTGGTGGTGAATCATACCAGTGACGAGCACGCCTGGTTCCGCCAGTCGCGCAGTTCGCGGGACAACCCGTATCGCAACTACTATCACTGGTGGAATGAGGAGAGGGGCAAGCCCACGCCCCGTTGGAGTTTTTTTGACGTCAATAGCGATGCGTGGAGATATGATTCGGCGACCAGGGCGTACTATCTGCACTATTTTTCCCGCAAGCAACCCGACCTCAACTGGGAGAACCCGCTGGTGCGGAAGGAGGTATACGATGTCATGAAGTTCTGGCTCGACAAGGGTATCGACGGATTCCGGATGGACGCCTTCCAGTTCGTGGCCAAGGATACGACCTGGCCCGTTCTTCCACCGGGATACGACAAGCACATTATCCAGTATTATGGTATGGGCCCTCACCTGCACGACTATTTACAGGAGATGAATAGGGAAGTGATCAGCAAGTACGATATCATGACGGTTGCGGAAGGCGCCGGTTCGACCCTTGACGACGCGATGGCTCTGGTCGATCCCGCTCGTCACGAGCTGAATATGGCCTACCATTTTGAGGGAATGGACGTAGGTAACTTCGATCCCGACTATAACTTGCTGGATTTTAAGAGGGTCTATACCAAATGGGACAGTGCGTTTGAGGATAAGGGTTGGGTGTCTGTCTATTTGGGAAATCATGATCAGCCCCGTATGCTATCCCACTGGGGCAACGACGACCCCAAATATCGCAACGTCTCGTCGATGCTGCTGAATACCTTCCTGATGACAATGCGCGGCACGCCCTACTGCTATTACGGGGACGAGTTGGGGATGAGCAATATCAAATTTGATAAGATCAGCGACTACAGGGATATCGCCACGATCAATAAGTTCATGCACCTGAAGCAGAGCGGCGGTGATACGGCGGCCTTTCTCCAGGAACAGAAAAGGAGCTCGCGGGACAATGGTCGTACTCCCTTTCCGTGGGATAACAGTCCAAATGCCGGTTTTACACAGGGCACTCCCTGGCTGATGGTAAACCCCGACTATGTTACGGTGAATGCCGCCGCCGAAGAAAAGGATTCGTCCTCGGTGCTTACTTATTTCCGGAAGGCTGTCCAGCTGCGAAAGGCCAATCCAACACTGGTATATGGACGATATAATATTTTGGACAGGAACAACCCGTCGGTCTATGCCTATACCCGCGAAGACGGGCAAAAAAAGTTCCTGATCCTCCTCAATTTCAAAAATACTCCGGCTTTATTTACCCTCCCCGCCGATATCGATCTCTCCCGCGCGAATCCCGTCCTCTCAAATTACCCGTCTGCTGTCGCCGGCACTTCAAACACCCCGTCAGCCACCAAGTCCACCGCTCCGGCCCAGACCGCCGCGGACCGTCCCCTGCGACCTTACGAGGCTGTCGTATACGAGCTTCCCCAATAGACTCTCACCCTCAAAACCAACCCCTTTCCCGGGCCCAGCCGGCCCGATCTTAATAACCTCCAGCTTTTCCACAGGTAATCCACTCTAATTCACACCAAATCCCCGGTCTAAGAAACCCAAATTCTGCGGATATGTAATCCCTTGGCCAATACACGTCTGTGGAAAAATTAAATTTTTCAATTTCCCGTAGAAAAGTGGGAAAATGTGTTATTTTGTGTTAGTT
>Ga0310811_10008967_pt1 | contig 12885 bp, 9 predicted proteins | sample YCmetagenome_FD_207642 | JGI IMG/M metagenome (GOLD analysis project Ga0310811, IMG submission 207642) | Soil microbial communities from experimental microcosm in Duke University, North Carolina, United States - YC | ecosystem: Engineered > Artificial ecosystem > Soil microcosm > Unclassified ...
CCGGGTAACTCACCTATAGGTTTACGTTTGCCATTGAAATCGCTCACGCACCTTGATGAGTTGAGAACTCAACGAAAAGTTGAACGAAGTACGTTTGAAGCATTACCAGCGCTTAAGGATTATAAAAAAATAGTAGATGATCGCTATCACGAGTTGATCACTGAACAAGAAATGCCTCGTGAATATTATGAACCTTCTAAACCTGAAGAAGAGAAAGAAGATAAGAATGTTAAGGTAAAGGTTAAAAAAGAAGAAGAGAAAAAAATAGAAACCACGTTTGATGTTTACACCATAAAGACTGCTTTGTGTATTGAAGTTCGTGAAGGCAAAATTTACATCTTCATGCCACCGCTCACATACATGGAGCATTATATGGATTTATTGTCTTCACTTGAAGGTGCAGCAACAAAGGCCGGCGTTAAAATAGTGATTGAAGGATACGAGCCTCCACATGATAACAGAGTAACAAAACTTTCATTATCACCCGATCCTGGTGTGTTAGAAGTGAATGTTCATCCTGCCAAGAATTGGAATGAGCTTGTTCATAATTATGATATCCTTTTTGAAGATGCTCGCCTCAGCAGACTTAGCACTGAGAAATTTAATCTTGATGGTAAACATACCGGCACAGGTGGTGGCAACCATATTACCATTGGTGGCATTACTCCATCTGATAGCCCATTACTAAGGCGACCAGATTTATTAAGAAGTCTTATTACGTATTGGCAGCATCATCCAGGGTTGTCTTATCTTTTCTCTACGCAATTTGTTGGTCCAACAAGCCAGGCGCCACGCGTTGATGAGGGAAGACAAGAGATGTTGTATGAACTTGAAATTGCCTTTAGTCAGATTCCAGATAATGGCGATATTCCTTTCTGGATGGTTGATCGCATCTTCAGAAATTTGTTAATCGATATAACAGGCAACACGCACAGAGCTGAGTTTTGTATTGACAAACTATATTCTCCCGATAGCTCTAGTTTATGTTGCCGCATTATGTGCAACAAGATCTTGCTGAAATTGTAAATGATTTGCAAGAGGCAGGTTATCCATTTCAATTATCATGGCTCGAAACGTTCTTTGAATTTCGTTTTCCGCTGTACGGGAAAATTCAGGTTCAGGATATGGAGTTACTCGTACGCATGGGTATTGAACCATGGCACGTGTTGGGTGAAGAGAGTGCTCGTGGAGGAACGGCTCGCTTTGTAGATTCGTCTGTTGAACGAGTAGAAGTAAAGGTGAAGAATTTTAATAACGAGCGTTACATGATTACCTGTAATGGCGTTCCGGTTCCATTGCAGCAAACCGCTGTGAAGGGAGAGTATGTCGCAGGGATTCGATACAGAGCATGGACGCCGCCATCGGCATTGCATCCGCTATTAGGAAAAGATGTACCGCTGGTGTTTGATGTGATAGACACCTGGAATCATCGCTCTATTGGTGGATGTACGTATCATGTTGCTCATCCGGGAGGAAGAAATTATGATACATTTCCGATCAATTCATTTGAAGCGGAAGGACGTCGCATTAGCAGGTTTTGGAATCAAGGACATACGCAGGGAACATTTACGCCATCGGAGAATTTCAGTTCTACATCGCGCTATTTGGAACCTCACCAGCAACCGCTTAATTTTGATCCCCCTCCATTGAAGATTAGTCCAGAATATCCTCGTACTTTAGATTTAAGACAATATTGAAATACCAGAATAATGCTTAAAGATCAGTCGTCCATAGCGTCTATTACTAACCTGAAGCAGGGTTATCTTGCCGATCAGAAAGTACTGGATGAGTGTTTTAATCAGAATGAAGAAATTCGTGATTCGTGGAAGCGATTGATCACCAACATTGAGAATCTTGGAATTAATGAACTTCGAAATCGCCATCAGGAATTACTCAAACTCTTACAAGAGAACGGTGTAACTTATAATGTTTATGGTGATACCGATGGATTGAACAGACCATGGTTGCTAGATGCAATTCCATTAGTGATCTCAGCTGCTGAATGGCGTGGTGTTGAGCGTGGTATGAAGCAGCGTGCCCATGTACTTGATCTTATATTGGATGATCTTTATGGTGATCGAGTCCTGCTTAAGAAAGGTATCATTCCACCGGAGCTCATTTATTCTCATCCCGGATTTTTAAGGCCTTGCGATAAAATAAAACTACCGGGCAAACATCAACTTCTATTGTACTCAGCTGATCTATCAAGAGGACCTGATGGTAAAGTGTGGGTAATAAAAGATCGTGCTCAGGCACCCTCAGGTATGGGGTACGCATTGGAGAACAGAAGCGCGATGAGTCGTGTGTTGCCAGAATTATTCAGGCAGCATGAAGTAGCCAAGCTGGGCGGATTTTTCAACAGCATGATGCAGGCACTTATGCAGATTGCGCCGCAAGGTAAAGAACATCCACGCATTGTTTTAATAACGCCTGGTCCACGCAATGAAACTTATTTTGAACATGCTTTTCTGGCTTCATATCTGGGACTTACTCTTGTGCAAGGCGAAGACCTGATCATGCGTGATAGTTATGTCTGGATCAAAACAGTAGAGGGTCTTGAGAAAGTTGATATTATCCTGCGAAGAGTTGATGATACATTCTGTGATCCACTTGAACTTCGTGAAGATTCTCAGCTGGGTATTCCAGGTTTGCTTCAGGCTGTACGCAAAGGTAATGTTACCATAGCCAATCCGTTAGGCAGCAGCATTCTGGAAAATACAGGACTGATGGCTTTCATGCATGGCGCTTTCAAACATTTTCTGAATGAAGAACCAATCATCCCCATGATTGCCACGTGGTGGTGTGGACAGAAAAAGGAAATGGATTATGTGATTGATCATATTGATACACTGGTCATCAAAAGCATTGAACGCATGAGCGGGTTCAAGACGGTGATGGGTAGTCAACTATCAAGAGCTGAGAAAGAAGACTTAATACGAAAGATAAAATTCAATCCCTATCGTTATGTAGGACAGGAGGAAGTTGAGTTTTCTACTTCGCCTGTGTTCTCAAAAGAAAGACTCGAGCCTCGCTTTACTGTACTTCGCTCATACCTTGTAGCCAGCCAGGATGGTTATGAAATGATGCGTGGCGGACTTACGCGTTGCTCACCAGAGAAAGGTAGTTTTCTTGTCTCCAATCAAGATGGTGGTATCTCAAAAGATACCTGGGTGGAAACAATTCAGAAGCCAACTACGACAACTGCTTTAACACAATCAACTCCCGATATGAAGCGCAAGGCTGTATTGCCAAGTCGCGCTGCAGAGAATTTGTTCTGGGTTGGTCGTTATACACAACGTGTTATCCGTACGTCAAGATTTCTTCGCATTGTACTTCGTAATCTTACTCAAACAGGTTATTTGAATAATGGTAATGATTCGGAATCATTACGCGTGTTACTTCAGACTGCTACGCATGTTACCGATACCTATCCAGGCTTTATAGAAAATGAAAATGATGAATTAAGTAATCCGTTACCTGAAATTCATCACCTGATTTGCAATCCTGATAAGCCGGGAAGCATCATGTATACCTTGAATAATTTATTGAAGTCAATGTATGCTGCACGTGATCGCTGGACAGTGGATAGCTGGCGGATCATTGATGAGATAGAAAATGTTAAACGTAAAATAGCAGTACAAGAACCTGATGCCATTCGTCACGTGATATCGTTACTGGATCAACTTACCGGCGGTCTTCTTGCATTTTCAGAAATGACTCGTCAAAGTATGTATCGCAGTGATGGACGAACCATGTATCGCATGGGGCAACTCATTGAAGAAATTTTAATGGAGCTTGTACAATATAGATCTATCCTTACCTACAGTCACGAAGAGAGCGTTGAGTTTCAATTGCTTGAAGCGCTATTGTTAAGCAATCAGAATTTATCAACCTATCGCTCTGTATATAGAACATATCTTGATATTACTCCAACACTTGACTTGTTATTTCTGAATAGTCAGAATCCAACTTCTATCTTCTCACAGCTTGAAGGCTTGTTAAAATATTCAAGAAGCCTGGCAGCCAAAACAGGAGAGACTGGTGATAATGAAATTTCGCGTTTGGTTTTTGAGTGCTACAGTCAGGTACGCTTAATGAACATTGAAAGACTTATTGCTATCGATCCGAAAACAAAACAACGTAAAAACCTGGATGAATTTTGTGACACATTGCAGATGCAGATCTATACATTGTCATCGAAGCTGAGTGCCAATTACTTTAATCACACCACATATCAGCAGCAGGGAAGTAAAGGATTTCAATTTGAAGTTTAATTATGCGTTATAAAATCAGGCATACTACTGAATATACTTACCAGGACTCTGTGAGCACAGGGCATAATCGTTTGTGTCTTGTACCTCTCAATCTCGAAGAACAAAAATGTTTCTCATCAGATGTCAAGATTTTTCCTGCTCCTGATGAACAGACCTACCGAACAGATTATTTTGGAAATACACTTCTGTTTATATCTATCTATAAGGAACACGCTGAATTAAAGATTCATTCAGAAAGTGTTGTTGAAGTTAACGACCGTCAGAATGCACACAAAGCATTCAGCTCTACCATATCATGGCGAGAGGTGAAAGATAGTTTGGCCATCAATAGTGATGTGTATGCTGATGTAATACAATACACATTGCCATCGCTTCACGTACCCTTTAGTGAAGAGATCAGAAATTTTGCGTTGGATTGTTTTCCTGAAGATGCAACACTCTGGAGTGGATGCCAGGCCATCATGCAGAAGATTTTTAAATCATTGGAGTTTAAGCCAGGGTTTACCACAATCAATACTCCTGTTGAATCGGTACTGAAATTACGAAAAGGAGTATGTCAGGATTTTGCTCATCTTATGATTGCTTGTCTTCGTAATCTCGGCTTGCCTGCACGTTACGTAAGCGGATACATTGAAACATTGCCACCACCAGGAAAAGAGAAGCTGGTAGGATCAGATGCATCACATGCTTGGGTAGCGGTTTACTTTCCTGAGATTGGTTGGGTTGAATTTGATCCGACAAATAATTTAATGCCATCATACAAACACATCACTGTTGCCTTTGGTCGTGATTATTTTGATGTAGCACCTATAAAGGGTATTATTTTCAGTTCAGGCAATCAACGTATTGATGTGAAGGTTGATGTTAATAGAATAGAATAGTCAATGGAACGTGTAAATAGTAATTCATGTCTGACTAATGATTTTAGTATTTTAAGGGGTAATAAAAAAGGCCGTCGGAAACGGCCTTTGATTTTTATATGATAGCTTCTTTAAGATGCAGATTCTGGTTATCCAGGTAATTCCACACAAGACTGCTGGCACCTAAAATTGGTGCAGCCTGATTTTGTAACAACGAAGGAAGAACTTTTATCTTGCCTCTGAAAACAGGCATCAGGTTAGCTTCCATGTGTTTGATTGTTGGCTTGAAGATCAAATCACCGGCAAGAGAAAGTCCGCCGAATAAGAAGATAGCTTCAGGATCAGTATGAACAACTGTCTCAGCCAGCTTCATTCCTAAAATACGACCAGTATATTCGAAAGCAGCCAGTGCAACAGCATCTCCACGCACAGCGCTTTCTGTAATCATTTTTGTAGACAGGTTATCAAAGCTGATACCTCTCAACTCGCTTGGCTCAAGATAATCGGCCAACAATTTGTAAACAGTACGCTTGATACCGGTAGCAGAAACATAAGTTTCTAAGCATCCGCGTTTACCGCAGTTGCAATGACGACCCGCATAGTTAACCGTTGTATGACCAACTTCACCGGCAATACCGTGTTTGCCATTGAGCAATTGCCCACCGCAAACAAAACCGCTACCAAGGCCAGTACCTAGTGTGATAACGATGAAATCTTTCATGCCTTTGGCTGCACCATAAACCATTTCACCAACGGCAGCAGCATTGGCGTCGTTAGTAACAATGGCAGGCACATGAAATTGTTCAGTAAGCATGTCAGCCAACGGAATAATTCCCTTCCAACGAAGATTGGTAGCGCGCTCGATAGTTCCTTTGTAGTAGTTGCCGTTTGCTGCACCTACACCAATGCCCAGTAATTTATAATCACCTTCTACATTGTTCAATGCATCTTGCATGGCATCGGCCATGCTTTTGAAGTAGTCTTTAAACTCTTCATGTTGCGTAGTAGAAATACTTCCATGAAACACAACATTCCCTTCTTTGTCAACAATGCCGTATTTTGTATTGGTGCCTCCAATGTCAATCCCGATAGTCAACTCTCTCATTTCTTAAATAGGTTTGGTGGTATTTAGAAATTGGTAAAATATTAAATGGCTAGAATCTTCGCGATTCGAAGAGACTCTCTGTCTATCTCATGATGGTATTGCATGATGGTATCAAAACTGTTGTACACAATCTTGTTATCCTTTATACCAACCATAACATCGTTTTTGCCTTCGAAGAGTCCTTCAACAGCAGCAACACCCATTCGGCTTGCCAGCAGACGATCGAAGTATGTAGGAGGGCCGCCACGTAATAAGTGACCCAGAACAGTTACTTTAATATCAAAGTAGTTAGAGCGCTCAGCAACTTTCTTTGCTAACTCAATTGCGCCACCGATTTTAGAACCTTCAGCAACAACAACCAGATTTGATTTCTTGGTTGTATTACCATTCTCTTCCAGCAATTCATAAAGCTGATCAAAAGTGGTATCATCTTCTGGTATAATCATAGTAACAGCACCACCGGCAATACCACTGTTAATGGCAATATAGCCTGAGTTGCGTCCCATCACTTCGATGAAAAATAATCTATTGTGAGAAAGTGCTGTATCTCTGATTCTATCAATAGCTTCAACAGCAGTGTTTGTTGCTGTATCGTAACCTATTGTATAGTCTGTTCCGGCAATGTCGTTGTCAATAGTACCGGGTATACAGATGGACGGAATTTTATATTCTTCGTAGAACTTATGAAGACCAGTAAAAGTACCATCACCGCCAATGGCAACGAGGGCTTCTATGCCTTCTTTCTGAATATTCTGGTAAGCTTTCTTTCTTCCCTCAGGTGTACGAAAAGCATCGCTGCGTGCTGACTTTAGAATTGTACCTCCGCGTTGGATAATGTTACCAACAGAACGTGGACCAAGTTTTACAATGTCGCCTTCAATCATCCCTTCATAGCCTCGCATAATGCCGTAGGATTCTTTCTTGTAATACGCGCAAGCACGTACTACCGCTCGGATGGCCGCGTTCATTCCTGGAGCATCTCCACCCGATGTGAACACTCCAATTTTCTTAATTTTGTCGCTCATTTCAAATTTAAAAATCCGGTAAAAATAATGGACAGTTTGTACTTTCCAATCAAGAAGTTAATCAAATGAACTTCAAACGTTTGAAATAGTTGATTAAGCCGTTTGTGGAGGTGTCATGACTTGTGATTTCTTCGGAAGAACTAAGTTCTGGCAGAATTTTCTTAGCTAAAACCTTCCCAAGTTCTACTCCCCATTGGTCGAAACTGTAGATATTCCAAATCACCCCTTGCACGAAAATCTTGTGTTCATACATGGCAATCAGGCTACCTAAAGTGCGTGGTGTAAGCTTCTTGAAGAGGATGCTATTGCTGGGTCTGTTGCCCTCAAAAACCCGGAAAGATGCCTGTTGTTCAACTTCACTTTTAGACATGCCCGCTTTGGTAAGTTCAGCCTCAACTTCTTCCAAGGTCTTGCCATTCATTAAGGCTTCAGTTTGAGCAAAAAAGTTGGACATCAGTTTGTCATGGTGATCACCAATAGGATTCTGGCTGATGGCAGGAGCAATGAAATCGCAAGGAATAACTTTCGTGCCCTGGTGGATGAGTTGATAGAAAGCATGCTGACCATTTGTGCCAGGCTCACCCCAGATCACTGGACCAGTCTGATATGTTACCGGATTACCATCACGGTCTGTTGATTTACCATTGCTTTCCATGTTGCCTTGTTGAAAATAGGCAGCAAAACGATGCATATATTGATCGTACGGCAGAATGGCTTCTGATGCAGCGCCGTAGAAGTTATTATACCAGATGCCAAGCAATGCTAATAGTACAGGTATATTTTTTTCAAGTGATTCATTACGGAAATGATTGTCCATAGCGTGAGCACCTTCCAAAAGCTGAACGAAGTTATCGTAGCCTATAGTGCAGGCGATAGATAAGCCGATAGATGACCATAATGAGTAACGGCCTCCAACCCAATCCCAGAACACAAACATATTCTCAGGAGCAATACCAAATTTCGTAACTTCTTTTATGTTAGTAGAAACAGCTACGAAGTGTTTGGCTACTTCACCTTTTCCACCAGTCTTATCAAGAAACCAGGAACGTGCCGATTCAGCATTTGTCATAGTCTCTTGCGTTGTAAATGTCTTAGAAGCTATGATAAATAAAGTTGTTTCCGGATTTAAGTTTTTAACGGTTTCAACAATGTGTGTACCATCGACATTTGAAACGAAGTGTGGCTTGATGCCTTTACCATAAGGTTTCAAAGCTTCTGTGACCATATAAGGTCCAAGATCAGATCCACCAATTCCGATATTCACAATATCAGTAATGGCTTTGCCAGAGTATCCTTTCCAGTTGCCTTGAATTAAACTATCTGTAAAAGTCTTTATCTGATTCAGTACTCTATTCACTTCCGGCATAACGTCTGCTCCATCGGAAATGATAGGTGTGTTGCTACGGTTACGCAACGCCACGTGAAGTACAGAGCGGCCTTCAGTGCGATTAATTTTATCTCCCTTGAACATGGAGTCAATAGAACTTTTAAGGTCTACCTCGTGGGCCAGATCAAGTAAATGTTCCATCGTTTCATCCGTGATAATATTCTTTGAGTAGTCAATCAGGATATCCTCAAACTGAGCATGAAATTTTTCAAAACGTTTTGGATCGTGAGCGAATAACTCGCGCATGTGCAGCGCCTGCATCATGAGGAAATGATCTTCAAGTTTTTGGTACGCTGTAGTTTTAAGGGGGTTGTGATTGGTTAGCATAAGTAATAGGGGTTCTTAAAATTAGGATACGAAGATAGGTTCAAAAACAATAAATGCCGGTGGTAGACCGGCATTATTGTGTTATTTCTTAAACTTATTGAGAAGCTGTGCTAGCTTTTCTTCCATGCTAGGTTCTTTTTCTTTAGGCTTGTTGCTTTGATGTCCTTTGTCTCTGTCTTTAGGTTTATGTCCTTTTTGTTGAGGAACCTCACCCGGCTGCGCGAATGGATCACTTTTCATAGACAAACCTATACGTTTGCGGGCGACATCAACTTCAACAACAGTAACAGTAACCTTTTGTTGAACAGTAACTGCTTCTTGTGGGTCTTTAATGAATTTATCGGCCAGGTGACTAATGTGAACCAGACCATCCTGATGAACACCCACATCAACAAAAGCTCCGAAGTTTGTTACATTGGTTACAATACCTGGTAGTTTCATTCCAATCTTCAGATCACTGATGGCATTAACACCATCGGTAAAACTAAATACCTCAAATGTTTGACGTGGATCTCTTCCCGGCTTTTCTAATTCTGATACAATGTCTGTTAATGTAGGAAGCCCTACTTTATCAGTAACATATTTCTTGAGATCAAGTTGTTTGCGAAGTTCAGCACCACTCATCAGATCTTTAACCGAACAGCCAAGATCAGTAGCCATCTGGTTTACCAATGGATAGCTTTCAGGGTGAACCGCGCTGGTGTCTAATGGATTGCTTGCATTATGAATGCGTAAAAAACCTGCAGCTTGTTCAAAGATTTTCTCACCGAGGCGAGGTACTTTCATTAATGAAGCACGATCTTTAAATGGACCATTCTGATTTCTGAACTCAACAATATTCTTTGCTAACGCCGGGCTTAATCCTGATACGTAGGAGAGAAGTTCTTTACTTGCAGTATTCACTTCGACACCAACTGAGTTTACGCAACTCATCACTACATCATCAAGACCTTGCTTTAATTTAGTCTGATCAACATCGTGCTGGTATTGACCAACACCAATAGACTTGGCATCGATCTTTACAAGTTCAGCAAGTGGATCCATCAATCTTCTTCCTATGGAGATGGCACCTCTTACAGTAACATCTTTATCAGGAAACTCTTCACGTGCAACGTCAGACGCTGAGTAGATGGAAGCACCGCTTTCATTCACCATGACAATGGTAATCTTGTTACTCAAGCCAATCGACTTAACAAATGATTCTGACTCACGGCCAGCAGTACCATTACCAATAGCAATGGCTTCAATATTATATTTCTCTACAAGATTTTTAATAATTACAGTCGACTTTGCCAGTTCGCGCTGTGGTTCATTAGGGAAAATGTTATCATAATGAAGAAAGGCTCCTTGCTTATCAAGACAAACTACTTTGCATCCTGTGCGGAAGCCCGGGTCAATTGCTAAAACTGATTTTTGACCAAGTGGGGAGGAGAGTAGTAACTCTTTTAAATTGGAAGCAAAAACTTTAATGGCTTCATCATCAGCTTTCATCTTTGTTTCCATGCGCACTTCAGTTTCTAATGAAGGACGAAGCAAACGTTTATAGCTATCTGCGATAGCTAACCTTACTTGCTCTGAAGCTGCATTTTCATGTTTGATATATTGTCTCTCCATAGAAGCAACGGCTGTTTCTTCAGGAGGAAAAATGTCTAACGCTAGAATACCTTCTTTCTCACCACGACGCATAGCAAGAAGTCTATGTGATGGTGTTTTAGAGATAGGCTCTTTCCACTCAAAGTAGTCTTTGAACTTCTGACCAGCTTCTTCTTTACCACGCATAACTTTGGTTTCGATCACGCCTTCAGTCCAGAAAATCTCGCGTACATTTTTACGTGTATCCTGATTTTCACTGATCCATTCTGCAATGATATCGCGGGCACCATCGAGTGCCTCTTGTTCTGATGCAACACCTTTTTCGGCGTCGATAAAGCTTTTTGAAAATTCAGCCAGGTCAAAACGTTCTTGTTCAAATAACTTCAGCGCCAATGGTTCAAGACCTTTTTCCTTCGCTACGCTAGCACGGGTTTTACGTTTGGGTTTATACGGCAGATAAATATCTTCAAGTTCAGCCAATGAAGTAGCTAAAACTACCGCCTGCATCAGTTCAGGCGTTAGTTTGCCTTGCTTTTCAATAGAAGTAATAACCGCTTCGCGGCGTTTATCTAATTCACGCAATTGTTCAATACGATCGCGCACATTGGCAATCATAACCTCATCCATGCTGCCCGTCAATTCTTTGCGGTAGCGACTAATAAAAGGAACAGTACCTCCTTCGGCAAGTAATTCCGCCACTGCCGTAACATGTTTAATGCCAAGCGAAAATTCTTTGGCAATTTGATCAACCCACCGGGAGAGATTTTCTTGTTCCATACTATCTTTCAGAAAAAATAAGTTGGCAAAAATAGGATAACAACGCTATCCTGCAATACCGTGTAATATAAATCTTAAATGGCTTTGAAAAAGAAAAAAATAGCGCTTGTAGCGCATGATAATCGAAAATCAGAACTCGCTGATTGGGCGGCCGTTAACATGGAGTCCTTGAAGCAATTTGATCTGTGTGCTACAGGCACCACTGGTAGTTTGCTGGAAAAGAAATTGAAACAACCGGTGCAAAAGTTTCAAAGTGGCCCGCTGGGTGGCGATCAGCAAATAGGCGCACTTATTGCTGAAGGCGAAATTGATATGCTGATCTTTTTCTGGGATCCACTGGAGCCGCTGCCGCATGATCCTGATATTAAAGCTCTTCTTCGTTTGGCTGTAGTTTGGAATATACCCGTGGCCTGCAACCGTGCAACAGCTGAATTTCTGTTTACCTCATCTTTATTATTAACTGATTACAGACCTGTTCAGCCAGACTATGAGGCATACAAAAACAGGAAGATCTAATAGAACAATGGACGCTTTGATTTGTTGCCGCATTAACGTTTGCCACCTTGGGAGTAAACCTGTATCAATATTGTGATGCATACTGGATTTGAATGTGAAAGGTGTTAGGTGATAATAAATGAATTGGAAATTACATCAAGGTGGGAACGTTATAGTATTATCCCAGCGTTAATAAACGTATTTCTTTGATTGGTATTAATTGATATTAAGCGTGTTGGGCAGGTGATCTTAGTAAAATAAAAAAATAAATATGGAGAAAATACAGAAATACTTACTCGTAACATCTTAGCGAACTTTGCATCAAAACCATTTTTTCATAACACTCTATTTTTGTGGTAGAAGAGAAGTAACGGGATTACAACCCCACGTTATTTCAAAACCCCACTAAAAATTTAGATAGAGATATGAAAACCAGTTATCGCATCATTACATTTGGAATAATTAGTTTATTGTTAATCATTGCCTCAGCAGTACAAGGACAAAGCCTGAATAATAACTGGAATAATGACCTGAAGAATTCACTCCAGCAATTCCTGACGTGCAGCAGTACCCCTGGCTCACAGGCATGTACCAAATTCTTGGGAGAATCACTTAATACGATTTATAAAATAAATGACTTCTACTCTTCAAAGTCGGGTAGATATATGGTGCCTAGTGAAATTGCGAGCTATTTGAAAGACAATAAGCAATGGTCAATGATTGGACATTCATACGAACAAACTGTTTTATCAAAGGCCCAAGACCTGGCCAATGCCAAGAAAGCTGTTGTGGCAGTTTATATGAGTGAGTCAGGAGCAGGACACGTAGTTGTTATCACGCCAGGTAAGTTGCAATCATCTGGTTCGTGGGGTTTGAGTGTGCCGAATGCTGCGTCTTTCTTTGTTACGCAACCAGACAAATCTTTTGTTGACAAAAGTCTTTCATTTGCATTCGCGAAAACAATGATGAAGGATGTTGTGATCTATGCGAGAAATTATTGAGATCAAGAGTTGATTCTATTGAACTTTAGATAAATAAAAAG
>Ga0310811_10008968_pt1 | contig 12884 bp, 11 predicted proteins | sample YCmetagenome_FD_207642 | JGI IMG/M metagenome (GOLD analysis project Ga0310811, IMG submission 207642) | Soil microbial communities from experimental microcosm in Duke University, North Carolina, United States - YC | ecosystem: Engineered > Artificial ecosystem > Soil microcosm > Unclassified ...
TCGATCTCCGAGAACGCGGTCGAGGTGTCGAAGCCGGCCGTGAACGCCTGCAGGCGCGGGTGGTGCTCGGCGGCCAGCGCGACGATCGCGGTCGAGTCGATGCCGCTGGACAGGAACGCGCCGACCGGGACGTCCGCACGCATGTGGGCGCGCACGCTGTCGCGCAGTGCGGCGCGCAGCTCGGCCACGACGACGGCCTCGTCGGCCGCGGGGTCCGGGCGAAACGCCGGGCGGGAGTAGCGGCGCACGCTCGGCGCGCCGCCGAACGCCCGGGTGAGCAGCCCGCCGGCGGGGAGACGGGACACGGCGCGGTGCAGGGTGTAGGGCTCAGGGACGTACTGCATCGTCAAATAGAGCGACAGTGCGGTCGCGTCGAGGTCGGGCGGGGCGTGCTCGAGCAGCGGCGCCTTCTCGCTGGACAGCCAGAGGCCGCCGGGGGTCTCGAGGTAGTAGAGCGGCTTGATGCCGAACGGGTCCCGGGCGGCGTACACCGTCTCGGTCGTCTCGTCCCAGATCGCGAACGCGAACATCCCGCGCAGCCGGTCCAGCGCGGCCACGCCCCAGTAGTGGAAGGCGGCGGCGAGCACCTCCGAGTCGCCGTCGGTGGCGAACGTCGCGCCGTACTCGCGCACCAGCTCCTGGCGCAGGGCCTCGTAGTTGTAGATCTCGCCGTTGAAGACCAGCGTCCACCGGCCCGCGTCCGGCCCCGACGGCGGGTAGCGTAGCGGCTGGCGGCTGCCCTGCCGATCGATGATCGCGAGTCGCTTGAAGCCCGCGGCCACGCCGGTACTGACGCGTTGCAGGGCCATGTCGTCGGGGCCCCGATGGTCGATGAGCCCGAGCTGGCGTTCCATGGCGCCGAGGAGTTCGGCGGAGATGATGGCGTCTCCGGTGTACATCAGGAAGCCGCACATAATCGTCGTACCCCTTCGCTCGATCGGCCACGATGCGCTGCGCATCCAGCCGAACAGAGCCCCGGCCCGCGGACCGGCGGATACGCGCCCGCCCATCCCATGACTCGCCCGGCCGGGCGGCGCGGGTGATCTTCACCCGGGCGGCGGTTTATGGCAGATCGGGCGGGTAGCGGCGCGCCGGCAAGCGAACCACCCGCCGTCGCCAGGGAGTACACGTATGCGTCTGCGCCGCCGCCCCCGTCCTCATCCCCGGAAGGGCCGCAAGCGGGGCGTACGGTTCCTGCTCGGTGTGCTGCGCTTACTGCTGTGCGGGGTGCTGGCCGGCCTGGTGGTCGCGGCCGGCGCGTTGCCGCTCGCGCTGGCCGGCGGAGGCGCGGCCAAGGCGGGCACCGACACGTGGGAGAACCTGCCGACGGAGCTGTCGACGCCGAAGCCGGCGCAGGCGACGTACGTGTACGCCAGCGACGGCAAGACCCTCATCACGACCTTCTACGACGAGAACCGCCGCGAGGTCGGGCTCGCGCAGATCTCGAAGGTCATGCAGCAGGCGGTCGTCGCCGCCGAGGACACCCGCTTCTACCAGCACCACGGCGTCGACGCGCGCGGCGTCTTCCGAGCCTTCGTGTCCAACAGCCGCGGCGGCGCGCAGCAGGGCGCATCGACGCTGACCATGCAGTACGTGCGCAACGTGCTCAAGAACGACGCGAGCCTCACGCCGCAGCAGCACCTCGACGCATTGTCCGACACCCCGGCCCGCAAGCTGCGCGAGATGAAGCTGGCCATGGCGCTGGAGAAGCGGATGAGCAAGGGCGAGATCCTGCGGCAGTACCTCAACATCGCCTACTTCGGCTCCGGCGCCTACGGCATCTACGCGGCGAGCCAGACGTACTTCGGCAAGAACCCGTCCGAGCTCACGCTGCCGGAGGCGGCGCTGCTGGCCGGCCTCCTGCAGTCCCCCGACGCCGACAACCCGATCAGCGGCGACCGGGGCGCCGCCATGCACCGCCGGGAGTACACCCTGGACGCGATGGCGAAGATGAAGGTCATCACGCCCGAGGCCGCCGCCGCCGCGAAGGCCACCGAGCTGAAGCTGACCGAGCGCAGCCTGCCCAACGACTGCACCGCGGTACCGAAGGAGCACAACGACTGGGGCTTCTTCTGCGACTACTTCCGTCTGTGGTGGAACAACCAGCCCGAGTTCGGCGCCACACCGACGGACCGCGACGAGGCGTTGCGCACCGGCGGGTACAACATCGTCACGTCTTTGGATCCCAACATCCAGGCGGCCGCGCTGTCGCAGTCGCTCGGCGTCTACGGCTACGGCAACGCAAGGTCGCTGCCGCTGGCGGCGGTGGCCCCCGGCAGCGGCCGGATCCTGGCGATGGCCGTGAACCGCCACTACAGCCTCGACGCCAACCCGCCGCAGCACCCGAACTACCCGAATACCGTGAACCAGCTCGTCGCGGGCGGCAGGAACGTCGCCGGCTATCAGGCTGGCTCGACATTCAAGATGTTCACGATGCTGACCGCCCTGGAGAACAACCTGCCGTTGAACACCCACTTCAAGGCCCCCGCCCGCCTGGTCACCATCTGGCCGGGCAGTGGCAACGGCAGCTGCGGCGGCCGCTGGTGCCCCGCCAACGAGAGCCCCAGCTGGATGGACGGCGACCGCACCATGTGGAACGGCTTCGGCCGCTCGGTCAACACGTACTTCGTCTGGCTGGAGCAACAGGTAGGCGCCCGCAAGGTCGTGGAGATGGCCCAACGCCTGGGCATCACCTTCCGCGCCGCCGAGGACGCCACCATGGCCGCGAAGGCCGACCAGTGGGGCTCCTTCACCCTGGGCGTGGCGTCGACGACCCCGCTGGACCTGGCCAACGCCTACGCGGCGGTGGCCGCGGGCGGCGTGTACTGCCAGCCCTTGCCGGTCCTGTCGATCACCGACTCCGACGGCAAGCCCGTTGACGCCGCCGGCCCGAAATGCCGCCAGGTCGTGGACCCCGACGTGGCGGCGGCGGCAACCGACGCCGCCCGGTGCCCGGTGGGCAAGTCCTCGGTGTACAACAAGTGCGACGGCGGCACGGCCGAGGCGGTGTCGGGCATCCTGGCGGGCCGCCCGGTAGCGGGCAAGACGGGCAGCTCGGAGTACAACGCCACGGAGACGTTCGTAGGCTTCACCCCGCAGATAGCCGCCGCCGGCATCGCGGTCAACGCGGACAACCCCAACGACCAGGTGGGCGGCGGCGTCTCGAACTCGGTGAACTCAGCGGTGGCCCAGACAATGGCAGCGGCTCTACGCGGCCAGCCCGCCAAGAACTTCCCAACTCCCAGCCGGGCCCGCGCCATGGGATGACGTTCCGTGACAGAATCTCACGCAGTGCAGCCAGACTGGATCGCGATTTGGTGGCCTCCTGTACCGTAAAGGCATAGACCGGACCACGCCGCCGCCGAAGCCGTCCTCGATCGATCCACACCGGCGACGCATCGACCCAGCGACGTGAACGATCTCGACCAGCAGGGCAGCGACACGCGTCACGCGCGCGGATACGTGCCGCAGCCCTCGGACGGCGCCGACCATCCCACGCGGGCGTACGCAACCGGCATTGCGTACGTGGGACGGCGGCTCGCACCAGGGGCTCCAGGCCGGACCGCGCCGCCGACCGGGGACGGCGCGGTCAACGCCAGGACGGCGCGGACCGCGAGCGACGTGGCGGCACGGCGCGAAGGCGGCAGGAGCGTCCCACGCGGGCCGCGCGGGACGCCTGCCGTGGTCAGCCGGGACGCCTGCCGTGGTCGGTACAGCTAGGCCGCGTAGCCGCGCTGGGCGATCCAGTTGGCCATCTTCGCGACGGGGAGGGTGTACGCGCCGACGTGCTCCGCGTCGGCCGGGTCCGCGATCCGCACGGTCTCGCCGTTGTCGCGGTAGCCGACGATCGTGAGGTAGTGCCCGCCCGGGTAGGCGTGGCTGTGGCCCGCGTCGTCGACCGTCGAGCCGGAGATGTTCGCGACCACGGCGTAGCCCGAGCCGATGGCGCTCACGACCGACTTGCGCAGCTCGTCGACGTCCGCGGCAGTCGCCGACTCGCCGCGGATGAAGTGGGGCTCGTAGAAGTTGGTGCCGGTGAAGGAGTTCAGGGCCCTCGCGGTGTCCTCCGACGAGTTGGTGCCGCTCTCCGTCGTGCCCAGGCGCTCCGCGACCTGGGACTGCGACGGGAACAGGCCGCGCGCGGTCAGGGCGATGCGCGTCGCCGCGGGGCCGCAGTAGTAGTAGTTCTCCTGCCAGGCGAACTGGTACGAGACGTCCTTCTGGGACGGCTGGGTCGGGGTGGGCGACGCGGAAGGGGAGGACGGGGCGGGCGACGACGAAGCGGAAGGCTTTGTGGACGTCGGCGCGGCGGCCGGTGGGGGTGCGTCGCCGCGCTTGGCGCGGGCCGCCGACGACGTCGAGATGCCGTCCAATGTGGACTCCGAGCCGGCCAGGGACTGGGCGTCGGAGGCGGGGTGGCGATCCAGCGTGGCCACGCCGATGCCGGCGGCCGCGGCCAGGACCAGGGAGGCGGCCGCTACCGCTACCGGGAGCCGGCGGCCGAGAGGGCGGCGGGCGGACGGAGGGGGTTGCGAGTGGCGGGACTTGTAGAAGTACGACAACGGGGGCACCGCTCCTTCCGCAGCCGCTTACCGGGTTAGCTGACGGGTTCGGGCGGGAAGCTCGCCCTACCGCCGGGGCCCGAACGGGCACCGGCTGATTCACCCCGGGTGATGCGTGGGTCCCCGGCTCCTGCGCGCGCGACCGGCGGTGGCGGGCGCATAACTCAGCGGATTCGCTTCGGCGTCACCCACCGTGAGTGACTTCGGGCCGCGGCGAACGAGATCGACGGTAAACACGCCGCTCAGGGCACCTTTATCACCCCGCGGATTCAGCCACATTGCGTGACGCTCATACGAAGGGTGACCGGGTGCGTACGGCCCCCGCGCCGATTCTCATGCCCAAAATCACCCCCTCGACCACCCGGTCCTAGTCTCGCCGGATGCTCGACGGTGCCGACGAAAACCCGCAGCTCAGCGACGCGACGACCGAGCCCGAGCCCGGTCCGCGTCACCTGCGGCCTCGCCGAGGTCGCCACGCTGCCGTACTTGCCGCCGTTCCCGCCCAGATCAGGCGGCTGAACGCGGCCATGCCCGCGCAGGTGAAGCGACTGAACGAGGCCGTGCCTGCGCAGATCAGGCGGTTGAACCTCGCTCAGATCACGCGCCTGCACACATCCCGGGGTGAGAGCTTCCTGCTCCCCGCCGCCGGGAACGACCGGATGCGTCGCGGGCTGGCCACGGCGGCCGTGCTCGCCGTGGCGGCGTTCGGGATCACCACGACGGTGGCCGGGAACGGGCCGGGCAGCGGCTCGGCGGTGAGCCTCACGGCCGAGGCGGACGGCGGCGTCTCCCGCACGGACGCCGGCTCGGTCGCCTCCCGCGGCCGCGGCCGCGACCACGCGGCGGCTCCGACCGCCGACGCCAAGCAGAACCAGACGAACTCGAAGCAGACGGATCCGGCCCAGGCCGCGTCGAAGGCGCCGGCCACGGCGGACCCGACGCCGACGCGGCTCGCGCCGGTCGGCGGGCTCACGCAGGCCGAGATGGACAACGCGGTCGCGATCGTGGACGTCGCGAAGCGGGAGAACCTGCCGAAGCGGGCGGCCATCGTGGCGCTGTCGACCGCGCTGCAGGAGAGCCACCTGCGCAACCTGGCCAACCCGAACCTGCCGTCGTCGCTCAACCACCCCAACCAGGGCGTCGGGTACGACTACGACTCCGTCGGGCTGTTCCAGCAGCGGCCCAACTGGGGCTCGATCGACCAGCTGATGGACCCGCACGAGTCGGCCCGCCGGTTCTACGCGGCGCTGGTGCGCATCCCGGGCTGGGGCGACTACGCGATCACGGTCGCCGCGCAGATGGTCCAGCGCTCCGCGTTCCCCGACGCGTACGCCAAGTGGGAGGGCCTGGCGACGCAGATCGCCGACACCACGATGCAATAACCCGGGTAGTCACACGATTGCCGGCCCGGTCTCGCCCGGGCCGGCACGACGATGCCTCTATGGACAGACAACCATGGCAGGCAACATGAGACGTTCCCTGACTGCGCTCCTCGTCCTCGCGGTCGCAGCGTCGCCGGCGCTGGCCGCCTGCGACGGGCACCGCAAACCGGTGGCGAAGAACACCGCTCCCCCGCCGACACCCGTCGGACTGGCGATCTCGCCGACGACCAGTGACGGCGGCGTGCCGATCAGCACGGAGATCGGGCTGAAGGTCAGCGACGGCAAGGTGACCGGCGTGACGCTGACCGACTCGGCCGGCCAGGCGGTCGCCGGCGCGCCGCGCGCCGACGGCAGCTCCTGGGTGCCGGCGGCCGCGCTGAAGTACGGCACGTCGTACACCGCAAAGGTCACCGCCGTCGGAGCCGACGGCAAGCCGGTGACGAAGGAGACGACGTTCACCACGGCGGCGAAGCCGCACGGGCAGCAGATCAACTCCGACCTGAATCTCATCAACGGCGGGACCTACGGCGTCGCGATGCCGATCGTCGTCGAGTTCGGCTCCGAGGTACCGCCGGAGTCTCGCGCGGCGGTCCAGCAACGGCTGTTCGTCACGAGCGATCCGCCGCAGCCCGGGACGTGGCACTGGTTCGGCGGGAAACAGGTGATGTACCGGCCGGAGCACTACTGGCAGCCGGGCACGAAGATCACCGCGCGCAAGGCCCTCAACGGCGTGGCCGTCGGCAACGGGCACACCGACGAGGACTACACGGCGACGGTCACGATCGGGCGCAAGCTCACGATCGACATCGACAACGCCACCAAACAGCTGACCGTGTACCAGAACGACCAGCCGATCAAATCGATGCCGGTCAGCCTGGGCAAGTCGTCGACCCCGACGTCCAGCGGCACCACTGTGATCATGTCGCGTGAACCGTCGACGGTGTTCCGCACGCCCGAGTACACCGCCTTTGTGGAGTACGCCATGCGCCTGACCTGGGGCGGCCAGTACATCCACGCCGCGCCGTGGTCCGTGGGCGATCAGGGCAGGCGCAATGTCTCGCACGGCTGCACCAACGTCTCCACCGCGAACGCCCGCTGGCTCTACGAGTCGGTGCTCGTCGGCGATCCGGTGACCACCCGCGGTACCGAGGTGGCGCTGGACCCGGGCGACGGCTGGACGGCGTGGGACATGTCGTGGACGGACTACAACAAGGTCTAGAGGGGGAGAGAACCATGGAAGTGATTCGCGCACCCAGCACCAGCCGCCCTGCGCCGCAGCAGCGGTACTCCGGCGTGGCCTGGATCGGCCGGGACGTCACGGCGATGGAGCCGTCGCGCCTGGCCACGTTCCACGCCCAGTTCAACCCGTGCGCGCGCACCGCGTGGCACTGCTGCCCGTACGGCAGGGTGCTGCACGTGCTGCACGGCGTCGGCCGGGTCCAGCGCCGCGGCGGCCCGGTGCACGAGGTCCGCGCCGGCGACACGATCGTGGTGTCGGCCGGCGAGTGGCACTGGCACGGCGCCGGCCCGCACACCTTCGTGGCCATGGTCTCCACGCACGAGACCGACCCGGAGGGCGCCGGCACCGAGTGGGGCGATCAGGTCACCGACGCCGAGTACTCGCGGGCGCCGCAGTCAACGGCGTTCCGGATGCCGGACACCGATCGCGTACCCGACCGCGAGGCGTGCTGGTAAGCCGCTGACACACCGGTCGCCCAGGGCCCCGCCGCATGCCGCGACGGGGCCCCGATCATGCGTCGGGGTCGTAGGCGTGCAGGCCGATGAGGACGCCGGCCGGGTCGAGGATGTAGCAGCCGTGCCCGACGCCCTTGATCGTGAACGGCTCGACCACCACCTGGCCGCCGTGCTCGCGGACCGCGGCGGTCGCGGTGTCGAGGGAGTCGACGCGGATCACCGGGACGGTGCGCGGCTGGCCGTCGCGGGAGGCGAGCAGGCCGGTGTCGACGCCCGGCGCGTCGCCGCGCGGCGCCACCAGGTAGTCGGGCGCGGCGAACGGGGCCGGGTCCCAGCCGAAGACGGACGAGACGAAGCGGCGGGTGGCGTCCAGGTCCGGGCTGTTGATCTCGACGTAGCTGACGGGCTGGGTCATGCGGGCTCCTCGATGCTTCGCGAACTCAGATCGGTCGCCCAGGCGGCGACGGTCGACAGCGGCGGCCGGGACAGGCGGTGCCAGCGGTGCCGGCCACGCTGCTCGGTGTGGATCAGGCCCGCGTCCTGCAGCACCTTGAGGTGCTGCGACACCGCCGGGCGGCTGACCGGCAGCAGGTCCGCCAGCTGGCCCGTGGTCGCCGGGCCGTGCGACAGCCGCTGCAACAGCGCCCGGCGCGAGCGGTCGGCCAGGGCAACGAACACCAGATCCAGGTCAACGTCCATTGGTAAGCGAAACCTTACGCGTAAGTCAGGCCTTACGCAATCGGGGCACGTGGCGGCGGTACTCGCTGACGGTCGGGTCCCCGGCCAGCCAGAAGCGCCACGGCAGGTCGTGCGCGCCGGTGACACCGACCCGCGGGCCCGCCGCGACCTCGCCCGGCGGGTCGTCGCCCTCGCTCAGGTGGCCGTCCATGAGGTACGTCCCGTAGAAGTCCCGCCCGACCGCCAGTGCGCTGCACAGCCGTGCGGGACCGCGGGCCAGCTCCGCGTCGGAGCGCGCCGTCGGGCGCCGGGAGCGGGCCGCCTCGAGGCCGCCGACCACCTCCCCGGCGCGCAGCAGGACCGCCGAGGCGGTGCCCTCCGTGCCGGTGACGACGTTGAGGCAGTAGTGCATGCCGTAGGTGAAGTACACGTAGGCGTACCCGGCCGGGCCGAACATGATCGTGTTGCGCGGCGTGCGGCCGCGGTGCGCGTGCGAGGCGGGGTCCTCGCCGGTGCCCGAGTACGCCTCGACCTCGGTCAGGCGCACGGTGACCCCGCCGGCGGTGAGGCGACACCCGAGCAGGGCCCGGGCCGCCTCCTCGACCGGGCCCTCCAGGCGCGACAGCAGCGTCACGAGCGGATCAGCGCGACGCGCTCGACCAGGTCGTCGACCGTCCGCTCCACCGGCGGCAGGGGGAAGCCGGGGATGAACTGGCGCATGGCGACCGCGCCGTGCAGCGAGGTCCACAGGGTGGTGGCGTCGGCGAAGGGGTCGAGGCTGGCGGAGCGGCCGGCCTTGACGCAGCCGTCGAGCGCCTCGACGAGGGTCATGAACGCGTCGAGCCGGCGCCGCCAGACCTCGGGCAGCTCGGTGATGTCCCGCGGCGAGCCGATCTTCGGGCGGTTGGCCCGCTGCCGGCCGAAGAGGACGCGGTACCGCGCGGGCTCCTCCATGCCGAACCGCGCGTACGCGTGGCAGCCGGACCGCAGCCGCTCGACCGGGTCCTCGACGCCCTCGGCGGCGTCGAGGACCAGCCGGCGCAGCCGCTCGAAGGCGATGTCGAGCACGGCCTCGAGGATCGCCTCGCGGTCGGCGAAGTGCGTGTAGATCGACGGCGCGGAGATCCCCGCCTCGCGGGCCACCGAGCGCAGCGTGAGGGCCTCCTCGTCGCCCTCGCGCTCGAGCAGCCGCTCGGCCGCGGCCACGATCTCGTCGCGCAGCAGGGCGCCCTCGCCGCGACGGTTGCGGGTCCGGCCACCCCCGCCTGCGGAGGTGGCCGAACCGGTCGAATCCGACTTCATGGCTTCATCATGCCGTCTGCAGCGCGGGCTCGGCCGCAGGGACAGCGTCGGCGCCGGCAACCTCGGTGCGCCGCGGGGCGGCCGGCCGGACGAAGAGCACGGCGAGCGCCATGAGCAGGGCGACCCCGGCCGCGATGAGGGCGCCGCGGTCCATCGCGTCGGTGAAGGCCTTGTCGGCGACCTCGATGACGTGCTGCGCGGCCGGCTCCGGCAGGCTCGCCGCCATGCCGTGGGCCGTGGGCAGGTCGTTGTGTGCCGGGCCCAGATCGGTACCGACGGCGGAACGGTAGGCGGAGGAGACCACGGTGCCGAGGACCGCGATGCCCAGCACGCCGCCCAGCTCGCGGATCACGCTGTTGAGCGCGCTCGCCATCGAGGCGAACTGCTGCGGCACCGAGCCGCTGATCTGCAGGCTCGCCGGCGCCATCATCATGCCCATGCCGAGGCCGATGACCGCGGTGCCGACGGCGACCCGCCAGAAGGCGGTGTGCACGCCGGTGGTGGCCAGCTCCAGCAGGCCGGCGGTGGCCAGGAACAGGCCCAGCGCCAGGGTGCCGCGCACGCCGAGGCGGCGGGAGATGAGCGGCGAGGTGGCCGACGTGGCGGCCATGGCCACGGCGAACGGCATCGCGCCCAGGCCGGCCACGAGCGGGCTGTAGCCGTGCACCAGCTGCAGGTACTGCGACAGCTCGAACAGCGTCCCGAAGAGCACGAAGAACACCACGGCGAGGCTCAGCGCGGCGATCGCGAAGGTGCGGTTGGCGAAGAGGTCGAGGCGCACCAGCGGCGAGCCGCCCCGGGCCGCCAGGCGGCGCTGCCAGAGCACGAACACGGCGACGAGCACGGCCGCGCCGGCGAGCTCGGCGAGGGTCACGGCGTCGGACCAGCCGCGCGACGGTGCCTGGATGACGGCGTCGACGAGGGCCGCGACCGCGGCGGTGGACAGCAACGCGCCGAGGAGGTCGAGGCGCCGGCCGCGCACCGCCGGGATGGCCGGGACGAGGGCGAACACGGCGCCGATGGCGAAGGCGACGAGCGGCACGTTGATCCAGAAGGCGCTGCTCCACGAGAAGTGCTCGAGCAGGGCGCCGCCGGTGACGGGGCCGATGAGCACGCCGATGCCGGCCGCGGCCGACCAGGCGCCGAACGCCTTCGGGCGCTCCACCGGCGGGAAGATCCGGGTGATGATCGCCAGCGTCGCCGGCATGACGAACGCGGCGCCGAGGCCCATCACCGCCCGCCAGGCGATGAGCTGGCCGGGCGAGTCGGACAGCGCCGCGACCGCCGAGCCGCCGCCGAAGACGACCAGGCCGCCGAGCAGGGCGTTGCGCGGGCCCAGCCGGGCGCCGAGGGTGCCGGCCAGAATCAGGGCCGAGGCGAAGACGAGGGTGTACGCGTCGGTGATCCACTGCAGGTCGGAGGTCCCCGCGCGCAGGGCGTGCGCCAGCGACGGCAGTGCGGTGTTGAGCACGGAGTTGTCGAGGGTGACGGCGACGAGGGTCAGGCTGAGCACCGCGAGAGCGGCCCAGCGGCGCGGGTACTCGTGCATGGCGCAGGCTCCTTACGGACGTATGTTTACGTCCGTAAGATTAAGCCCGTCAGCTAACGCTTGTAAAGTTAATCCACTCTGTCGCCGTGGTCACACTGTCGAGCACGTCGCGGATCGGGGTGACGCCGATGCCGGGACCCGCCGGGACGGCCACGTGACCGTCGTCGAGCTTGAACGGCTCGGTGATGTCCTGCGCGTAGTAGCGGTCCGAGGCGGACGTGTCGCCCGGCAGCGTGAAGCCCGGCAGCGCGGCGAGCGCCACGTTGGCCGCCCGGCCCAGGCCGGTCTCGAGCATGCCGCCGGCCCAGACCGGCACCCCGTTGGCGGCGCACACGTCGTGGATGCGCCTCGCCTCGAGGTACCCGCCGACGCGGCCCGGCTTGATGTTGACGATCCGGCAGGCGCCCATGGCGATCGCGTCCGCGGCCGCCCGCGCGCTGGTGATCGACTCGTCCAGGCAGATCGGGGTGCGCATCATGGTGGCGAGCCGGGCGTGGCCGCGCACGTCGTCCTCCGGCAGCGGCTGCTCGATGAGCAGCAGGTCGAACGGGTCGAGGCGGGCCAGCCGGTCGGCGTCGGCCAGCGTGTACGCGGTGTTGGCGTCGACCTGCAGCAGCACGCCGTCGCCGAAGCGCTCGCGCACCGCACGGACCGGCTCGACGTCCCAGCCGGGCTCGATCTTGAGCTTGATCCGCAGGTAGCCCTCGCCGAGGTACCCCTCGACGGCGTCCAGCAGCGCCGGGATCGACTCCATGATCCCGACGGAGACGCCGGCCGGCACGCGGTCGCGCACCGCGCCGAGGAAGGCGCCCAGCGGCATCCCGGCCGCGCGCAGGTGCGCGTCGAGGACCGCGGTCTGCACCGCCGCCTTCGCCATCGGGTGCCCCTTGAGCGGCTCGAACAGCGGCTCGAGGGCGTAGGCGTGCCCCTCGAAGCGGGCCAGGAGCGGCACGACGTACCGCTTGATGAACGCCTCGGCGCCGTCGACGTACTCGGCGGAGTACAGCGGCGCGCTCAGCGCCACGCACTCGCCCCAGCCCTCGGCTTCGGGCGTGACCGCCCGCACCAGCAGCACGTCGCGCTCGTGCTCGGTGCCGAACGACGTGCGGAACGGCGCCACGAGCGGCATCGCGATCCGCCGCAGCTCCAGACCCTGCAACCGCGCGCTCATCCGTTGACCTCCAGTCGGTAGTGCCCGTCCCGCGTCATGCCGGCGATGCGGTAGCCGGCGGCCAGGCGGCCCGTCAGCGCGTCGCGCACCGCGTGCCGCCAGCGCAGCGCCGCCTGCGGGTCGCGCCCGCGCAGCTCCTCGACGTCCGACGGCACGGCGACGGTGAGCGCGAGCGCCGCCGGGTGTGGATCGTGCCAGACCGGCTCGTCGCCGTCGCGGGAGACCAGCGGCTCGGCGTCGCCGGCGCCGACCGCGACCACCGGCGCTCCGGCGGCCAGCTCCCGCACCCGCGGGTCGGCCAGCCGCCACACGACGAGCACGCGGTCGGTCAGGTCGCCGCTGTTGATGCCGTCGGTCATCCGGCCGTAGAAGCCGGGCAGGTACTGGGCCGCCTCGGCGCCGAGGCGCTGCAGGTTGAAGTACGCGTTGCGGCCGATGAGCGGGTCGTAGGTCCAGTGCACCTCGGGCACCCCGCGCGCCAGGGTCCAGGCCCGCTGGTGCAGCTTGAGAGCCCGCCCGATGCCCTGGCCGTGCCCGCCGCGCTC
>Ga0310811_10008969_pt1 | contig 12883 bp, 10 predicted proteins | sample YCmetagenome_FD_207642 | JGI IMG/M metagenome (GOLD analysis project Ga0310811, IMG submission 207642) | Soil microbial communities from experimental microcosm in Duke University, North Carolina, United States - YC | ecosystem: Engineered > Artificial ecosystem > Soil microcosm > Unclassified ...
GGTGTTCTTCTTGGAAACATAGAAGAAGCCGGTGCCGCCTTCGCTGTTGAGGCGGATCTTCGCGGTGGTGGGCTTCGCCATGACAAACTCCAAAAAGGCAGGTCTTTTGAACGCCCTATCGCTTTGCGGCTTGGGGCGCGGGGTGGCGTGATGGCCCAGGCGGGCGGTCCTGTCAAGTTTCGTGGCCTGGGACAGCTCCATAATGGGATAAAAATGGCGGAAATCCGGGATTTTTCCTGCGGGCCAGTCCCCAAAACCGGTCTGCTTCCGGGCCGATTCCCTTTCGGGCAGGTTGGCCCCCAACGCTGCCTCAGCCTGCGGAACATGCCCGGGAAGCTGTGCGTTTTCACCGGCGGATGATGCCAAGATGATGGAGGTGCAACATGTCTGCGGCACCCACACTGGAAAGGCCCGCCAGCTTGATCGCCAGCGATCGCGTGGAGGGCACCCCGGTTTTCAGACCGGGCGGCAAGCGGATCGGCACCATAAAGCGGCTGATGCTCGACAAGCGGCACGGGACGGTAGCCTATGCCGTGATGAGCTTTGGCGGCTTTTTGGGGTTCGGAGATGACTATTACCCGGTGCCTTGGGCGCTTCTCACCTATGACGAGACGCTAGGCGGCTACAAAGTCGATGTGACCGACGAACAACTCAAGGGAGCGCCCAGCTTCGCCCGCGACAATTGGGATTTCGGTGACCGCGCCAAGGAAACGGCCCTGTTCGATTATTATGGTGCGCCGCCTTATTGGTGAGAGTCAGCGCCTCTTGCCCCGGAAGCGGGCCTTGTCCGGACGTTTTCCGGCCGTGGTGCCGGCTGTGGTGGATGGCGGTTTGCGCCCCTGATGGGGCGTGACGCTCTCGGCCAGTTCAAAACGCAAGCCCCCGGTCAGGGGGGCGGCTTCCATCAGCTTCACCTTGAGCGCATCGCCCATGCGGTAGGTGAGCCGGGTGCGCTGGCCGATCAGTGCCTGCTGCCGCTCGTCGTGATGAAAATAGTCTCCGCCCAAGCTGCGGATGGGGATCAGGCCTTCGGCGCCGAGGGTCCCCAGGCGCACGAACAGTCCGAAGCGGGTGACGCCGGTGACGCGCGCATCGAAATTTTCGCCAAGCCGCTCCTCCATGAAGGCCGCGACATAGCGGTCGGTGGAGTCGCGCTCCGCCGCCATGGCGCGGCGCTCGGTCATGGTGATGTGCTCGGCGGTCCCGCCCAGCGTGCTCATCTCCCGGTCGGTGAGGCCGTCGTCACCCAGCTTGAACGCCCGGATCAAGGCGCGATGCACGATCAGATCGGCATAACGGCGGATGGGCGAGGTGAAATGGGCATATTTGGCCAGATTCAATCCGAAATGGCCGATATTGGCCGGGTCGTAGATGGCCTGCGCCTGCGAGCGCAGCACCACGTCATTCATCACCGCTTCATGCGGCTTGCCGCGTGACGCGCCCAGGATGCGGTTGAAGGTGCCCGGCTGGATCACCTGGCCCTTGGCGAAACTGATATTGAGGGTGCGCAGGAAGTCGGAAAAGGCAAACAGCTTTTCCTTGGACGGCGTGTCGTGCACCCGGTAGATCAGCGGCGTCTTGGCTTTTTCCAGCGCCTCGGCGGCCGCGACATTGGCCAGCACCATGAATTCCTCGATCAGCTTCATGGATTCCAGCCGCTCGCGGAAAGCGATGGACGCAACCTTGCCGTCCGGCCCCAGCTGGATGCGCCGTTCGGGCAGGTCCAGATTCAAGGGATCGCGCAGATTGCGAGCAATGGTGAGCGATTTATAAGCGTCCCACACGTCCGCCAAAGTCTTCTTCACGACGGCGCTCATGCCGGCATCGGGCTTGCCGTCAAAGGCCGCTTGCGCCTGCGCGTAGGTCAGCCGCGCCGCCGAACGCATCACGGCCCTCTGGAAGATATGACTTTTCTTGTGTCCCTTGCGATCGAACACCATGCGCGCCACCAGGCAGGGCCGGTCCACGCCTTCTTTCAAAGAACAGAGATCAGCGGATAATTCCTCGGGCAGCATCGGCACCACCCGGTCGGGGAAATAGGCGCTGTTGCCGCGTTTGAGCGCTTCCTTGTCCAGGGCTGAGCCCGGGGTGACGTAATGGGAGACGTCGGCGATGGCGACCAGCACGATATGGCCGCCGGGATTTGCCGGGTCTTCGTCTGCCCCCGCCCATACCGCGTCGTCATGGTCGCGGGCGTCGGGCGGATCGATGGTGACCAGCGGAATGGCGCGCAAATCCGTACGTCCGCGCGGGTCGACGGATTTCGCTGCCTTGGCTTCCTCGATCACCGATTTGGGAAATTCGACCGGGATGCCGTGGTCATGGATGGCAATCAGGCTGACGGTCTTGGGTGAATCCATGCTGCCGATGCGCTCAGTGACCTTGACGCGGGCAAAGCCTGCAATGCGTCCCGGCTTGGGCTCAGCGGCGACCAGCTCATTATGCTTGCCGCCGTTCAGATCGGCCTTGTCCAGCGCATATTCGGTGCGCGCTTTCTTGTCGATCGGCGCCAGCCGCCAGCCGGTGGCAGGGGAATTGCGCAACACACCGATCAGGCGCGTGGGCGTTTCACGCTCCAGCCGGCGGATGATGCGGGCTTCATAGGCCTCGCCGTGCCGCTCCAGCCGCGCCAGCAGGCGGTCGCCCAAACCGGGCGCACCACCGTCTTTGGCCGGCATCACATAGATCAGCGGCGGTTCTTCGTTGCTCTCCCAGTTCAAAGGCCGGGCCAGCATCTCGCCATCGTCGTCCAGGCCGGTGACTTCGATAAGGGCCGCTTCCGGCAGTTCGCCATGCTTGGTGAAGCCTTTTTTGGCCGAACCTTCGATGACGCCTTCGGCCTGCAATTCCTTGAGGATGCGCTTGAGGATAATTCTGTCCGAGCCTTTGAGGCCCAGTTTCTTGGCCAGCTCGCGCTTGTTGGAGCCACTGGCCAGCAGTTCGAGCACGCGCGCCTTGTCCAAGGCGGGCGTGTTCTGGGGTCGTTTGTCTTTCTTCAATGTCCTTATTCGCCTGCCATCTCGGGCAGTTTCGATTTGCCCTGAGACTTACCCGACGATTTGGCTTGCGATGCAGCCTTGGCTGCGGGCTTGGCAGCTTTCTTCTTGTTTGTGGTTGTCTTTTTGGCGGCGGGTTTTTTCTCCGCGCCATTGGTTTTTTCGGCCGCAGGAGCTTTGGCCTTCTTTTCGGCTTTGGGTTTCTCGGCCTTGGGAGCAGCAGCCTTGGTTTTTTTCTTCTTGCCGCCTTTTGCCGCGCGTTCGGCAATCAGGGCCAGCGCCTGTTCCATGGTCACGGATTCGGGCTCGGTGCCTTCGGGCAGGGTGGCGTTGGTTTCGCCATCGCTGACATAGGGACCGAACTTGCCTTTCTGCACCTTGATCGGCTTGCCGTCGGGCGCGGCCCCCAGATCCTTGAGAACCTGCGCGCCACGGCGGCCGGGTCCCTTGGCTTTCTTCTCGGCCAGCAGGGTGACGGCATGGTTCAGCCCGATGTCGAACACGTCTTCGGGCGAGGGCAGCGAGGCATAGATGCCATTGTGCGCCACATAAGGCCCAAAGCGGCCGAAATTGGCGCTGATTTTTTTGCCATCCTCGGGATGCAGGCCCACTTCGCGGGGTAACGCGAGCAGCTTGAGCGCCATCTCCAGATCGACATCGCTTTTGTCGGTGCCGCGCGGAATGCCGCTGCGCTTGGGCTTGTCGCCATCACCCAGCTGCACATAGGGCCCGAAGCGGCCGGTGCGCAGCGTGATCTTTTCGCCGGTTTCGGGATGTTCGCCGATATCCTGCGGGCCTGTGTCGCCTTCTCCCGCCTTGGCGTCCAGCTGGCGGGTGAACCGGCATTCCGGATAGTTGGAACAGCCGACGAAAGCGCCGAATTTTCCCAGCTTCAAATTCAGCCGGCCGTTTTCACAGGACGGACACTTGCGCGGATCGGCGCCGTCTTCGCCTTGCGGGAAGATATGGGGCGAAAGCACATGGTCGAGCTCGTCGATGACTTCGGAGATGCGAAGCTCCTTGGTCTCGCCCACCGTGGCCGAAAAATCCTTCCAGAAATCGCGCAGCAATTGCTTCCAGTTCAGCTGGTGTTCCGCCACCTCGTCCAGCTTTTTTTCCAAGTCGGCGGTGAAGTCGTAGGCGACATAACGGTGGAAGAAGCGGTTCAGGAAGATCGTGACCAGCCGGCCCTTGTCTTCGGGAATGAAGCGCTGGCGATCCATCCGGACATAAGCGCGGTCACGCAAGGTGGAGATGATCGAGGCATAGGTGGAGGGACGGCCGATGCCGAGCTCTTCCAGCTTCTTGACCAGGCTGGCTTCGGAATAACGCGGCGGCGGTTCGGTGAAATGCTGCGCCGGATTGACCTGCTCGACTTTGGTGGCATCGCCGGCCGTCAACTGGGGCAGGCGCGAGCCGTCTTCATCGGACTCGTCATCCTGGCCTTCCAGATAGAGAGTCAGGAAGCCGTCGAACAAGGTGACCGTACCGGTGGCACGCAACGTGATCTTCTTGTCGGCGGAGATCACATCGACAGTGGTGCGTTCCTGTTCCGCCGATTCCATCTGGCTGGCCAAGGCGCGTTTCCAGATCAGCTCATAAAGCCGGGTCTCGTCGGCGCTGAGATAACGCGACATTTCCTCCGGGGTGCGGGCAAAGCTGGTGGGACGCACCGCTTCATGGGCTTCCTGGGCGCTGGCGTTGTTGTTGGCGTAACTGCGAACGGAAGACGGCACATAACGCGCGCCGTATTTCTTGCCGATGACGCTGCGGGCTTCGTTGATCGCTTCCGGCACCATGGTGATGCCGTCGGTACGCATATAGGTGATCAGGCCAGTGGTCTCGCCATCGATGTCGGTGCCTTCATACAGGCTTTGGGCGACCTGCATGGTGCGCTTGGCATTGAAGCCCAGCTTGCGGGCCGCTTCCTGCTGCAGGGTCGAGGTCTTGAAGGGCGGGGAGGGATTGCGCTTGACCGGCTTGGCCTCGACGCTGCCGACCGAGAATTTCTGCGCCTTGATAGCGGCGACGGCGCGATCGGCGTCGCCCTGGTTGCCCAAGGTCAGCTTCTCGATCTTCTTGCCGTCCAGCTGGGCCAGGCGGGCGGAGAAAGTCCCCGCCTGGGCGGCGAGGTCCGCATCGATGCTCCAATATTCCTGGGCCTTGAACGCCTCGATTTCCTGTTCGCGTTCCACCACCAGGCGTAGCGCCACGCTCTGCACGCGGCCGGCGGAACGCGCGCCCGGCAGCTTGCGCCACAACACCGGCGACAAAGTGAAGCCCACCAGATAGTCCAGCGCGCGCCGCGCCAGATAGGCTTCGACCAGTTCCTTGTCGATCTTGCGGGGATGGGCGATCGCTTCCAGCACGGCCGATTTGGTGATGGCGTTGAACGCCACCCGCTCGACCGGCAGATCCTTCAGCAGCTTCTTTTCTTTAAGAACTTCCAGAATGTGCCAGCTGATGGCCTCGCCTTCGCGGTCAGGGTCGGTGGCCAGGATCAGCTTGTCGGCGTCCTTCACAGCCGCGGCGATGTCTTTGATCTTCGAGGCGGCCCGGGCATCCACGTCCCAGGTCATCGCAAAATCTTCATCCGGCTTGACCGAGCCATCCTTGGAAGGCAGGTCGCGGATATGCCCGAAGCTGGCCAGCACTTTATAATTGCTGCCCAGATATTTGTTGATGGCTTTGACCTTGCCGGGGGACTCGACGATCAGGACATTCATCTAGGAAACAGAACCTAACTGGGGGGTGAGAAGGGGCTTATCTGGGGTCGCTCGAGCGATCTGCAAGGCTGGAGGGTGGGCCGGTCCGGCAAACGGGGCGGGACACTGGTCGAAGCCGCAGCCCCCTGTCAACGCCGGGTGGCCGGCCTTGGTATTACTTAAAGTTGTAAATTCTACTTTGTAAGCCATTTTATATAACCACAGGTTGTATAATTTTGGCACTGTTCCTATGGTTAAGGCTGCAATCCTTACAAAATGATGATGTGGCAGCAGCGCAAAGGCCTGCTCCCATAGAGAAAGCATTGCTATGCGGCTGATTTCCCTACGAAATCAGCCGCACGCGTAAATATTTGGACTTTGGTCCCTGTTCCGGAGCTGCCAGCCGAAGCTAGCGGTTCCCGACCGGAGCGACCTCGCGGCCGTAAGTGGCGTTGGCGACCAGGGCAAAGCTGCCGTACATGGCCAGCGCCCCGCAGACCAGGCCGACCCAGCCGCCCAGGGTGTGCAGGGTGGGATTGCCCAGTACCGCGCCCCCGCCCAGCAGGAAGAAGGCGATCCACAAGGTCAGGAAGATGGCGAACAGAAGCCGCGACAGGCGGAAGGTCGATATCCACAACCCCAAGGTGAACACGCCCCACAACAACAGGCAGACCCCGATCGTGGTGCCGCCTTGCGAAATATCCAGCACATGGTTGTTGCCCAGCAAGATCAGAAGCGCAAACCACCACCAGAAGGCGCCATAGCTGGTGAAGGCGGTGGCGCCGAACACGTTGCCGGTCTTGAACTCCATGATGCCGGCGATCAGCTGCGCCGTGCCGCCGAACGCCATGGCCAGCGGAATGACCACAGGCTCGCCGGCATTGGGCAAAAGCCCCGCATTGATGCTGCTCAAAAGGACGGTGGTAAGCCCAAAGCCCATCAACCCAAGCGGCGCGGGATTTGCGGTGTCGGCCATGTAGATCCTCCCAGTCATTATTGTTGTTGTGGGGGAAGTCTAAGCAGATTTTAGGCCCATGACACCCGATTCCCGGGATGGCGAATGCAACGGCCTGCCAATTCCAGCTCCAGGATCACGGTCAGCACGGCAGCCGCCGGCGCCCTAAGCTGGCGGATCAACTCGTCGATCTCCACCGGGGCGGGGCCCAGCGCTTCTTCCACCGTGGCGCGGATGCGGTCGGCCTCCGCCTCCGAGGCTTGAGCCGGAGAGGAGCCGCCGTCACCGGGACCGGGCTCGCGAAAGCCGGCGCCCAGCATGGGACGCAGCACTTCCAGTATGTCTTCGACATCCTGAACCAGGATAGCGCCGTTCTGGATCAGGCTGTTGGCACCGCGGGCACGCGGGTCCAGAGGTGAGCCCGGCACGGCAAAGATCTCGCGCCCCTGGTCCAGCGCGCATTGCGCGGTGATCAGTGAGCCTGACTTCTCCGCCGCTTCCACCACCACCACTCCGCGTGCGAGACCTGAGATGATGCGGTTGCGGCGGGGGAAATGCCGCGCCTGGGGCGCTTCGCCAAGGCGCATCTCCGACAGGATCACGCCCTGGTTCTTGATCGCGGCATACAGCTTTTCATTTTCGGGCGGATAGATGATGTCCACGCCGCCGGCCAGCACCGCCACCGTGCCCACCGCGAGCGCCGCCTCATGGGTGGACGTGTCGATGCCGCGCGCCATGCCGGACACCACCACCAGTCCGGCAAAACCCAGTTCGCGCGAAAGCGTGGCGGCGAATTTGCGCGCCAGGGCGCTGGCATTGCGCGCGCCGACGATGGCGATCATCTCTTTGCGGAGAAGATGCGGATGGCCCAGCACGCCGATCACCGGCGGCGGCGCCTCCAGCGCCCTGAGGCCTTGCGGATAGTCTGTCTCGCAAGAGCAGATCAGGCGCCCGCCCAGCTTGGACAGGGATTCGATTTCGCGGCCCGCGTCATCGGCATCCGGCAAAACGAAATTCTTGCCGCCACCGCGCGTTGCCAGGCGGGGCAATTCCTCCAGCGCCGCAGAGGCCGTTGCAAAACGCGCGATCAGGTTGCGGAAGGTGACGGGGCCGACATTTTCGGTACGCGCCAGTCTCAGCCAGGCGTGCCGTTCACGATCACTGAGCTGCACTGCTCTTCTTTCCGATGCGGGGTTCTTCGCCACGCATCAGCCGGCGGATATTGTCACGATGCATGTAATAGATCAGCAGCGAGAGTGGCAGCGCCAAGGCGGCGTAATTTTCACGGTGAAAGAGCAGGAAGTAGGCCGAGGAAAGCGCGATGGCGATCAGCGCCGACAAGGACGAGATGCGCCAGATCACCGCCGCGCCGATCCAGGTCGCGGCGACCAGCGCGCCCACCGGCCAGTACAAGCCAAAGCAAATGCCCAAAAAGGTCGCCACGCCCTTGCCGCCCTTGAAGCGCAACCAGACCGGGTAGAGATGGCCCAGCACAGCGCCTAGTCCGGCGATGGTTTCCGTGCCGGGCAGGAAGTGGCGTACCAAAAGCACTGCCGCTGCGCCCTTGACGCCGTCACAAAGAAGCGTTGCTGCTGCCGCCCATTTCTTGCCGGTGCGCAGCACATTGGTGGCGCCGATATTGCCCGAGCCGATCTTGCGCACATCGCCGGCGCCTGAGGCCCAGGTGAAGAACAGACCGAACGGGATGGAGCCCAGCAGATAGCCGAGTGCAAGAGCGATCAGGGTGGGAGGAACACCGGACATGGCTGCCGGACACTGCCAGCCTTTTTTTGTTTTGTCATCGCCCGCCCCTTTTCAAATTAAAGGAGGCGCCATGACAGTTTGTCTATTTGGCTTCGAAGACCTGCACGCCACCGACAAAGGTGGACCGCACGCGACCCTGGAATTTGCGGCCGTCAAAGGCGGTGTTTCGGGAACGGGAGTGCAGCTTTTCCACATCCACCACCACCGGCTCGCCTTCGTCCAGCAGGATGAGATCGGCCGGCCCGCCCTTGGCCAGTGTACCGCCCGGGATACCGAAGATGCGCGCAGGGGTTGCCGTCATGGTCTTCAGCAGATGGGACAGTGTAATGCGCCCGTCGTGCACCAGGGACAGTGCGGCCGGCAGCAACGTTTCCAGTCCCACCGTACCGGCGGCGGCGGTGGCGAAAGGCTGGCGCTTGGTGTCGGCGCCCTGCGGCTCATGGCTGGAGACGATGACATCGATCACGCCGGAGGCCACGCCTTCCGCCATGGCGGCGCGGTCGGCCTCGCTGCGCAAGGGCGGGCGCACCTTGCGGAAGGTGTAGTAGGAGCCCACATCCAGTTCGTTCAATGTCAGGTGATGGGCGGCGACGCCGCAGGTCACCGGCAGGCCGCGTTCCTTGGCGTCCGCGATCACATCCAGGCTGGCGCGGGTGGAGATCTGGCCGAAATGCAGCCGCGCCCCCGTCAATTCCACCAGCCTGATATCGCGTTCCACCATCATGGCTTCGGCAAGAGCCGGGCCGGCGGGCAGGCCCAGCCTGGTGGCGAACTCGCCTTCGGTGGCGCTGGCGCCTTTTATCAGCTCGGGATCTTCGGCATGGGAGATCACCAGGGCTTCGAAAGTCGCGGCATAGGCCAGCGCCCGGCGCAGCACCCGCGCATTGGCAACCGAGCGGTCGCCATCGGTGAAGGCGATGGCGCCGGCTTCTTTCAACAGGCCGATCTCGGTCATGGTCTCGCCGGCAAGGCCCTTGGTCAGGGCAGCGCAGGGCAGCACGCGCACTTTCGCGGTGGCCTGGGCGCGGCGCAGGAGGAAGTCGACCAGCGAGGGCTCGTCGATCACCGGGTCGGTGTTGGGCATCACGATCATGGAGGTGACGCCGCCCACCGCGGCGGCGACACTGGCAGACTCCAGGCTCTCGCGATGCTCCGCCCCCGGTTCGCCGGTAAAGACGCGGCAATCGATCAGGCCCGGCGCCAGCACCAGGCCGCGGCAGTCGATCACTTCCGGATCGCGCGGTTCGGCGTCGTTGAACAGGCGCGGGCCGATATCGGCGATGCGGCCATTCTCCACCAGCAAGCCGCCCTTGACGTCCAGTCCGGTCGCCGGATCGATCAGGCGCGCATTCTTGAAGGCGACGCGTCCGCTTTTGGAGGTGATCATGCCATCCCCCTGGCGAGTGCATCCAGGATGGCCATGCGCAGTGCGACACCCATTTCCACCTGTTCGGAGATCAGGCTAACCTGCACGTCATCGGCAATGTCGCTGGCGATTTCCACGCCCCGGTTCATCGGCCCGGGATGCATGACCAAGGCGCCGGGCTTGGCATGGGAAAGCTTTTCGCGGTCCAGTCCATAGAAGCGGAAATATTCCCGCGTGGACGGCACGAAGGCGCCGGCCATGCGCTCCAGCTGCAACCGCAGCATCATCACAATGTCAGCCCCGGCCAGGCCCTGTTTCATGTCGGTATAGATTTCCACGCCAAAGCGGTCGGCGTCGCAAGGCAGCAGGGTGCGCGGCGCCACCAGCCGCACCCGTGCGCCCATCATGGACAGGAGCCGCAGGTTGGAGCGTGCCACCCGGCTGTGCAGCACGTCGCCGCAGATCGCCACCACCAGGCCTTCGAAACTGCCGCGATGGCGGCGGATGGTCAGCGCATCCAGCAGCGCCTGGGTGGGATGTTCATGCGCGCCGTCGCCGGCATTGATCACACTGCAATCCAGCTTGCGCGACAGAAGTTCGGCGGCGCCGGCATCCTGGTGGCGCACCACCAATATGTCGGGGCGCATGGCGTTGAGGGTTGAGGCGGTGTCCAGCAGGGTCTCGCCCTTGGAGACCGAGGAGGTCCTCACCGACATGTTCATCACATCGGCGCCCAGCCTTTTGCCGGCCAGCTCGAAAGAGGACTGGGTGCGGGTGGAGGCTTCGAAGAACAGGTTGATCAGGGTGCGGCCCTTGAGCAGGGCGGTCTTTTTGTCGGTGGCCCGGCCCTGGACCACATAGGTCTCGGCCAGGTCGAGCAGGGCGGTGATGTCGAGGGGGGAAAGGCCGTCAATCCCCAGCAGATGCTTGGAGGGAAGGATCGGTGCGGCAGCCGGCGATGTCATTAAAGCGGGGCTTATAGCGGTGGTTTCGGTGAGGGGCAAGTGGCCAGGGGATCATAGTGAAAAGCATGGTGAATGCGACCGATCACAGGCGGATTTGCCGCTCAAACCATCAGCTTCCGGTGGATGATTTGTCTTCGCTGATCCGTGTGCCCTTGTTGATGCAGCCGAAGTCCCTGATGCCCGCGCTGTTGATGGCGGCCGGCAGGGGGCAGAGTTCATAGGTGCCATTGATGCGGGTCTTCATCGACCCGGTCTGGCTTTGCCAATAGAGCCAGTTCTGCATCACGTCCGACGCGATATCGGCATTGCTGTCGGGCGGCGCCTTGATGATGGTGCGGTTGCCGTCTTCGGTGACCAGGGTCACGCCTATGCCGGGGGTGAAGCCCAGGCTGCCTTTTACCATGGAACACTTGCCGGTCAGGGCAGGGCTTTTCTTGCAGGTGATTTCCGCAGCCATGGCGGCGGGCGAGGTCAGGCAAAGCAGAAAGGCGACGGTTTTCCTAAGCACCGCTCATTTCCTCCAGGCTCTTCCCTGCCGGTTCGGGCAGGAACAGGACGGCAATCATGGTGATGGGAATGCTGGCGAGCAACCACTGAATCGCAGGCCCATGCCCGCCCAGCCCGTCATAAAGGATCCCTTCCAGGGCCAGCGCCGCCGCCCCCGCGCCGATTTCGATGGCGTAGCGCAGCCCGCCCACTGTGGCGCGATAATGGGTGGGGACGATTTCGAGTGCAAAGCCGGCGATCAAGGTGTCGCCGGCGAACCAGCCGAAAAAGCCCAGGACCCAAAGGATGGGCACCGCCCAGGCCGGCGCCTGGTTGAAGAAGAAAAAGAAGCTGATGCCCGCCAGCGCCACGGCCGCAATGGCCAGGGGCTTGCGGCCAAAGCGATCCGACAGCCGGCCGGCGGCAATGGTGAGCCCCAGCCCGATCAGGCCGCCGGGTATCAGCACCAGACTGACCTGTGGTGGCGTGTAGTGATAGGTGTCCTGCAGATATTTCTGGGCCAGGAATGTCGGCGACGAGATCGCGAAACCAAAAGCCGCTGCGGCGATGATCACGGTGGCGACACGGGCGGGATATTGCCGCGCGATATCCTTCAGCAGCCCCAGAATGGCGCCGCGCTTGAAGCCTGTCTTGCCGTGGGTTTCGAAACGCCTGGTTTCCGGCAGGCCCCGGCGCAGAAAAGCCACCAGGAAGATCGGAACCGAGCCGATGACATACAGGGCACGCCAGCCATAGGGGAGAATATCCACCGCCCCGAATACCGCCGCCGCCAACCCTGCGCCCGTGAAATAGAAGGCGATCAGCGTGCTATTGGCCCAGCCGCGCGCCTTGGCCGCGATTTCCTCGGCGATCACCACGAACAGCAGCATCTCTTCGGCATAGCCGAAGACACGGGTGAAAAACTGCGCTCCGACAAACTCCACATAGTGCGCGGCAAAGGCGGTCAGCAGGGTGAATACCGCCTGGCCAAAAATGGTGAACAGCAGCAGCCGCCGCCGCCCCACCAGGTCGGCGCTTGCCGCCAGCAGAAAGGCGAAAATGGCAGAGATACGGAAATAGGCCGCGGTCGGTCCCACCTGATTTTCGGGAATGTGCAGCGTGGCCTGGATCTGGCTTGTCGCCAGTCCGTAGATGTTCACGTCATAGCCGGCGAACAGGGCAGCGGCGCCCACCAGCAGGAAGATGCGCTCGGTCCTGCGATCAATGGGAACGGGCGGGCGGAAATATTTGAGGATGCGCGCGGGGTCGGAATCCTTGCTCATCGCATGTTCCTGAGCCGATCGAGCGCGCCTTGCAGGATGTAGGCAGCGGCCATTTTGTCTATGACTTCACCACGGCGGCGGCGGGAGGCATCGGCTTCCAGCAGGGTGCGGGTGACGGCGCTGGTGGACAGCCGTTCGTCCTGCAACATGATGGGCAGGGGGGAGCGGGCGGCCCAGTTGCGGGCAAAGGCCCGGGCCGACTGGGCGGACGGTCCGTCGGAGCCGTCCATGTTCAACGGCAGGCCGACCACCAGGCCACCTACCCCTTGCGCACTTATTATAATGTCGAGCTGGGCGGCATCGGCGCCGAATTTGCCCCGTTTCAGGGTCTGCATGGGGGTGGCGATGGACAGGAGGGTGTCC
>Ga0310811_10008971_pt1 | contig 12883 bp, 7 predicted proteins | sample YCmetagenome_FD_207642 | JGI IMG/M metagenome (GOLD analysis project Ga0310811, IMG submission 207642) | Soil microbial communities from experimental microcosm in Duke University, North Carolina, United States - YC | ecosystem: Engineered > Artificial ecosystem > Soil microcosm > Unclassified ...
GTCAGCATCAGGTATTTGATCCGCCGGTCCCGCTGGCCGGGCTCCCGGCGGATAAATCCCCGCTTCTCCAAAGTATCGGCGACAGCAGTGACAAACGACGCGTCGCATCCCATCCGCTGCGCCAGCTCCTTCATCGCGAGCCCGGCGTCCAGCTTGAACAACGCAAGTAGGTCGTGCGGAGCGATGTCGAACCCGGCCGCGATCGACTGCCCGACCGTGCCGGCTCGCTTGACCAGCGTGGTGAGCGCGTCGAGGATGTCCCGGTCCAGCGCTGGTGCCGAAGCTTCAGCCCGCGCCGCGTCCGGTTCATAGATCTCTGTGCTCATGACCAGCTAAACAGTTGAGCTACTCAAGTTATTCCGTTCCTCCTTCATCTTTTTGACGAAGCAGGCACCCGAGATGTGACATGCCCCCGCTAGGTCAGACGTGGGCGCGGCGCAGAAGTCATCGTCTGGCTCGCGTTTCGCGACCCCAGCTAACGCCGTGGAACCTGAGAGTTTCCTGAATGATTACTCCTGGGATAGGTTCAGGCACACTAAGTAATGGAAACGTGGGCAACCACGTGGCTTCCTCAGGCGTCGTAACCGGTGTGACCAACTCAGCAGAGAGTTCCCTGAAGCGCCGCGCCTTCCTTGGCATCGCCGCAGGCGGGGCCGCCGCGGTTGCCGTTCCCGGCGTCGCCCGGGCCGCCACCGGAGGGACGCTCGCCCCGTCCGGCATCCTCGCCCGCACGGCCGGGCCGACCCCGGCTGACTGGACTGCCCTCGCCCACGACCTGGCCGGCACGCTGGTCCGCCCCGGCGATGCCAGCTATGCGACCGCGAAGCTGCTGTTCGACCCGCGATTCGACGGCCAGCACCCGGCGGGGATCGCGTACGTCAAGAACGCGCACGACGTGTCGACGTGCCTGGCGTTCGTGCGCAAGTTCGGCATGCCGTTCGCGGCGCGCTCCGGCGGGCACAGCTACGCCGGCTGGTCGGGCACGAGCGGGCTGATCATCGACGTCCAGAACTTCAAGGGCGTCACCGTGTCCGGCACTACCGCGACCGTGGGCGCGGGCGCCCGGCTCATCGACTTCTACAACGGCCTCGCGGCCCATGGCCGGGCGGTGCCTGGCGGGTCCTGCCCGACAGTCGGCATCGCTGGCCTCACCCTCGGCGGCGGCATCGGGGTAACCGCCCGCGCGTACGGGCTCACCTGCGACAACCTCGAGGCTGTGCAGATCGTCACGGCGAACGGGGCGGTGCTGAACGTCACCGCCGACCCGCACCACAACAGTGACCTGTTCTGGGCCTGCCAGGGCGGCGGCGGCGGCAACTTCGGCGTGGTCACCTCGTTCACGTTCCGCACGATGCCGGCCCCGCAGCCGGTGCTCTTCTCCCTGTCCTGGCCGTGGTCGCGGGCGGCCCGGGTGGTCGCCGGCTGGCAGTCCTGGGCGCCGCACGCCCCGGACGCCATGTGGTCGAACCTGCACCTGGCGGCGGCACCCGGCGGCAGGACGCCGACCGTCTCGGTCGGCGGCTGCTACCTGGGCAGCGACGCCGGCGCGGCGAGGCTGTACGCGAAGGTGGGCTCGAGCCCGTCGAGCCACTTCCTCAGCTTCCCGCAGTCCTTCCTCAACGCGATGCTCGTCGAGGCGGGCTGCTCCTCGATCGGCCTCCAGGCCTGCCACCTGCCCTGGTACGTGAGCGGCGGCAAGCTTTCCCGGCAGCCGCAGTTCGCCAAGTCCGACTTCTTCACGACCCCGCTGAGCAACTCGGGGATCAGCACCCTGCTCGCCGGGATTGTCGCCCTGCAGCGGGTGGCGGGCGCCGCGGGCGGCGTCGGCGGCATCGCGTTCGACGCCCTCGGCGGCGCGGTCAACCGGGTCAAGCCGGGCGCGACGGCCTTCGTGCACAGAAACGCCCTGTTCGGGGCGCAGTACACCACCGACTGGAAGAACGGCGCGGGCAGCACCGGGATCAACAACCAGCACACCTGGCTGCGCAAGTTCTGGTCCTCGATGCGGCCCTACGCGAGCGGCCAGGCCTACCAGAACTACATCGACCCGGACCTGACCAACTGGCAGCAGGCCTACTACGGCGGCAACTACGCCCGCCTGGTCGCGATCAAGCGGAAGTACGACCCCACTGGGCTGTTTACCTTCCCGCAGGCCATCGGGACGGGCGCCGCCTTAGCGGTCGCCGGCTAACTCCGCTAGCCCGCACCGGGAGCCTCCCGCCCGGGTGGCATTCCCACCCCGTCTCCTTAGCCTCTCTCAGGCGATCTAGCGTCAATTGTCACACGCAATTGCGTCGCGCCCACCTGGAACATAACGGCATAATCGCTGCATGTGGCCAATTCGGCCGCCACAGTATGTCGGCCGCGAACCTGAGCTTGCGGTCCTGCATACCGCCGTCGAGGCCCTCGCCCGTGGCGAGGGCTCGGTGGTCTGGGTCGAAGGCGAGCCGGGCATCGGCAAGTCGTCCCTGGTGGCCGAGGCCATCGCGGCGGCGAGCCAGCCGGGCTGGGAAGTTGGCTGGGCCAGCGCGGACCAGATCACCGCGCGGCTGCCGCTGCGGGTGATGCAAGAGTGCCTTCAGGTGCGTGCCAGCTCACCGGATCCACGGCGGGCGCACGCCGCCGAGCTGCTGCGCAGCCGGCTGCTTGACCCGGACTCCGACGGTGACATGTCGGTCGGCATCGAGGTGCTGCTGACGCTGGCGGACGAGTTGTGCGCGGCCGCCCCGACGGTCTTGGTGGTCGATGACCTGCAGTGGGCGGACGAAGCGTCGCTTGCTGTCTGGCACCAGCTCGCCGCGTCCATCAGCCAGCTGCGGCTGCTGCTCATCGCGACGTGCCGCCCGACCCCCCGCAGCCCGGAAGTGCAGCAGGCCCGCACCGCCGTCGTGCGCCGTGGCGGCCAGCTCATCGACCTCGGGCCGCTGGCGGAGAAAGAAGTGGCCGCCCTGCTCACGGTGCTGGTCGGGGCGCCGCCCGGCGACGGCCTGCGCCGCCTGACGGCGCAGGCCGCGGGCAACCCGCTGTACGTGCGGGAGCTGGTCGACGCCCTGCTGCGCGACCAGGCGGTGCAGATCAGGCCCGTCGCCGACATCGCCTCCGCGGAGGAACGGCTGCCCGCCTCGCTGGCGACCGTGCTCGACGACCGGCTCAGCTCGGTATCGGCCGAGACGGCGCAGCTACTGCGCACCGCCGCGCTGCTCGGCGGCAGGTTCGCGGTCACGGACCTGGCCGTGGTGCTCCACCGGTCGGCGCTTGCCCTGGCGGTCAACGTGCAGGAAGCCGTGACCGCCGGCATCGTGGAGGGGGCGGGGGCCGAGCTGGCGTTCCGGCATCCGCTGATCCAGCAGGCACTGTACGAGAGCATGCCCGAGGCGCTGCGCACGGCGCTGCACGCCGAGGTCGCCCGTGAGCTCGCGACGGCCGGGGCCGACGCGCTGCGCGTCGCGCAGCAGCTGTCCGCCGCGGGGAGATTGGGTGAGGGGTGGGCCAGGACCTGGCTCATCGAGGCCGCGCCCTCACTGACCATCAGGGCCCCGCAGCTGGCGGCGGAGCTGCTGCGGTGGGAGGTAGCAGAGATCCCCGCAGGCGAAGCGGGCTGGGACGTCCTTGTCGTCGGCCTCGTCCGGGCACTGCTCGCCGTCGGCGCCTACCGGGAGGCGGTCACCCGCGCCAGCGGCGCGCTGACGGCGCTCGCCGAACCGGCGTTGCGGGGCGAGGCATCGTGGCTGCTCGCACACGCCACGGTCGGGGTCGAGCCCACCCCCGAGGCGGCGATCGGCGTCCTCCGGCAGGCACTGGCCGAGGCCAGCCCGCCGCCCGTATGGGAAGCCCGGCTGCTGGCCCTGCTCGCGATGCTGGAACGGGGAGTCGGCGGCATCGGCGTCACTGACTCCATCGCGGATGCGGCCCTGGCCGCCGCCGAGCGGACCGGAGACCCGTTCACGCTGGCGCACGCCCTGGCCGCCCGCTGGCTCGCCAGTTCCGTGCTGCGCGATCACGTCACCGCCCTCGCCTGCGTCGACCGGGCGCTGACCGTCATGGGCGACGATCCGCGGCATGACGTCCTGCGCTCGAACTTCCTCGATAACCGCATCTTCGTGCTGCAGAACCTCGGCGACTGGGCTTCAGCCGAACTCGCCCTCAGGCAAGCCCGCGAGTCCGCCATGCGCACGGGACGCCCGGACCGCGCGACCTGGGCCACCGCCGCGGTGCTGCAGTACTGGCTCGGCCGCTGGGATGACGCGCTCGCCGAGCTCGGCGCGGATGCCACCGGTACTGTCGGGCTGGCATTCGCGGCATGGCGCGAGCGCTGGGCCGCGCCCCTGGTCCATGGCGTGGCCGCGCTCATCGCCGGGCGCAGGGAAGAGCGCACCACGGCCGACGAGCACCTCAAGGAGGGCCTGGCGCTGCCGGTCGAGGACCTCACCGACCGGGAGAACCAGGATTTCCTGATCGCCGCGCACGCACTCTCGCTTGAGCAGCGCGGGGAAACCCGCAAGGCTATGCTGCGGCTCGCTGAGCTGTTGCCGCGGCGGGCCAATGAGACCACGCTCATCTACCAGTGGCTGCCCGACCTGATCCGGCTCGCGAAGGCCGCCGGGGACAGCCAACTGGCGCAGGCCGCGGCGCAGGCCTGTCAGGCGGAAGCCGCCGCCGAGACCCGGCCCGACAGGCCGGCCGCGGCCAGCTTGCGCTGCCAAGGCCTGCTCGAGTCCGATCCGGACCGGCTCGCTAAGGCCGTGGCCTACTACCGGGAGGCCGGCCCGCTCGTGGACCTGGCCGCCGCCCTTGAGGACCTGGCCGTCGTGCTGGCCGAGCGCGGCGACGAGACCGCCGCCCGGGCGGCGCTGAACGAGGCCATCGGCCTGTACGAGGGCATGCAGGCCCGCTGGGATGTCCGGCGCGCGGAGGGCCGGCTTCGCCCGCACGGCATCAAGCGGGGCGTGCGCGGCCGGCGCGCGCCGCGGGTCACCTCCGGCTGGGCGGCGCTTACCCCCACCGAGGTCAAAATCGCCGCCCTGGTCGCCCGGGGAGACTCGACATCCGACATCGCGCGCAGTATGTTCCTGTCCCGGCGCACCGTGCAGACCTACATCTCGCACATCCTCACCAAGCTCGAAGCGAAGAGCCGGGTGGACATCGCCACCGAGGCATTGCGGCAGGGTGTAACGCCTTAACCGCCTGCGAGGATCGTCAACGCGCGGCCAAAGTATCGTCATATGACCACTGTCTGGACCCCTGCCTGTCCGGTTCCATACAGGCATGAGCACTCTCCAGACCACAGCGCCGGTGCCAGCGGTCACCACGCCCGGCAACAGCGGACTGTATGGCAGGACCGCCGAGTGCGGGTCTCTTGACCAGTTGGCAGCGGACGTGCGCGCGGGGCACGGCCGGGCACTGGTCCTCTACGGTGAGGGGGGCGTCGGCAAGACGGCGCTGCTCGACTACCTCGCTGGGCGGGCATCGGACGCTGGGTGCCGGGTGCTGCGCCTGGCGGGCGCGCGGTCGGAGCGGGAGTGGGAGTTCGCCGGGCTGCACCAGATGTGCGACGGGCTGCCCGACCGGGCCGAGCTGCTGCCGGTGCCGCAGCGCGACGCGCTGGCGGTCGCCCTCGGTGACGCCGTAGGGCCGCCGCCCAACCGCCTCCTGCTGGGGCTCGCCGTGCTCAGCCTGCTGTCGGCGGCGGCCAGCGACCAGCCGCTGATCTGCCTCGTAGACGACGAGCAGTGGCTGGACCAGGCTTCGGCGCAGGCCCTGGGGTTTGTGGCGCGCCGCCTGACCCAGGACCCGGTCGGGCTGGTGTTCGCGGCCCGTGAGCCGGGCACGGAGCTCGCGGGACTGCCCGACCTGGCCGTCGGGGGGCTGCGGGACGACGAAGCGCGGGCGCTGCTGGCGGCGACGCTGGCCGGACCGCTGGACACGCGGGTACGGGACCTGGTCGTCGCGGAGACCTGCGGCAACCCGCGGGCGCTGCTTGAGCTAGCGCGCGGGCTGCGCCCGACGCAGCTGGCGGGCGGGTTCGGGCTGCCCGCGGCGGTCCCGGCGACGGCCAAGATCTCCGCCAGCGTCGTCCCCCAGCTGGAGGCACTGCCCGCCCTGACCCGGCGGCTGGTGGAGCTGGCGGCGACCGACCTGTCCGGCGACCCGTCGCTGGTGTGGCGGGCGGCGCAGAAGCTGTACCTTCCCGTCCACACGCGGGTGTCGGCCGAGGAGACGGGGCTGGTCCGATTCGACGCTCGCGTGCGTTTCCCGCAGCTGGCGGTGCGGTCAGCGGTTTACCGAGCGGCGTCGGCGGGGGAGCGGCGGCTGCTGCACGGGGCGCTGGCGGCGGTGACCGATCCGGTCACCGACCCGGATCGCCGGGCGTGGCACCGCGCCCAGGCCGCGACCGGTCCGGACGAAGACCTCGCGGCGGAGCTTGTCCGCTGCGCCGGGCTGGCGCAGGCCAAGGGCGGGCTGGGCGCGGCCACCGCGTTCCTTGAGCAGGCCGTGGCGCTAACCGCCGATCCGGCCCTGCGCACCGAGCGCATCCTGGTCGCGGTGCAGGTCGGCCTGCAGGCCGGAGACTTTGGCAAGTCCCTGGACTTGCTGGGCGCGGCGGAGGCCAGGCCGCTCGATGAGTTCGCCAGCGCCCGGGTGGACCTGCTGCGCGCACAGCTGGTCTTCCTCACGGGCGGCGGCGACGCGCCGGCGCTGCTGCTCAAGGCGGCCAAGCGCCTCGAGGAGTTCGATGCTGACCTCACCCGCGAGGCCTTCCTGAGCGCGTACCTGGCGGCGCTGTTCGCCGGGAACCTCGCGGCAGGCGGTGACCTGCCTGAGGTCAGCCATGCCATCCGTACCCTTTCCCCGCCTGCGGCCCCGCGGCCGGCCGACATCCTGCTTGAAGGGCTGGCGCTGCTCGTGACGGACGGGCCCGCCGCCGCGGCACCAGCCATGCGGCGGGCGGTGAGCGCCTTCGAGCACCCGGACCTCAGCGCAGCGGAAGCCCTCCGCTGGGGCTGGCTGGCCACGGCGGCCGCCGCCCTCGCGTGGGACAGCGCCACCTGGCAGGCACCGCTCGCTCAGCAGGTCGAGCGCGCTCGCGCCGTCGGCGCGCTCGGCCAGTTGCCCGTCATGCTCGCGGCCCTCGGCATGACCGTCGCGGCCAGCGGCGACTTCACGGCCGCCGCGGCCCTGGCCGTCGAGGCAGATGCGATCCGCGCGGTAACAGGGGCCCGCGCGGGCCGTGTCACCAGGATGATCCTCGCGTCGCTGCAGGGCCGCGGCGACGAAGCCGCGCGGCTGATCGATGCCGCCATCGCCGAGGGCGAAGCCTGCGGGCGCGGGGCCGCGGTGGCCCACGCGCACTGGGCGGCCGCCATCGGTCACAACGCCGCGGGCCGCTACGAGGAAGCCCTGATCGCGGCCCGGCAGGCCATTGGGGACGGCACCGCGCTGCCCCTCGCGCTGCGGGCGCTGCCGGAACTAGTCGAGGCCGCCACGCGCACGGGACAGGACGGGCTCGCCCGCGATGCGCTGCGGCGGCTGGCGGAGATAGCGCGCGGCTGCGGCACCGATGCCGCGCACGGCATCGAGGCGCGCTGCCAGGCACTGCTCGGCGACGAGGCCGACGTCCGCTACCGCGCGGCGATCCGGTGGCTGGGCCGCGCCGGGCTGCGCCCGGAACTCGCCCGCGCGCACCTGCTGTACGGCGAGTGGCTACGCCGTGAGGGCAGGCGCGGCGATGCCCGCGAGCAGCTTCGCATCGCCCACGAGATGCTCACCGAGCTAGGCATGGCGACGTTCGCCGAGCGCGCCTGCCGGGAACTGCTCGCCACCAGCGGGACGGTGCGCAAGCGCGGCACCGAGGCCGGCACCGCGCTGACCGCGCAGGAAACCCGCATCGCCCGGCTGGCCTGCGACGGCCACACCAACCCGGAGATCGGCACCCAGCTTTACCTGTCCGCGCGCACCGTCGAATTCCACCTGCGCAAGGTGTACATCAAGCTCGGCATCAGCTCCCGGCGCCAGCTGCACGCCGCACTGGCCGCGCGCACCGGCCAGTCGGCCAGCCCGCGGCCCCGTGACGGCCGTCCGGCTGGCCGCAGGCCAGCGAGCGAGCGGCTAGCCAGCGCTTGAGGCCGCCCAGATGTTGATCCCGGCCTCGACCGCGTCCTTGTCGATCGCCGCGATCTCGTCCTCCGTGAACAGCGTCTTCCGCGCGGCCGCCAGGTTCTCCTCGAGCTGCTTCACTGAAGACGCGCCGATCAGCGCGGACGTCATCCGCGTGTCGCGCAGCACCCACGAGATAGCCATCTGCGCGAGCGACTGCCCGCGCGACGACGCGATCTCGTTCAGCGCCCGCACGTGAGCGAGCGTCCGGTCGCTGAGCTGGTCGGACGTCAGTGATCCGTTCCGCGATGCTCGCGAGCCGGCGGGCACACCGTTCAGGTACTTCGAGGTCAGCACGCCCTGCGCCAGCGGCGAGAACGCGATGCAGCCGACGCCGAGCTCGCCGAGGGTGTCGAGCAGTCCCCCCTCGATCCAGCGGTTGACCATCGAGTACGACGGCTGGTGGATCAGCAGCGGGGTGCCCATGGACTTGAGGATCGCGTAGGCCTCCTGCGTCCGTTCCGGCGAATAGGACGAGATGCCCGCGTACAGCGCCTTGCCGGACCGCACGGCCGTGTCGAGCGCCCCCATCGTCTCTTCCAGCGGCGTGTCCGGGTCGAACCGGTGCGAGTAGAAGATGTCAACGTACTCAAGCCCCATGCGCGACAGCGACTGGTCGAGGCTGGCCAGCAGGTACTTGCGCGACCCGTGGTCACCGTAAGGCCCCGGCCACATGTCATAGCCCGCCTTGGTGGAGATGATCAGCTCATCCCGGTAGGGCCGGAAGTCTTCCCGCATCAGCCGCCCGAAATTAACTTCGGCTGACCCGTAAGGCGGCCCGTAGTTGTTCGCCAGGTCGAAGTGGGTAACGCCTAGGTCGAAGGCGCGTCGCAGGATGGCGCGCTGCACCTCGAGCGGCGCCCCGTCGCCGAAGTTCTGCCACAGCCCCATGGACACGGCGGGCAGGAGCAGTCCGCTGCGGCCAACGCGGCGGTAGGGGATCTTGTCGTCATACCTGTCTTCGGCGGCGTCGTAGCTCATGGTCATCAGTCTTTCATGGCGCGCCGCACGGCCTGCACCTGCCGGGTTCGTGAGCACCGCTAACGAATTCAGTGGGATGATGGCCGCTGGGACTCGCGGGTAACGCCGCCGTTGCGGCGGGCAGCCGTGCCCGCGGTTCGACTAACCCGTCTAGCTGACGGAAGGATCCCTTTCATGTGCACCTACATCACCGAGAAGATCGCGATCGCGGGCAGTGCCAAGGGCGCGTCCGGCTGGATCAAGGTCACCGACGGCAGCGTCTACCTGGACCACCCGGTGCACGCGCCGTTTGGCCACACGCTCAACATCGACTTCCTCGCACCGGAACTCGGCCCCTCCGGGCGGGTGGCGGTCGAACTCAGCCAGGAATCGGCGCGCGCCCTGGCGAAGGCGATCCAGGCGGTCCTCGACGCGGCCCCGCCCGGCCTTGAGTAACACCACCTTGAAGAGCACTGCCCTGAAGAGCACAGCCCTGAAGAGCACCCCAGCGACGAAACCCACTGACCTAGGAGATACAGATGTCTGACGCGCTGCTCGCCGAGACCATCACGATCAGCGGCCACAACGGCGATGAGATCGAGGCATACAGCGCCCGCGCCCTCGACGAGGCGCCGCGCGGCGGCGTGGTAGTGATCCACCACATGCCCGGCTACGACTCCCAGACCAAGGAGATCGCCCGCAACTTCGCGTACCACGGCTACAACGCGGTGGTACCGAACCTGTACTGGCGCGAGGCCCCGGGCGCGAGCCCGGATGACGCGGCGGCGACGGCCCGCGCGAACGGCGGCGTCCCCGACGAGCGCCTGGTCGGCGACGTGGCCGGCGCGGCCGAGTACCTCAAGGGCCTGAGCAACTCGAACGGCAAGGTCGGCGTGATCGGCTACTGCTCCGGCGGCCGCCAGTCGTTCCTCGCCGCGGTCTCCCTCAAGCTGGACGCCGCCGTAGACTGCTACGGCGCGTTCGTCGTCGGCGAGATCCCCGAGGGCATGCCGCTGAAGGTCACCCCGATCGTGGACAAGACGCCGAACCTCTCCTGCCCGCTGCTCGGCCTGTTCGGCGAGGACGACTCCTACCCGTCCCCGGCTCAGGTCGCCGAGCTCGAAGAGGCACTGAAGGCCAACGGCAAGACCTATGAATTCCACAGCTACCCGGGCGCGGGCCACGCCTTCTTCTCGGTCAACCGCCCCGCTTACCGCCCCGAGGCCGCCAACGACGGCTGGGAGAAGATCTTCGCCTTCTACGGCAAGTACCTCGCGTCCTGACGGTCGATAAGTCAAAGCCAAGGAACTCATCCAGAACGGATTCGTGTTTAACCCCAGCCGTCCCGCCCCTATAAAGGGGGACAGGCAGGGTTGACGGCACTTTGGCGGAGCAGGGACCGGGTCCCTGCTCCGCCAGCGAACATAAGGCGGCCACCCGTTCCTGTGCGCCGCCAGGCTCCGCTGGCGAACGTCCGGCGGCCACCCGGCCTTTCGTGCCACCCGGCTCCGGTGGCGAACACGCGGCGGCCACCCTGCTTTGCGCGGCGCCAGCGCGCCGCGAGACCCTTGCGCCTAGGCGGCAATCGGGGTAATTCGCCGCCCAGCGGTCCGCCTGGCGTGGCCAGCCGGGATTAACATGTAATTTTTTTACCCTGGGGTAAGAAAAATGCGCGTAGTCGGCAATGCCGTTTAGTTAAGCACACAAGGTGGCTGGCGGAAGGCGACTGCCGTCGGGGACACGCTCCCCGAACCGTCGGCCTCGCTCATGATCACGAAGACTTTTGGACTCACGAAGACTTTTTAGCGTGATAGCACTAAAAAGTCTTCGTGATCATGGCCTGGGCCGGCGCAGGCGAAGGACAATCCTGGCATAACGGACGGTTTCCCGCGAGCAAGGGCGGCCTAGCTAAACGGCATTGCGCGTTGCCGGCAATTTTCTTACCCCAGGAAAAATGTTCACGTGCTGAGAAAATTTACATGTTAATCTTCGCTCCGCGAAACGGGCAGTGCCCGTCATCCGTCACATGCATCTCTTTGGCGTTGCCGTCCCCGGCCGCGATGGAGGCGCCAACGCCCGCCGCAGAGCCCGCGCGGCACCAGCCGGCAAGCGCGCCCGAATGTCGGTGGTCCGTGGCAGGATGCCCAGATGGTCGCAGCCCGGGTAGGGTCGGCAGTTCGGGCATCAGTAGGACGAGCATGAGCGCGAGGGACACGGGATGAAGTTCACGGTGGAGCGCGACGCGCTTGCGGAGGCACTTACCTGGGTGGCGCGGGCGCTGCCGACCAGGCCCGTACTGCCGGTCCTGGCAGGCCTGCTGCTCAGCGCGACCCAGGACGACAAGCCGGATGATACGGGGGCTGGGTTCCTTACCCTGTCCTGCTTCGACTACGAGGTTTCCGCGCGGGTCCGTGTCCGTGCCGAGGTTGCCGAGCCCGGCACCGTCCTCGTGCCAGGACGGCTTCTCGTCGAGATCGTCCGCTCCCTGCCGCAGCACGCTGTCGAGTTCGCGGACGACCCCGACGGCGTGTCCGTGACCTGCGGCGACGCCGCCTTCATGCTGACGCCGCTGCCGCTCGCCGAGTACCCGGAACTGCCGGAGTTGCCGCAACTGGCCGGCACGGCGGACGGCGGGGCGCTCGCCGCGGCCATCGCCCAGGTCACCCCGGCCGCCAGCCGTGACGACACGCTCCCGATGCTCACCGCCGTCAACGTGGAACTCGACGGCAAGACGATGACGCTCGCCGCGACTGACCGCTACCGGCTCGCCGTCAGGGAACTGGACTGGAACCCGGCGCCGGGGGCCAGTGAGTACGGCAGGATCGCGCTGCTGGTGCCGGCCAAGACCCTGGGCGACGCGGCCCGGATGATGACCCACGGCACGGACGTGCGGGTAGTGCTGCGTCACGGCGGCGACGGGCTGGGCGCCGCTCCGCAGGACCTGGGCGGGACTGGAGCGGCCGAGGCCATGATCGGCTTCGAGACCGGCGACCGCCGGCTCACCACGCGCCTGCTCGCCGGCGAGTTCGTGCGGTACCGTTCCCGCTTCCCCGACGAGTTCGGCTGCACCGCCGACGTGCCGGCCGAAGCGTTCACCGAGGCGGTGCGGCGCGTCGCGCTCGTCGCGGAGCGCGGCACGCCGGTACAGCTCACGTTCGCGCCTGGCCGGGTGACGATCGCCGGGGCGACGCAGGGCCAGGCCAAGGCGAAGGAGAGCGTTCAAGCCGACTTCTCCGGCGACGAGCCGTCGATCGCGTTCAGCCCGCAGTACCTGCTCGACGGGGTGATCGCGGCGACCAGTTCGCATCCCGATGAAGCCACCCAGGAGGGCGCACGGATCAGGCTGCGCTTCACGAGCGCGACCAAGCCGGCGGTGATTACGCCGGCCGCCGCGACCGGAGGCGACTTCAGGTACCTGGTCGTCCCCCAGCGGGTGATGTAATCAGGGGCTGCCCGGCCCCTGGAACTGCGGGAGCAACTGGGCGTGCTGTATGTAGTGCCCGTACGGGCCGCCTGGCCCGTACGGGCCCGGGTGGTAGATCCCGTGCCGCGCGAACAGCAGCGCGGTGAACAGCCAGATCATCATGGCGAGCATCAGCAGCGCCAGCGCGGCGAACCGGCCCGCCCGGTCGGCCTGGGTGGGTTGCTGCTGCGGCCGTCTGGACTGAAAGCGGGCCATAGACGAGTCCGGCGCTTGCCACGGCCCGCCCATTCCGAACGGAATGTCGTAGGAGAAACCGACCGGCCCCCAGGCGCCGGGTCTGCCCTG
>Ga0310811_10008972_pt1 | contig 12882 bp, 15 predicted proteins | sample YCmetagenome_FD_207642 | JGI IMG/M metagenome (GOLD analysis project Ga0310811, IMG submission 207642) | Soil microbial communities from experimental microcosm in Duke University, North Carolina, United States - YC | ecosystem: Engineered > Artificial ecosystem > Soil microcosm > Unclassified ...
CGACGCTCTCGACGCCGGAGACGATGGCGTGCAGCGACGTCGCGGTCTCGTCGACGGTCCCGCGGATGCGCTCGAAGCCCGCACGCGTCGACGTCGTGTGCTCGTTGACCGCCCCCGCCTGCGCGGCGGTCGACGTCACGGCCTTCTGGACGGCGCCGATCGCCGCCAGCGACTTGTCGTTGAGCTCGGTGATGTCGCCCAGCGCCGCGCGCGTGCGGTCGGCGAGCTTGCGCACCTCTTCGGCGACGACGGCGAAGCCGCGCCCGTGCTCGCCCGCGCGCGCGGCCTCGATCGCGGCGTTGAGGGCGAGCAGGTTCGTCTGGTCGGCGATCCCCTTGATGCCGCCGACGAGGTTGGAGATGTCGGCCGACTGCTGGGCCAGCGAGGTCAGCTGCGTCACGATGCCCTCGACGGCGACGAGCATGTCGCCGACCGCCGCTCCCGAGCGCTCGACGATCGCGGCGCCCTCCTCGGCACCGGCCACCGCCTGGCGCACGAGCTCGTCGGCGGCGTGCGCCTGCGAGGTCATCTGGCCGGCGAGCTCGCTCGTGCTGCCGGCCGATGCGTGCGACTGCTGCGCAGCCGCGGCGAGCGTCACCGACGCGTCGTTGAGCTCGCGCTGCTGCTCGTCGAGGGTCTCGGCCTGACCCTCCAGGCGCTCGATGAGCATCTGCGTCTTGTCGCGGCTGTCGATGAACGTCTGCGTGACCGTGGCCACGTCGGCGGTGAGGAGCTTGCGGTAGGCCATGAGCGCCTTCGCGAGCAGCAGCGGGTCGTGGTGGAAGGCCTCGATCAGCGCCGGGATGACGATGCGGTCGATGCGCAGCGTCGCCCCGATGTAGCTCTGCAGCGGCAGGTCGATGCGATCGTGCACGACGCCGATCCGGACGACGCCCTCGATGCGGCGGTCGTCGTACTCGCCACTGAAGAAGCCGGCGACGTACCGCGTCAGCGACGAGCGCAGGCGGTCGAGCGTCGTGTTGGCGTCGATGATCGCGCGCAGCTCGCGGTCCCCGAGGATGTGGTCGTAGAAGGACTGCGCGACCTCGTCGGCCCGTGCCGCCACGCCCGGGACGCCCTCGAGCAGCTCCAGGTCCTCCTGGTTGAGCAGGACGAACTCCAGCAGCCGCCGCCAGCGCTCGTCGCTGAGGTAGATCGGGCTGCCGTGGGTGTCGACGTCCTGCGGGCGCACGACCACCGTCTGAGGCTGATCGTCGAGGGCGAGATCTGACATACCGGCGGGCTCCTGTGGTTCGGGTGCGGCCGGGGTCATCGACCAGCGTTCGCTGCACTTGAGAATCTTCGGAGATCTGAAGATTGCATGCGGTCCGGCCGATAAGCTGACGAGACCATGGCCTCCCCCGAGCACCCCCCCGAGCACCCCGCCGAGCCCGACGCCAGCGCGGCGCCGCACGTCCGCGCCGACCCGGTGTACGTCATCAAGGCACGGCTGTTCCGCGTTCTCGGCCATCCCGTGCGCATTCGCATCCTCGAGCTCCTCACCGAGGGCGAGCGGACGGTCGGCGACCTGCAGGCCGAGCTGCAGCTGGACTCCGGCGGCACGTCGCAGCACCTCTCGGCATTGCGCCAGCACGGCGTCCTCGAGAGCCGGCGCGCCGGGACGAGCGTCTACTACCGCCTGCGCGACCCGCGCGTGTCGCAGCTGCTGGCCGTCGCCAAGCAGATCCTCACCTCCGCCCTGCTGGACTCCCATGCGCTGCTCGGCGAGCTCGAGGAGGCCCCGCCGGCCTCCCGCCGCCAATGACGTCCGCCGGCCCGCTCGCCTCCGCGCAGCCCTGCACGATCGCGGGCCTGTTCACGCCGGACGAGTGCCTGCGGCTGCGCCGCCAGATGGACGCGTCCTTCCAGCAGCAGGCCGAGGTCTGGCTCGGCGACGACTTCGGCGTGAGCCCCGAGAGCCGGCTCAGCACGATCGCGACGCTCTCCGACGCCGCCGAGCAGTCCGTCCACGCCCGGCTGTGGGACGTCATGGCGCAGCTCGAGGAGCGCTACGCCTGCGCGGTGTCCCACCTCAGCGCGGTCACGGCGCTGATCTACGGCCGCGGCGGGCACTTCGCCGCCCACTCCGACGGCGGCGTCGACGAGGACCCGCCGCCGGAGATCGCCCGCCGCCGGGTCTCGCTCGTCGTGGCGCTCAACGACGGCGCGAGCACGCGCCCCGACTTCAGCGGCGGCGAGCTGCGCTTCTACCCGCGCTGCGCCCCCGGCGCCATGCCGCAACCGGGCGCGCAGATCGTCTCCGTGCGCAGCGAGCCGGGCCTGCTGATCGCGTTCCCGTCGCCGATGGTCCACCAGGTCATGCCGGTCGCCGCGGGCTGTCGCTACTCGCTCGCGCTCTGGGCCCTCGCGCCCGAGCCCTGACGCGATTCACCGCACGTTGGGGGGACGACCGGGGCTGCGCCGGCGCTGCGGCCGCGGCGTGACCTACCCTGGAGCGGTGGACGACCGCTGCCCCTTCGACGTCTGCGACGGCACCGGCTTCGTCGTCGACGAGGCGACGAACGACGCCCGCGACTGCCGCTGCCGCGCGCAGCGCATCGGCCGCGCCCGCGCGCGCTCGCTGAGCGGGATCATCCCGCGCAAGTACCGCGGCGTGTCCTTCGACCGCCCGCCGGTCACGGAGATCGCCGCGCCCGTCACGGCGGCCGTGCGCCGCTACGTCGGCCGCCTCGACGACAACCTCGCCGCCGGGCGCGGGCTGTGGTTCTTCGGCTCCGTCGGCACGGGCAAGACGACGCTCGCGATGCTGGTCTCGCGCCATGCCCTCGAGGCCGGTCACAGCGTCGCGATCTACTCGCTCCCGCGCCTGCTGGCCCAGATCCGCACGACGTTCGACGACGACCGCGGCAACTCCTACACCGATCTGCTCGACCGGCTGACGGCCGTCGACCTCCTGCACATCGACGACGTCGGCGCGGAGAAGACGAGCCCGTGGGTCCTCGAGCAGCTCTACGCGATCGTCAACGCCCGCTACGAGGACGAGCGGGCGGTCATCATCACGACGAACCTCGAGCGCGACGAGCTCGCCGAGCAGATCAACGAACGGACCGTCTCGCGCCTGGAGGAGATGTGCGAGGTGCTCCCGCTGTGGGGCGCCGACGCCCGCCAGCAGCGGCCGGACGTCCGGTCGGCCTAGACTCCTGTACGTATGCCGGGAATCTGCATCGTCGGCGCCCAGTGGGGCGATGAGGGCAAGGGCAAGGTCGTCGACCTCCTCGCCGAGAAGGCGGACGCCATCGTCCGCTTCCAGGGCGGCAACAACGCCGGCCACACGATCATCCGCGACGGCGAGGTCTTCAAGTTCCACCTCATCCCGTCGGGGATCCTCTATCCCGGCAAGCGCTGCATCATCGGCAACGGCGTCGTCATCGACCCGAAGGTCCTGACCGGCGAGCTCGACGCACTGCGGACGCGCAAGATCGACACGAGCGGGCTGCGCATCAGCGCCAACGCGCACGTGATCATGCCCTACCACATGCTGCTCGACACGGCCGGCGAGACGAAGCTCGGCAAGCTGCAGATCGGCACGACGCGGCGCGGCATCGGCCCCGCCTACGCCGACAAGGCGGCCCGCCTCGGGATCCGGATGCAGGACCTCCTCGACGAGAAGATCCTCAAGAAGAAGATCACCGCCGCGATCGACCCCAAGCGCCTGAGCCTGCGGCCCTACATCAAGGACCCGTCGCTCGACCTGCAGGCGATGACCGAGGCCTACCTGACGTTCGGCCATCGCCTCGAGCGCCACATCGCCGACTGCGCGCGGATCGTCTGGGACGCGCTCGACGAGGACAAGCTCGTCCTCTACGAGGGCGCCCAGGGCGCGTTGCTGGACATCGACCACGGCACATATCCGTTCGTCACCTCGTCGAACCCGATCGCCGGCGCGGCCTGCGTCGGCGCCGGCGTCGGCCCGAAGGACATCCACGAGGTGTGGGGGATCGCGAAGGCCTACGTCACGCGCGTCGGCGCGGGGCCGTTCCCGACCGAGCTGCACGACGAGATCGGCGAGCACATCCGCACGCGCGGCGGCGAGTTCGGCACGACGACCGGCCGCGCGCGCCGCACCGGCTGGCTCGACATCCCGGCGCTGCGCTACGCCTCGCGCATCAACGGCCTGACGTCGCTGGCGATCACGAAGCTCGACGTCCTGTCGGGCTTCGAGAAGATCAAGGTCGCGACGAGCTACAGCGGGCTCGACGACGCGACCTTCACGGACTTCCCCTACCACCAGTCGGTGCTGCACCACTCGCGCGGCGAGTACATCGAGCTCGACGGATGGGCGGAGGACATCACGGAGTGCCGCACGCCGAGCGACCTGCCGACCGCCGCCCGCGACTACCTCACGTTCATCGCCGAGCAGATCAAGGTGCCGATCGCGCTCGTCGGCGTCGGCCCCGGCCGCGAGCAGATCATCTGGATGCAGGACCAGCCGCAGCTGGCGGGCGCCGCCGTCGCGGCCGCGGCGTAGGCGCGCGCGCCGCCCCGCGCCGCAGCGCGTCGCGGGCGATCGAGGCGGCGGCCAGCAGCGCGAGGGCGGCGAGCGTGATCTGCACGCTGACGATCCCCTCCTCGCTCCAGTAGACGTCGTCCAGGCGCAGCAGCAGCGCCGACTCGTCGAGCGTCAGCGCGACGCCCATCCCGAACGGGATCGCGAGCAACGGGTCGATCGCCTCGTCGCGCGAGATCACCGACGCGCCGCCCGCGAGGAATGCGAGCACGATCCCCGGCACGAAGTGGTGGATGTGGCGCTCGCCGACGATGACGTCGCGCATGAGCCGGCCACCGCCGCCGCGGCGGCGGATCGTGTACGTCGACAGGCGGGCGCCCGCGAACGTCAGCGAGAACGACGTGAGGAGGTTCAGCAGCGCCGTCTCGCGCGTCGTCATGCTCTCGTAGCCGGCGACCGCGACGGCGACCGTCTCGCGCACCGCGACGTCGGCGGAGTCGATCGGGTCGAGCTCGGGGTGCACCCGGACGCGCTCGCGCAGCACGCGCGCGACCTCGCCGCCGAGGACGACCGCGGTCAGGCCGAAGGCCGCGACGCCGAGCGCGACCGTCCCGCGCTCGGCCTTCATCCGGCGCCGGCGCGCCCACGGCAGCTCCACCGCACCCGGCAGCCGCAGCCGCTTGGTGTTCAGCCCCACCGCTCGAGCAGGTCCTCGTCGGGCACGTCGCGGACCATCCGCGCCGGGACGCCCATGACGACCTTGCGCGGCGCGACGTCGCTCGTGACGACGGCGCCCGCGGCGACGAACGCCTCCGCGCCGATCTCGACGCCCGGCAGCAGGACCGCGCCGCCGCCGATGCGGCAGGCGCGGCGCAGCGTCGCGCCCTGCAGCTGGAAGTCCTTCGGGTGGCGGCCCATGTGGTCGTCGTTCGTCGTCATCGCGCAGGGCCCGAAGAACACGTCGTCCTCGATGACGCTGAACGCCGTGACGTAGCCCTGCGACTGGATCCGCACCCGCGCCCCGATGCGGACGTCGTTGTCGACGCCGGTCGCCCGCCCGACCACGGTCTCGGGGCCGATCGTCGTGCGCTCGCGGACGAAGGCCTGGTCGCCGACGATGACGCCGGCGCCGATCTGCGATCCGGCGAAGATGATCGCCTGGGCGCCGACGATGACCCCGGCCTCGAGGACGAGCGGGTCGAGGTCGCCGCGCCGGGCGCTCGAGCGCTGCGCGAGCTTCGGCGCCTTGCCGAGCACCGCGTGGTCGCCGATCGTGCAGTCGTCGCCGATGACGACGCCGTCGTGGACGACGACGTGGGCGCCGAAGGTCACGTTCTCGCCGACGGACGCCGTCGGGCTGAGGACGAGTCCGGGGGCGCTGGGGACGTCCGTCATGAGCGCTGCAGCCTAGCCATCGCCGCCGCGACCCGGCCGCCGGCGTGCCCGTCGCCGTAGAGCGCGGGACGCTCGTCCGGCGCGTCGCGCGCGACGGCGGCGCGCGCGGCAGCGGCGTCGAGGTCGACGAGGACGTTCCAGCCCGTGGCGACCGTCTCGACCCACTCCGTGCTGTCGCGCAGCGTCACGCACGGCACGCCGGCGAGGTAGGCCTCCTTCTGGACCCCGCCGGAGTCCGTCAGGACGGCGCTCGCCCGCGTCAGCAGCGAGGTGAACGCGAGGTAGCCCAGGGGCGGGCGCAGGATCGTCCCGGCGGCGAGGCGGTCCAGCAGCCCGGCCGCCTCCAGGCGCGCGCGGGTGCGCGGGTGCAGCGGCAGCACGACCGGGACGTCGAGCGACAGCAGGAGGTCGACGAGCGCCGCGAGGCGGCGCGGATCGTCGACCGTGCCGGCGCGGTGGGCGGTCGCCAGGACGTAGCCGCCGGCGCGCACACCGGCCTCGTGCAGCGGTGCGTCGTCGGCGGCGGCCCGCGGCGCCAGCAGGCGCGCGACGTCGACCATGACGTCGCCGACGACCTCGACCTCGCCGGCGACGCCCTCGCGCGCGAGGTTCGCGGCGGCCGACGCAGAGGGGACGAGCAGCAGGTCGGCGAGATGGTCGGTGAGCACGCGGTTGAGCTCCTCCGGCATGGCCCGGTCGAACGAGCGCATCCCGGCCTCGACGTGGGCGACGGGGATGCGCGCCTGGGCGGCGGCGAGCGCGCCGGCGAGCGTCGAGTTCGTGTCGCCGTAGACGAGCACGGCGTCGGGGGCGTGCTCGCGCAGGAGGTCGCCGAGCGCGGCGAGCATGCGGGCGGTCTGCGCGGTGTTCGTCCCGCCGCCGAGCGCGAGCTCGATATCCGGCGCCGGCACGTCGAGCTCGCGGACGAAGATCGCCGACAGCTCGTCGTCGTAGTGCTGCCCGGTGTGGACGAGCAGCTCCTCGTGCTCGGCGCGCAGCGGCCCCGACACCGCCGCCGCCTTGACGAACTGCGGGCGGTTGCCGATGACGGTGACGACCTTCACTACGAGGGTTGCGCGAGCTCCGCGGCGATGTGCTCGCGCACGCGCTCGGCGGCCGCCGCGGACAGCGGCCCGGGCACGAGCGCGACCGGCGTGCCGTCGATCGCGTGCACGGGGTGCACCTCGCGCAGCGACGACGCGAGGAACGCCTCGTCGATCCTGCCCAGGTCGTCGAGCGTCGTGACGCGCTCCTCGACGTCGGTCACCGCGAAGAGCACGCGGCGGGTGATCGAGTCGAGGATCCGGTCCGACAATGGCGGGGTGTAGAGCTTGCCGCCGAGGCCGTAGACGAACGACGTCGTCGGTCCCTCGAGTACGCGGCCGTGCGGCGAGACGAGCAGCGCGTCGTCGGCGCCCGCCTCCTTCGCGAGGCGCGACGCGAGCATGTTGGCCGCGTAGGAGAGCGACTTGACCCCGTCGAGGATGCGCGTCGGCGAGTACGTGATCGTCGCCAGCGCGATCGTGTCGGCCAGCGGCTTGAGCGGCTCGACGAGCCCGATCCGGTGACCGCCGCGCGTGACGACGAGGCGCAGACAGCCGTCGGCGGGCTCGGCCTCGGCGAGGATCGCCTCGGCGTCCGCACGGACGGCATCGACGTCGAAGGGCAGGCGGATCGCCGCCGCGCTGTTGGCCATGCGCTCGAGATGCGGCTCGAGCGCGAACGGGCGGCCGTCGTAGAGGCGGACGACCTCGAAGACCCCGTCGCCGCGCAGCAGCCCCTCGTCGGTGACCGGGATCTGCGCCTGCGCGGCGTCCATGATCGTGCCGTCGAGGATCGCGAGCATCCCGTCAGGGTAGTCGCCCGCGCGGCCCTGCGGCCGCCGGGCCCGCTCGCGGGCGCTCAGGGATAGACCTGTCTGCCGCCGTCGTCGAGGATGACGATCGCCACCGAGGGGCAGACGCGGGCGGCCTCGAGCCAGAGGTCGTCGGGACCGTCGCCGATGACGACGGCGACGTCGTCGATGCGGAAGATCTCCGGTGCGATGTCGGCGCAGTCGCCGTGGGCGGCGCAGGCGAACTCGTCGATGCGGGCGGTGTAGGGCATGGCAATGGTCCTTTCAGGCTGCGAGAAGAGCACGGGCGGAGGGAAGTTCATGCGGGCGGTTGGCCAGCAGCACGGCGACGGGCGATCCTTCGCGCATGTACGTCACGCGAAAGTCGCGGGCAGCGAGGTCGCCGTCGATGGCGGCCTCGTCGGCGAGCGCGGCGTGCCCGAGCATCTGCAGGCGCACGTCGTAGAGGTCGCTCCAGAAGCTCGCCTGATGCGCGGCGACCGCGTCGCGGCCGAGCATCGCGCGCGCCGCGGCGGCGCCCTGGCGGCCCGCGGCCTCCCAGTGCGCCCCCGGCACGTGCGTACCGAGCACGGGGTCGAAGGTCGCGGCGGCGTCACCGGCGGCGAAGACGTCCGCGTGCGCGGTCCGGCCGCTGTGGTCGGCGCGGATGCCATCGTCGCCGAGGCCGTTGCCAGCGGTCCAGCCGACGTCGGGCCGGACGCCGATGCCGACGAGGACGTGCGCGCACGGCAGGCGCCGGCCGTCGTCGAGGACGACGCGCTCGGCACGACCCGCCCCCTCGACGCCGACGACCATCCGCCCGAGCACGACGTCCACGCCCTGGTCGCGATGCAGATCGGCGAGCCACGCGGCCATCGCGCCGCCGAGCAGCGGCAGCAGCGGCGCCGGCAGCGCCTCGACGAGCGTCACCGCGACGCCGCAGGCGCGGCCGGCGGCCGCGACCTCCTGGCCGATGAAGCCGCCGCCCACGACGACGAGCGGGCCGCGGCCGCGCAGCGCCCCGCGGAGCGCGAGCGCGTCGTCGAGCGTGCGCAGCGTCGTGACGTTCGGCAAACCGCGAAGCGGCGCCGGCAGCAGGGGGCGCGCGCCGGTGGCGATGAGCAGCCGGTCGTAGGCGATCTCGCCGCCGCCGTCGAGCGTCACCGTCCGCCGGCCCGCGTCGAGCGCGACGGCGCGCGTGCGCAGGAGCAGCTCCACGTCGTGCTCCTCGTACCACGAGGCCGGCCGGAAGCCGACGGCGTCCGCGGCGGCGTCATCGGCGAGGACGGCCTTGGAGAGCGGCGGGCGGTCATACGGGCGGTGCGCCTCGGCGCAGAGCATCCGCACGCGGCCGTCGAACCCGCTGCGGCGCAGGGTCTCGGCACAGCGCTGCGCGGCGAGCCCGCCGCCGGCGATGAGCACACCGCCGGTCATGCCGGCACCACAAGGGTCTTGCGCTCGGCGCGCCGCGGGCGCAGCCCCGCGTGGCGGATGACGAGCAGCGCGAATGCCGGGAGGACCGCAAGACCCGCGGCGGCGAGGAACCACGCCTGGCCGGCGTCGGTGCCCTGACCCAGTGCGTGCGCGATCCCCAGGAGCCAGGCCACCGCCGTGAGCCGGTGCAGACGGCGCCAGCGCTGCATGCCGATCCGCGTCCGGGCGTAGTAGGAGAGCCCGAGGATGATCATCGCCCAGCCGGCGAAGATGCCGGCGGTCATCCAGAGGCGCTGGAAGCTGCTCGCGAACGGCAGCGCGATGTCGGCGACGCTCGGGTGCAGGTAGCTGTCGCCGAGCAGCACGACGGCGTGGACGACGAGCGCGACCATCGTCGCGAGCGACAGCGCCTCGTGCGTCACGCGCATGTCGGGGCCGCGCCGCTGGACGAGGCGGCCGCCCATCATGAGCCCGACGCCGACCGAGGCGCTGGACAGCAGGAGCGCGGCCGTCCCGGCCGCGCGGCTCGTGAGCCAGAACAGATGCGTGTGGGCGGCGAGCGCGAGCATCAGGACTGGGAGGTCGAGACGGGCGTCAGCGTCGCCGAGGAGGAGTCGTCGGAGCTCGACGTCGTCGCGCTCGTCGAGGCGGTGACGGAGGAGGCGGCGGTCGTCGTCGCGGCGGTCCCGAGCGAGCCGCCGGCCGCGATCGCTCCCCAGGCGAGCACGAAGCTCGCGAGGGCGGCGGCGACGACGCGGCGGCGCAGCATCGAGATGCGGCGCGCCCGCGCCGCCAGACGCGCCTGCACCATCGCCTTCTGGTTGTCGTTGGGGGTGTTCATAGGCGCCATCCTCGATGGCGCCCATGAGCGGACCCTGGATCCTTCCTGAGAAGTTCCTGGGCGTGCGCTAGCGGCCGGCGACCCGCAGCGTCACGCGGCGGACCGGCGACCAGTTACCGGCGGCGTCGACCGCCCGGACCTGCAGCCGGTAGCGCCCGGCGTGCAGCCCGGCGAGCTTGAGGCTGAAGCGGTTGGCGCCCTTGGTCGCATGGCGCAGGATCGGCGCCATCGCCTTGCCGGCGCCGACGCGGCGGGGCACGATCCCGATCCACGCGTCCTCGCTGACGCGGACGCTCAGGCGCGCGCGGGTCCGCCCCCGCGGCAGCGTCGCGCGCGCGCCCGCGAGGCTCGGCGCCACGACATCCGCCGCGACCGGGAGCGGCACGCCCGTGGGCGGCGCAGGCGCCTTCGGGGCGGGGCTCGGCGCCGGAGCCGGTGCGCCGGCGCCCGTGACCGTCACGGTGCCGCGCATGCTCGAGTGCGCCTCGCAGACGTAGGAGAACGTGCCGGCCGTCGGGAACGTCCTGGTGAACGTGCCCGTGGCGAAGCTCGTGTTCCCCGACCAGCCCGAACCCGCAACGTCGTGGCCCGACTCGTTGAACTTCCAGGTCACCGTCTCGCCCGCAGCGATCGTCACCGCGCTCGGCCCGAACTGCTTGTTGGCGACGGTGACGGTCGCCGGCGCGGCGGCCGCCGGAGCGGCTAGGACCGCGGAGAGCCCGGCGGCGGTGAGAAGAGCACGACTGAGGGGGGTGACCATGCGACGCTCATCGGCCGCACGGGCCTGCGCCTAAACCCCGAGAAATGCCCCCGCCAGGAATCGAACCTGGAACCTTCGGATTAAGAGTCCGCTGCTCTGCCAGTTGAGCTACAGGGGCGAGTGGATCGAGGATCCTAGCCCGTCGGCGTCGTCGTCGCCCCCGGGGTCTGCTGTGCCAAGGCCGACGTCTTGAGGCCGTTGAGCGTCGTCCGCAGCGCCTTGCGGTCCTTCGCGGGCGCGAGCTGGACGGCGCGGTCGGCAGCGAGGTCGCCGCTGCGGGTGTCCTTCGCGCGATAGGCGAGCTCGGCGAGCTGGGCGTAGAGGTTCGAGTTCGGCGGCTTCGTCGCCGCCGTGACGATCTCCTTCGCACGCACGGCCTTGTCGAGCTCGTTGAGCGCGTTGGCCTCGTAGGCCTGGACCATGAACTTCGCCGTGCGCACGCTCGGCTGCTTGGGATCGAGCGCGAGGTGGCGCTGCCAGGCGTCGCTCGCGAGGCGCAGGCGATCGAGGCCGGCCTGCGTGTACGTCCCGGCCGTCGTGAGCTCGTCGATTCCGGCGCGCTGGAAGCGCAGCGCCGCGAGGGTCGCCCACGGCGCCGGATCCTTCGGCCGCGCCTTCGTCGCCGCGATGGCGCTCTTGATGCGCTTGTCGATCCCCGAGGTCGCGCTCTGGCCGCCGGAGCTGCCCGAGATCGCGTCGAAGAGGCCGCCGCTCGAGGAGCTGCCGATGCCGAACAGGACGAGGCCGCCACCCATGAGGATGGCAAGCGACAGGTAGATGGCTTGCACGGTGCGGCGACGGCCGCGTCCGCGCAGGTCGAACAGCATCGGCGATCAGTCCTTTGGTTCGGGGTCTTGCAGCTTAGGCGGATCGGGGTGGTCGGCGCTCACGTCGGCCTCCGCGTCCGGGGCTCCATCGTAGGCATCATCGGCACCTTCCTCGTCATCGGCGTCGTCGACCGCGGGCTTGATGCGGTCGATCCAGCGGGCGAGCAGGATGCTCAGCTCGAAGAGCACGATGAGCGGGGCCATCGCGAGCGTCATCGTCACGGGGTCGGGCGTCGGCGTCGCCACGGCGGCGAAGATCGAGATCGCGAGGATGACGTAGCCGCGGTTCTTCGCCAGCTGCTTGGGCGTGAAGATCCCCAGGCGCGTGACGGCGAGCACGCCGACGGGGATCTGGAACAGCAGGCCGATGCCCGCGACGAAGAGCACGGCGAACTTGAAGTACGTGTTCGCCTGCAGCAGGTTGTTGAACGAGTCCGCGTTGAAGTTCTGCAGGAAGTTCACCGCGCGGTCGAGCACGACGAAGTACCCGAACGCGACGCCCGCGACGAAGAGCGCCGGCACCATGAGCATGAGCGGGAGCGCGACCTTGCGCTCCCGCGGGCTGAACGCGGGCAGGATGAAGGCGTACGCCTGGTAGAGCAGCATCGGCATCGCCAGCAGCAGCGCCGAGTAGAACGCGATGGTGATCGTCGCCGTGAACGGCTCGGTCACGCCGAGCGTCACGAGCGTGGACTGCGAGGACCGCGGCGCCGCGCGCGCCGCCGCGGCGGCCTGGCGCCCGGCGGCCGCGAGCGCGCGCGAGCTCGCGGCGATGGCGGCCCGCTGCGTCGCCGTGACGTTGTCGGCGGCCGCCAGCGCGTCGAAGGTCCTCGCCGACGCCGACAGCGCCGGCGCGAGCGTCCGGTAGGCCCGGACCTGCTGCTGGACGAAGAACGCGGCCTGCTGGTCGGGATCCTTGCTCGTCGCACTCGCCTTGTCGGAGCTGTGCGCGTCGCGGACGGGCTTCGTGACGACGTCGAGGATCGCGTTGTTCTGCCAGAAGCAGACGCTGAAGCACGCCAGCAGCGTGACGATCGAGATGATGAGCCGCTTGCGCAGCTCGGACAGGTGATCGACGAGGCTCAGCCGGTCCTCGTGACCGATCGGCCGCAGCACGGTTCCCATGTGGGAGGTCTGGCGCGCGGGTCAGCCGCCGGTGCGGCTGACGGCGTCGTCCGGCTTGGCCGGATCATCGGTCGGCGCCGGGCTCAGCGCGGAGGGTTCGTCGTCGTCGTCCGACTTGCCCGTGATCGAGTCCTTGAACTCGCGCATGCCCGTGCCGAGCGACTTGCCGAGATCGGGCAGCCGCTTGGGCCCGAAGAT
>Ga0310811_10008974_pt1 | contig 12882 bp, 11 predicted proteins | sample YCmetagenome_FD_207642 | JGI IMG/M metagenome (GOLD analysis project Ga0310811, IMG submission 207642) | Soil microbial communities from experimental microcosm in Duke University, North Carolina, United States - YC | ecosystem: Engineered > Artificial ecosystem > Soil microcosm > Unclassified ...
TGCGATATAGTCCTGCATATCCCGGCCCGCAAACTGGGTCTTATACTCGATCACCTTGTCGTTGATCAGCTTTAGGGTCTTCCGGACGACCTCCTCATCCTGCGGTTCGATCTTGATCCGGTAAGTGCGATCACCTATGACCACATTTATTGGGATTAACTCTTGCATAGTTGAAATACTTGTTTTATATTTATTCACACCTTATGCACAGGGGGATCATGACAAAGAGAAAGGTTACCGGTTTTTCTAACGATTGACAATAAACCAACCTTATAAAAAAAGAGCGTCGACACCAATACCCTATCTAAAAACTAAAAGATCATGTTCTTAAAAGTCAAGTCCCCCGTCTTCATCGACCACTTAACCATCCAGGTCGATCAACAAGAAAAATGTTTATTAAGGGCCGTCTTAAAAGATGACGCCGGCCTGGTCTGCCGGGATCTCGAAACCGAGGTTGAGAACGACCAGCAGGAGTTGGATTGGAATGGCCTCAACGACCTCCCCTATGGCGTCTACACCCTCGAAGTATCGCGTGGAACGGAAGAGATGAAAATGCGATTGGTAAAAAGGGTCTGACCGGTCATTATTCGCCCATCATGGCAATACACCGGTCTATCTCCCGGATGTACTGGCCCAGCCTTTTCTCTAACGCCCTTTTTTCCCCTTCACTCATCGCCGCCTTGGTCGCTTTTAGTATCTCAACCTGTTGTTGCAATTGTTCCAGCCTCGCCGCCTGGTCCGCATGATCCTGTTGTATCTGGCGTAACTCCTCCCTAAGCTTACTGTTCTCCTTCGACAGGAGATCCCGCTGCCGCAGCAATTGCTGTAGCTTCTCCTGGATCCGCCTGACCCGAAGCTCCGCTTCCCCTGCCGGCGGACCCAGCCTGCCCTCACTATGGTTATCTTCACTCATTACTTGCGTATCTCGGCCTGAACCTCTTTTTCCAGCGCACCCATGATGCGTCCCACCATCCCGTCAATTTCGGTATCGGTCAGGGTCTTTTCCTCATCGAGGAAGGTAAAGCTGACGGCAAGCGATTTCTTGCCCTTTCCCAGCTTCTCACTTTCAAATATATCGAAAAGCTTTACTTCCTGCAATTTATCCAGCTTCACGCCCTGGATGGCTTTCTCCACGCGCTCAAAGGGCAGGGCCTGGTCGACGATCATCGCCAGATCGCGGTATACAGGCAGCTGCCGCGGCAGTTCCCTGAACTCGATCTTTTGCTTCAGGGCCAACTCCAGCAGGCTATCCCAGCGGAAGTCCGCAAAGAAAACCGCTTGTTTGCAGTCAAACCGCCGCGACAAGTCAGGATTGACCGCGCCCAGCTCCAACAGGGTCTTGCCTTCCGCGACGATCTTCAGAGCCGACTGCAGCTTGGGGTGTTCCAGCGGTTCCCAGCGGGGTGTTTGCAGTCCTAAGATCGGGAAGATACTTTCACAAAGCCCTTTCACATAATAAAAGTCGATCTCCTTTCCTTTTCCTTTCCAGGAATCCTCCCGTAACATCCCGGTCAAATACAGGCAGAGATGATTCGTCTCCCGGTACTCGCCTACTTTTTCCGTATGATAGGTCTTGCCGAATTCAAAAAAGCGCAATTGTCCATTCTTACGATTGAGGTTGAAACCGACGGATTCCAACCCGGTCTCCAGCAACGACGGCCGCAGAACATTCAGCTCCGCGGTAAGATTATTGATCATCCTGACCGTGGTGGCCAGCTCGTTCTCGCTGAAATACGCGCTGTTCGTTATCGAGTTGGTCAGGATCTCGTTGAACCCCTGCCCCACCAGGTAATGCGCCACTGCCGATCGCCAGCCCGCCTGCGAACCGCCCGCCTCCACAGACGGGGAGATCGTGATCGCCGCGGGGATGTCGATATTATCCAGTCCATCGATCCGCATGACCTCCTCCACCAGGTCGGCCGGCAGGTGGATATCCGGCTTGTGCCAGGGTACGGCCACGACGATGTCATCGATCCCTTCTTTTATGATCTCAAAACCGAGGGAGAGCAGGATGCCTTTTACCGTATCGGGATGATAGCTCTTCCCGCTCAGCTTTTTCAAATAATGGTACCTCATGCTGACCTGCTCTTTCCCCGCAGGGTTCGGATAGACGTCGACGATCTCGGAAGCGATCTCGCCGCCGGCCAGGTCTTTGATCAGCAGGGCCGCTCTTTTAAGCGCATTTACCGTGCCGGAAATATCCATGCCTTTCTCGAAATGCGTGGCAGCGTCGGTGCGCAACCCATGCCGGAACGAGGTCTTGCGGATGTCCGTCGGGTTGAACCAGGCGCTTTCCAGGAAGATGTCCCGGGTGTTATCGCCGATGCCGCTATGCAGACCGCCAAAAACTCCCGCGATGGCCATCCCTTCCTCTGCATTGCAGATGACCAGGTCCTCCGCCGACAGCTTCCGCTCTTTTTCGTCGAGGGTCACGAAGGGAGTGCCCTCCGGCAGATTCTTTACGACGATCTGCCGGCCCTTGATGGCGTTGAGATCAAAGGCATGCAGCGGTTGTCCCAGCTCGTGCAGCACGAAATTGGTGATATCCACGATATTATTGATGCTCCGGATGCCGATCGCTTTCAGCCGGTCCTTCATCCACTGCGGCGATTCCCGGATCGTGATGCCCTTTATCGTCAATCCCGAATAGCGGCCGCAGGCTTGTGTATTCCCGATGCTCACCGCCACCGGACTGCTGTTATTGTCGGCTTTAAAGGCGTTGAGAGACGCCATTTTGGGCCGGTATTCCTTGTTCTCGTGATGGGAAAGCCAGGCGCAGACGTCCCGCGCGACACCCCAATGGCTCATCGCATCCATATGATTGGGCGTAAGCCCGATCTCTATCAAGTGATCCGAGTAGGGATGGAACCAATCGGCTGCCGGTGTCCCCGGCTTGGCATCGGCCGGCAGGACAAGGATGCCTTCATGGCTTTCACCCAGCCCGATCTCGTCCTCGGCACAGATCATCCCATGGCTTTCCACCCCACGGATCTTGGCAACCTTCAGAGTCACCGGTTCCCCTTTGACCGGATAGATGGTGGTGCCCGGAACGGCGACGATGACCTTCTGCCCGGCGGCGACATTTGATGCCCCACAAACGATGGATAAGGGCCCGGCGGTCCCCCCGATATTGACCCTGGTCAGCTTCAGCTTGTCCGCATTGGGATGCGGGACGCATTCCAGCACTTCGCCGATCACCAGTCCCTTTAAGCCGCCTTTTACCGACTCATAGGGCTCCAGGTGCTCGACTTCAAGGCCGATAGCCGTCAGGATCTTCGAAAGCCGCTCCGGTTCGATCGTCACCGGCAGGTAATCACAAAGCCAATTGTAACTGATTATCATAATGCCGCCAAAGGTAGAATATTTGAGAAATAATTTCGTTTTCCAAAGGGAGCGGTCCTTTTGGGCCGGTGCGACAATTTGGCGGGGGTTTTGATGTGATAATCAAATGTTAATACTTTTGCAACCTTTTTACTTTACAAGGACGTCCAAGTCCTATTGATAACCTAAAATGATGATCTATGAATAAACATCTTCTCCTCCTGGGTGCTATTGCCCTTAGTCTAAGTGCCTGTGGGCCTGTGTATGTCACACAGCAAACCCCGCCTCCGCCTCCTCCGCCGCCTCCTGTCGCGGCACCTGCGCCGGAAGACGTCACTTACCAGGCCTTTTACGATCAGCTGAGCCCTTACGGCCAGTGGATCGAAATGCCCGATTACGGGTATGTATGGATGCCGGACGCCGGTCCGGATTTCAAACCCTATGCGACCAACGGTCACTGGGTGTATACCGATGAAGGCTGGGCCTGGGATTCCGGCTACCCCTGGGGCTGGGCTACCTTCCACTACGGCCGCTGGTTCTTCCAGGATGGCTATGGCTGGATGTGGATGCCCGGTAATGAATGGGCACCCGCCTGGGTAGAATGGAGGAACAGCGATGAATACTACGGCTGGGCTCCCCTGGCTCCCAATGTCAGCTTTAGCGTGGCAATGGGCGGCGGTTATGCCCCACCGCCACATTATTGGTGTTTTGTTCCTCACCAGTATGTCGGCAGCCCGCAGATGAATAACTATTATGTCCGCGAGACCAACAACGTCACGATCATCAACCGGACCACCATCATCAATAATACAACGGTGATCAATAACAACGGCCGGAACCATCATTTCGGCGGTCCCGATCCCAACGATGTAGGCCGCTTCAGCGGCCGTCCCGTCCGCCCTACGGTTATCAGGGACACCCGCAACCCCGGTGACCGCGGTAACGGCAGTGATTTCGCCGTCTATCGCCCCCGCATAAATGCAGCCGGCGGAGATAGCCGCCCCGGCGCCGGTCGCCCGGCACCCTCCCGGTTCCAGTCGCTTGACAATGCCAGGCCGGTGAACCGGAACAGCTATGGCAACAACAACGGCAACAACGGCAATCACAATGGCTGGGACAACAACAATGGTAATAACGGGAATCACAACGGTTGGGACAACAACAATGGTAATAACGGGAATCACAACGGTTGGAATAACAACAATGGCAACAACAACGGTAACAACGGCAATCACAACGGCTGGAACAACCAACCGACCCGTACCACACCCGGCTATTCCAACAGCCCGGGTAACCAGCCGGTCAACAACCAGCCCGTCAACAATCCGCCGGTGAACAACAACCCGTATACCCGCCCCGGCGCCCCCCAGCCCGTGAACAATCCGCCGGCCAACCGTCCGAACTGGAATCAACCGGCCAACAATTTCCCGGCCAATAACGCACCCGTCAATAATCCGCCGGCGAATAACCCTCCCGCGAACGGCCGCCCGAACTGGAATCAGCCAAACGGCAATTCCCCGGCGAACAATAACCCCAACCCCTATGTTCGTCCCGGCGCTCAGCCGGCCAACAACCCGGCTGTGAACAATCAACCGGCGAACAATCCTCCGGCCAATAACCCGCCGGCGAGGAACCCGGGCTTTAACCGCGGTGGGAACAACCCGGCCCAGCCCCAGCAAAACCCCGCCAGGCCTGCCGGTTTCCAGCAGAACAATAACAGGAACGCGAATACGATCCCTGCCCCCAAACCTGCGGCCAATTCGCCCAAACCCACGCCGCCAGACCATAACACACCACCGCAGCAAAGACGGGACGATCAGAAAAAGGACAACCGGCCGGACAACCGGCCCTAAAGCCGATCGCTCTAACCCGCACTATACCTGGCTCGGCCGGCAGATGAACCATCTGCCGGCCGTCCAAAATTCCTTCAAATCGCATTCTGTGGTTTCACCGGGGTGGCAAAATATTTCCCCGTAAATCTTTCTGCACACCCGGTGTGAATTTTATCGCCGCCAGGATTGAAAACTTTTTTAAATTGTGGAAAGACCGCGAACTCCTGTGTATAAGCTGTAGGACCATGTGGATATCCCTGTGGATTTTGAAGGGAAAAAGAAAGAAAAAGAAAAAATGCTTCCATCGAATTCAGGAGTTCTATATTCGCCCTCCTGACCCGCCGGGTAACATTCTGTTCATCTTGTCGTAACAATTCCTTAATGATCAAGAGCGCGAAGAACAGGCCTCGCTGGAGAAGGACAATAGCGGCTGGACACCCTATTTCTTAAAAATTTATTCTGGACGGTTTCTATGGATCTTACTAACCTTAATCTCAATAAGGACCGCAGCAAAATGAGGCGCAAGCCTCCTGTGGACCTTAGCACCATGGTCTATGGCAAGGTACCTCCCCAGGCCAAAGAATTGGAGGAGGCCGTACTTGGCGCTATTATGCTGGAAAAGAGCGCGTTCGATACTGTGGTGGAGATTCTAAAACCGGAATGTTTTTACCTGGAAGGCCACCAGCGCATCTATCGCGCCTGCCAGGGCCTGGCCCAGAAAAGCCAGCCGATCGATATCCTTACCGTCGTCGAAGAGCTGAAGACCCGGCAGGAGCTGGAAATGGTGGGCGGGCCCTATTTCGTGACCAAGCTGACCAATGCAGTCGTCTCCTCCGCCAATATCGAGACCCATGCCCGGATCATCCTCCAGAAATTCATCCAGCGCGAGCTGATCCGCATCAGCGGCGAGATCATCGGGGATGCTTATGAGGATAGCACCGATGTGTTCGACCTGCTCGACGATGCCGAAAGCAAGCTGTTCGAGATCACCAATAACCACCTCCGCAAGAACTTCGACAGCATCGATAGCGTGCTGGTCAAGGCCATCCAGCGGATCGAGGACCTTCGCCACAAGCAGGATGAGATCACCGGGGTACCCAGCGGGTTTGCCTCGCTGGACAAGATCACCTATGGCTGGCAGAACACAGACCTCATCATCCTTGCAGCCCGTCCCGCCGTGGGTAAAACGGCTTTTGCCCTCAACCTGGCACGAAATGCGGCGCTGAACGCCTCGAAGCCTACCCCGGTGGCTTTTTTCAGCCTTGAAATGAGCTCGGCCCAGCTGGTTCAGCGTATCCTAAGTGCCGAATCGGAGATCTTCATGGAAAAGATCGCCCGCGGCCGGCTGGAAGAGCATGAGATGAAACAGCTGTACAAGAAAGGGATCGACCGGCTCGCAAAGGCCCCGATCTTTATCGACGATACCCCTGCCCTGAACATCTTCGAGCTTCGCGCAAAATGCCGCCGGCTCAAGAACAAGCACAATATCGGGTTTATCATCATCGACTACCTCCAGCTGATGAGCGGCGGCGGGGATAACAAGAACGGCAACCGCGAACAGGAGATCAGCCAGATCTCCCGCGCCCTGAAAGGGCTCGCCAAAGAGCTGCAGGTTCCCATCATCGCCCTGTCCCAGCTGTCCCGTGCGGTCGAGTCCCGCAAGGAAGGGGAGAAGATACCCCAGCTGAGCGACCTCCGGGAGTCTGGCGCCATCGAGCAGGATGCGGACATGGTCATGTTCCTCTATCGCCCCGAATACTATGGCATCACCGCCAATGAGATGGGAGAAAGCAACAAGGGCGAGACCCATGTAAAGATCGCCAAGCACCGTAATGGTTCCCTCGATACGGTAAAGCTCCGGGCTCTGCTGCATATCCAGAAGTTCACCGAATACGGCGACGACGATTTCGGCGGTATCGGTATGCCCTCCGGCGGCAGCTGGAAACCGGTACAGGGGGGTGGAGAGGATGGCGGTGGTGGCGGTGGCAAGCTTTATATCCAGGCCGGCAGCCGCATGAAGGATGTGCCGATGGATGATGATGACGCGCCTTTCTAAAAAGTCTGAGGTTCGCTAATTCAATAGCAAAATAAACAGCCCCTCCAATGGGGCTTTTATTTTTCGCGGCCTTCGGCCAAGGGGCCCGTGGCCCTTTTTTGTTTTACCTTTACCGCTTATTATTATGCTTCCCTATTTTTATCATTCTTCGGCCGGAGCGGCCGGTGACGAGCTTCTCCTCGACGAGGACAATTCCCGCCATATCGTCCAGGTCCTGCGGATGAAACCCGGTGAACCTCTCCGGCTCACCGATGGCAAAGGGGCCCTCCTTACCGCGATCATCCTGGACGATCACAAAAAGAAATGCCGCGTCCGGGTCGAATCGGCAACCCGCCAGGCGCCGCCCGAACGCCAGGTCGGCATCGCGATCTCGCCCATAAAGAACGCCTCCCGGTTCGAATGGTTCCTCGAAAAAGCGACGGAGATCGGCGTACACGCTATTATACCCCTGATTTCCGAACGCACCGAACGCCAGCATACAAAGCCCGAGCGCTGGCAGAATATCCTCGTCAGCGCCCTGCTTCAATCCCAACAGACCTGGATGCCGGTACTGGCGCCTTCGATGCCTTTTGCCGAATTGGTGGCCGGATCAAACGGCGGAGACGCGAGGACCAACCACCGGCTGATCGCCCATTGTCTCGAGGCGCCCCGGCCTACCACCAGCCTCGCCGATTGGACACGGATGCAACGACCCGTGTCTTCCCTGATCCTCATCGGACCGGAAGGGGATTTCTCTCAAAAAGAAGTGGAGCTTGCGCTTGCCGAAGGATTTATGCCCGTGACCCTGGGAACCAACAGGCTGCGGACCGAAACGGCAGGTATTGTGGCGGCCACGCTGTTGTGCGTTGCCTGACTTGTATGCTACCTGGCTAGTGCCAGGCGGAAACAGACTGCATGACCAATCTGTTGTCCGCTTGGGCTTACTAAATTGTATATAACGCTGTAAATTTAGGGGGTTAGCCCGAACTGACCTTACGCAACCCGAAAAATAAATTATTAATTCGGGAAACCACTTACTTCTGGTACTTCCACATCCTCGACTTCCCTTCCACCAGCCACTCCACGGTGGTGGCTATGCGCTTCTCCCGCGTGGCGTCCGTTTTCGCCTCCGTGATCCACTCGATATATTCCCGGCGATGGGACGGGGAAAAGCTTTCGAACGTGGCCAGCGCCTTCTTATTCTTCTTCAGGGCTGCCGCCAGCCCGGGCGGCACCGGCAGCTCCGGCTTCGGCGCCTTTTTGGCGACCGGCTTCTTGACCCCTTTCTCGATAAGCGCGGCGGCCTCCTTGATATAGCCGGTCATCGCCTTGTCGGCAGGCAGGTCCTTGAGAGAGGTGATCCGGTCGAAATTTCCCATCGCGCCCCGGTCCTTCACCTGTAGCTTGTCGTTCGCATCTTTCATCTGCGACGCATTCCAGAACCCAAAGCTGCAATGGGCCTTGAAGGCGGCCATATTGCAAAGGATTGACCCGTTGTACTCGAAGAAGGGCATACCCCATTTTACCGTTTCGGTCGCGGAAGGGCAGGCTTTATGGATCAGCTCGCGCAAATGGGTCAGGATGGGCTTGGCGAAATCGGCTGACTTCGCGATATACGCGTCGATGCGTTTGTCGGTGGCGGCCATGCTGGAAATATATTTAATCTAATATATCTTATTTCCGGGACTTTTTACGGGCCCGCGTGTTCAGCAGCTCCACCCCAAAGGCAAAGACCATCGAAAAATAGATATACCCCTTGTCGATATGGGAGTGGTGGATGGGTTCCAGCCCCTCAAACAACAGGCTGAAGCCTACCATGATCAGGAAAGACAATGCCAATATCTTCAGCGTCGGCCGTCGGTTGATGAAATTGGCAATGGTCTGGGAGAAAAAGAACATGATGATCATGGCCAGGATCACCGCCGTGATCATCACGGCCACCTGTTGCGCCAGCCCTACAGCGGTGATAATACTGTCGAAGGAGAACACGGTATCCACGAGGATCAGCTGGGTAATGATCGCGCCAAAGCTCCGGCCGGCGCCTTCCACAACGCCGGCAGCCTCTTCCTGATCGCCCTCCAGCTTCTCATGGATTTCCTGTACGGTTTTGAACAGCAGGAACAGACCGCCCGCGATCAGGATCAGGTGCCGGATGCTGAAACCCCAGCTCCCGATGGAAAAGAGCACCTTGTTCCCATTGGTCACCAGCCAGCCCAGGCCCAGCAGCAACCCGCTCCGGACAAGGATTCCAGCGATCATCCAGATCCGCCGCGCGGCCAGGTGCCGGTTGACCGGCAGCCGGCCGATGATAATGGATACGAAGATCACATTGTCGATGCCCAGTACGATTTCCAACAGGCATAGGGTAAGAAGACTGATCAGGGAGTCGAAGCTGAATAGAGCGTGCATTCAAGGTCAGTTATGAGGCCACGAAAATAGGGATTTGGAACGAATATGATGCAGGGACCCGCTTCGGAAAACGTTGTCCATTTGCAATAGAATAACACCTCGTTGGAATAAGAATTGGGGTTTAAGAAGTAATTTCCAATATGACTTGTACGTCTCAACTTTCGAAGTTCGGCATTTTGTTATGTGCCCTTCCGCTTTTTACACTTTCAATGGCAAACGCCCAAAATAAAAAGTGGCCGGTGACCGTATATGGTGCTTCGAGTGGCGAATACGCAAATGCACCTGTAGTTAACGGATATCTGATCGTCAATAGCAGAAACCTGAAAGGACTGCTTCATAGAACGTATATGAGAAACACTTATGTAGATACGGTACTGAATAGTGATACACTGTATTGCCGCATAAAGTTGGACGTTATAAATCGTCCCAGGCATATAGATATTGAGTTGCCGGGATCAGATGTTATTTCTATTCCAGCTTCGTATATATTGGCTATCGTTGGTACATCTTTTGAGAACCAGGATGCGGATGTCCCCCTGACGAGATGGATAATAGTTGCGCATGGTAAATATCCTCCTCTTGGATATCCTCCTTTCGGACGGTTGATCGCACAGAAAAACAAGGTATTGATCTATGATAACTCTGATAAAGATACGGCTGCAGGCGGGTATTCTTGTCCCATGATTTTGCGCAACGGATCTGAAGAGATCGAAATTTTTAATCGATTTCGTTCAACCGTCGGGACATTACAAAAATTTGTAAAAAAGCGATATGGCATTGATCTCGATCGATCAAAACCAGAAAGTAAAGATGCGCACTTCCTGATAAATTATATAGCAGAGCAGGAAAACACCTTGCTCAATGCTCATCCAAACCCCGGCAGATCCTATTCACAATAAACGGCCCCTCATAAATAAAACCCGTCCACACCTGCACCAACGCAGCCCCGGCCCCCAGCTTCTCCCGCGCATCCGCCGCCGTAAAAATGCCTCCCGAGGCGATCACCGGGCATCGCCCGTCGGCCCGCTCGACCACATATCGCACCACTTCCGTCGCCCGCTCGCGCAGCGGCGCGCCACTGAGTCCGCCGGCGCCGATGACCTCCAGCCGGTCGGCCGGCGTCAATAACCCCTCGCGGTTAAGGGTGGTATTGGTTGCCACCAGCCCGTCGAGGCCGATCTCCAGCGCCAGCGCGACGACATCGTCGAGTTGCGCATCGTTGAGATCCGGGGCGATCTTCAGCAGCAACGGCCGCTGTGGCGCACCGGCCGCAACCAGCTCCTCCCGTACCCCTTGCAGCCGCGTCAGGATCCGCCGCAACGCATCCTTTTCCTGCAAGGCCCGAAGCCCGGGAGTATTTGGCGAGCTCACATTCACCACAAAATAATCGACGTAGTCGTAGAGCGCCCGGAAGCAGAGTTCATAGTCCTTCCAGGCCTCCTCATTCGGCGTCACCTTGTTCTTCCCGATATTGCCCCCAATGATAAGCTGCGAGCCCCGGCCGCCGCGAGAGCCACCCCCGCCGCGCCAGGCGCGAAGGCGCCCCGCGATCGCCTCCACTCCATCGTTATTGAACCCCATCCGGTTGATCAACGCCTGGTCCTGCGGCAGCCGGAACAACCGCGGCTGGTCATTTCCCGCCTGCGGCTTTGGCGTCACCGTGCCGATCTCCACAAATCCAAACCCTAAGGCCTCCAATTCCCGCAGGTAAAGCGCATTCTTGTCAAAACCCGCCCCCAGCCCGACCGGGTTGGGAAAGAGAAGGCCGAAAACCGTTTTCTCCCCTGCATCCTCCGGCCGGCACGACCAGGCCACCAGCCGCCGCATCAACCCCCAACCACACAACACTTTGAGCGCTTTCATGGAAAAATGATGGACTCCCTCAGCGGGAAAAAAGAACAACAAAGTGCGCAGCATCTTATACATGCCCGCGAAGATACGCATCCGCAAAAATTTCTTATCTTTGAACAGGACAGTTGCATAAACAACTAAAAAAGAATCGTATGCAAGACGCCTATATAGTCGCCGGCTACCGTACCGCGGTCGGCAAATCGAAAAGAGGGAAATTCCGTTTCTATCGCCCAGACGATCTGGCCATCGATGTCATCAAAGGCCTCCTGGCCTCCGTGCCGGCGCTCGATCCCAAACGCGTCGATGACGTCATCGTCGGCAACGCCGTCCCCGAAGCCGAACAAGGGCTCCAGGTGGGCCGCATCATCGCCTGCCGCGCCGTAGGGATCCACGCCCCCGGCGTCACCGTTAACCGCTACTGCGCCAGCGGCCTAGAGACGATCGCCATCGCTACCGCCAAGATCCGCTCCGGCATGGCCGACTGCATTATCGCCGGCGGCACCGAAAGCATGACCATGGTCCCGCAAGCCGGATGGAAAACGGTACCCGCCTATTCCATCGCCTCCGAAGAGCCCGACTACTACCTGAATATGGGTCTCACCGCGGAGGCCGTCGCAAAAGAATTTACCGTCAGCCGGGAGGACCAGGACAAATTCTCTTACGAATCCCATCAAAAAGCGATAAACGCCATCGAAAAGGGGTACTTCAAACCCGGGATCCTTCCGATGACGGTCGAAGAAGTGTACGTCGATGAAAAAGGCAAACGGCAGAAACGCAGCTTCATCGTCGACACCGACGAGGGACCACGCGCCGACACTTCGCTGGAGGCACTGGCAAAATTGAAGCCTGTCTTCGCCGCCGGCGGATGCATCACCGCGGGCAACTCCTCACAGACAAGCGACGGTGCGGCATTCGTCGTCGTGATGGGCGAGAAGATGATGAACGAGCTGAGCCTGAAACCCCTCGCCCGGCTGGTCGCCTGCGCCAGCGCCGGGGTGCATCCCCGCATCATGGGCATCGGACCCGTCGAGGCAGTGCCCAAAGTACTCCGCCAGGCCGGGATGAAGCTCGGGGACATCGACCTTGTAGAGCTGAATGAAGCCTTCGCATCCCAATCGATTGCGGTCATCAGGGAACTGGGTATCGATCCGGCAATTGTCAACATCAACGGCGGAGCCATCGCCCTCGGTCATCCGCTGGGATGCACGGGCTGTAAGCTCACCGTCCAGCTCATCCACGAGATGAAAAGACTAAAGAAGAAATATGGTATTGTGACGGCCTGTGTCGGCGGCGGCCAGGGGATTGCAGGTATTATAGAAAATCTTAATTAATGGCCGGTTAACGATAAATATTCCGATAAAAACCGATCGAAATCGGGTTAAAACACTGTTTTAGGGGCCATAAACCCACTCATTTTTTGGAAAGCCTTCGAAC
>Ga0310811_10008975_pt1 | contig 12881 bp, 15 predicted proteins | sample YCmetagenome_FD_207642 | JGI IMG/M metagenome (GOLD analysis project Ga0310811, IMG submission 207642) | Soil microbial communities from experimental microcosm in Duke University, North Carolina, United States - YC | ecosystem: Engineered > Artificial ecosystem > Soil microcosm > Unclassified ...
TGTGTCCAGGTCGTCGGCTGGCCGGCCGGCGTCTACTGGATCTCCGCCTTCGTCCTGGCATACGCGGCGATCGCCGCCTTCTATGTCCACCGGGCCCGTAGTCGTGGGGTGGGCGCCCGCATCCTGCCGTATGTCGGCGCCGGAGTCGCGGTCGGGCTGATCTTCGGTGTCTTGTCGGGATGGGCGCAGCAACTGAACCTGGCGGGCATGTCACCGTCCGGCCCGGTCGCCGTCGGCCTGGTGCCGCTGATCTCCATCAGCCTGGCCCTATTCGTCCTGGCCCGCGTGGAACGCAGCTGGGCCGTGCTCATCTTCGCCGTCGGCTATCTGGTGGTGACGCTCCTGGCCTGCGGCATCGGCCCGCGCCTGAACATCGACGTGAACCTCTCCCCGACGTGGAGCTTCCTCCCCGCCCTGGCGCTGACCGGTGGCGTGCTCCTCCTGGGCGGAGCGGGCTTCGCGCTCGCCGAGCGGCGCCGCGCATGACCCACCCCGCGAACGGGCTCGACGACGTCGTTCACCAGCGCGTACGGCTGGGCATCCTGACCATCGCCCACGAAGCACGGCGGGTGGAGTTCGGCTTCCTGCGTACGACGCTGGACCTGACGGTCGGCAACCTCTCCCAGCACCTCACCGTCCTGGAGAAGGCCGGCCTGATCACAATCGAGAAAGGCTACGAGGGCAGACGCGGCCGTACGTGGATTCACCTCACGCCGGCCGGCAAGAAAGCCCTGCGCGACGAGATCTCCCGGCTGAAGGAGCTCATCCGACAGGTCGAAGAGACCCAAGAGGGGGACCTGACCTGAGCCCTGGGCCGGCGGGCCGCCTGACCCCCTGGAGCAACGCCGGCGTCCGGGGACGCGGGCTGCCATGAGTTCGTGCTCCAGGATGTCGGCGCGCGGCAAGGTGAGGTCGAAGTGGGTCTCGGCCACGCGCAGCATCGAACGTTCGGCCTCACGAGAAAGGGGCGCGCTGCCGCCGCCGTTCGCGTCCGGAATGAGGCCGGCATGCCGGAGCGCTTCCGTCAGCGGGCCGTTGTTCGCCCCGGTGACGTCGCGGGTGCCGAGTTGGAAGCACGCGGAAATCTCGCCGTCCTCGGCGTGCACGAGCAGGACGATCGCATTGCCGTTGTCAATCACCGAAACGGCCTCTGTTCCCGATACTGGGTTCGAACCAGTGACCTCTCGCTTGTAAGGCGATGGCAACAGGTGTCTGAGCTTGCTATATCCCAGTGCTGTACAGCCTCCGTCTGGCTCGGAGTTCGCCTCAGCCGTCTACCTCGGGACGCCTTGGTACGCCGGGCGGCTCGAACAATCGGGGTAGCGGCTCTTCGGGGGAGAGCCTGTTCGGGCCGTGCTTAGCCCGGCGGGGTTCCGTGTTCACGCTCATCCGGCGCTTCTCATCGAGGGGCACATGCTGGCGCCTTGTTTGGTGCTTCGCTACGTATACGTTCATGGCCATCAGCAATCGCACGAAGACAGCGAGGCCAAGACCCACGCTGCCAGGCAGTGCCCAAGGAATGGGCGCCTCCCCGCTCACCCATAGAGCCAAGGTGAGCCCAGCGAACGCAACCCCGCCAGTACCCGCGCTGGAGAGCATCGGATGCCGGTAGACCCAGCGCTGTAGCCGATGCGGAGTCGGAATGAACTCCCCGAGCACGTCGCCGAGCAAGTCCAGCAACACGTACGTTGCTCCATCCAGACAAAAGGTTCGAGGCCGACATAAAGCAACGACCGGCACACACTACGCCTTGCCCTGATCTCTCGTCTGCTGTCGACCCATCCGAAGGACAGCGGGCCAGCGCCAAGCGCTACTCAGACGCGGCGGTTTTAGGTCGTAGCCGGCAGGAGTAGCTGGTTGAGGGTGTCGCGCAGCCACTTTTCACACTGGTCGTAGGGCCAGCCGTGTTCGGTGTGGAGTTGCGCGTAACTGTCGGTGGACAGCAGCACCGCGATTGTGGTGGCGGCGGTCGCGGTGTCCAATCCGGGGCGTAGCGCGTTGAGCCGTGCGAGGTGTCGGGCGCAGATGGTGGCTCCGTCGCGGTGGCGGACGGCTCCGGCGGCATACGCGGCGGCGAGGTCTGCATCGACGTGGGCACCTGAACGTAGTCCGGTGATGATGTCGTGGCAGCGCTCGTTGAGCTGGCGGGTTAAGCGCACCATCAGCGAAATGACCTCGCGCGCGTCCTGCGATCGCTGGATCTGTGCGGCCAGTTGCGGGATCTCGGCGATGGCGTCCACCTCGTCGAGCATCGCGGTGATCAATTGCGGCTTGGTGCCGACACTCGCGTAGATCGTTTGTACGGCCACGCCTGCCTCCCTGGCAATGTCTGCGACCGAGGTATGCGCGTATCCGTGCTGGGTGAATAGTTTCGACGCGGCCAGGATGATGTCCCGGCGAGTCTGGGCCGCCTGGATCTGGCGTCGATTGGGCCGGGAACCGTCTTGCGCCGCCACGCCGTTCACCTTAATCTCATTCTAGTCACCGTAATGTCGTTCTAGTCACCTGAGTGAGTAGCCAATGACGACCCTACCGACCCCCGCCCGCGCCACTCGGATCACTGCGGCGTCCGCCGCCGGTATCGCCGCCCTGGCGGCCTTCGCCCTCGGCCGCGTGATCTGGCCGGACCCGCCCGGCGCGATGACCCCGTCGGCGGATCTCCTGCCCTACTTCCTGATCCTGTCCGTGGTCGAGTCGCTGCTGTTCGGCGCAGGCGTCGCGTACGCCATCGTCGGTCTGCCCGCCGCGCGACGCACGGCCAAATCCGCCGGGCAGGCCTGGGCGCTGTATGTGAGCGTCTGCTTCATGCTGCTGAGCTGGTGGCCGCACGACAACCTGCACCGCGTCCTGGACCACCACGACTTCGCGGGCCTGGCCCGCATCGAGTACCTGTTCCACGTCCCGCTGATGGCCGGCGCCGCATGCGTCGCCCTCTACACCCTGCAAGCTCGCCGGGAGGCGCGATGACCAGGCACGAGGAGATCATCCGCGGCGTCTACCGCGACCTGTTCGAAACCGGCGACACCGACCTCGCCGACCGACTGGTGACCACCGACTTCGTCGACCACGCCGCACCGCCCAGTCCCGCTCCGCCCGGCCCCGACAACCTCAAGGCCACCGTCGCGTTCCTGCACTCCGCGCTCGGCGACATCCGCTACGAGGTCCACGAAGTGCTGTCGGCCGGAAACCGGGCAGCCTACCGGGCCACCCTCACCGCCACCCAGCACGGTCCGTTGTTCGGGCATCCGCCCACCGGTGGGCGGTTCAGCATGCAGCAGATCCACATGGTCCGCTTCGACGGCGACCGGATCGCCGAGCACTGGGCCTGCCGAGACGACCTCGGCGCTCTACGCCAGCTCGGGCACCTGTCCTGACCCGTAGAGATCCGCGACGTGGACGACCAGATCAGCACGGTGAAACGCGAGATGGAAGCCGCCATCGACGCTACGTCTGCCACTTGCCGTTGACCATCAGATCCCGTCCTGCGATCTCGTTGACCTCGCGCCAGGCCTGGATCAGTTCCGGCAGGATGTGGAAGTACGGGTAGTCGCGCTGCTCGCGGGGGTCGAACCCGGTCTTGGCCGCGAACGCGTCGGCGACCTCGTCGGTGATCCCGTCGGCGACGACCGCGGATCCTTCGATCAGGACCACGTCGCGGGTCGGCCCGATCGTGAGCCGGACCCGGCTGCCGGCACGGAGATTGCGAGCCGTGGGATTGCCCGCCGCCGTCGAGATCAACAGCGTCTCGCCGTCCCAGAGGAACGACAGCGGCACCAGATACGGCGTACCCGCTCGGTCGGCGGTGGCCACCCAGGCGTCGACGTCTTCGTCGAGGCGGCGCCGGGTGTCCTGTATGCGCTGCGCGAGCGATCGAGGCGGGGCCTTCATGCGTCGGGTCTCCTGTTCCGGATACGGGTGAGGAAGGTCGGACGCCGTGGCCCGCGGTGACACCGTCGGACCACGGAACTCAGTTCGCTGCCTGCTTGACCAGCACGGGGATCCGCTCCTCGCCGGCAGGAGCCGCAGGAGGTCGCGCCCGTCGGCGGGCCAGTTGGCCGGCGCGAGGATGCCCATGATGACGAGGTGGGTCGGCGCAGCCCAGTACTTGGTCACGGCGCCCAACGCGAACTCAAAGGCAAGAAACAAGTACAGACCGGTCGGAAGGCGTTTCGACGTATCTGTTGTTTCGGAGAGAGTCGGGCAGGGTGATGCCTCCGCACGGTGATTGCATTGCCGCCGGAGTCTTACCTTCGGGGGTCAGCCCCGCAGGGTGGTGATGGCCTTCTCGATACGCCGCCGGCGCGTCTCAGGCTTCTTCGCGCTCTCGATGGCGCGTACATGCTCACGTTTGTGGCTGTACGCGAGAGCGTCGTACGCGGCGCGGGTGACGGGGTCGGCGTCCAGAGCCTGTGCGAAGTCCTCTGGCTCGACGACGACGCGCGGCTCGGTGTCGAGCTCCAATTCGACCTCGACCTCGTCGCCGATCGCAACACCTGCGGCCTGCCGGTTGGCATTGCTGAGACCGAGCAGGTGGCGGCCGCGCAGGAGGGCGACCCGGCTCTTCCAGGAGTGCCCGTTGACTGTGATCGTCACGGGCGGCCGCGGGCCCCCGCCGAGCGCTGCTATCACCTCGGACGGAACTTCTAGGCCCCGCATGGGCTCAGGTGGCTCAACGTGGGCCCGAAACTTCATGATCTTCTCCTGTTCGTCCTGCCGGTTCACCGGCACTCGGGGTCACAGCCGTCCGGGACGGCAGCGACAGCGCGCCCCACCATCCCGGACGGCTGTGTGACAAAGTTCGCGGCTACTCCGCGTAGGGCTGGTCGGTGCCCTTGGGGCTGTAGCCGAGGCTCCAGATGTAGCCGTCCGGGTCGGCGAAGGTGCCGCCGTACCCGCCCCACGGCAGAGCGCCGGCGGGCTTGAGGACCGTGGCGCCGGCCTTCTCGGCCTCCGCCATGACCTCGTCGACCCGCGTCTCGCTGCGGACGACGTAGGTGAGGACCAGTCCGCTGAAGCCGCTGCCTTCCTGGTCCGTACCCACCTGAGCGGCCAGGCCTTCACGGCTGTAGAAGCCGACGGGCGAGGCGCCGTCCGATGCGAAGAACACCGAGATCCCGAAGTCGCTCTGGATCTTCCAGCCGAGCCCCTCGGTGTAGAACTGCTTGGCCCGATCCATGTCCCGGACGCCAAGAAGGATAGAGCTAACGTGTGCCTTCATGCCTTACTCCCTTACAAGGATGGTTATGCGGTGCATGGGTGGTCATGTGCCCGGTTCTTCAAACCTGACCGATGCCGCCGGTGATGATCGTTCCTTCCGTTGATGCCAGCGGTCGAGGGCCGCATAGGCGGGTCGCCACTGGTGCTGGTAGGCCTGGCGCGCCGGTTCGGTGAGTTGCGCCAGCATTGCGGCGACGGTCTGGTCGCTCGCGCCGTCCAGGAGCCACGGCAGGATTCTGGGTACGACGGGACCGATCCGCTGGGCGTGGATCCGCCCGAAGCGATTCCACTGCTCCTGGGTGACGGCCGCCTGAATCAGCGGAAGCGCCTGGTCCTCCTCGTGCCTGAGGTGTCCGGTGAGGCCGGTGACCAGGGAATCGGTGAGATCCCCGAGCCGGTCCAACCCGTCCTCGGACGCGGCCAGTACCTCATCGATCGCCTCGATGACCTGGTCGATGGCGGCGTGTTCTGCCTCCATCGCCTCCAGCAGCGTCAGGTCGGCCGGCCGGTCGGCCAGGATCTGGCGCAGCATGGGCCACAGCACGTCGTCCTCGGCGGTGTGGTGGATGTGCAGGGCGGTCTTGAACAGCTCCCAGCCGGCGGCTGTGCGCAGGACGGCGCCCGGGTCGGCGCCGACCAGGGTGGTGACTCTGGCCAGGTGCTCGGCTTCCCGGCGCAGCGCGTCATGCATCGCATACATCGCCGTCGTGTCGAGCGCGTCGCTCACGGCCAACTCCTTCGACGAGGCCACCACTTGCGGTCTTGGACGTCTCCCACTGTGGAGTGGCGGCGTGCCAGCATCAACGTGAGATTCCGAGCGATCCGATAACTTGGCGCTTATAACGCAACTAGGAACAACATGGAACTTAGGGACATCGAGATCTTTCTGACCCTGGCCGAGGAGCTGCACTTCGGCCGAACGGCCGCCCGGCTCCACGTGTCCCAGGCGCGGGTCAGCCAGGCGATCAGCCAGCAGGAACGCCGCATCGGGATCCCGTTGTTCGACCGCTCCAACCGCCACCAGGTCCGCCTGACCCCGGTCGGCCGACAGTTGCGCGACGACCTGCTCCCGGTTTACGCGGGCCTACACGAAAGCCTCGAACGCGCCCGGATGGCATCCCGCGGCATCAACGCGCGGCTGCGGGTGGGCATGCTGCCCTTCAACGTCCACGACCTGCATCCCTACTGGCGGGCATTCCGCGACCGGCACCCGCAATGGGAACTGCAGTTGCGCCGCACCCCCTTCATCGACCCGTTCGCCGGGCTCCGCAACGGCGACATGGACGTACTGATCGCCTGGCTACCCGTGGAAGAACCCGATCTCACCGTGGGCCCGATCCTGTTCACCGACCCACGAGTCCTCGCCGTCTCCGCCGAGCACGAATTGGCCGGCCGGTCCTCCGTACCCCTGGAGGCGCTCGGCGACTTCCGACACGCCACCGCCCCCCACATGCCGGACTACTGGGAGAACAGCTACCTCCCCTTCCACACCCCGCGTGGCCAGACCATCGAACGGATCGAATCCATCACCAACCCCGACGAGCTGATCAACCTGGTCAGCACCGGCGAGATCGTCCACAACTTCCCCGCCCACGTCACCCGATATTGGGCGATGGCGCACCTGCAGTGGCTACCCATGCCGGACATGCCACGCCTGACCTACGCCCTGATATGGCAGACCGAGGCCGAAACCGACCTGATCCGAGCACTCGCCCAGACGATCCACGACCTCGGCCCCGCCCACGGCTGAGCAACGTCGCGATCATCGGGCCCGCCGGGGACCTTCACAGCCCGGACTCGACAGGGTGGGCGATCAACGATCACAGTTCTGGCAACGCCACCGTCCGGACCAGTCCTCGAAGGTACTTGGCGGCGGCTTCGGCCTCAGGGTCGTAGGTCTACGCGCCGGGATGCTCTTCCAAGGCCATCAGATCTCCTGTTAGCAAGGGTGTTAGCAAGATCCGCAGTTTGACCGGACAAACACAAGGCCCCTGACGGCATATCACCTGGTCAGGGGCCTTCTCATGTGGAGCCGCCTTGGGGAATCGAACCCCAGACCTTCTGTTTACAAGACAGATGCTCTGCCGATTGAGCTAAGGCGGCGTATCGGCACGAGTCTAGTGGCCGGTAGGCCTTACCGTCACCGCAGAATCACCGCCGACGGTGCTGCGCGACCTCGTAGAGTGCGATCCCCGCGGCCACTCCGGCGTTGAGGGACTCCGCTGCGGCGAACATGGGAATCCGCGCCACCTGATCACACGATTCGCGGACCAGACGCGACAGGCCCTTGCCCTCCGAGCCGACGACCACGACGAGCGGCTCGGTCACCAGGTCGACCTGCGCGATGTCCAGCGTGGCGGTGCCGTCCAGTCCGACGACGAACAGCCCCTCCTCCCGGTACGCCTGGAGGGTCTGGGTCAGGTTCGCCGCCCGCGCGACCCGCAGGTGGGCGAGGGTCCCCGCCGAGGTCTTCCACGCTCCGGCCGTGACTCCAGCTGAGCGGCGCGAGGGGATCAGGAGGCCGTGGGCGCCGAACGCCGTCGCCGACCGCGCGATCGCACCCAGGTTGCGCGGGTCCGTCACACCGTCCAGAGCGATGATCAGCGGCACCTCGGCCGCGTCGCGCGCCCTCTCGACGAGCTCCTCCGGATGGGCGTAGTCGTACGCGGGGATCTGCAGGCCCACCCCCTGGTGGACCCCACCCTCGGTCAGGCGGTCGAGCTTGTCGCGAGAGACCTCAAGCAGCGCGATTCCATGATCCGCCGCGATCCTGATCGACTCACGTACCCGGTCGTCGCTTTCGATCCGCTGCGCCACGTAGAGCGCGTTCGCGGGCACTCCGGCACGCAGCGCCTCCAGCACGGGGTTGCGCCCGCCGATGACCTCCGGCGCGTCGTCCCTGCGCGGCCTGGTCGCGGCACGTGCGGGACGGCCAGGACGCCCGGCGGCCTCACGATCGATCCGCTCGGCCCGCGCCTTGTCCTTGTACCAGTGCCGCATGTGCGCAGGAGGCGTCGCCCCCTTGCCCTCCAGGGAGCCCCGGACCTTGCCACCCGTGCCCCTGGTGGGACCCTGCCTCTTCGAGGACTTCCCTGAAGCCTTACCAGCCATGGTCCCTAGGGTACCGGCCCCGCTCAGCGTGCCAGTTCCCAACGCGGACCCTGGGGGGTGTCCTCCACGATGATCCCCGCGGCGGCGAGTTGGTCGCGGATCGCGTCGGCGGCGGCGTAGTCCTTGCGGGCCCGCGCGGCCTGGCGCTGCTCGAGCGCGACGGCCACCAGAGCGTCGACGACCTCCCGGAGTCCGTCGTCGCCGGTCGTACGCCACTGCTCCGACCTCGGGTCGAGCCCCAGCACGTCGAGCATGTTCTGCGTCTCGGCCAGGAGCCGGGCGACCTGCTCCTTGTTGCCATGGGCCAGGGCGACGTTGCCCTCGCGCACCACCTCGTGGATCACGGCGAGCGCCTGGGACACGTTGAGGTCGTCGTCCATGGCGTCCACGAAGGCCTGCGGCAGCGGCGCGGCGGCGTCCACGTCGTGGATCACCTCGGCCGCCCGCGTCACGAACCCCTCGATACGCCGGTAGCCGGCCGCGGCCTCCTGGAGGGCCTCCTCCGAGTAGTCGATCGGCGAGCGGTAGTGCGCCGCGACCAGGTAGTAGCGCAACTCGACCGGGCGGACCTTGCGCAACATCTCGGGGATCAACAGCGAGTTGCCCAGCGACTTGCTCATCTTCTCGCCGCCGAGCAGCAGCATGCCGTTGTGCAACCAGTAGCGGGCGAATCCGTCGCCCGCCGCCTGCGACTGCGCGATCTCGTTCTCGTGGTGCGGGAAGATCAGGTCGACGCCGCCGCCGTGGATGTCGAAGGTCTCGCCGAGGTATCTGGTGGCCATCGCCGAGCACTCCAGGTGCCAGCCCGGCCGGCCGCGGCCCCACGGAGTGGGCCAGGTCGGCTCACCCGGCTTGGCGCCCTTCCACAGGGCGAAGTCGCGGGGGTCACGCTTGAGCGAGTCGGTGTCGGTGTCCCCGGCCGCCCGCATGTTCTCCAGCTTCTGGTTGGAGAGCTTGCCGTACCGGTCGGCGTAGGACATGACGTCGAAGTAGACGTCGCCGCCCGCGGCGTAGGCGTGACCCTTGTCGATCAGCCGCCGCATCAGCTCGACCATCTCCGGGACATGACCCATCGCCCGCGGCTCGACGGTGGGCGGCAGGCAGCCGAGCTGGTCGTAGGCCCAGGTGAACGCCCGCTGGTTGCGCTCGGAGACGACGAACCACGGCACGTCCTCTGCGGCGGCGACCCGGATGATCTTGTCGTCGAGATCCGTCACGTTGCGGCAGAAGGTCACGTCGTACCCCTGCCGCGTCAGCCACCGGTTGAGGACGTCGAAGTTGACCCCGGACCTGATGTGCCCGATGTGCGGCGGAGCCTGAACGGTCGCACCACACAGGTACATCGAGGCCCGGCCGGGCTCGACCGGTACGAATTCACGGACCGTACGCGTGCTGGTGTCGTAGAGGTTCAGGCTCACGAAGGCAAGGCTAACGCCTAATGCCACAGCACAGAGCTACTTGCGTGCCCGTGAGCGGTCCACGAGTCGCCTTTCCACCATGTACGGCCACCACTTCAGACTCATAAGTCACGTTATAAGCGGAGATAACTCCGTTAGAACAGATTTACCTTCTCCCAAAGTCGCCCGAACGATCACACACTCGGTGTCCGGCTGCGGCTTCTCGCGGCGCCGGCGCCCCGGAATCCCACCGGGGACGGACCCTCCCGGCCGGGCGAGAAGACCGCGGATCGAGGGCGCTCCACCCGATATGACCCACCATTTCAGGAGACATCAGCCCTCACAGAGCTGGTCAAACGGTCGGCATGATTCTGTAGGCTCAGAACGCCATGGACGCGAACCCCCCCGGAGCGGCAGGCACCACCTCCCGCCCGTCCACATCGACATCCGCCGGAATCCCGCCGGTGCTGCGCCGCCTCGTGATCGGCCTCGCCGGCCTCATCGTGGCGGTGCTCGCGGGCGCGGCCTGCGCGCTCTCCTTCGACGATCTCCGAGCCCTCGCCATCATCGGTCGGGCGGAGCCCCGGCTCGCCTACCTGTACCCGACGGCTTTCGACGCCCTCCTGGTGCTCTCCCTGGTCAGCGTCCCGTTGCTGCGCGGCGGCCGCTTCCTTGTCAGGGCACAGGCCGCCCTCGTCCTGCTCGCCCTGTTCGCGGCGGCCGCGGCGGCGACCGTGGCGACGGCCATGGAGATGACCTTCGACCCCGAGAGCGCCGCGATCGTGGTCGCGCTGCTGCCCTGGGTGTTGCTCGCGATCGGGCTCTGGTTGCTGCTCCTCCTTCTGAAGCACGCGCGGGCGTCCCGGACCGCTCTGGACGGCCTCGTCGAAGAAAGTGACATCGTGCCCTTCGCCGAGGAGCGCGGTTCACGCGGCCATGGTGAGGCCGAGATGCCGACCGCGCCCTATGCCGTCGTCCCCGCGATCGCGACATCGCCCGAACAGGCTCCGCCGCTTCCGGCGTCACCGCTTCCCGAGAATGCGGACGCCATCCCTGACGCCTTCTCCTCCTCCGACGCGGCGGAGGAGCCCGAGGCCCTGCCGGTGGTCCAGCCCACGGCCGCACCCCAGACGCCGGAGGTCACCGAGCTTCCCGCTCCACCGGAGCCCGTCTCGCCCCGGCGCAACCGGCCCAACCGGCCCATCAAGTGGGGCGACTTCGTCCGTCCCTCCACAGGCGACGTGCTCGTTCACCCCCGCCTTCCGCAGCCGGGTGCCGCCCAGGCGGCCGACGAGCCCCTTGCCGAGAGAGTCCGGGCCGCGGAGGCACCCGCGCCGAAACACGCGGCGCCGGCGTTCCCCGAAGACGCTCGCGAAACGTCCTCCCCGGTCATCTGGGAGGCGGCGGCGCTCCCGAGTGAGCAGAGCGCACCCGTGACCGGGCAGGAGGCGCCTGCGCCGACGCCGGCCGATCAGGTCACGCAGGACATCGCCCCGGCCGACCTCACCGAGGCCGACGCTGCTGAGGTCGAAGACGCCGATGTGGACACGCAACCGTTGCACCACATCAAGGACGATCCCGACCCCGCCCACACGGCCGAGCTCGCCGACCCGGAAGAACACTCCGCGACGCGGCGACAGCCGTACAGCGCGGAGACCGGAACCGGGGAGGGCACCGTCCCGCTCGCGCCTCCCTCCGGGCGGATGCGGAGCACCCCCATTCCGCCCGATGAGGAAACAGACTGAGAAACGACACGTGAAAGGCCCCACTCGGAGTCCCGGGACTCCGAGTGGGGCCTTTCACGTTTGTCATGCCACGAGCGGCTGGGCAAACCCGCCTGCGGCGGTCCTACACGCGTGTCCTGCCACGGATGCCGGCGACGAGGCCGACACCGACGACCGCCAGCACCACCTGCATGATCAGTTCGATCCAGTCGATGCCCTTGGTGGTCGCCACGCCCAGGTGCTGGGCGATGAATGTGCCGATCAGCGCCGCCACGATGCCGACGACGATGGTCAGGATCCAGCCGATCGGCTGCCTGCCCGGCAGGAACAGACGGCCCAGGGCCCCGATGACCGCTCCGATGACGATGGCGCCGAGGATGGACTCGATTGTCATATCGACCTCCCGTTGGGGGGTTGCCCCCTTCACTCTCAGAAGGTGGGCTACCCTGCCCCGGCGAAATATGCGCTCACAGAGGAGAAAAAGAGGACGGCGACTCTTACCGCGCCTGGTTTGAGTCGCCGCCCACGTGCTAATGAGACGCTGCTAGCCCAATTCCGGTTGACATGTCCGATTAGGCAAGCCGTTCAACGAAAAACGATGGCGTTGGCGATCGCGGCGATGCCCTCTCCACGCCCGGTGAGGCCGAGTCCGTCCGTGGTGGTCGCGCTCACGCTCACAGGAGCGCCTACAGCGGCCTCAAGGACTTTCTCCGCCTCCGTACGGCGGGGCGCCAGCTTGGGCCGGTTTCCGATGATCTGAACCGCCACGTTGCCGATCTCGAAGCCTGCGGCCCGGACCTGACGCGCCGTCTCCTCAAGGAGGACGACACCCGAGGCGCCGGCCCATCGGGGATCCGACGTACCGAAGAGCCCGCCGATGTCACCCAGACCTGCCGCCGAAAGGAGGGCGTCACAACATGCGTGCGCGGCGGCGTCCCCATCCGAATGTCCAGCGAGACCGGTTTCATCTGGCCAGTGGAGCCCCGCCAGATGAAGTTCCCTGCCAAACGCAAAAGGGTGGACATCGATACCGACGCCCACCCTTGGCGATGTCGTATTCAGGAGTTCAGCACCTCGTCGAGCAAAGCCTCAGCCTTGTCCTCGTTGGTCTTCTCCGCCAGCGCAAGCTCACTGACCAGTATCTGCCGCGCCTTGGCGAGCATTCGCTTCTCACCCGCGGAAAGGCCGCGTTCCTTGTCGCGTCGCCACAGGTCGCGGACGACCTCGGCCACCTTGTTGACGTCGCCGGACGCCAGCTTCTCGAGGTTGGCCTTGTAGCGGCGGGACCAGTTGGTGGGCTCCTCTGTGTGCGGCATGCGCAGCACGTCGAAAACTCGCTCGAGCCCTTCTTGACCGACGACGTCGCGTACACCGACGAGTTCGGCATTTTCAGCTGGCACTTGGACGGTGAGGTCGCCCTTGTCAACCTTCA
>Ga0310811_10008977_pt1 | contig 12878 bp, 13 predicted proteins | sample YCmetagenome_FD_207642 | JGI IMG/M metagenome (GOLD analysis project Ga0310811, IMG submission 207642) | Soil microbial communities from experimental microcosm in Duke University, North Carolina, United States - YC | ecosystem: Engineered > Artificial ecosystem > Soil microcosm > Unclassified ...
GCCGAAACACTCGCGTGCAACCGCCGCTACAACGTTATTCACCTGATCTACAAATTGAAGGAATACGAAGGGTATTACAAGGACTATCAATTCGGCTTGTCGACGATGAGCGAGCACTGGGACACCGGCCTGACGGACATGCGCAATACGCTCCAGCACCCCAGCTGGCTCGACTTTCCGGACAACGATGCCGGCTTCGTCACACACGACGTGCATCGCGAACACGGCATCGGGGCACGCCCGATCGACGAAAAAAAATCCTCGCTGGCGTAGGCCTGGCGAGGATCTTTGTGAGGCATGCCGAGGCGGCGCGCATCGCGCCGCGAACCGGTTGCCGCGCGTGGAAACGGCTCTATTTCAGCACTTGCGCGACCGCGTGGGCGACCGCGTCGATGTTTTTGGTGTTCAGCGCGGCGACACAAATGCGGCCGGTCGAAATCGCGTAGATGCCGAACTCTTCACGCAAACGGTCGACCTGCGGTGCGGTGAGCCCCGAGTACGAGAACATCCCGCGCTGTTTGTTGACGAATTCGAAGTCGCGCGCGAGACCGGCGTTCGTCAGCCTCTGCACCAAACCATTGCGCATCGCGCGGATGCGCTCGCGCATCTCGCCCAATTCGTCCTCCCAGAGCGCGCGCAGCCGTGCGTCGCCGAGCACCGCGGCGACCATCGAGCCGCCGTGAACCGGCGGGTTCGAGTAGTTGGTGCGAATCACGCGTTTGAGTTGTGACAGCACGCGCGCGCTTTCTTCCTTGCTGGATGTGACGATCGTCAGCGCACCGACGCGCTCGCCGTACAGCGAGAACGACTTCGAGAACGAGGATGAAATGAACACATTGATGTTCGCCTCGGCGAACAGCCGCACCGCCGCGCCGTCCGCTTCAATGCTCTCGGCAAAGCCTTGGTATGCCATGTCGAGGAACGGTACCAGTTCGCGCGCCTTGACCACCTCGACGATTTTTTTCCACTGCGCGTCGCTCAGGTCGACGCCCGTCGGATTGTGGCAGCACGCGTGCAGCACCACGATGGTGCCCGCCGCATAGCTGTTCAACGCCGCCAACATCCCTTCGAAGTTCACGCCGTGCGTGGCGGCGTCGTAGTAGGGGTAGGCGACGACTTCGAAGCCGGCGCTTTCGAACAACGCGCGGTGGTTTTCCCAACTCGGGTCGCTGATCGCGGCTTTTACGTTGGGATTCACGCGCTTCAGGAAGTCGGCGCCGATCTTCAGCGCGCCTGTGCCGCCGAGCGCCTGCGCGGTGATCGCGCGGCCTTCGGCGACCAGCGGCGAATTTTCGCCGAGCAGGAGCTTCTGCACGGCCAGGTCATACGCGGCGATGCCTTCGATGGGCAGGTATCCGCGCGGCAGCGCTTGCTCGACACGCGCCTTTTCGGCTTCGCGTACAGCGCGCAGCAACGGAATCTTGCCGTCGTCGTTCGTGTAGACGCCTATGCCGAGATTGACCTTGGTAGGGCGCGAATCGGCGTTGAAAGCTTCATTCAGACCCAGGATCGGGTCGCGGGGGGCGAGTTCGACGGCAGAGAAAAGGGACATGATCGGATCAGCGTTTGAGAAGACGGTCGAGTTGAGAAGACGGTCGGCACGCAGGCGAGTTCCGGGCGGCCCCGGCCGGGACCGGGCGCGGTCGGGGCTCGCGACGCGCAACGCACCATTGTAGCGAATTATCCGACGCTGACCTGCGCCCGAGTGCCGGCACGCGAAGCGGCAAGCCCAACGGTGTCTCCTTCTCGCCACGACTGTGCCGGCCACCGGCTGCCGCACGAGACGCTAAGATAGTGGTTTGCCCCGCGGCGAAGGATCCCATTTCATGTCCGTTCATCACCTCAACGAGGCTGACGAGGCGCTCGACGAGAGCAAATTCGTCACGTTCGACGGCTCGCCGTTCAACCTGTATCAGCCGTACCCGCCGGCGGGCGACCAGCCGAGCGCGATCGATACATTGGTCGAAGGCGTCGGCGACGGGCTCGCGTTCCAGACGCTGCTTGGGGTGACCGGCTCCGGCAAGACCTTCACGATGGCCAACGTGATCGCGCGGCTGGGGCGGCCTGCGATCGTGTTCGCGCCGAACAAGACCTTGGCCGCGCAGCTGTACGCGGAGTTCCGCGAATTTTTCCCGCGCAATGCGGTGGAATACTTCGTGTCGTACTACGACTACTACCAGCCGGAAGCGTACGTGCCGCAACGCGACCTGTTCATCGAGAAAGACTCGTCGATCAACGAGCACATCGAGCAAATGCGCCTCTCGGCGACCAAAAGCCTGCTCGAGCGACGCGACGTCGTGATCGTCGCCACGGTGTCCGCCATCTACGGCATCGGCAATCCGTCCGAATATCATCAAATGATTCTGACGCTGCGCGTCGGCGACAAGCTCGGCCAACGCGACGCCATCGCCCGGCTTATCGCCATGCAGTACACGCGCAACGACGCCGATTTCCAGCGCGGTTCGTTTCGCGTGCGCGGCGACACGATCGATATTTTCCCGGCCGAACATGCCGAAATGGCGGTGCGGCTGGAGTTGTTCGACGACGAAGTCGATTCGCTGCAATTGTTCGACCCGTTGACCGGCCGCGTGCGCCAGAAAATCCTGCGTTTCACTGTCTATCCGTCGTCGCATTATGTGACGCCGCGCGACACCGTGATGCGCGCGATCGAGACGATCAAGGCCGAATTGCGCGAGCGGCTCGATTTTTTCAACCGCGAGGGCAAGCTGGTGGAGGCGCAGCGGCTCGAGCAGCGCACCCGCTTCGATCTGGAGATGTTGCAGGAACTCGGCTTTTGCAAGGGCATCGAGAATTACTCCCGGCATTTCTCCGGCGCGGCGCCCGGGGAGCCGCCGCCCACGCTGGTCGACTACTTGCCGCCGGACGCGCTGATGCTGCTGGACGAATCGCACGTCCTGATCGGCCAGCTCAACGGCATGTACAACGGCGACCGCGCGCGCAAGGAAAACCTGGTCGACTATGGCTTCAGGCTGCCTTCGGCGCTCGACAACCGGCCGCTGAAGTTCCACGAATACGAGCGCAAGATGCGCCAGGCGATCTTCGTCTCCGCGACGCCGGCCGACTACGAGAAGAAGACGGCGGGGCAGGTTGCGGAACAACTGGTGCGGCCGACTGGGCTCGTCGATCCGGTAATCGAGGTGCGCCCGGCGCGCACCCAGGTCGATGACGTGCTGTCGGAGATCAATGTCCGGGCGGCGGCCGGCGACCGCGTCCTGGTTACCGTCTTGACCAAGCGCATGGCCGAGCAACTGACCGAATTCCTGGCCGATCACGGCGTCAAAGTGCGCTATCTGCACAGCGACATCGACACGGTCGAGCGTGTGGAAATCATCCGCGACTTGCGACTCGGCGCATTCGACGTGCTGGTCGGCATCAACCTGCTGCGCGAAGGGCTGGATATTCCGGAAGTGTCGCTGGTGGCGATTCTGGACGCGGACAAGGAGGGCTTTCTGCGCGCCGAGCGTTCGCTGATTCAGACCATCGGCCGCGCTGCGCGCAACGTGAACGGCAGGGCCATTCTGTACGCGGACTCGATGACCGAATCGATGCGCAAAGCGATCAGCGAGACCGAGCGTCGCCGCACCAAACAGATCGCGCACAACGAGAAGCTCGGCATCACGCCGCAGGGCGTGAAGAAGCGCATCAAGGACATCATCGATGGCGTGTACAAGATCGACGACGCGCGCAGCGCCCTGAAGGCCGAACAGGAGCGGGCGAAGATCGAGGACATGTCGGAGAAGCAACTGGCCAAGGAAATCAAGAAGCTCGAAAAGCAAATGATGGATCACGCGAAGAATCTGGAGTTCGAGAAGGCGGCACAGGCGCGCGATCAACTGGCGCGCCTGAAGGAACGGGCGTTCGGGGCGAATGTCGGCGACCATCTCGGTGACGTTGCCTGATGTTGCCTGATGTCGTTGCCTGAGTTTTGCGATCGAGGTCCCTGAGCGGTTCGTCGGGTTCGCTCGGCGCTTACAGACCGGACCAAACGCCGTGTGCGTGCCTCGCCGACCTGCCGCCGTCCAATAGGGTGGCGCTTAACCTTACTGAGTGTGGGTTTGTCCAGTGGGGTGGATTGGCGAAACGACGGATCGATGCTAGACTCAGTCTTGTATTGAGAATTGTTCGCATTTCGTATCGCGAGATCGGCCGGCGCGCCTGAAAGCATGTTGTCGTCCGGACACGCGTGATCCCGTAGACCAATAAGAAGGGAGCTTTATGTTCGTGTCGCGTTTGAAGGGCGTCATTGCCATCGCAGCCGCCGGTGCTGCTTTGCTGGGCGGCGCCAGGGGCGCATCGGCGGGCGAGTATCCGATCGGTAAGCCGCAGATCAAGGGCGGGATGGAAGTCGGGGCGGTCTATCTACAGCCGATCACAATGGAACCCGAAGGCATGATGCGCAAGGCTTCCGATTCGGACATCCACCTCGAAGCGGACATTCACGCGGTCAAAAACAATCCGACCGGTTTCGCCGAGGGCGACTGGATGCCGGACCTGCAGATCAAGTACGAGCTCAACAAGATAGGCTCCAAGGATGTGCAAAAGGGCGATTTGATGCCGATGGTCGCCAGTGACGGGCCGCACTATGGTGACAATGTGAAGTTGCAGGGGTTAGGCAAGTATCACCTCAAGTTGATCATCACCCCCCCGCTTCAGAGCGGACATATGGCCTTCGGCCGCCACGTCGACAAGGAAACCGGCGTGGGCCCGTGGTTCAAGCCTTACACGGCCGAGTGGGATTTCACTTATGCCGGCACCGCCAAGAAAGGCGGCTACTGAGCCATGGCGACCCCGACAATCCGCAGCATGAAGGCGAACAGCAAGCTGTTGCTGCTCGCGTTGACCGCGTCGATGGTCGGCATTGCGCATGCCGAGGATCTGCCGACCTTCAAGCTCGAAATGGCCGATGGCAAGTTGAATCCGCCGCGCATCGAAGTGCCGGCCAACAAGCGAATCAAGATCGAAGTGCACAACACCGGCACGGGTGCGGTCGAGTTCGAAAGCCTGCAATTGCGCAAGGAGAAGGTTTTGGCGCCGGGCGCGGATTCATTCGTCGTGATCGCACCGCTATCGCCGGGTGAATACAAGTTTTTCGACGATTTTCATCCGAGCGCGCAGGGTGTGATCGTCGCGAAATAACGCAACGGCGAATGACGGCCGGTGCTTCCCGAGCGAGGCGCCTGAGGAGAAATGATGGGACAGATAGTGTTCATCGTGTGGCGGGAGTCGGTCGAGGCTTTGCTGGTCGTCGGCATCCTGCATGCCTGGCTGAGCAAAGGCGATGCCGCTGCCCGTAAAGGGGTGCCATACCTGTGGGCGGGCGTCGGGGTGGGCGTGGCGGCGGCGTTCGCCCTCGGCGCGACGCTGGTTGGCCTGACCGACGTGCTGTCGGGGAACGCACAGGATTATTTTCAGACCGGCATGATGCTGGTCGCCTGTGTGCTGATCGTGCAGATGGTTCTGTGGATGAAATCGCACGCCCGTACGTTGAAGCGCGACATGGAAGCATCGCTCCAGGCGAGCAAGAACGCCGCGAAATGGTGGGGCGTCGCCCTGCTGGCTGCCCTGGCGATCGCGCGCGAAGGCAGCGAGACGGTGATCTTCCTTTACGGCCTGGGTTTCGGGCAAAGCGGGCACGTCGGCATGCCGCAGTGGCTCGCGGTAATCGTGGGCTTCGGGCTGGCGCTGCTGACGTTCTGGCTTCTACAGCTTGGCGGCAAAGTGTTCTCGTGGCGTGCCTTCTTCCGCGTCACCGAAATCATGCTGTTGTTTCTCGCCGCAGGCCTATTCGAAAGCGGTATCGACAAACTGATCTCGATGGAAGTATTGCCAACCGGCATCGACCCGTTGTGGGATACCTCGATGATCCTCGACGATTCCAGCACGTTCGGTTCGCTCATTGCGACGCTGACCGGCTACCGCGCGCATGTTTCGCTGACCAACCTGGTTGGCTACGCGCTGTTTTGGATGGTGGTCTGGACGTTGCTGCGCCATACCACACGTGGACAACAATCGGCACCGAAGAGAAGCGCGGCATGAACGCAGTGGTTGGCACGACCCCGAAGTCCAGCCGGCTTGCTGCGGCAGGTCGCTGGATGCAGCAACATGGCACGGCGATCCGCACTATACAGTGGGTGGTGGTGCTCGTGTACGCGGCCTTGATCCTGATTCCGGCTTTCACGCCGCTGCCCGACGACACCGCGCATATTTGGTCGAACTTGACCGTGTTCGCGCAGTTCGTGTTCTGGGGCATCTGGTGGCCGTTCGTGCTGCTGTCGATGGTGATGCTGGGACGGGTTTGGTGCGGCGTGCTGTGCCCTGAAGGCGCGTTGTCCGAATGGTCAAGCAAGTATGGAAGGGGGCGCGCCATTCCACGCTGGATGCGCTGGGGCGGTTGGCCGTTCGTTGCCTTCGGGCTGACGACGATCTACGGCCAGATGGTCAGCGTCTACCAGTATCCGAAAGCCGTGCTGCTGGTGCTGGGCGGTTCGACGCTCGCGGCGATGGGGATCGGGCTCTTGTACGGCCGCGAGAAACGCGTCTGGTGCAAGTACCTGTGTCCGGTGAATGGCGTGTTTTCGCTGCTCGCGCGCCTTGCGCCGCTGCACTATCGAATCGACGAAAACGCGTGGCGCCGCTCTTACAAGCAAGGTGAGCACGGCCATCGCGTGATTCCGATCAACTGCGCGCCGCTCGTGGCGCTACGCAGCATGAAGGGCGCCGCGGACTGCCATATGTGCGCACGCTGCAGCGGACACCGCGACGCGATCGCATTGACCCTGCGTTCGCCCGCGGAAGAGGTTGTCAAGCTCGGCGAGAAGGCGGCGAACGGCTGGGACACCGCGCTGCTCCTGTACGGCCTGCTCGGTATCGCGATCGGCGCGTTCCACTGGACCGTCAGTCCGTGGTTCGTCGAAGTGAAGCTATTCCTCGCCACCTGGCTGATCGATCGCGACATGATGTGGCCGCTCCAATCCAATGCGCCGTGGTTCCTGTTCACGCACTATCCGGAACACAACGATGTCTTCACCTGGCTCGACGGCTCACTGGTGATCGCGTACATCTGCGGCACCGGCGTGCTGTACGGGTCCGCGCTGCTCGCATTGCTGGCGGGTGGCACGCGTGTGTTGGGCGCATGGAAGACCACGCGCCTGCATCACCTGACGCAGTCGCTGATCCCCGTCGCGGGTATGGGCGTGTTCCTCGGATTGTCCGCGACCACCGTGTCGCTGTTGCGCGCCGAGCATTTGCCGCTCGGCTGGGTGCCGGATCTGCGCATCGCCTTGCTGGCTGTCGCGAATCTCGCGAGTATGTATCTCGGGGTGAGGGTGATCGCCGGTCATGCGCGGCAGGCGAGTGCACCGCTGCTGCGCGGCGTACTCGCTGTCGGATGCCTGGCCGCTGCGCTCGCGGTCGTCGATAGCGCGTGGTGGCTGATGTTCTGGGGTTGGGCGTCGAAATAAATCGTCAATCGATCTACGCCGAAAAAAACGCCGAAAAAAACGCCGAAAAAAAGGCCTGGCTGGCTGCGATGGCGGGTCCGGTCATGCGAAGGGTCTAGGTCTCGCGTGGATTGCCGTCGCTGCTGGCTACTGCCGAACGCCTCGCGTAGAGGCGGTCCCCACAATACTCGGTTACTTCGTCAGGATCAGCTTGCCCAGCCTCGTGGCGCGCAACTGGTAAGTCTCGCCGTTATGCATGATGCTGACGTGTGTCTTGCCTTGCAATAGTGTTTCGCTTGCCACCGCCCCAGCAGGGACCGGTGCGGCGTCCAAACGAGGCGTCGCGCTGATGGTGGCCTGCGAGCGCCGCGATTGCACGATAGTCCGCGCCTTCGGCGTAGACATGCCGCGCGAGGGCGATGCGGTGGCATCAGTGTCCGGATGCAATGTTCGGGAGAGGCGGGTCATTGGAGTCATGTTTCCTCGAAGTATCGCTGCGTTAGCCACCAATGAAACTGATTTTAAATGATAATCATTCCTGTTTGTGATTATTCCTTTCAATGGGCTGACGCCAACGATAGGCGGCGCGCGGGATGATCCGCGCACCGCATGGGTCAGTGCTGACCCTTCGACAGCTTGCCGGCCTGTGCGTATTGGCGGATCAGGCGCACCGTATCGATATCGGACTCGCGATAGGCGCTCTTCACGATCTCGCTAGTGCGTTCGTCGTCGGTGCCTTGCCCGGTGCTCGGCAGTGTGGTGGCGTAGGCGAAACGCACAAAGAGCTGCAGTTCGTCCGGCTGCTCGATCGTCATCGTCAGCGAGCCGCCGACGTGCGCATCGGTCGGCGCGATGTCATAGCGCACCGACCGATGCGGTGTAAGCGTCACCCGATCGCGCACGGTCGCCGGACCGAACGTCAGTTCGCGCTCCAGCATCAGCTCGGAACGCGACAGGATAGTGCAGTCGTCCAGGCCGAGCAGGAACAGTTGCGGCTGCTCGGCGCGCAGTACTAAGCCTTCCCACAGCTCGTCGCGCGTCAGCGTCTCCATCAGCGGGTTCAGCGGGTCGTTGATCTGGACCAGGTGTTCGAAGTTCAATGCAGGAGTGTCCTAAAGTCAGGTCTGAACAGCGGCGAGTCCGGTTTCGATTGCGATGGGGCGCGTCAGCACCTTATGCAACGGACATGCGTTGGCGATTTGCAACAAGCGTTCCCGCTGTTCGCCGGACAATTCGCCGTGCAGCGCGATGGTGCGATGGATTGTCGTGCCGGCGTCATCGGTAACGATGTCGAGGGTGACCTCGACATCGTCGAGCGCCCATTTCTTGTGCGCGGCGTACATCTTCAATGTGATCGATGTACAGGCGCCAAGGCTGGAGAGCAACAGGCTGTGCGGGGACGGGCCGGTATCGCCGCCGCCCAGGCTCGCCGGTTCGTCCGCAAGCCAGCGATGGACTTCGTCGTCCAGCGTGACTTGAAATGCGCTCGCGCCTATCGTCGCCTTTACCGTACTCTCTTCCATGCGAATCTCCGCGTAACTGGGAACGCGGACCAGCCGGTGTCACGGATGGTCCGTCCGCTATTTTGAACGAATTGTCGTCGCGCCACACGACAGCGCAACCGCGGCTCCCGGCGCGTGTTACATCGCGGCGGGGCCCGCCTGCCTCTTAGTGCGCGATGCGACCGAACTGGCCGGATTGATAGTCGACCACGGCCTGACGGATTTCTTCTTCGCTATTCATCACGAATGGGCCGTAACGCACCACCGGTTCGTTCAGTGGCATGCCGCCGAGTAGCAGGAATTCGAGTGGCGCATCGCCGGCGGTGACCGTGATAGCGTCACCGTCGTTTGCAAAAATCACCATATTACGTGCTTCCACCGTTTGACCCTCTTCACCGTAGCGGCCGGTTCCGGCAATCGGATAGGTGAACAGGTTGAATCCGCGCGGCACCGCATGGACCAACGTCGCACCGGGCTGCAGCCGGAAATGCTGGAACAGTATGGGCGTGCGCGTGTCGATCACTGCGCGCCTGCCGAGCGCCTCGCCGGCGATTATTTTGACATCGATGGCGCCGTCGTCCGACCGTGCGCTCGGGATTTGCGCACTGGGGATCTCCTGATAGCGCGGGGCAATCATTTTGTCGCGCCTCGGCAGGTTGACCCAGATCTGGAATCCGTGCGAGCGACCGCCGTCGCGCAGCAAAGCGTCGCCCGGCATCTCGCTGTGGACCACCCCGGCGCCGGCCGTCATCCACTGCACGTCGCCCGGATTCAGCGTGCCCGACGACCCGGAGGAATCTTTGTGCCCGAACTGGCCTTCCAGCATGTACGTGACCGTCTCAAAGCCACGATGCGGATGATCGGGCGCACCCTTCGCTTCGCCCGGACCGTAGTCGATCGGCCCCATCTCGTCAAGCAGCAGAAACGGGTCGAAGTCCGCGAGCAGCCGCGTTGGGAACGGTCGGTGCACGACAAAGCCGCCGCCTTCGACGGTCCGCAAGGCCGGGATGACGCGACTGACGGTCCGTGTTTGAGTCGTGGCCTGGCTCATTGATACCTCCATAGCAAAAACAGGTCATTAACAACGCTCATCTATTATATGAACGGTCCTGTCTGCCGATGGCCGGCTTTCCTACAACGGATTGTCCTACCAGCGGAACGATCAGGTCTGAACGACCTTGGACGTTTTTCGCAGAGGGTCGAATACTACGGACGCGCCACGGCGCCGTGCATGCTGGATGTGGTGAAGTCGAGCTTGCATCGGCGTCCTGCGCTGCTAAACTGAATTTGCACATTCGCGGCGGATGTATCCAAAGCGAATTTCGCCTGGCCACTCTGATAGTGGGCCAGTTAGGGCAATCGCGAGGGTGGTCGACACCCTAGTCGACACCGCATCGCATGCGACGGCCCGACCGCTCTCAACGGCAACGAGCGTGTCGAGTCCCGCGGCCCGAAGGCGCCGAGCGCGCATACAAAGGCCCTCGCTTTTTAACGAGGGCCTTCTTCTTTGGCGGCCGGCGTCCCGTCGGCAGTGCTACTTTGCCTTCGGATCGGTGACGAAGCCGATCTTGGTGAGGCCGCCTGATTGCGCGTACGACATCACATCGGCGACGCGCTCATAGGCCACCTTGCGATCGGCGCGCAAGTGCAGTTCCGGTTGCGGCGTCTGCCGCGCGGCTGCCGCGATCTGTGCTTGCAGCGCGTCGTCGCTGACGCGCCGGTCATCCCAGTAAATGCTGCCGTCCGCATTGATCGACACGGTTATGTGGGATGGCTTTACGTCTTCGCGTTGGCTGCTTGCATGCGGCAGATCCACCTTCACCGCGTGCTGGATCGCCGGAATCGTGACCAGGAAGATGATGAGCAGAACTAGCATGACGTCGACCAATGGCGTCATGTTGATTTCGTTCATCAGGCCGTCGTCGTCGTCGCTTGCAAAAGGACTCGTTGCCATGGCGGGACTCCGTTACCGGGCGCGCGCTGCGAGTTGCAGGCCGTTATGGCCGCGCACGCCGTCCGCGCGGTGACTCGACAGCTTGGCGCCGGTCACGAAGTACGCGTGCAGTCCATGGGCGAAACGGTTCATCTTATTGACGATCGCCTTGTTCGAGCGCGTCAGTGCGTTATAGCCGAGCACGGCCGGAATGGCGACGAACAGCCCGAATGCCGTCATGATGAGCGATTCGCCGACGGGGCCCGCGACCTGGTCGATCGAGCTCTGGCCGCTAGCACCGATCGCCAGCAATGCATGATAGATGCCCCACACCGTGCCGAACAGCCCGACGAACGGCGCGGTACTGCCGATCGATGCAAGTATGGCGAGTCCATTCTGCATTCGGGCGACGCTGTCATCCATCGTGTCTTTCAGGCAGCGCGAGATCCAGTCGGAGATATCCATCCGGTCGTGCAAGTGCGGCTGGCTTTGGTGATGATGATCAGCCGCCTCCTGGCCCGACAGCGCCAGCGCAACGAATGGGTTGACGGCGGCAGCGCCGGCCGCGTTGGCGTCGCCGCCCCCGAGCTTCGCGATGCCGGCCGCGAAGTCGTCGGAGTGCCAGAATTGCGTCTCCGCGTTGCGCGTCAGCGGCCGCAGGCGCAGCACGTGCCAGCCCTTGACGACGATCACGGTCCAGGACAGCACCGACATGACCAGCAACGCAATCGCAATCGCGCGTGTCACCACATCCCCTTGCACCCACACATGGACCAACCCGTAGTTCTGCATTGTTTTTCCTTGGTTGAAGCGTTGTTATCGTGCCGGCCTTGCCTCGGGCGGCCGTTGGCGTCAGGACGGCGACGGGTGCGTCGCCGTCATTCGTCGAGGTTGAATACGAACGGCTGATCCTTGGTCACCCGAATCGGCTGGCCATCTTCAATGTAAGGCTTGCATGAGCTGCTAAGCACCGCCGTGCGGGCCGCGTCGTCGAGCCGGTCGTAGCCGCTGGATTTCTTGATGTTGGCGCGTTCCACCTTGCCGTTCACGCCAAGTACGAAATTCACGACCACCGTGCCGGTCTCGCCGCGGCGGCGCGACGCCGAAGGGTAGTCGGGCCGTACGATGCCGCATTCGAGCTTCGTCACCCCTTTGGGCGCGCTGATGTCCAAGGTCGGCCGCGCCGGCGCCGACTCACTGGACGTCGGTGCGGCGGCTGGCGCAGCGCTCGGGGCGCTCGGGCCTGGCGTCGCCGGGGCGACCGGCGCGGGGGCGGCGACCGGGGCGGGTGCAGGCGTTGGCGTGGGCGTTGGCGTGACCTTTCGATCCACCGCCTTAGGTGTGGGCTTGGGCGCCAGCTTTGGCAGCACTTGGGGCTTGGTCAAGGGTTGCGGCTTCGACTCGACGGCGGCGGGCGTCGGCCGCGTCTCGGGCGAAAGCAGTTCGGCGACGATCGGCTTGGACTCGATCTGTGGCGCAACGCGCGGCTCGTGCCATGCCGCCAGCAGCCACGCGAGCGCGGCCGCGTGGAACGCGACGACAATGCCCAGAGCGGGCGCGAAGCCGGACTTGCTGGATCGCATCGACGAGACGGCTTCAGGCGAGGGACCGCCAGAAGGAGTGAATGTAGCCTGCATAGTAGCGTCGCTCAAGGTGGTGCGGCACGTTTTTGACGCGTGCCGCCCTACTTTGGCGCGCAACGTCTGGTAGCAATCATCGCCTAAAAATCAACACGGAGATGCATAGCGTCGTCGCGAATCCTATCAGCAGTTCCATCTGTGGCTCCTTGGGAGACTAAGACGTCATCGGCTGGCTGCGCGAACGCTGGCTCGCAGGGAAGGCGTGCGGAAGCACGCGGCGAAGAATACCGGTTTCGGTTGCTTTGAGGGCGGTCCGTCAGCGCCGCCGTCAAGCGTTGAGGCGCCGTTGCGCGGAATGAGCGTATCGACCGCATCGGCGATCGCACGCGTCTACAGCCTCGAC